>JAEEGJ010022126.1_pt1 | contig 13547 bp, 12 predicted proteins | sample 8958761 | NCBI WGS metagenome assembly JAEEGJ01 (sample SAMN16246546, study PRJNA631951) | gut metagenome | biome: gut microbiome; feature: rumen; material: RS-attached | host: Bos | place: Iran: Karaj | collected 2018-10
ATATTGTTGTTAGAGTACTTAACCATTTCAGTTGCCATATCTGTATCACGGATAGCAGATTCAGCGCTGGTGGTGTTCTCAACTACGTTATCCAGGTTGTTGATGGTGTGCTCAAGTCTGTTCTGAACTGCACCAAGGCTTGCTCTCTGGTCGGATACCTTCTGAAGAGCTTCTGCGATTTTGTCGATTGCTGCTGTTGCATTGTTGCCATTATCGCCGTCTACTCTTAAGCCGTTAACGCCGAGACCTCTTGCGGAAAGGTTAGCAATGTTCATGCTGATCTTGTTGTCGGAAGTAGAATCTGCACCTACATGGAGGCCAAGATCTGCTGCGTTGTTAAGATCTGCAAATGCTTCAATCTTGATGGTCTGAGCACCGGTCTTATCGGTTTCGGAAGAAACGTTTTTAACGTTTTCTGCATTGTCCTTACGGATAGCGCTCATGAGATTTTCAAGACTTGTAAATGCCTGCGTATTATCGGCAGATTCAACAGCTTTGAGAACCTTGTCAGCGCTCATAGCTGTGCTGTTGGAATCCTTAGCTGCGATATCGCTTACGAGTACATAGGTCTGAGTACCAAATTGAACACTCTTCTTGTTGTATGTGGTCTCGTCCTTTGTAGCGGAAGCGCCTGTTGTAGCCGATGTTGCTGCTGAAGGAACGCTTAATTCTGCCACGCCTGTGGTAGAGCTGATTGCATTTACCTTAGTGTATGCTGTTGCATATGAAAGCTCGCCGTTCTTTCCGGTTGATGCGTTGGTACCCTTAAGAAGGTAAGTCTCATTGAACTTGGTTGTGGTCGATACACGATCGATTTCTGTGGTGAGCTGGTCAACTTCGTCCTGGATAGCCTTTCTGTCGGATTCGGAGTTGGTGCCGTTTGCTGCCTTAACTGCAAGTTCGTTCATTCTCTGAAGCATGTCGTGTACTTCTGTGAGTGCACCTTCTGCTGTCTGAACTGCTGAAATACCGTCCTGTGCGTTTGCGGAAGCCTGTGTAAGACCTCTGATCTGCTTACGCATCTTTTCGGATATAGCTAATCCTGCTGCATCGTCAGCTGCTCTGTTGATCTTGTAACCGGATGATAACTTCTCGGTTGACTTTGCCTGTGTTCCCTGGGTGAGACCTAACATTCTGTTAGAGTTCATCGCTGTTAAGTTGTGTTGTACTACCATATTATTTCCTCCTTGAAATATGTGGGTGCATCCTTGCACCTCATTTTAGTGTTTCGCACTATTGCGAAATCACCATTTGTTACTTATTAAATTTTGAGTCTATAGCGACTCCAAGTCCTGTATGGCCCGGCCCGAGGACTTGGAGTAAACTATCTTATTGAATTACTGCTTGATTACTGAAGAAGAGAGAGTACTCCCTGATTGCTCTGGTTAGCCTGTGCAAGCATTGACTGACCTGCCTGAGCAAGGATATTGTTGTTAGAGTACTTAACCATCTCAGTTGCCATATCTGTATCACGGATAGCAGATTCGGCGCTGGTGGTGTTCTCAACTACGTTGTCAAGGTTCGCGATGGTGTGCTCAAGTCTGTTCTGAACTGCACCAAGGCTTGCTCTCTGGTCGGATACCATCTGAAGAGCTTCTGCGATTTTGTCGATTGCTGCTGTTGCATTGTTGCCATTATCGCCGTCCACTCTTAAGCCGTTAATCTGAAGGCCTCTTGCGGAAAGGTTAGCGATGTTCATGCTGATCTTGTTGTCGGAAGTTGAATCTGCACCTACATGGAGGCTAAGATCTGCTGCGTTGTTAACATCTGCAAATGCTTCAATCTTGATTGTCTGAGCACCGGTCTTATCGGTTTCGGAAGAAACATTTTTAACGTTTTCTCCATTATCCCTGCGGATAGCGCTCATGAGATTTTCAAGGCTCGTAAATGCCTGCGTATTATCGGCAGATTCAACAGTCTCGAGAACCTTGTCAGCGCTCATAGCTGTGCTGTTGGAATCCTTGGCCGCGATATCGGTTACAAGAACATAAGTCTGAGTACCAAACTGAACGCTCTTGGTGTTGTATGTGGTCTCGTCCTTTGTAGCTGAAGCGCCTGCTGTAGCGGATGTTGCCGCTGAAGGAACGCTTAATTCTGCAACGCCTGTGGTAGAACTGATTGCATTTACCTTACCGTATGCTGTTGCATATGAAAGTTCTCCGGTATTACCGGTAGTAGAGTTTGTACCCTTTAAAAGATAAGTCTCATTGAACTTGGTTGTGGTCGATACACGATCGATTTCTGTTACGAGCTGGTCAACTTCGTCCTGGATAGCTTTTCTGTCGGATTCGGAGTTGGTGCCGTTTGCTGCCTTAACTGCAAGTTCGTTCATTCTCTGAAGCATGTCGTGTACTTCTGTTAAAGCACCTTCAGCTGTCTGTACTGCTGAAATACCGTCCTGTGCGTTTGCGGAAGCCTGTGTAAGACCTCTCATCTGTTTACGCATCTTTTCGGATATTGCCAATCCTGCTGCATCATCAGCTGCTCTGTTGATTTTGTAACCGGATGATAACTTCTCGGTTGACTTTGCCTGGGAACCGGTTGTGATACCAAGCATTCTGTTAGAGTTCATTGCTGTCAAGTTGTGCTGTACTACCATATCTTACCTCCATGTCTTTCCGTTCACTTTGTGAACCAATCCATTGTTTTATTTTTCAATTTAGTGTTTGCAACTTTCTGTCTTAGTGTTGCTTCTGTTTGCCTTACAATTATTATATCGGGCAGGATTTCAAAAACTTTAGTCCAAATTGAAAAAATTTTTGATTTTTTTGAAAAAAGCCGTTATTCCTTGTTTTTACGGGCTTCTCAAAGATTGGATTGTATGCATCCCTGCATAGAATACTGTAGTATTTCACCCTATAACTATATCATCACGGAATTAATGAATTATTTATCGGCCGTTCCCGGCTTTTTTACGCATCACGTTTTCCTATTATATATAAAGAAATTAATGCCTTATTATCAAATCATAAATCTGTGTTTCTGAAATTCATGGCCTGATTGTAGGATTTTAATGCCTTAACTCCCGATCGGCCCGCACGAAGCTTTTCGCGTTCGTTTTTAAATATGCCTTCAAGGGCCGCCTTGTTTCTGGCTTCATCAGCCTGGATGGAAGTACTCTTGTCGGTTATGCTCTGAATCAGTTCCTGCATTCTGCGAATCTCATCGGAATATGCGGCCCTGTTTGCATCCAGTTCTTCTTTGACCTTGGCGTACAAGGATTCAAAACCGTCGTCAAGTTTCTCCAGCCTAAAGATAAGAACGCCTTTTTCTTCGGCGTTCTTATCAAACTTATCAAAAGAAAACTCTTCTTCTTTTAATAAAGCAGCCTGCTCGGCATTCTTTTTAATTATTTCGTCCAGAACTGCAACCTTTTTTTCCAGGCTCTCTATCATAGCTGTTAAGTATGTACTGTTCATTCAATCACCTATGCCCTTGGCGCCTGTGTTTTTTTCATTACTTCTTTCCAGTTGTCTCTCATGGAACGCAAGTGTGTCAGCACTTCTTCCATTATTTCTTTGTCCTTTTTCAAATTGGCCTGAAGAAGTCTCTGGGAAAGATAAACATATACGCGTTCGAAATCTTCCGCAACCGGATACTTCATATCGAGAGTCTCTCGGAAGTAATCGATTATCTTCTCAACTCTTACTATATTGTTGTGAGCCGCCTGAATATCGCCTGCTTCAATCTTAGCAACCGCGATGTTTCCAAACTTGATGGCTCCTTCATATAATAGAAGTGTTAACTCAGCAGGGGATGCTGTAAGTATCTTGCTGTTATTGTATTGTGCATAGGCATTAGGCAAAGCCATATATCAGTCTCCTTACTTAATGTGTATTATTTGCCGCCACCCAAAAGTGATGTAATGGAACTTGTGGAAGATTCAAGCTTGGAAAGTGCAACTTCCATCTTGGAGAACTTGGCATAATACTTATCCTCGTATTTTGCAAGTTTCTTCTCAGCTTCCGCAATCTTGCTTTCGTAATTGCTTATGTCCGTCTTGTACTTCTTATCTGTAAAGAAGCTGCCCTTGGATGTTTCTGTGGTACTCTTTGAAATGGTGTCGAGCTTCTTATAAAGATTCTGTGTAAGCTGTGTAAAGAAATCGACTACGGTGTTGGGATTGGAAGCAATCATGGATTTAAGCTTGTCTGCTGAACCCTTGGACTTTTCATCATCCGGATCGCCTGCAATATGATACATGTTTCTCTCGTTATCGGGAGCCAGGAAATAACTCAGGGTCTCAATTCCGAAGTCTGCAAGATACATGGTATTGTCGCCTACCTTAAATCCTGTAGCCATCGCTTCACGCATTGTGGTGCCGAGGGTTGAAAGAGAAGAATCTTTTCTGAGAATCTGGTCTTTAATCTTCTGTTCCCACTTTTCAATTTCTTTATCCGACATAGCTTCTTTCTCGTCGTCGGTCAAAGGCTCAAAGCCCTTAGCGAGTTCGGCATTGAAAGATTTGTCTATGGTGTTGATAAGTTCATTGTACTCTTTAAAGAAGCTTTTGATTGCGTCGTAAATACCGTCTGTGTCATCGCTTGTGGTAACGGTAATGTCTTCTGCCTTGGCTAGGCACATAAATGTAATACCGTTTACTTCCACGTTATTGGAATTGCTTTCGTACGTAACTCCGTTAAGAGAAATCTCTGCATTTGTGCCGGCAATACGGTTCGCTTTTGAGTAAAGAGAAGCATCTCCGAATTCAGTATTTACTCTGTCTGCAAAAGAAGCTCTGGTCTGAAGCATGAGTATTCCAGTGGAATAATCGTCTTCACCCAGCATACCTTCTTTAATAACTGCATAGAGGTCGCTTTCAGTATCGATATTGGCCATGGTAGCGCCGAAGTCAATACCGTTTGCGGGATCGCCGTCATGATAAACGAGTTTGGACTCAAGTTCTGCTCCGAGTCTTGAAAGTCTTTCATATTCGGAAGACGTCTTGGCATTGGGATCCTCAGCGTCGCTGCTGTTGATTACATTGATTCCCAGGAAACTGAGAGCCGAAAAGCCGCCCTGTCCGTCTGCCGTAATAGCAAAATCATAATCCTTGCCGCTTTCGGGGCTGGCTATAAAGATACGTCCGTTCTTCTCATCGAAGTTGGCGCTTACGCCTGCATCATTTAACTGCTTAACCACCTTGGAAATGGTGGTGGTTGAATCAATATCTATTGTCTTGGTTTTGCCGTTAACATTGACGGTAAAAGAACCACCCTCATCACAGTTAAGTCTTCCGTTAACATCTGAAGCAAGCTTAAGGTCTTTAACAAGAGTCTCTCCGGTAACCTTGCTGCCGTCCTTTGACTGAATCTTGTCTCCGGTCAGATAACCTGACTTTGCAAGTTTGCCGATGCTTAAGTTTTGAACACCGTTCATTGCCTTGTCGCCGGTAATAACGGAAACAGCGGATGAGTTGCTTACGGAAGTGGTCTTCTTTTTATAAGCGGTCGAGAATCGAAGATTGTCGAGAGCGCCACTGAAAAAAGACTTCACCTTCGTATTTAACGAAGTCCAAGCCTCCTGTTTCCACTCAAGTTTGGTCTTATCCTTCTTGACTTTGTCAACCTTGATGGATTTAGCTTTTACTAATTCTTTAATAATACCTTCTGTGTCGAGTCCGGAATACATTCCGCTTAATCTCATGGGCATAAAGTTACCTCCTTTTTGCAGGGAGACGGATTATCTCTTTTCGTCTACCAAAATTCCTGCAAGCTCCCAAGCTTTCGCAATCAGGTCAAGGGTTTTCTCCGGAGGTAATTCTTTGATTACTTCCTTGGTTTCCTTGTCGATAATCTTGATGGTTACGCGATTGGTCTTGTCGTGGAATCCGTAAATCGCTTCGGAATTGGTCATCTGCTTGTTAATCTTCTCAATGGCCTTGTGAAGCGTTTCATTAGAGGGTTCTTTTTCCTTCTTCTGCTGAAAATCGGACTTCTCGTTCGTATTCTCGACTACACGTGTGGTATTGTCTACCTTGGGTGTGTCTGCCGCTAAAGATACATCCGTGTATTCCACTGACGGCTTGGTACTTACCGGTTTAGGCTGGATAGTCTGAGCCTGCACGGTCATCATACTGTTAATAGGTTCAAGTGCCATATCAATTCTCCTCCTGCAGCATCCGTGCTGCGCGCAAAGGTTCCTTGTATTACATATATCGGAACGGTTAACGGGAAAGTTTAGAGTCAGCCAAACAAATTTTTAAGTCCTTCAACCGCGTCGTTGCTCATGGCTTCTTTATTTGCTTCCTGAATCTGAACATAGAGTTCTTTTCTGTATACGGGAACTTCCTTGGGAGCGGTGATGCCAATCTTAACTTGCTCGCCGCGGATTTCGAGTATACTTATTTCTACATTGTTGTTTATTACAAGGGCCTCGCCCTTCTTTCTTGAAAGTGCTAACATGTGCCCTCCTTCTTTCTCGCGTCGAGAATGTCGTAAATGGGAAACTTAACTTTGTAAGAGTCGTCTTCGAGGATAAGCTGAACTGCTTTTCTCTCTGTAACATTGATTACGATGGGAGCTCGAAGGTTGACACTCATCTTCTTTAAGTCCTTGGGCACAGTAACCGTAACAAGAACAAGAAGCTCATCGGGTTCAACATTGCCGATGGGTTTCAAAATTTCATCGTCAACTTCAGGGTTGTATGTAGGAGCTACAATAAGCGGATCCATTACGGGAAGCGCAAAGCCGGGCTCCTCAATAGACTGCATCCATCTGATGCCGGCATTCTCGCCCTGGTCTGCGTCGTGTATAAGTGCAAATGACTGCAAATCCGGGAATCCCACTATTCCGTTTTCAAAGCGGATAATCTTTGCGGGGTCGATATCGACTTCACCGAACACTCTGGTTTCAATAATCATAGTATTACTCTCCTCCTGATAAAATATAGTCTGTTATACCTCTTAAATATAGTTAAGCAATGTCTCCTGCAATATCTTGGAAGTAGCCATCAAAGAAGCGTTGTAGGAATACTCCGCACTCTTCATCTGGATGGCGGTCTCTGCAAGGTCTGCGTCTTCGTTCTCACTCTTAAGTTCCTTAAGGGAGCCAAGCTGAGTGTCAAGTCTGTTCTCTATAAGTTCAAGACGTTTCGAACGGGTACCGCAATCGGTAAGAGCTACGTTGTTCTTGTCAAGATATTGGTCTGCTTTGGTGATGCACTTGGAGAAAAGAGTGTGCATCTTGTCATTTAAGAAGGTGTAAGCCTTGTTGGCCGCATCGAGTTTTTTCTGAACAGCTTCTTTGCCGGTAGTGTCGGTGTCGGGAACTGCCGCCAGTTCTTCTTTTAACTTGGTGATGGTGGCGGAGATGTCGTCAACATCCTTGATGGACTCGATAACGTCCTGTAAGTCCCTCACAACATTATGACTGAAGCATTCGTCAGCAGTCGTATTAATACGAAGGGACTGGTTCACACCTATATTATACTCTATCTCACCGCCGTGAGAAGAATAAGTTTTATTATTTGTATGGTCCACGCAGTCAAAATAATGTTCCGGACGAAGTTCGCCTTTTGCCCACTTGTTTCTGTCGTAGGTCACGGAAACGTCGGTAACTCCGTCGGGGCCGTTTGCTCCAAGGTTCTTGCCGAGTAACAGCTCGCCTGTTTCGGGTACGAATACTACTTTGTCGGCATTAATTTCGGCGATAGCCGCATCGTAAGGGTCGGCGGTACTGCTCATTACCAGTATGTCGTCGGCTGCTATGGTGTTACCGTTTATTTTAACCGTAGGTTTTGTATTTTCTACCTTATCGTAGGAAAGTCTGATTCTTGTGATGTCGAAAACGCCAACCTTGTTCTCGTCTTCGTCATTCAGGGTGACATGTTTAATAGAATCAACCGTAACGTCTTTAAGTTCTTCCGTAATGGTGTATTTAATGTCTTCCTGTTTCTGGAAGGTGAGGGTGGTTTCGGTTCTGAAGCCCGTGAAAACACTTCTGCCGGCGAAATCTGCATTTCCAGTGTTGTAGAGTTCCGCAGCCAGAGCTTCGAGATTGGACGTTATAATGGTTCTGTCTTCTGCCTTTAGTGTATCACTTGTACCCTTAACGTACTGTTTGCGAACATCGGTAATAATATCGGAAAGGGTCTTGATGGCATCTTCCGTAACCGTAAGCCAGCTTTTTGCGTCTTCCACGTTCTTTTCCACGTACTGGGTAACCTGGTTAACGCTGGTACGAAGTCTCAAAGAACGAAGGGCGATGATGGGGTCGTCCGAGGGGCGGACGATTTTCTTGTTGGAGGAAAGCATTGTGGAGAGCTGATCCTCCAAAGTCTTATTTACATTAATGTTATTAAGGGAATTGTTCTGAATGATTTTGTTGGTAATTCTCATGTGATTTCGATCCTTTCGGGCGTGGCCCAAAAACACAGACTTATACTCTCACGTTATATATCGGCAAAAGGAGTGATTTTCATCACTCCTTTTTGAAAATTTTTTTATATTTTTTTGTGTTTTTTTAAGGGGATTATACGCCGGTCTCAAGAATCAGTCTGTCGTAGATTTCGGTGAAGGTCTGAATCATCTTGGAAGCAAGGTTGTAAGCGTTTCTGTACTTAACAAGGCTGACCGCTTCTTCGTCTGAGTCAACGCCGAACACGGAGATTCGCTGGTTGTTGATGACGTTGTTCATGGTGCTGTAATACTTAACTGAGCTGTTGGCTCTTGCCGCATTAAGTGCCGCATCGGAGAGAACCGACTGCAGGAACTCGCTGGAGGAGCCGCCTCTGAAGGAGAATACATCCTTGTCGATTTTGATGGTCAAAAGCTTTGTAACGATGTCTGCTTTGGACTCGCCCTCCGAATCGCCGGTTCTGGTGGCAAGGAGTATAGGGTCCATGGCGATATCATGGTTAATGGAGAAGTTCGCCGCAGTAAGGTTGTAGTAGGACGAAGACTTATTGGATACGGTAAGTAACGGATCTGCGTCGTACAAAGAATCGTAATAATCCGTAAAATCAAGCTCGCCGTCTACGGTCTTACCTCTGAAAAGAGCGTTCTTTGTAGGATCATTAGCTGCGTTGCCGTAACCGTCCACAGCACCCATTTCACCGTCACCGGGGCGATATTCGCCGTTCTGTGTCAGGATTTCGTTGAAGGTTCTTGCAAAGAGCCTTACGAACTCGTTTAACTGCTCCTGATAATAAGGAATTCCCTGATAATCTATGCTGGCGCCGATTTCCGCGTCCTTGCCTTCTCTTGAAGGAGAAAGAATGCAATCACCGTAGTTTAAATCAAGCTGGAAGGTGTAATAGCAGTCACCGGTTTCCTGATCCATTTCATAGGTCCAGTCTGAGTAGTAGTAAACTTCGGAGCCGAGGCTTATTCTTCCGCCGTGGGCTGAAAGTGTACATTTATCCAGGTCCTGAAGATAATCGAGGTCAGCCTTTATTTTAACTGTACCTTCCGCAACCTTAACTTCTTCAATCTTGCCGCGGAAGTTCTCGGTATTGTTACCGTCACGAAGTTCGATAAGTCCCTGAAGCTTGCCGCCTATCATGGTGTTGTAGAGGTTAAAAGGAATCTCGTCGCTCCAGTTAATCTCGTAAAGTCCCTGAACATCGGACTGGTTAACGGTTTCGTGAATCTCACGGGCCTGACAGGACAGGGATCTGTAATCGATGTTGTCTACCAAAAGCTGATTGCCGGAGATTTCCACGATAAATCTGGTGGCGCCGGTATCAAGATTGTTGGCTGTATCTCTGATAGGCTGCTCGGTAGTCTTAACGGATACGTACTGAGAGAGGTCGTCTATCAAAAGTGCTCTCTTGTCTCGAAGCTCATTGGCGCGGGCGCCTGTAAGCTCGATAACGTTAATCTGCTTGTTAAGGGTAGCGATTCTTTCCGCGATTGAGTTAATCTGGGAAATCGTGTCCTTTATTTCTGTATTTACATCTTTCTGAAGTTCGGAAAGCTGTCCCGATACGCTGTTAAAATAATCGCAAAGCGACTGAGCGTACATTACAAACTGAGACTTGGCGGAGGCGTTACCGGAATTCTTGTGAAGCTCCTCAAGTGCGTCAAACATAAGGTTGTAGGCGGTATTGAAGCCTGCAATCTTGTCAGTGTCCTGAAGATAGTTCTCAATGGACTTGGTGTAGTAAGCCTTAATGTCCGCATTGCCGAGTCTGGTGTTGTTGTCCCAGTACTTGGAGTCATAGAATTCGTCTCTTATTCTTTCGATTGCGATGGTATCTACACCGGCGCCGGCGGAACCGTAAGTGGTGTAGGTACGAAGTGCGCGGTTGGCTTCCTGAACTGCCTGCTGACGACTGTAGCCTTTGGTCTCGGAATTGGAGATGTTGTTGGCTGTGGTGTTAAGGCCCGCATTGGCTGCCAGAAGGCCGGTATATGAAGTATTTAATCCGAAAAATTGTGAAGGCATATATGACTCCTTTCCGGTTTCTTTTGTCAAAAGAAACTATCAAGTGCCGAGGGTGCTGATAATGTGCTCCAAAAGCTCGTCTACCACATTTATATATCGGCTGGCTGCGTTAAAAGCATTCTGGAACTTAATCATATTGGAAAGTTCCTCGTCGGAAGATACTCCGATAATCTGCTCCCTTGCCGCCTGGATGCTGGTCATCGTAATGGTCTGAGCTTCGGTAATGTTCTTGTATACGCTGCCGGAATTGGCTACCTGGGATACAAGGTTGGTATAGTAAGTGTTCAAAGAACATCTTGTGGTTACGTTGGGATTAAGAGCGTAGATGTCTGCGTCGAAGGCATCTATGAGGCTCTTGGCCGTGGTGTAGTCAACGGTTTTGTCGGGAAGAACAAACTTCATCTTGCCCGCTTCTCTTAAAAGGCGGGGATTAATGATGATGTTGGGAATCGAGTAGAGGGTTTCCGTATGGTAGTCATCCTCAATGTCTTCATCCTGCCACTCCCACTCACCGGTGGTTTCGTTCTTTATGTAGCCCGCGCTTTCTTTTTTCTGGAAAATCTGAAGGGGCGAACCGTCGTCATCTGCCATGTATGTGCCGCCGCTTGCTGCGTAGTGTTTGTCGTAGGCATCCTTAAGGACACCGTTAACGGCGGTTACTACGTTGTGAATGAGCTGGTCGAATTCGGCCTGAACGTTCATGCAGACGGACTGGGCAACCGTGTGGTTGTAGTAGTCTACTTTTTCTTCGTATTTATCGTATGCTTTCTGGTAGTCCGCAACCTTGGCCGCATATGTTACATCGGTATCGGTAGGGAGACGTTCCGGAACTTCGGGCTTAACGGGAATGTCCGTGTAATCCGCAACCTTGTCGCCTCTTATATAAAGCATGGCGCGAAGCTGACCGATGTCGGTGTTGGATTCAGCAGAAACAATTCTTGAAGTGTCGTACAAAATAGCCCTGCTGGTGTCGAGATATTCAACACCCTCATCGTTGGTGCGCCAGATTGCGTTCATCTTCCAGTAAGGAGTGTAGAAACCGGTCTTGGCATCCGTCTCAAGTTCGATGGTGTTGATGTTGTCGGCCGTCACGAAATCGTTGCCCTCGATTCTTACGCGAACCGAATGATAAATGTCTTCGTCGTACTCAATATGTACTAGTCCGGAGAGTTCATCAAGGCACTGGTTTCTCGCATCCCTGAAGTCGTTGGCACTTTCGATGCCGCCTACCTCAACCTTTCTGATCTCGTCGTTAAGTCTCATAATCTGTTTGCCGAGATCGTTGATGCGGTCAACTTTTTCTTTTATATGAATGTTTAATTCTTCCTGGTAATCAATGAGTCCCTGATATACCTGCGAAGCATTGGTAATAAAGCTCTGCGCATTCTGGATGAGCATTCTTTGTACCGTGGTATCGTCGGGGGTTTTGGCAAGTTCCTGAAGAGTTGCCCAGAAATTGGTCATGGCGTGATTGAAGCTCGCATCGTCGTTTAACTCGTTAAGCAAATCTTCAACCTCGGTCATAGCCTCGTAATTGCTGGAATAGAAAGAAGCCCTACCGTTTTCTTTACGGTACGACTGATCGAGGAAATAGTCCCTGACCTGTCTCACCTTTTCGTACGTAACGCCCAGACCGGTCTGCTGGCTTGAAACCGAAACCGATCCCTTTTTAATGGTATTGTAAAGTCTGTCACCAAGTAATACCTGCTGACGTACAAAACCGGTGGTGTCCAGGTTGGACAGGTTGTGTGCAGTTGTGTTAAGGGAATTCTGAGATGTCTGAAGTCCCGATGACCCTATATAAAGGCTTCCCATTAACGGCATGCTTCAATCCTCCGAAGGCAAAAGAAAAATTAATGCCCTCTTTTTAAAATCATCCGCCACAAGGTGGCGGATGGATTATCTATTGTTTCGCATCAAAAGAGCCGGATTCAACGCCTATAAGGCTCCCCGTATTAAATGCTCCTTTGTTGTAATTGGCTGTTTCAGGTGCTTTGCGCGCCGACTGAAGCAGGTTCATGTTAAAGTTCGTCATCTCAATGGCGGTATTAACAAGCTCCGCATTTCTGTCGTTGATAATCTTCATCTCATAAAGAGTCGCATGAAGTTTATCATGTACCTGCGCCAAAGCTTTTTGTTCTTTGGGTTTCTTTTTCAGTAAGTCAATAAGTACATCCAGCTTCAGTCCCGAAACATCCGTGTTTAGGATTTTAGCGATTTCCGTCATAGCAGAAGTGCGTTCATGTTCCAACGCCATAATCTTACTTACTACTTCCTGCTCCTTATCCGTAATCACAGCAAGCGCGTTCAGATCACCTCTTACGATGACATCGGTCTTGTCCTTAGAGAGGTTAAGCAGCTTCTGATATTCTTTGTTTTCCCCATTTAAAACTTCTGTAAGAGTATCAATAAGACTAGCCACTTATTCCTCCCTAACGCAATGACTCATACTTCTCAAGCAATTTGTCAGCAAATGACTCGGCACTCACGTTATAGGTACCGTTTGCAATCGCTTCCTTAATAGGATTAACCTTATCAAATCTGATATCTTCTGCGGATTTAACAGCAGCCTTTGCAGCCTGGATGTTAAGACCCATGGAAGAAATCTGAACCTGGTCGGTCTGTCCTTTCTTTGAAACGTTAGCGTCCTTCTGTACCTTAGCGGAATTATAGAGTTGCTGAACCTGTGTATAAGCTTCTATACGCATATGTTCCTCCTTCGCATTCACATGCTTTTTCTAATTCTCTACATACATTATCGGCACTATTTTTATATACTTTAGCCTTTTTTGCAAATTTTTTTAATTTTTTTCTAATTGTATTCCCTGCGGCCCCGATTTCTGCCCTGCGGGCGCTGCGCGCCATATCAATTTCCCCTGCGGACACGTTCGCACTCTGTTCTTTGGCGTAACGGACACATAAGCGGCTTGAGGGACACCCGCTAAGTGCCGACGCGTCGAAAAGGTCCGCCGTGAAAATTGCTATGTCGCCCATCACCCTTACACATGACCGGCCAAGAAACAACGGGGCGGCGTGGGCAAAAGTCTTTCAGCCGAACCCTATCGGAGCGTCGGCGCTTATTAGGAATCATGAACCTGTCTTTTAGGTTCATGATGAAATTGCTTTAGCTTTAAAAAGCAATTTCATGCGAAGCATTCC
>JAEEGJ010022134.1_pt1 | contig 13545 bp, 12 predicted proteins | sample 8958761 | NCBI WGS metagenome assembly JAEEGJ01 (sample SAMN16246546, study PRJNA631951) | gut metagenome | biome: gut microbiome; feature: rumen; material: RS-attached | host: Bos | place: Iran: Karaj | collected 2018-10
TTCGGGATCAGCCTTTGCCAAAACAAAACGCTTGTCAGTATGATTGGGAAGCTTGTGACTAATATGGGTCTTCGGGATTTTCGCATAGACGCTCACGCCTGTTTCACGCTCAATCTGCGAAGAAGAACCTACGCCACGGTTGCAGATACTATGCAAAAGGAAAATCAGCACCAAACTAAATCCAAAACCGCCAGCGAAACCTGCTGCCACGATTTTCTTACGATTGGGCTTAGACGGAGCAGCACGAACATACGCGGGGTCCACAATACGCACGTTACCAATTTCACTAGCACGCACCACGCGGAGCTGTTGGATGTTGTTTAAAACAGAAGTGTAAAGCTGGTTATTGATTTCAACATCTTGTTGCATTTTCAAGACATCTTGCTGAGTCGTCGGCAACTTTTTCGTTTTGACTTCTTCTTTGCCAATTTCTCGGCTAATGCGTTGCTGCTGTTGCATAATCGCCTGCATTGCAGGATGATCTTCCTTAAACAAGCGAGCCTTTTCTTGATATTCTTGCTGCAAAGTCAGCAATTTAGTTTTCAATTCAACCTGACGTTGAAGCGTTCCTTGGGCTTCGGCACCGAGATCAACGGTCCCCACCCTATTGCGGTAGTCCGTCAATAAACGTTCTGCAGAATCCAGTTTTGCCTTAATAGAAGGGAGTTGTTCTTCCAAGAATTCCAAGGACTTTTCTGCCTCGGCACTGCGCATTTCAACATTCTGGCGAACATAAGTTTGGGCAATAGCGTTCAGCACATCAGCGGCACGGTCTGGATAGCGGTCCGAAATCGAGACCTCCAAGATATTAGAATTTTTCGCCACTTCAATAGCATTCACTCGACCTCGAAGCCCCTCGGCAACAGCAAGAACAGAAGAATTTGACAAACTAAACTTTTGCCCCGGTTCCGCATAAATATCCTTGACACAAATCGCGACAGTATCCGCCCCCATTGGGATGCGGTACGTTTCACCGATTTTTCCCACAACGACACTTTGTTCCATCGGCGAGAAGAGCTCGTAAGAATCCAAAGACTTTACCTCGGCAATCCACGGGCCTTTAGTCGCCAAACGAGCCTTGGGAGGTTCAAATAAATCAAGATCCATTCGGCCTTCTCTGCGCATTAACCTATCACCAAGACCAAGAGGCTCCGCCGAATAATTCAAACGCAGCTGCTCCACCACGGGGATCATAACACTTAAGCTTTTAATCAAGTGAATTTCGGCAACCGCTGGACTTTGCGCCTCGAACAAGTCACCGATATCAGCAATAGCTTTGCCACTTTTGGACTTTGTATCGAGTTGGAGCATTGTCTTATTTTCGAAAATGTCACGCGTGTAACGCGAATATAATATTCCAACAAGCAGTCCCAAAATCGAGAAAATCACAACAAGTTTCCAATGACGCAACATCGAGCCAAAGAGCTCAAAAGAATCGCCACTATTAACTTGTTGCAACGGATTTATCATCGGCAACTGATTGATTTGTTTATTATCTGGTATTGTCATAGTTTCCCTCTTTTTAAATTCACGTTATATTCCAAATTTTTCTTTAAACACATAGAACATGAATTGAATATTACCAATTATATAGCGACGCCACATGCGACGAGGTTCCTTTAGCAACCGGTAAAGCCATTCAAGACCGTATTTTTGCCAAATTTTCGGTGCACGCTTATACGTACCCGCAAAAAAATCGAACACGGCCCCCACCGTACCGACATGACAATGAATGTTCAGGCGGTTCCAATTCGCATAAGCCCACTTTTCTTGCTTTGGAGCCGTCATCCCAACCCACAGCAAATCTGGATCGGCATCGTTAATCGCTTTGACCATATTTAAATCATCCTCTTCTGAAAAATGCGACTTGTACGGAGGCGAGTAAGTGACCACATTCAAATTCGGATACATGCGGACAGACTTTTCACGAATGAGCGATAGGACTTTTTCGCTAGAACCAAGGAACATCACCTTGCCCCCGGTACGATTAAGGCGATGCATCTCAAAAACAAATAAATCCCAACCGGCAACACGCTCCTTGGGTTGGGAACACCCCTTTAACCACCGACACGCACGAACGACACTGACGCCATCAGGGATCAGTACATCGCCTTTGACTAAAGCGTCTTCGAACAAAGAATCCTTTCGGGCGTTATTGTAAGAATAGGCGTTGATCGTATTAATCAACAGCTTGCCATCCGGAAGGTTTTCAAGCTCGGAACGGCTACAGAGAAGATTCAAGTTCTTTAAGGTTATCATACTCCACTCCATAATAATTTACATATTCGCAACGATGTCATTCAATATCCCCGCAAACCGTTTTTCAAAAGACTGTAGCGTAAATTCGGACTTGAACTTTTTATACCCATTTTCACCATATTGGACTCGTAAATTTTTATCAAGAAAAAGCTTTTCTAAGGCTGTAGCTAAAGATTCAGCATTATTTCGTTCGCAAATCAAGCCGTTTTCGCCATTTACCACCATATTCGGGATTCCCCCCTCGTTCGTGGTTACAATGGGGAGCTTGTATTCCATAGCTTCAAGACACACCAAAGGAAAAGCATCGTTAAATGAGGGTAAAGTAAATACATCAGTATTTTCAAAAAAAAGAGTTTTTTCGGAGCCATATTTGCGCCCTGCATAAAACGCTTTGCCCTCCAGCCCACGATTTTTCACTTCTTCATCAAAACGCACCGCATTCAGTTCATCGGTTTCGCCGCCAACAAAATCGCAAGTAAAACGAACCGACCGATTCTTTAAAATCTTCAAAGAATCGAGAAGAACAATTACCCCTTTCGAAACAATCAAGTTTGATAGGAACAAAATCTTAGGGATTTCATTATGGCGTTCTGCAACGGGTTCTTCCTGTAACGATTCAGGAATTCCATTGGGGCAGATAAACACATCCTCTTTTGATACATACTTCTTTACATCTTCGTAAAGGACATTCGCCAAAAGAATAACCTTAAGCCCTTTAAAAAACTTTTTATACAGGATATTGTCTAGGTATTTGCCCTGCCGACTAACAACACCTTTGTTGTGGTAATGAACGACAATCCGGGCATTCGGAGAGTACTTCTTTAAGCAACGCTTGATGTACTGAACGACAACAAAATCCTTATAGAACGCGCCACCCGCAGAATTTGGGGTAATATAAACTAGATCCGGCTGAAAATGTTTTATCGCATTCTTAAAGCGCTTCAACTGGGACAACAGATTGAAGACCTTTTTGACACCGCCCTTGCCAATATCTTCAAGATTTTTGGCAAGCATCATATTTTCAAAACGGCAATCAAAAGACTCATTCACAATTTTTGAATCATGAATATACTTACCAACCATTGCAGCTCCGTGAACCGGAGGCGGCATGTGCATAATGAAGAGGACTTTGGGTTTAGAATTTGGCATTCAAAGCCTCCTTGTACCGGGCAATCATATAAGCATCCTGCTTTCTCGTAAATTCTTCAATCTTCAACAAAGTAAAAGCTTTAAGGTACGGTTTCCAGTCATCAATACAAGCAGATTTAAAATATGATTCAATTAACTTTTTACTTTCACGCATTACATTTTCAAGAGATTCTTCTCGACGAATCAAAAATGCTGTCTGGAAAATATACGTGAAAAGATCATGTCCTAAAGCTCTTTCTCCAGCCATTTCCCAGTCAATTACTTTAAGACAACCATCGCTCTCAAGCATATTCCATGGACAAAAGTCCCCATGCGAAAAACACATTTTCAAACAATTCGCATTCAGACTATCGTCATAATGATAGGCCCGGAGAGTTTCAAGAATTTGGAGAATTTCGTCATTAGAGATTTGCCCATGAACATGATTTCCATCAACACATTCCGTTTTCAAAAAAACATAATCATCTGTAATTTTACAATCAAATAGCTTTGGCACCAATCCTGAATCAGCTAACTTTTGATACACAAATATTTCGTTAGAACTAAGCTTTCTAGCATTTTCCTTTTGGGAGAGTTTCGCAAAGAAATGCCGACCAGCCTCGTCATAACCCAAGATGCTTTTCTTTTGGTCCGGGCTAGGCGTTCCATAGTTTATGCCGAAAACAGAGTCAGCCCCCAAAAGAGTCTGCAATAATTCAACGTCTTGCACAGAAGATGATTCAACCCTATTAAGAAAACGCACCAACGAACAATGCAGGAAAAGCCACCAATACAGCTTGGCAACAACGCCACCATAATTCCCGTACAACGAATAGATAAACCGACTTTTCCTTGTCTGTTTAGGGAAAAAGTAGCTCGTCGTTTTTGTTTTGAATCTATAAAAAATCATTTTGCGCCCCCAGCAACGGTGTTTTCATAAATTTTGCAAAGAATCTCAGACTTACTTTCCCAAGAATTTTCTTCAGCTCTTTTTATAGCACCTTCAGAAAGTCGCTTCAATAGACATCTGTCTTTATTCAACCTATCAATGGCTTTTGCTAAATCACAAACAATCTGATGTTTATTACCCACATGAATTTTCATTCCACAGTTGTCCGTAATCACATTAGCAAATCCTAAATGATTTAATGCCACAACAGGCAAACCCAAAGACAAGGCTTCCAACAAAACCGTAGATGTAGCATCGCTCAACGAAGTCTGCACAAACACATCACACCCCTGCATAATCAGCAAAGCATTCTCTCTCGGCAAATTTCCATGCCAAACGACATTTGTCAAATGCAAATCATTCGACAATTTCATCCATTCTTTTCTTTTCGGCCCATCCCCAAGAACATGCAATTCAACATTATCAAGTCCAACAATCGATTCCAGCAACAAGTTGAGGGACTTTCTTGGAATATGCAACCCGCTCCAGCAGAGTTTCAATACATCATCCGCTTGAGAAAAAATCTTCCCCGACTCAGTCATTTTCGTTAAGCCAACTTCTGGTAGAATAACGTTGTCTTTATGGAACAAACGTTTTACAGTATCGGAGTCCTCTTGAGTAGCGCACATAATTCCAGAGGCTTTTTCAATAGCGTTTTTTACCCTATGAGAAGTCCTCATTTGCCATAAGTTTAGCAGATTCCTACAGGCATAGAAAATCAGTCCATAAGCGCCCATTGTATAGAGTAATTTCCAGGGAGTTATATTAAACCCACCGATAGGCCCCCACACAAAAGGCTTGTTCATTCGCCACAAATAGCCGGGTTCACGATACCCGATCATATTTAGCTGGTGTACTAAATCAAAATTTTCTTTTTTATCTAGCTCAAAAGCAAGCTTTAGAACCTTCTTTTGCCAAGCTTTATAAAACCAGTAATAAGATGGCGGCCATATTTTACGTAATAAATTATGGCGAGCTCTTTTTACAAAATAAAACCTACAATATTTAAATTCGTCCGGATGGTTCGCCAAATATTCAGAAATTGCTCTTTCGTATTTACTTTCTGTGATTATATGCAATTCATGATTTTTCGACAAGCACTTGACAAAGTTCCAACCCATTCCGGGTTCAGAACCTTGATAAGGAGAACATGCGTATGCATTAACTAAGACTTTCATCGAACACCATCTATTTTAAAACGTTTACTCATCATAGCCGAAATAGCCTGCATCGCAGCTTCGATACTTTCTTCGGGTTTTACAGTTGTATCAATCCAAACTGCATTTTTTCTTTTTTCACAGAAATCTTTCAACACAGCCGTTTGGCGTTGAACTTCTTCTAAGGAAGTTTCTGGCTTACGGGCATAAATCTTTTCAGGATCCCCGCCCAAGCACAAAATCAAATCTGGCTTTAGCAAAAAGAACTCCCCAACACGAACAATCCAATTGGGCAATTTGACATGAGAACGTTTTTGATCTAAATAGAATTCATAATAATAACGATCAAAAATGAATACTTTGCTCTTAGAATGAATAGGCAACCAAACCTTTTTCAGAAATCCAAGAGTGTAATCTAGCATATACCATCCCCAACGAACAAGGGACATCACAAAACCAGACTGCTTACCCGCATGAGGATCACTTACAACCTTGACTTCTTGACCTTCTTCGGACTTCTTTCTCTTGCCGAGAACAACGGCAATATCAGGCAACCAATTGGGACGAAGATGGTTGTAAATAACCTTTTCTCCAGTCATTGTTTCCAATCTGGGAGTTATATGATCTATGATGAAGCTTTTTCCGCTTCCATCAGTACCTTCAACAACAATGACAAAATTATTCTTACACATATTCATTTTCTCGATTATATTGAGCAAATGCCGAAACAAGCGAATCTAAATCCATTGAATTCTCATTTGTGATTTCATAATCCATTTTTACATCATTTCGTTGTTTAAAAAAATAGACCAATCTCTGACGGGACTGATGAATCGCAATTTCCTCAGAAGCCAATAAATCACCATTTATAAAATCTAAAAAAATCTCATCTAAATTATTGCATACACTTTTCAAAACCTCCTTTTGATTATCACGAATCAACACAAGGGGGGTCGTAGCACATTCCGATACTTTAGACGCAATTTTTTTTGCATATTGCATATTTTTAATCAAACGTATAGGATTTCTTTCAACCGAAAAATAAGCAAACAGCTTATCAAAAAAAGTAATTCTTTCATTAGATTTTATCTTTTCAACAATTCGTTTAAAGGGGAAAGGAAGAGCAACGATTTGAAGCAAATCATTTTTTAAAACTTTTTTAGAACCTCCAAGAATAGGCATAATTAAAGACTTAAATACAGTAACATTTTCATTATGAGGAAACAAATCGTCATTTACACAATTCCAGTCAATTTTCAAATCAATTAAGCCAGAATTAAGTTTCCATAAAATGTGCAATTCTGCTACTTCATAATTTTCAGATATAGCAAGAACCCTCTTACCCCATATCGGATTCGGTTCTATCACCCACTTCGTTTCTTTTATTGAAGTTGCAGATTCTTTAAACAAATTTATAGCTTTTAAAATATTCTCTTTATCAAAACAAAGGCAATCTAAATCCCGTCCTATTGTAAACGGAAACCCTTCGCTACCATGGGCAACAACCCATTTTAAATTAGCTTTTTTCGCCTTATTCGCAAATACTGTATAAACATTTAGCCTATAATCAATTTGTTTCATAATCCATACAATTCGGAAAAAATACGTTTTGTTATAACACACCAATTCAATTCACAATCAATCATTTTTCTAGCAGCAAAGCACATATTTTGATACTCTATATCAGAGCTATAAATTCTTTCAAAATAACTCAATTGTTCTGCAATAGCAAAAGCATTTGCCTTACTTATAACAATTCCTGCATTATACTTTTCGACATAAGCGCCTAAATTTGTTTCTTCCGATATAAGCAAAGGACGCGATACTGCGGCCGCCTCTAAGCAACTTGTAGGAATACCCTCCCATCTAGACGGCGATATTAAAGCAGCGCAGTCATTTATAAAGTTCCATTTTTCATCATCAAATACAGCACCCTTAAATTCTATGAAAGATTGCAAATTTCCATCTAAAACTTTATTTTTCAACAAAACTTCATCCGGCCCATTTCCAGCCAACCACAAACACGCTTTACCACCCTGTTTTTTATAAATGGAAAAACCTTCTATTAAATTATCCAAACCTTTTTGATTGCACTCTAAACGACCTAAATACCCTACAACCAATTGAGGTTTCCCTTTAGACTCAACAACCCTTTGATTACCAAATCCATTTGGAATACAAACAACACGCTTTGCATTATTTAAAACATATGAATTATTTTCAGAAACACAACCAATAATATGTGTAGCTTCGACTTCGTTAAGAATTTTCTTATCAAACAAAGAGAAGAAAATTCTTTTCATCAAGCTTGAGTTCATCGCAGCATCAACATATTGACCATGAGGAGTTAAAAAAATATGGGTTCTATTATTTTTTTTCAGATCCCTTATTAGCCTCAAAAACCATGGTGTAAAAACAGAATGAAAATGAAACACGCTATTTTCGTCACTTTTACTAAACAAAAAATCTAGAATTCCTTTAGGATATCGAAACAAGCCCGCACGCTTATATAGTTTGTATTTATAACAAGGATGATGTTTTTTCTCAGTATTATTAGCAACACCAACAACAGTAACGTCATACCCCATTTTAGCCTGTTCCGTAGCAACAGCGTCAACAACTTTATTCACCCCATTCAATGTATTGGGATTAGCTTTACCTGGCAATATATGAAAAATTTTAGACACAAAAACCTACAAAAAAATTTATACAACTTCATAAAATACAATTTATTTTTTTCCCATTTGAGAAAACAACCGATTTATACAATCATGAAAAGGTTCTTTCATCGCATTTTTTCTCAATCGCAAAGGGAATGAAACTGGAGAAACCCTTTTAAAAGCTTTCTCTAAAGTTATTTCATACTCTTCTTGATTATTTGGATCAATAAGATTTCCATTAACATTTTCTTCAATTAAACAATTACTACCAGCAGTTTTACTTACAAGAGCATAACAGCCTCCCAACAACGCCTCATTTGTTACAGCTCCAAAAGGTTCAACCAAACTTGGCAATGTAAAAATCTGCGCAATATTATACCACGCATAAAGGGCTTCCCCCTCTAGACGTCCCGTAAATATAACATTCTTTCGTTCATTCACTAACGAGAACAGTTTTTCTTTTTCAGGGCCATCTCCAACAATAACAAATACTGTATTTTCTATATGCAAATTAAAAAAAGCCTTTATAGCAAATGATATATTCTTTATACCAATAAGACGACCTACAAATAGCAATATTTTTTTCCCTTCCAGATTGTATTTTTCAACATATTCTTGACTAATTGATAGAATTCGTTGTAGCCTAGCCCTAGCCTTATTCTCATCAACAATTATAGGCATGTATAAACCCTTGCCATATATTCGCTGATAATACTCAACAACTTTGGGTTCTACATTTATGACATTATCCAAAAAAGGCATCAAAATTTTAGTCGCTAAAGGATGGCGCCAAGTATAATGTTTTCCAGAAACAATCATATCATAACTATCATCAACAGTGCTTAAAACACAATATTTTCTTATTTTAAAAAAATTGAACAAAACAACAATTAATGTAACCAAATTAAATTCAGAACAAAGAATAATTTCAGGTTTATAATGTAACAACTGCGCCAAAACATGTTTAATCAAAAAAAAGACACCTCTTTTTTTTTCTATATACACCGGAGAAAAATCAAGTTGCTCTTCAACTCCAGAATACAAGCTATGCCTAAAAAAACAAACACGCATATCAAAAGATTTATTAAATTCGTTAAACAAATCCAACCTATAAGGAGCAAGCGCATCATGAAATACTAAAAGTTTCTTTTTCATACAATATCAATCCTTTGGGTTAACCAATCAACCATTTCTTTCATTATTTCAATATGAAGTCCCTTTGAGATTTTTACATCATGCCAAAACCAAATATGATTAACCTTTTTCTTCTTTTTCATTTCTATTTTCGCTCCTTACCGAACCATCTCCACAACAGCGGAAACAAACAATGCAAATACGTCGTAAAATAATGAATGCTAGCTTTTCCTATTCCAAAAAACTTCGACTCAAAATGAAATACTTCTCGCGGAGGTTGACCATTTGGACGATGCAAAGATTTCCAACGTTTACGCAAAGGAATATCAGGATTACACCAATTACTTAATATCGAATGTTCGTCACACGCACCAAGATGTACTCCGACCTGATAAATCGAAATACCATTCATTGATGCTGTATATCCGTAATCGACATCACCATAACTATGACCATAGTAATAATCCATTTTGCCAATAGAATGATACACTAATTTAGGAATCAAAACAATATTACCATTAAATGTAACACACTTCGAATCAGATCCATTCATCTTAGGAATACCTTGTGTAAAACAGCGACCTCCATAAGTTGTATGCGTTTTATCTAAAGATTCCGTAGCACCGACAACAATAGCCTGATCCTTGTACTTTTGAGATGTTGCTAGCAACTTTTCTATAGCACCATCATAAAGAAACGTATCATCGTTGAGCCAAAGGTAAAATTCATATTCTTTAGCCTTGGCTGCGGTATCCCAGGCAGTCCACATACCCCTATTCCAAAAAAGATTTCCATCTCCTTCAATTATGTTTACCTGCGGAAACAGTTCTCTAACCGCCTTCGGGGTTCCATCCGTACATCCATCATCCGTCAAGTAAACATCTAAGGAATAATCCTGGGGAATAAATTGCTTAAAAAGATTATCCAAACAGCGCAATGTTGTTTCTTTGCGGTTAAAAACAGTAAGAAGAGCGGCTATTGTATTCATAAATATTCTCTTGAATTATTCTAGCATTAGCAATCAAAGCTAGCGTGATAAAAAAACCATAAAAATGAACCCATGATTCTGAAGAAAACATAACAATCTCTATGGCAAGCATTATTAAAAGAAATTTTTCTAATGAAGTTGGATTACGCACATTCCCAAAATCAAGAAATTTCTTTATCATAAACAAGAAATAAGAAAAACCAAGAATACCCATATCACACAATACTTGCACATAACAGTTATCTGAAGTCCTTGTACCCCATCCACTTCCTAAAAATGGTGAAGGATAAAAGTACTTACTCATTACATAATCCCATTGAGGTATTCTTCCCGACATAGAAAGATCTTTGTGCAAAATATCCTCTATTATGAAAGAAAATAAATATTGAATACGGAAAAAAGTAATTCCAATCGACAAAGCAACAACCAAAAACAAAATCTTCTTTATCGGGATACATCTTTCAATAGATGCTCTATTATAAATACCGACTAAATATATTATAGATAAAAATACGCCTGATAAAGCAGTAGCAGACCACAAAAATAGTTCCGACAAAAAACAAACAACAACCAAAGACCAAGAAGCTATATTTTTTTTATTTGTTATAAGTGTAAGTAACACCGCAAATATAATTGATGGAAAAATGTATGTAGCAACACCATTTTCGCTAGCAAGAATTGTAACTACAGATTCATGACCTTCCACAAACAAATCTGGTCTTGCATGTTCCACATCAATAACAAAGCCTCCAACATTAATCATCCACACATAATTGGAAAATAACAATACCATGTAGACAATAAAAAAAGATAGAATCATCAAATAAACATTTTTCACGGTCATTAATTCAATATACATAAATAATGAAATCATCGAAATTGCAAAAATTGAGAACTTAAAAAAATCACCATCTGAAAAATATGTTGATACAGTCGCTAAAGAAAAAAATCCAAATATAAAAACTATTGGTCTAGATATACGATTAAATATTCTAAAATATTGATAAAAGATACATCCTGCTGCTGCAATTCGAGCAATATTTATAACAGAATTAATAGTACTATACCCCAATAGATCAAATCCAGCAGGTTTTAGAAAAGAGAACACTATCAAAACATTAAACAATAGTTGCATTTTCTTCAATAGCCTTTTTTTTACCAATAGCACGCATTTTCTACTTCATTGGAATTTTTTGTTCTAAACCCATCTGGTCTAACCCAATTTTCATTTGACATCATCTTTATATAAAGATTTTCAGGTTTCATATGCCAATTTCTAGCATAATTAGGATTTTCCCATCTTTTTCCCTTAATACCAAACAATAATTGCAGAGCCCCACCCATGTGCACAGCTTTTTTCCCCATTCTTTTGCAGTGAGCTGCTAAAGGAAATCCATAAGCCCCACAACCAATTAAACAAATATCATAATCCTCTTTATCAATTTCCTTTTTCATCCATTTAAGAGCATCAAACCAGTCCTTAAAACCATTATTTTCGCCACCCAAAGACTGAACAGCCTTAACAGTTCGCAAATTAAAAGAAGGAAGCATATCAGGATTATCAAATAATTCGTTTCTATGATTTATGTACTGGTGTTCAATTAATTCAGCAAAAGGATGAACGACAACCACTTTTTTTCCTTTTAAAACCGTAGTCCAAGGATTTGAAGACCAATATGGTTCCAACATCAACAAATGAATAAAATTGCAATTATACGGCAAAGGCATCTGTTTTTCTTTTCCAAACCAAAGCGCTAATAAATCAAGTTCCTTGACATCATTTAACATTAGCTTTGTGAATTTTGAAATGGTTTGCGGATTTGCCGGAAAAAAACCTGAATATTGTTGTATATCCTGAATAGTCCTTTCATTCCACCACCATTGAAATTGTTCACCCCGTATATATTTTAAAATGCTGTATTTTTTAGATTCTACAGCAAGACAATTTTGCATAGCCAATAATTCAGAACTTCCGAATCTTGCTATCATACAAGGATTATCTGAAGACAAGAGCTTAACAATAACATCAGAAGATTGTTCTGGCGTAAGCCCAATATCTTCAGGGAAAAAATATCCATGTGATCGTCCAAAAGCTATTTTTTGGTATACTTTTTTGCATACTTTAAGTATAAATTTAAATAATCTCATAACACAATTTCCTTATGCAAAAGAACCATCTTCCATAGACTTGTTTTGATAAAATTTTTCGAGTTTTTTTAGTTCTTTCTTCTGAGTCATAATGGCCTTTATTTTATTCATCCTATATTTCACTCTTTTAAAAAAAGGTTTCTTTGGAGCATCTTTCAGCATTCCCCTTTTTGTAAAATCCATTTCTATTCCATGTTTTTCAAAGAGTGGTACAGTTTCTTCAAACCATCGTCCTTGAACAATCCCCGTAAAGATATATGGAATAATTTCAAATTGGTTTAATTTCACAAAGTTCCTGCTTACGCAAAGATATTTGCTCTTCATAACTGCGGAACGCTGAGAACCAAATTCCTCAAACTGCCAGGCATCCTCATATTCACGAATCAGTGCATATAATTCTTCTCTACGCCAAAGAGCCGCCTGACAACTAACTCTGTATCGCTGATTGAATTCTACAATATCAAGATTTTCAAATTCCGATTTACCACAAGTACGAACCGCCTGATCCGTCAAATGAATACACTTAATATCAGGATGCTCACACATAAGTTTCACATATTTTTCTACTAAATCATTCTTGACAGGGGCCTTTAAAAAATAATCTTCCTGCATATACAGGACTATATCCGAGTTCATCTTGTCAAGAGCCCATTTTAAGCAACAACTCCACGTTGCAACTTTTCCCTTGAATGACTTTCCGACACATCCCTTTACGGGAACAACCGAAAGTCCGGAATAGGAATAATCCTTATATTCCGTATTAAGATAGACAGTTCCCCTGCAATCCGGCCAATAAAGTTTAAAAAGTTTGAAGAACGGATTCCAGCAATCTTCAAATTTATCACAAGTGTTGATAAGGATAGAGTAGTTCATAAAAAAACATTAAATTGAAACAAATTTTCTTATTTCTTGGATTCGAGACAAATAATACTTTTCATAGTTTCTCTGTAACGTTTCCAAAGGAATACGTTCATTTTCCAAATATTTTTTAGACTCAATTTCAAAAGCCTCTTCAGGTTTATATCTAAAGCCAATTACTTTACAAGGATTTCCGGAAACGATTGCATATGGTGGAATACTCGATCTAACAACAGAATATGCGCCAAGCACCGCACCTCTGCC
>JAEEGJ010022139.1_pt1 | contig 13541 bp, 10 predicted proteins | sample 8958761 | NCBI WGS metagenome assembly JAEEGJ01 (sample SAMN16246546, study PRJNA631951) | gut metagenome | biome: gut microbiome; feature: rumen; material: RS-attached | host: Bos | place: Iran: Karaj | collected 2018-10
CGAGAAGCAGACGATGCTCGTGCTGCTCGGATTCATTCTGGGCTCGCTGGTCAAGGTCTGGCCGTGGGCCAATGAAAGTGCAAAAGCGCTGCCCGATCCCCATTACGGGGCGGCAGCGCTCTGGTGCGTGCTCGGCGTCGCGCTCGTGCTCGGTGTCGAGTGGCTCGCTACCCGCAGCGGCAAGCGGGAGTCCAATTGATACATACAATTATTTTATATGAAACTCCGACTTTTCCCTTTGCTGGCGGCCGTCGCATTGATGGTGGTCAGTGCTTGCGGCAGTGAACCTGCCGCGCCGGTCAAACTGGCCATTGTTCCCAATCCTGTGTCGGTCGAGACGTTCGGTCGCGGTGCCAAGGCAACCGCAAACGTCAAGACCCGCATCGATGCGAAACTCGCTCCGGAGGCGTATGAACTCCGTGTCAAAAACGGCAGAATCACCATCAAAGGCGGTTCTGAAGCCGGTGTTTTCTGGGGTAAGCAGACGCTTGCACAGATCGTGGCGCAGTGCGGCGAGCGGATTCCCGGCGTGCTGATCAAAGACGAGCCCGCTTTCGCGTATCGCGGCGCCCATCTCGACTGCTGCCGTCATTTCTTCTCGGTCGACGAGGTGAAATCGTTCATCGATATGATCGCCCTCCACAAACTCAACGTGTTCCACTGGCACCTGACGGAAGACCAGGGCTGGCGCGCCGAAATCAAGGCGTATCCCCGCCTGACCGAAGTCGGCTCCGTCCGTTCCGAGACGCTGGTGGGCCACTACGGCTCGAACCAGTATGATGGCACGCCGTACGGCGGCTTCTATACGCAGGACCAGATGCGCGATGTCGTGAAATACGCCGCTGAGCGCTTCATCACCGTCATCCCGGAAATCGAGATGCCGGGCCACGCTTCCGCCGCGCTGGCCAGCTATCCCGAACTGGGCTGCCGTGGCGCCGAGTATCCCTATAAGGTACAGACCACCTGGGGTGTCTTCCCCGAGGTTTTCTGCGCCGGCAATCCCGAGACCGTGACTTTCCTGGAGAAAGTGCTCGACGAGATCTGCGACATCTTCCCCTCCGAATACATCCACATCGGCGGTGACGAAGCCCCGCGCGACGAGTGGGAGAAATGCCCGAAGTGCCAGGCCCTGATGAAGGAGAAAGGCTTCACGCGTGAGGCCGAGCTCCAGAGCTATCTGATCACGACCATCGAGAAATATCTGGCCGACAAGGGCCGCAAGATCATCGGCTGGGACGAGATCCTCGACGGCGGCGTGTCGCAGAGTGCGACGGTTATGTCGTGGCGCGGCGCCCAGGGCGGCATCGCGGCCGCCAAGATGGGCAACGACGTGGTGATGACCCCCAACAGCCATTTCTACTTCGACTATTACCAGACGGGCGACCCGCTGGGCAACGAAGAGCCCCTCGGCATCGGCGGCAACCTGCCGCTGCGCAAATGCTACACGTTCGATCCCTACGATCAGCTCAACGAGAATGAAAAGGCCCATATCAAGGGCATCCAGGCCAATATGTGGACGGAATACGTGGCCACGTTCGACCACGTGGAGCACATGGTGCTGCCGCGTATGGCCGCCCTGGCCGAAATCGCCTGGAACCCTGAAGGCCGCACCGAATACGACGACTTCGTCGACCGCATCGTCAATGGTCTTCTCCCGATCTACACGAGCCGCGGTTACAACTATGCGCCTTACGCTTTCAAGGACATCGAGTAATTATTTTTGCCGAATCGCCCAAAAGCGCTAAATTTGCACCCTCATCACGATGAGGGACTGGTTCCGTAGCTCAGCTGGATAGAGCAACAGCCTTCTAAGCTGTGGGTCTCGGGTTCGAATCCCGACGGAATCACGAAGCATTAAAAATCAGGTACTTTCGGGTTCCTGATTTTTTTTGTATATTTGACTCATGCAACGACGTGATTTCTTCAAAACGGCCCTGGCGGCGACGGCGGCGGTGGGGCTTTCCCCGGTTCTGGAAGGATGGGTGCCGGTCCACAACTGGACTGGGTACGATTTCGGCCCGGGGCCGGCGGTCCGCGACCGACTGTATCAAGGTCCGTTCGGCTGCTATGAGCCGGACAACTTCTACGGCGGGTGGTGCTACCAGTCCACCCAACCCGGTAAGCAGCTGATCAACTGCATGGGCATGGGGTTGATTACCTATATCTCCGGGGATTTCGGCGCGCCTGTCGTGCCCGGCAAGACCTTGGAAGAGACCATCGACGGCCTGTTCCGTTTCCCGCTGGGCACCAAAGTGTACATCCGCCCGAACTGGCGGCACATCCAGAAACGGGAAGGGAAGCTGGAATTCGACGATTACTGGAAAATCACGATGGAGAAGTCGCGCCAGTATGGCAAGCGCGTGGGCATCCGCGTGATGCTCAACAACCCGGACATCCTGGAAAACGCGCTGCCCGACTTCGTCCTGAAAAAGGTGCCGCTCCATAAGCTGAAAGGCTCCTGGATCGGGAATCCGTCGCAGGTGCGCTATCAGCACGAGCATCTCCAGCCGGAGTACAACGACTACCTGATCGGCTACTTCGAGGAAATGCAGAACCTGCTGGCCGAACAGTACAACGGCGGCCCCGAGATCGAGATGGTGGATACGCATCATTTCGGCCTGTGGGGCGAAGGCCACGCCTGGCCGTACGACGGGCATAATTTCCCGTCGCGGAAAGACGCGGAGGAGAAGCTTCTGAAGATGTATGAGATCCAGCAGAAGGCCTGGACGAAAGTGCCGCTGGTGACCAATGTCCAGCCCGACTACAACCGGGTGGGCCATTCGTCGGTCATCGACCGCTCCGTCCGCGACGGAAACTGGCTGCGCCGCGATTCGATCCTCGTGCAGAACGAGTGCATCGACGCGCTGAGCAACCGCCCGGCCTGGGTGGCGAATTTCTGCGAGGGCGCGATGAGCTCCGGCAACGGGACCGACTACCCGGTCGATGCCGACGGCTTCGCCCGGGGCGACGTCATCATCTCGCACGTGAAAGACCTGAAGGCGAACTATTATTCCCTCTGGACCTTCCACGCCATCAATCCCGACAATCTCTGGGCCTATTACAAGAAATACCCGGATGCGCTGAACGACCTGGCCCAGCGCATCGGCTTCCGGGTCCGTCCGTCCTGGATCTGGCGTTCTTCCGACGAGGACGGGCGCGAGAACCTGATTTTCGGTATGGTCAACGACGGCATCGCCGGCGTGCCCGGTGTGTTGCGCCTGACCGTTTTCACCGACGACGGCAGCGTGGAAGCGGGCGGCTGCCTGGATGCCGGTTTCCCGCATCCGAAGGGCATCCGGGAAGCGATGATCACGCTGCCCGAAGGTGTCTCGGCCAACAGCGGCCGCCTGAAACTCAGGGCGGAAATCGAAGTGAAGGGTGTCCGTTATCCGGTGCCCATCGCCGCGGCGCACGGGGTCAATCCCGACGGGTCGCTCAATATCATCAGAAACGTGAACGGATAATGAAGCGCAGGGATTTCATCAAAGTCGGCCTGGCGGCGGGAGCCGCGGCCGGCCTCGCGCCCAGCCTGAAGGCCTGGGTGCCGCAGCACAATTGGCACAAGTACGATTTCGGTCCGGGTCCGGAAGTCAAGGACCGGCTTTATCAGGGGCCGTTCCCGTCCTACGCGCCGGAAGACTATTTCGGCGAGGAGCCGGAAGTGGTCCAGTATACGATGCCCGGCAAACAGCTGCTCAACGCCTTCGGTATGGGTATGACCACGTATATTTCCGGCGACTATGGCGCGCCCCACGTGCCGGGGGAACCGCTGGAGACGACCATCGACAAGCTGTTCCGTTTCCCGCTGGGCACCAAGGTGCATATCCGCCCGAACTGGCGCCATATCCAGAAGAAGGCCGGAAAACTGGATTTCGACGATTACTGGAAGATTACCTTCGACAAGGCAGCGCAATACGGAAAGCGGGTGTGCTTCCGGGTGATGCTCAACAACCCCGACACGCTCGAAAACGCGCTGCCCGACTATGTCCTGAAGAAAGTGCCGCTCGACCATCTGAAAGGGGAGTGGAAGGGCGATCCTTCGCAGCCCCGCTTCCAGCACGGGCACTATCAGCCGCGCTATAACGAGTACCTGATCGGGTATTTCGAGGAGATGCAGCATCTGCTGGCCGACCGCTACAACGGAAGCCCGCTCGTGGAATTCGTGGACACGCATATGTTCGGTTTCTGGGGCGAAGGTCACGCCTGGCCCTATGAGGGGCACAATTTCGCGAACCGCAAGGAAGCGGAAGATACGTTCCTGCGGCTGTACGAGATCCAGCAGGCCGCGTGGACGAAGGTGCCGCTGGTGACCAACGTCCAGCCCGACCACAGCGGCGTGGGCAATTCCACGCTCGTGGACCGCTCGGTCCGTGACCACAACTGGCTGCGCCGCGACACGATCCTCGTGGACAGCGAGAGCATTGAGCAGCTGTGCAACCGCCCTGCCTGGACGGCGGCCTTTGTGGAATGCGCGATGACGCGCGGCGACGCCTCCACCATCAAGCTCGATCCGTACGGCCGTCCCACGGGCGACGACGTGATTCTCCACGCCAAGGATTCCGGCGCCAACTATTATTCGCTCTGGAGCTTCCACAGCATCTGCGCGGAGAATCTCGAGGCATATTACCGCAAATATCCCGAAGCGCTGGACGATCTGGCGTGCTGCATCGGCTATCGCGTGCGTCCGTCCTTCATCTGGCACGGCAAGGACAAGGAAGACCTGGATTTCCTGATCATCGGCATGACGAACGACGGCATTGCCGGTGTGCCCGGCGTGCTGCGGCTCACGCTCTTCACCGACGACGGGGAAGTGCACGTCAGCGGCTGCCTCGATGCCGGCTATCCCGATGTGGAAGGCGTCCGTTCCGGTATGATGTACCTGCCGAAGGGTTTCGACTGGAACTGCGGCCGGCTCAAGCTCAAGGCGGAGCTGGAAGTCAAGGGTGTCCGGTATCCGGTGCCTTTCGCCGTGGCGGAGCCGCTCAATCCCGACGGATCGTTGACCATCAAGAAAAACAATCGATGACGAATATGAATCTTTCCATCCGCAAACTGTTTCTGTGCCTGCTCCTGGCATTCGTGCCGGGAGCCGTGCTTTTCGCTCAGGAAGACCCGCAATGGGCCAAGCAGGACGTTCTTTCCGAGCCCTCCCGCTGGGGCGGGACCTTCGGCCTGTATCCGGAAGGACAGCCCCTTCCGCCGCGGCCGCCGAAGGGGTACAAACCGTTCTATCTCAGCCATATGGGCCGCCATGGCGCCCGTTTTGTCGACGGATCGGACTTCTATCCGAAGATGTACCGCATCTGGAAGACGGCGGATGAGAAGGGCTACCTGACCCCGGAAGGGAAGCGCTTCTTCGAGGCCTATGCCCAGGTGTATCCGCGGATGCTCTATCACGAAGGCATCCTCACGATGAAAGGCCAGCGGCAGCACCGGCAGATCGCCGGCCAGATCTTCCGGAACTATCCGGAGATCTTCCGCGGTCAGACGCAGCTGGTGGCACTCTCGACGGAGTCTTCGCGCGTGATCGTGAGCATGCTCTGCTGTCTGGACGAACTCTCCGACCTCGACCGCGACCTGACCGTCCTGGTGGACTACGGCCGTCCGTATTATTCGATGCTCATTCCGGAGAGCCATTCCAATCCGAACTACAAGCCGATGGAGCCTTTCACGAAAGAAGCGCTGGAGAAATATGAAAAATTTGCCAAAGCGGTCTTCGATGAAGAGGGCGTGATCGGGCGCTGGTTCACTTCGACCGAGGACATCGGGCTCGACCGTGAGTCGTTTATGTACGACATGATGCAGCTTGTGTCGGATTGCAGCAACCTCGATTTCGCCGTCCCGGAGGCGCTGACGGACGTGTTCACGCCGGAGGAACGGTACGCCATCTGGCGGGTCCAGAACTACAGCGACTATATGTATACGGGCGTGGCGCCCGGCGTGGACCGGCGCCGCTTCCTGGAAATGTCGGTCGCCGCCAAGGACATCATCGACCGCTTCGAGGAAGACCAGGAAAACGGCATCTCGATCCGGATGCGCTTCTCGCACGACACGGCCCTGGCGCCGCTCATTTCCTATCTTGGCGTGAACGGGATGGATGCGATGATCGACAATCCCTACGATGTCGAGAAGGTCTGGCGGAGCTATGACATCCCGATGGCCTGCAATTTCCAGCTGGTCTTCTTCCGCAGCCGCCGGGCACCCGACGAGATCCTCGTCCAGGCGCTGCTCAACGGATTCTGCGCCACGCTGCCGCTTCCCGAAGTGGCGCCGGGCTTCTACCGCTGGAGCGATTTCAAGGCCAAATTCGGCGAACTGGCCATCTAAAGGGCGTGCGTTATGAAAAGAGTGCTGACACTCCTGCTTCTCTTGCTCGCCGGCTCGCTGTCCGCCCGAGAGGCGAAGGTGGCCATGCTCCCCGGGGAAAAATGGTGGGGCTGCGTCACGGACCTGGGTGTCCGGATGCCTTTCGACGCGTCCACGGAATTATCGTTCGACCTGGCGCGGCAGAATTTCAACAACCAGACGACCCCGTTGCTCGTTTCCGACAAGGGCCGGTACATCTGGTGCGACAAGTCTTTCTCCGCCGTCATTTCGAAGGGAGAAATCCGGATCACGCCGCATCACGGCGGCATCGTTACCTGCAAGCAGGCGGGAACGACGCTCCGGGAGGCCTTCCTGGCCGCTTCCGCCGCGCATTTCGCGCCCAGCGGAACGATTCCGCCCGAGATGTTCCTCAACAAGCCGCAGTACAACACCTGGATCGAACTAGTCTACGACCAGAACCAGGCGGACGTATTGAAGTACGCCCACGGCATCGTGGACAACGGCTTCCCGCCGGGCATCCTGATGATCGACGACAACTGGCAGAAATACTACGGCAGCACGGAGTTCCGCCCGGACCGTTTCCCCGATCCGAAAGGGATGGTGGACGAGCTGCACGCCCTAGGCTTCAAGGTGATGCTTTGGATCTGTCCGTTCGTTTCTCCGGATAGCCAGGAGTACCGGATGCTCCGCCGTAAGGGGTATCTGGTGATGGATGCCGGGCGCGACCGCCCCGCCATCCTCGACTGGTGGAACGGACTCAGCGCCTGCTACGACTTGAGCAATCCGGAGGCGTATGCGTATTTCAAGAAAACGCTGACCGATTTGCAGGAACAGTACGGGATCGACGGCTTCAAGTTCGACGCCGGCGACCCGGAGCGGTACCTGCAGGAAGATACCCGTCCGTTCGACGGGAAATCCTTCGATACCGAGCAGACGATGCTCTGGGCTAAACTGGGCCTGGAGTTCCCCTACAATGAGTTCCGCGCCTGCTGGCGGATGGGCGGCGATGCCCTCGTCCAGCGCCTCGGCGACAAGTCCTACTCCTGGAAGGCCGTGGCCAGCCTGGTTCCGGATATGATCGCGGCCGGTTTGCTGGGACACATCTACACCTGCCCCGATATGATCGGCGGCGGGGAGTTCGGCAGTTTCCGGAACGTGGACCAGGGCAAGATGGACCAGGAACTGATTGTCCGTTCCTGCGAGATCCACGCGCTGATGCCGATGATGCAGTTCTCGGTGGCGCCCTGGCGCGTCCTCGACCCGGAACATCTGGCCATCTGCCTGAAGTACGCCCGGCTGCACGAGGAGCTTGGCCCGTATCTGGTGGAGCAGGCGAAGATCGGCGCACAGACCGGCGAGCCCATTGTCCGCAGCATGGAATATGCCTTCCCGGGCCAGGGCTTCGAGACCTGCATCGACCAGTATATGCTGGGCGACCGCTATCTTGTGGCGCCGATGATGACGCCCGGCACCACCCGGACCGTCCAACTCCCGAAGGGCCGCTGGGTGGACGAGAACGGCAAAGTTTACAAGGGCGGCAAGACGTATGAACTGGAGGTCCCGCTCGACCGGGTGCCTCGTTTTACCAAGAAGAAATAGATGAAGCACATCGCTTTTTCCGAGATTGCCGGCGTCCGGGTGGGAAATGCCCAGGATGAGAAGGCCGGCACGGGGGTCACGGTATTTCGTTTTACACCTGCGGGGCGGGCTGCCGTCGAAGTATTCGGCGGCGGGCCGGCTTCGCGCGAGACGGAAACCATCGCCACGGAGCGGAATCATCCGCTCAACGCCCTGGTCTTTTCCGGCGGTTCCGCCTATGGCCTGGCCGCTTCCGACGGCGTGATGCGCTGTCTGGAAGCGCACGGCATCGGCTACGACACCGGTATTGCCGTGGTGCCGATTGTTTGCCAGAGCTGCATTTACGATCTGGAGTACGGCAGCGTCGATGTCCGCCCCGACGCCGAAATGGGCCGGCAGGCCTGTGAGGCGACTTTCGCGGGCAACGATCCGCGCAGCGGTAACGTGGGCGCCGGTACAGGCGCCACGGTAGGGAAGGCCGCCGGGATTCATCAGGCCAAGAAAGCCGGTATCGGCTATGCGGCCGCGCAGGTCGGTAAGTTGCAGGTAGGCGTCTCGGTCGTGCTCAACAGCTACGGCGACATCTATTTCGCCGGCCAGAAGATCGCCGGCATGCGCACGCCCGACGGCAAGGACTTCGGCGACTCGGAGGAGACGCTGCTCCGGACCGTCGGAGGCAATCTCTTCACCAGTACCACCAACACGACGCTCGCCGCCGTCTTTACCAACGGCCATTTCTCGCCGGCCGAACTGAAACACGTGGTCCGGATGGCTTCCGCCGGCATGGCCCGCGGCATTCGTCCCGCCTTCACTTCGGCCGATGGCGATACGATCTACGCCATCGCTGTCGGCGAAGAGGCTGAACGCGTCGCCGCCAGCCCCGACGTCGCCGGTGCTGTGGCTGCCACCCTCCTGGAGGAAGCGATCGCCGACGCTGTCCGTTGTTCCGGAAATTAACGTATCTTTGAGCTATGAAACGTCTCCTTCTCCTTCTTTCCGCCGTCGCCTGTCTGAGCGTGGCGGCCTGCCAGAAGCCTGCGAAACAGGCGGTGGCTGATTGCAAACCCGATCCGGCCGTGGCCGAGGCCATCGCCCGGGTCAGTCCCGACAGCATCCGGACCTGGATCGAAGAGCTGGTCGCTTTCCATACGCGCCACTCTTTGAGCACCCAGACCGATCCCGAACGGGGCATCGGCGCGGCGGTGCATTATCTGGTGAATCGCTGCGAAGCCTGGGGCCGGAAGGCGGAAGGCGTCCGCCCGGCGCCGACCGTGGAAGTCGTCTATTACAAAGGCGGCGAGAACGGCGGCCGGTACGACCGTGTGGTGGAAGTACCGCAGGTGATCGTGACGCTCCCGGGTACGAAGGCGGAGCGGGAAATCCTGCTGTCGGCCCATATCGACACGCGCGTAGCCGACGTGATGGACTCCACTTCGTTCGCGCCCGGCGCCAATGATGACGGCAGCGGCCTGGCTTGCTTGCTCGAGGTGGTCCGCATCCTGTCGGAGATTCCGCTGGAGCAGACGGTCAAATGCCTGTTCGTCTCGGGCGAGGAGCAGGGCCTCGACGGTTCGCGTTCCATCGCCACGCGGGCGAAGGCCGAGGAATGGCCCATTCTGGCAATGATCAACAACGATATGATCGGCAATGCCGTGGCCAGCGGCACCGGGCTGAAGGAAGACCACAAGGTGCGCGTCTTCTCCGAAAGCCGCAACGGCGAGGACAGCGATCCCCGCCAGCTGGCCCGCTATATCCGCGAAACCGCGCAGCAATATGTGCCCGACCAGGAAGTCAAGCTGATCTACCGCAACGACCGCTACCGCCGCAGCGGCGACCATACGCCGTTCCTGCGGGAAGGCTTCACGGCCGTCCGGATGAGTGAGTATTGCGAGAACTATGACCGCACGCATCAGCTTGTCCGCACGGAAAACGGCATCGACTACGGTGATATGATTTCGGGCGTCGACATCCCTTCGCTGACGCGCAACATCCGCATCAACCTGGCCACGGCGATGCGCCTGGCCCAGGCGCCGGCCCGGCCGCAGAACGCCCGCATCGCCAATGCCGGTGAGTTGGAAAACCACACGGTGGTGGCGTGGGATCCGGTCGCGGAAGCGGCCTGCTATGAAATCCTCTACCGCGAGACGGACCAGCCGGAATGGCAGGTGCTCGGAACCGTGGCTGCAGACGATGCACAGCAAGGTGGCTCCTTCCAGTATCCGCTCAGCAAAGACAATTACTTTTTCGCCGTCCGGGCCGTTTCGTCCGCTGGCCACGCCAGCCTTCCTGCCGTCGCACGCTAGGTATGTGGGCGCTGATCACGGGCGGCAGTTCCGGAATGGGGCTTGAATACGCACGGCAACTCGCCGGGCGCGGCTACGACTTGCTGCTGGTCAGCAACCGCGATGTGGAACTCAAGGCCGCGTCGGCGCAGCTGCGCGAGCAGTATTCCGTGACCGTGACGCCGCATTTCCAGGACCTGGCCGAACCCGACGCGGCCGACAAGCTTTTCGCCTGGTGCACGGAAGATGCCGGCATCCTGCCCGACGTGGTGATCAACAATGCCGGGATGTTCTTCTTCAAGGAACTCGACGACGACGACCTGGACCGGGTGCAGGCGATGATGAACCTGCATATGACGACCGTCACGCGCACCTGTCTGCTCTTCGGCGAAGCGATGAAAAAGCGGGGGAGCGGGTATCTGCTCATTATGTCGTCGATGGCGGCGCGGATTCCGGTGCCGGGCATCACCATCTATTCGGCGACGAAGGCCTATCTCCGGAGTTTCGGCCGCTCGCTTTCCTACGAATTGAAGCCTTACGGTGTGGGCGTGACGACCGTCTGCCCGGCCGCCATCGCGACGCCGCTCTATCGTTTGAGCGAGAAACTCCTCCGGCTCGGCGTCCACATCGGCCTGATCCGCACGCCGCGCTGGCTGGTGGCCCGCGCGCTGCGGGCGATGTTCCATCGCCGCCGCGTGATCAGTCCGGCCTTTATGAACTGCTATCTTCCCTTCCTGATCGCCCTGCTTCCGGGGCCTGTGGTCGCTGCCCTATGGAAAAAACTCAAATAGTGATTGCCCTGTTGCTCTGCAGCCTGTTCCCGGCCCGCGCGCAGCGGGTCGAGCCGGTGCCGTTCGGCGATTTCGAACACTGGACGGTCCGTCACATCCGCGAGTCTTCGATCGTCGGCGGCGAGGTCAAGACGCTCTACGTGGTTGGACCCGATGCCACGATTGAGAAGAACGCCCCCTATGATTATGCGAAGACCATCTGGGCCTCGTCGAACGCCTATGCCCGCGTGTCGGGCGTGACCAAGACCAGCGTGACGATGGAACCCGACAAGGGCCCGACGGGGACTTGTGCGCGGCTCACCACGCGTTTCGCCTCCTGCAAGGTGGCGGGTTTGGTCGAGATCAATGTGCTGGCTACCGGCGCGCTCTATTGGGGCAAGATGCTGGAGCCGATCCCCAGCGTCAAGAATCCGTACTCGTATATGGACTGGGGCATTCCTTTCACCAAGCGGCCTTCCGCGCTGGTGCTCGACTGCAAGGCCGAGATGCCCGCTACGGGAATGCTGACCCGGGGAACGACGTTCCGGCAGCAGGAATTCCCGGGTGAAGATCCCTGCCAGATCCTGTTGCTGCTGCAGTATCGCTGGGAAGACGACGAAGGAAACATCCACGCCAAACGCGTCGGCACGGCCGTGCGCCGGATCGCGAAGAGCACGAACGGCTGGGTCACCGGATTCCGGGTGCCCGTGGTCTATGGCGATGCGTCGAAACAGGCCGGCTATCAGGCCTATATGGGACTTTTACAGGGGAAGCAGGCGCTCTACGCTCTCAACGGCCGCGGCCAGCGCAAGCCGATTCTGGAGGAGGGCTGGGCCGAGGCCGGTTCGCCGGTCACGCACGCTGTCCTGCAGATTACGGCGGGCAGCTGCGGCGCTTTCGTGGGCGCCCTCGGCAATACGCTCTGGGTCGACAATGTCCGGATGGAATATGCGCAATAAGTAAACAGGTTTGATGATATCCGCTCACACATTCAATATTTTCCTCATCGTCATGGCCCTGGTGGCCGTGGTGGTTTTCGTGTCGCTGTATTTTGTCGACGCGGGTTACGGCAAGTTCTACAAGTCCAACTGGGGGCCTTCGCTCGACAACCATTGGGGCTGGTTCCTGATGGAGGTGCCGGTGTTCATCGTGATGCTGGTGCTCTGGCTGCTTTCAGACCGGCGCGGCGACTTCGTCCGGCTGGTGTTCCTGCTGTTGTTCGAACTGCACTATTTCCACCGCTCCTTCATCTTCCCGCGCCAGCTGCGCGGGCATAGCCGGATGCCGTGGACCATCGTGCTGATGGGCGCGCTGTTCAACACGCTCAACGCGCTGATGCAGGGCGGCTGGATCTTCTTCATCTCGCCTGCCGACTATTATCCCCAGAACTGGCTTGTCAGCCTGCCGTTTATCGCCGGTACGGCGATGTTCGCCGTCGGGATGTATATCAACATCCAGTCCGACGGCATCATCCGCAACCTGCGCAAGCCCGGCGACACGGCGCATTACCTGCCCAAGGGCGGGATGTTCCGCTATGTGACCAGCGCCAATTATTTCGGAGAATTCCTGGAATGGGTGGGCTTTGCCGTGCTTACCTGGTCGTGGGCCGGGGCCGTGTTCGCGCTCTGGACCTTCGCGAACCTCGCCCCGCGCGCGGCGCGCATTTACGATTTGTACAGCCGGGAGTTTCCCGGCGAACTGGATACGCAGAAAGTCAAGCGGATTCTGCCTTTCATTTATTGATGCCCCATGGACGGACAATGGATTGATTCTCCCATTTTCACGTCGGTCACCATCGGCCCCGTGACACTACGCAACCGGGTGATCCGCTCGGCCGCTTTTGAGAATATGGCATATGGCAACAGCCCTTCCCAGGACCTGTACGACTACCACGTGGCCGTGGCGCGAGGCGGGGTGGGGATGACCACGCTCGCCTATGCCTCGGTGAACCGCAGCGGCCTCTCGTTCGACGGCCAGCTCTGGATGCGCCCGGAAATCGTGCCGGGGCTCAAACGGATCACCGACGCGGTCCACGCGGCCGGCGCCAAGTGCTCTATCCAGCTCGGCCACTGCGGCAATATGACGCACCGCGCCACGTGCGGCTGCATGCCGGTGGGCGCTTCCAGCGGCTTCAATCTCTATTCGCCGACGTTCGTGCGCGGGCTGAAAGTGGCGGAGATCGATGAACTGGTGGAGGATTTCGGCCGTGCCGTGAACCTGGCGCGGGAAGCCGGTTTCGACTGCGTCGAAATCCACGCGGGGCACGGCTATCTCATCAGCCAGTTCCTGTCGCCCTATACCAATCATCGCCGCGATGAATACGGCGGCTCGCTCGACAACCGGATGCGGCTGATGCGCCGCGTGATCACGCGGGTGCTGGAAGCCGCCGGTGACGATCTGGGTGTGGTGGTGAAGATGAATATGCACGACGGTTTCCGCCGCGGCATGCAGGAGGCCGAGTGCCTCGAAGTGGCGCGCGAGCTGGAACGGCTCGGCGTCCACGCCATCGTGCTCTCGGCCGGCTTCGTGAGCAAGGCGCCGATGGAGGTGATGCGCGGGGCGATGCCGCTCCGTACGCTCGCGC
>JAEEGJ010022140.1_pt1 | contig 13539 bp, 9 predicted proteins | sample 8958761 | NCBI WGS metagenome assembly JAEEGJ01 (sample SAMN16246546, study PRJNA631951) | gut metagenome | biome: gut microbiome; feature: rumen; material: RS-attached | host: Bos | place: Iran: Karaj | collected 2018-10
TTTGGGTGTCAACTGTATATTACAGGAAACACCCAAGGTCTGTGTGTAGTTGTCTTTCTGGAAAAGCTGCTCATTAACATAGCTGTATGTGCGGCTCATGGACAATGTGTAGTTGAAGTTAAGGCTCCAGGGAACATTTGGATTGGTGTAATACAACCAACCTCCGGGAATGTATTCACCGGTCACAGGATGGTAATAAATCCTCCTGTAATAGTCCGCCGTACTCCCGGATTTGCTGCCGTCATTTCCCTTCATCTGTCCCTGGCCGGACAAAGAATATGACATCGAGGCGCTGAAATTCGTCAACCTTAAAGGAATACCAGTCTGAACTAAGTTGAACTTGTTGATTTTCACACCCCGCTCATTGATGGCGTATGGATCGAAATTAAGGTTACCGTTGATTCCGAGTTTCCCGAATATGGAAGTCGACATCGTGATACCCACATTATTCATTCTCAGGGAATCAGCCAGGAAATTATATCCTGTGTTGATGTTGAACTGATCCAGGATTTTAACTTTCTTGGAGCCTGTTCCGGTGGTATCCTTCGCGTCGCGGATCTTTGCCTCGAGGTTGTTTCCGATTGAGAGGGTCATGGTCGCTGAACGTCCTTTCCCTGGTACGGAGTTCAACTGGCCCTGGTAGATGTTATAATCATATGTCTTCGCTCGGCCGAGCGTGTCAACATACTCAAGGGTCCTGTAGCCATTGAAATGCTTCGCTTTATCAGGGCTGAAACTCATACTGAGGCTAGGGGAGACCACATGCCTGACAGCCTGGATCTTATGGTATTTTCCGAAATTATACATACCATATACACGGGTGCTCATAGAGACCGATCCGGAATAGTTATGTGTGGCTCCGAAAGCGGAGAAAGGCGATCCAAGTTTAGTCTCGACTCTGTTGGTCTCAGGATTGAAGAACGCGTTAGTCTCCCTGAAGAACCAGTTCATTCCGTAACTGACCGACGGGGTCACGTTCAGATAGTTGAACAGGGTGAAATCCGGGAGGCCTATATTGAAATTGTGAGCCATTCCGTTGTTGAACTTGTCGAAGAAGCCAGGCTCTCCGAATTCTCTTGCCTTGAAGCCGATTTTATTCTGGAATGACGTGTTGTAGGCGAGTGAGAACTTCTCATAGAACCTCTCCTTTCCGACCCTGTTCTTTATCTTGAACGGATAGAACCTCGAAACAGAGAATGTGATGTTAGGAAGGGTGAAGGTATATGAGCTGTCCCTGGAATTCTGGTTATGGAGTGCGTTGACCGAAAGGTTGAATTTGCCTGACCAGTTCTTTGAGAATGAGACAGATGAGGATATCTGGTTCTGTAAGGCCTCGGATACGGAACGTGAATTATACCGGCTGTTGGAAGGACTGGAGAAGTTGACTGAAGCCGAAAAAGATTGCCCTGGATGAGCCTTGGCATCTTGTGAGTGAGACCATCTCAGACCAAAGTTCTTACTTTGGAAAAAGTCTGTACTTCCTTTTTCTCCAGTTTGGTCCACCGAATAGTTGAAGGACATGTTTCCGGAAAACTTGTACTTCACCATGTACCTGGAGTTGATGTTCGTTGCCCAAGAGCCTAGGGTGTAATAGTCCCCGGTCAGGGAAAGGTCGAAGAAATCCCCGATCACGAAATACATTCCGGCGTCCCTCATGTAGAAACCGCGGGCGTTCTCCTCACCGAAGGAAGGCATGAGCATTCCTGTGGCTCTCTCAGGACGTTTTGGAATGAATCCGAATGGAATGGCAACGAAAGGCAGATCGACATCCTCGACAACCAGATGGGCAGGTCCGAACACTGTCTTCTGCGAAGGCCTGGTTATGACTTTAGCGGAAGAGAGCTTGAGGTAGTAGTGAGGATGCTCAAGGTCACAGACAGTGTACTTGCCTTGCGTGATATTAATCGACCTGTCAGGAAGCATCTTGATATTCTTGCCGTGAAGGATTCCGTCATCTTCCTGCGTGATCATATTAGTGATCCTGGCCTTTCTTGTATTGAAGTTATAACGAATCTCTTCCATGTTGAAGGTCTGATTACCCTGGGTCATCACTGGCTGACCTTTCCATTCTTGGGCAAGAGAATCGTAAGTGCCTCTGGCAAAGACGGTTCCCGTGTTCATGTCATACTCCATGTAGTCGGCCTTAAGGCTTATATTCTCATAAGAGACCTGGACATCTCCCCAGTAAAACATCTTTCTCTGCCCATCCGCGAACACTTGTTTTGAGGAGTCCTTGGCAGCTGAAAAGGCTGGTTTGGAAATGGAACTCTTGCTCAGCAGATCGAGTGAGTCGGCCTTTGCCCGTCTGATGGAATCACGTCTCAGCGAAAGAGAATCGAGGGGAGGGAGAGTGTCGTTAACAGCAGTAGAATCAGGAACTTGGATCTTGGTAGTGTCCGGCGCCTGAGTATCCTCTCCCTGACGACGATTCCTCCTCGGGTTCTGCCCGAAAACGGACATCCCGGTGAGAGCGACAAGAAGCAATGCTAATATTATAGTATATGTATGCCTTCTGAAATGCAATTTTATTCTTAAATTCGCGAGAACAAATATACGACTAATTTTGAATATCATTCGCAATTTTCTTGCCGTACTCGTCGCGACAATCCCTTTTCTGGCCGCCTCCCCGGCGTCTGGGCAGGCTCCGTCTTCCCAGATTAAACTCACCACTGTCGTGATCGATCCCGGGCATGGTGGCAAAGACGCCGGTTGCATAAGTCCCAGCGGCAAGACAATGGAGAAAACAGTTGTGCTGGATATCGCCACTAAGCTCGCTGAGAAGATCCGTTCCGGTTGCCCCGATGTCAATGTGGTCATGACCAGGGACGACGACACTTTCGTGGAGCTTCAGGGAAGGGCTGACATAGCCAACAAGGCCAAAGCGAACCTGTTCATATCCATTCATGTCAATTCTGTCGACGGCAAGAGAACCGGCCCCAACGGCTATTCTGTCCACATCCTTGGTCAATACACCAGCAAGAAGAAAGACCTTTATGCCGGCAATATGGATGTTGTGCGCCGTGAGAACTCCGTTATCATGCTGGAAGACGATTACACCACAAAATACGAAGGTTTCAATCCTTCCGATCCGGAGTCATATATATTCATGAACCTCATGCAGAATTCATTCCTCGAGCAAAGCTTCAAGTTCGCCAAGTTCGTGGACGAGGAGATGAGAGGGGGAGCGATAAAGGCAAGCCGGGGTATCTCGCAGGATCCTTTCTACGTCCTATGGCGCACGGCCATGCCAGCTGTTCTTGTCGAGTGCGGTTTCATGTCCAACCCGACGGATCGCGAGGCATTGATTACCTCTAAAGGAAAAGACAGGATCGCCTCCGACCTTTATGATGCCTTCGTGAAGTATAAAAAGGAATATGATGGAGTGCCTGCCTCCACTTCTCCGGCCCCGGCCAAGAAACCTGTAGAGACAAAGCCGGCTGAGGCTGCCGATACTGTTGAGACAAAGCCTGCCGAAAAAGAGTCTGTAGTTAGTGAGGATGCGGTACTGTATGGCATCCAGGTCTTGGTCTCTTCCCGAGAGATGAAATCCTCTGATCCATTCTTCAAAGGTTACGAGTTTCGCAGGTTTAAAACAGGTAAATTGTTTAAGTATTTGATCCTCTGTTCAAATGATCTTTCCGAGGTCAAAAAGTCCTTTTCAACAGTTAAAAGTTCATATCCGGATAGCTTCATAGTGAAGTCGGAAAATGGTGAATTGACAAGGGTCAAATAGTCACATTTTCGGAAGTAATTAATATATCGTCATTTAGCTTTTTGGCTCCTTTTGTATTTTATTGATTATCAATAATTTATGACGTTTTACCCGATTTCGGTGGCTTCTATATATACGGAAAATAAAAAACAAAAACAATAATAAAAAAGTTTTTTTATAAAGCTTTTTTCCTCCAATTTTGCACCATAAAGCAAGTGGACAAACCTTCCCGGCTACATCTTTTTTTAGCTAATTAATGGCAGGACTGGAAAGACATATTTCAGTGTGGAACGAGTGTCTTAGGATCTTCGAGCAAAACGTGGATCCCAAGCAGTTCAACGTCTGGTTCAAGACCATTGTTCCTGTCTCTCTGGAGGACTCCACTCTGACTGTAGAAGTGCCCACTGATTTCTTCCGCAGCTACCTTGAGGACGCTTATCTTCCTATCATAAAGATGGCTCTCAGGAGGGTTATCGGACCGGACGCCAAGCTGATGTACCGGATCCACCCTGTCCGCACTGAGGCGCCCATGGTTTTCAGCGCGTCCCACGGGAATGTTCCGGAGAACAAAGCTGTCACTCTTAACACCTTCCAGGCATCGGGCAATCCCGGGCCCTTCGTTTTCCCGGGTCTGCAGAAAGTCAAGATCAATCCCAGGTTGAATCCCGCATATTGCTTTGACAACCTGGTGAAGGGGGAGTGCAACAAGATGGGCATCAATGCCGGAATCAATATTTCCCAGAAGCCTGGCAAGACGCCTTTCAATCCTCTGTTCGTGTTCGGAGGACCCGGCTTGGGCAAAACCCATCTCGCACAGGCGATCGGTATCGCCATCCACGACGCTTATCCGGACCTTATCGTCCTTTACGTGACTGGCAACGAGTTCAAGACCCAGTACATGAACGCCGTCCATCAGAATAAACTGGCGGACTTCATGGCCTATTATATGAGGATCGATGTCCTTGTGGTCGACGACATCCATGAACTTGTCGGGCCGGCCTCACAGAACGCTTTCTTCAACATTTTCAATCATCTTCATCAGTCCGGGAAGCAGTTGGTATTCACTTCCGACCGAGCTCCTGTGGATCTCATGAACTTCGAGGAGAGGCTTCTCTCCAGATTCAAATGGGGGCTTTCTGTGGAGCTTGACAAGCCTGACCAGCAGACCAGGCTGGCTATGCTTAAAGCCAGATGCTCCCGCGAAGGTGTGAGCGTGAGCGATGATGTGCTTGAGCTCTTGGCCTCGAAGATCCGGTCCAATTTCCGTGAGCTCGAAGGCGCCTTGATCTCGCTGATAGCGAGCGCGACCCTTTGCCATGAGGAAATCACTCGGGAACTTGCCGAGAAAGTCACAGGCAATATTGTCAGTGAGGAGCGGGATGAGGTCACTATGGACAAGGTGCAGGATGTTGTCTGCGAGTATTTCAACATAACCCGTGAGACCCTTCTCTCCAAATCTAGGAAGAGGAATATAGTCCAGGCCCGCCAGATAGCCATGTACATGAGCCGCAACCTGATTGGGGGCTGCTCCCTGTCGACCATCGGCATGGAGTTGGGAGGTAAGGACCACGCCACGGTCCTCCACGCATGCAACACCGTTTCCGACCTGATGTCCACAGACAAACTGTTCCGCCAGTATGTGTCTGACATCGAGAGGATGCTCGTGCCAGTAGCCAGATAATTGACCAACACTAATATATCTCTGATGAATTCAGCTGAAGTACTTGAGATCTTCAAGGAGATCACTCGTATCCCGCGTGAGTCGGGACACGAGGAGCGCATGAAGGCGTTCCTCCAGAAATTCGCCTCTGACAGGAATTTGGAATGCCGTGTCGACGAGGTGGGAAATGTTTGTATAGTCAAGGAGGCATCACCTGGCAAGGAAGATGTCCCCGCCCTTGTCCTGCAGGGCCATCAAGACATGGTCTGCGAAAAGAGGGGAGGTGTCACACATGATTTCTCGACCGACCCGATCCAATATGAGATCGAAGATGGTTGGATGGTGGCGAAAGACACTACTCTCGGTGCTGACGACGGCATCGGTGTAGCCGCGATGCTGGCCTTGCTGCAGAGCGACCTTCCTATGGGCAAACTTGAGTGCGTGTTCACCGTCTCTGAGGAGACTGGAATGGACGGCGCCTTCGGCATGAAACCCGGTTTCTTCACTGGCAAGACCCTGATCAACCTCGATTCTGAAGATGAGGGGCAGATGTTCATCGGTTGCGCAGGCGGACTTGAGACCATGGCCAGTTTCAAGTACAAGTGCGAGGATATCGCTCCTGGCAACGCTCCAGTGCGTATCGAGATCAAGGAAGGCCTTGGTGGTCATAGCGGAGACGATATCAACAAGGGCAGGGCGAACACCATCCAGTTGATGGCTCGTTTCCTCAATGGTGAGCTTGGCACCGGGATGCAACTGATAGTGATTAAAGGTGGCAATAAGCATAACGCCATCGCTCACGAATGCGAGGCTATCATAGCGGTGCCTGACCGCGAGGCGACAATCGCGCGGTTCAACGCCTTCGCCGAGGACATCAAGAATGAATATTCAAAGACGGATCCTGGTCTCAAGTTGACAGCGGCCCCTTTCCGTTGCACTGAGAAACCTATTGATTCAAATGTCGCCGAGAGGCTTATCCGGGTCCTGTTCTGTTGCCCTCACGGAGTTGAGACCATGAGTCCGGATATCCCGGGTCTTGTCGAGACATCCACCAACCTTGCCTCCGTGCGTATGCGTCGTGCCGGACTGATCGAGATCGTGACCAGCCAACGTAGCTCAACCGCCTCTGCCAGAAGGATGATGGCGCATAAGGTTGGAGCCGCCTTCCAGCTGGCTGGAGCGGAGATAGAGTTCACTTCTGAATATCCAGGATGGCAGCCTAACGTGGATTCAGCCATCCTTCACCTCTGTGTGGATTCCTACAAGAAGCTGTTCGGCTATGAGCCTGAGGTCAAGGCTATCCACGCCGGCTTGGAGTGCGGGCTTTTCGGCGAGAAGTTCGGCGACCTTGACATGATATCTTTCGGACCCACATTACGTGGCGTGCACGCTCCGGGAGAAAGACTGGATCTCGCTTCCCTGGACAAGTTCACCGATCATTTGGTGGATGTCGTCACTTCCTTCAAGTAGTATCATGGTAAAGATTGCTCCATCGATCCTCGCAGCCGATTTCCTGCATCTCGAAAGGGATGTGCGGATAGTCAACGACCATGCTGACCTTCTTCATTTCGATGTCATGGACGGGTGCCTGGTGCCGAATCTGTCATTCGGTTTTCCGGTCCTGGAGGCTGTCGCCGGTATAGCGACGATTCCCCTGGATGTCCACTTGATGATTGTCAATCCTGACAAATATATTGAGCGTTTCGCCCAGGCAGGCGCTTCCTATATCAGTTTCCATCTCGAGGCCGCTGATGAGGCCGGAAAGGACGTTTCCGAATATATCGCCCTCGCGAAGTCTTGTGGTGTCAATGTCGGGTTGGCGATTGACCCTGATGTGCCTGTGGAGAGGCTCTTCCCTTATATCCCTGAGGTAGATTTCTTCCTGGTCATGTCTGTTTTCGCCGGCTTCGGTGGCCAGAAATTCATCGAGGATTCGATTGGAAGAATAGCCACTTTAAAGGCCGAGATGGAAAGGATCGGGATAGTCAAGGATATCGAGGTTGATGGGGGAGTTTCCTCGTCAAATGCCAAGGCTCTTAAAGAGGCCGGAGCTACGATGCTGGTGGCTGGGAGCTCGGTGTTCAAGGCAGAGGATCCAGCTCAAGCGATAGCTGATCTAAGACTTTAGATAATATAGCTTATCTCTTTGAAGGCGAACTGTAAAAGTTCGCCTTTTCTATTAACGATCTGAATTAATCCACCGGGTGTGACACCTGTGATTTTGCCCTCGAGAATAGATCCGTTCTGGCAGACTGTGAACTCATGGAACTCATCCTTTCTGTAAAGCCTGCGCTCATACTCTTTGTCAATTTCTGCAGTTGAAGATTCGGATCCAAGCGATGTCTGGAAGGCAGATGCCAGAAAGCCGGCTAGAATAATCATTTCCTCATGTGTGTCGTATGTCTGACCGGTAACCACGGACATCGAGGTCGGATTCATCAGTTGGGGAGGGAACTCTCGCTGATTGACGTTCAGGCCTATCCCCACAACGCTGCTGGACAGATAATCCCCTTCGAGAACATTCTCTATCAGCATCCCGCAGATCTTCTTGTCGCGGAAATATATGTCATTCGGCCATTTGATCGAGCAGTTGATCCCTTTCCCTTCCAGATATCCGGCTACCCCGATGGTTGCTGCCTTTGTGATCAGGAACTGGTCCGCGGCCTTCAGGGGAGGGAAATCATCACCTCCGAACTTAATGAGCATGGAGAAAGTCAGGTTCTCTCCCTTCCTCGCCAACCAGGTGTTTCCCCGCTGTCCTCTCCCGGCCGTCTGAAACTCAGCGGCCGTCACTGACAGATTGTCATATTCCGGAATATGCCTTCTGACCTCGTCCTGCGTGGAATCGGTCTCTTCAACCCACCTTATATTAACCTTCTCTACCATTGGCTCGGAAATTGTCGTTTTTTACTATATTTGTAAACTTTAGGACAAAATTAAGAAAGATTATTGATATGATCACACACGACCTGAGGGTCATGGCGGACGCCATGCTCGACAAAAAGGCCCAAAATGTTGTTGGAGTCGACTTAAGATCGATCGGGACCGCTATCACGGACCATTTCATGATATGCAACGCGGATTCTACCACCAATGTCAACGCTATCGCTGACAATGTCATCGAGAAGATGCGTGAACTTGGTCGGAAGCCTTTCCGCACCCAAGGCATGGAAAACAATTTCTGGATCATCTTGGACTACGGTGACATCGTAGCCCACATTTTCCTTACTGAATACAGGCAATTCTACAGGCTCGAAGAACTTTGGGCCGACGCCCCTCAGAAGGAATACAAGGACAGGCCGAAAACCAAAAAGACACAGAAAGATGCCGAATAACGCCAATGATCCTAACCGCAAGGTTGTCAAGATAAGGTTCAATTTCTCCTGGTTCTACCTGCTGCTGATCATTGGGATCGGTTGGCTGCTGTTTAACAACAGTGGCGCCAATCCTCAGAAGGTCGAGTGGGCCGAGGTTAAGGAGATGTTCGCCGCAGGTGATATCAAGGAGATCACTTACATCCGCAACAATTATAAAGGCAATATCACTATCCAGCCCGACAGGTTGGCGAAATATGCCGACAAGTTCGGAGGCAAGGTTCCTACCAGCTCGCCGCATTTTATCTTCCTGGTTTCAGACAAGTTCGACTCGGAGAAGGAGTTCGGTGAACTTAACGCCGCGCTTCCGCCGTCCGGCCAGGTCAAGGTAATCGTTGAGAATGAAAGCAATGCGTGGGTCGATATCCTGGAGTGGCTGATATTCCCCATCTTGCTTATCCTGATGTGGGTTTGGATGTTCCGTGGCTTCAATAAGAATATGGGCGCCGGTCCCGGCGGCCCTGGAGGCGGAATATTCAATGTGGGCAAGTCTACCGGCAAATTGGCCGACAAGGATAAGGTGAATGTCACCTTCAAGGATGTGGCCGGTCTCTACGGAGCGAAGGAAGAGGTGATGGAAATCGTTGATTTCCTGAAGAATCCACAGAAATATACCTCCCTTGGAGGAAAGATTCCCAAAGGAGCTCTCCTGGTCGGCCCTCCAGGCACTGGAAAGACCCTCCTCGCGAAGGCTGTCGCTGGAGAGGCCAACGTTCCTTTCTTCTCGATTTCCGGATCGGATTTCGTGGAGATGTTCGTAGGCGTCGGTGCCTCCAGGGTCCGTGACCTTTTCCGTCAGGCCAAGGAGAAGGCTCCTTGCATCGTGTTCATTGATGAGATCGACGCTGTCGGACGCGCCAGGGGCAAGAATGTAGGCTTCTCATCCAATGATGAGCGCGAGAACACCTTGAACCAGTTGCTCACCGAGATGGATGGTTTCGACACCAATTCTGGCGTCATTATCCTCGCCGCCACGAATAGGGCTGACATCCTTGACAAGGCTCTCATGAGGGCTGGCCGCTTCGACCGTCAGATCCATGTTGAGCTTCCTGAGCTTAAGGAGAGGGAAGAGATATTCCTCGTCCACATGCGTGGCTTGAAGATAGCTAAGGACTTCGATGTCAGCTTCATGGCCCGTCACACACCAGGCTTCTCCGGAGCCGACATAGCCAATGTCTGCAATGAGGCCGCTTTGACCGCCGCCAGAAAGAACAAGACCGAGATAGAGAAGCAGGACTTCCTCGACGCTGTCGACCGTATTATCGGAGGTCTTGAGCGCAAGAGCTCTATCCTCACTCCGGCCGAGAAGAAGACGACCGCTTATCATGAGGCCGGACACGCCACCGTTGGTTGGCTGCTTCCATATTCAGATCCTGTGTTCAAGGTCAGCTTGATCCCGAGAGGAGATGCTCTTGGTCTGACTTGGTACTTGCCCGATGAGCGTAAGATCCTCTCCAAGTCTTACTTGATGGATCAGATGTGCGCCCTGATGGCTGGCCGAGTAGCTGAAGAGATCATCAATGGCGAGCCTGCCACTGGCGCTCTCAACGACCTTGAGAGATTGACCAGGATCGCTTACAACATGATCCAGTTCTACGGCATGGGAGAGCAGACCGGTGAGCTTTCGTTCTATGATTCCACCGGAGCGAGAGGTTATGACTTGACTAAGCCGTATAGCGAGAAGACCGCTGAGGTGATGGACAAGGAGGTCAGGGATCTGGTCGACGAAGTACATGAGAGGACAAGGAAGATCCTTGTTGACAACCAGGAAGGCTTCGTCAAGATAGCGAAACTCCTTCTCGAGAAAGAAGTTATATTCGCCGAGGATATAGAGTTGATACTTGGCCCGAAGGTCAAGCCAGTTGATCCAGCCCCGGAACCTGAACCGGAGGCCGAAACTACCGTTGCCGATGAATAATGTGACCGTCAGGACAATATCGGGCATCGCCTTCATCATTGTGATGGTGGCGTGCTTGATGTTCAATAAATTCCTTTTCGCCGGCATGATGATTTTCATCATGTCGGTGATGCTGATCGAGTTCTACGAGATCACCATGGGCCATAGCTACACTTTCTCGAAGGTGTTGGCTATTCTTGCCGGAGTATTCCTTTTCGGCGTCATGTTCGTCGCCTCTACCTATCACATCCCTATGCGTTTCATCGCCCTGGCGATGATCCCGGTGTTTATCGTCATGATCAACTCCCTCTATGTCAAGGATAAGGAGGAATATGGCAAATTCTCGAACATCTATACTGGCCTTCTATACATCGCGGTCCCGATCGCCCTTGGTAATCTGATCGCGTTCGACAAGGCCGGGAATTTCAGCGGCAATCTATTGCTCTGCTTCTTCATCATTATTTGGTGCTCTGATGTCGGAGCTTTCGCGTTTGGAATCACTATGGGCAAGAAATTCCCCCAGAAGCTTTTCCCGACCGTCTCTCCCAAGAAGACATGGATTGGCTTTATCGGTGGAGTCGTGATGTCCGTCCTGGCCGCGTTCGTGCTGTATGAGGTAGGAATCCTCAAGTTCCCACTTATCCATTCCTTGATTCTCGCGTTGATCATGTCTGTCGCCGGTGTTTACGGTGACCTTTACGAATCGCAGTGGAAGAGGGTATTCGGGGTGAAAGATTCCGGTAATATAATTCCTGGCCACGGAGGACTCCTTGACCGTTTCGACAGCACGCTTATGGCGATGCCATTTGGCGCCATTTACCTGGCTATCTTTGACCTTCTATAATTGTCAATCGATTGAAAATGAAACGTATAGTTATAGATAAAGATTCAAAGGACTCGATCGCGATTTACTGGAGTGTGAGTGTTGTGCTCGCCGTGCTGGCGATACTTTTCATACACCCCCTGTGGGCACTTATCCCTATACTTCTGTTCCTGCTGGTTTTCGCCTTCTTCGTTTTTTGGTTCCACAGGGTGCCTGACAGAGAGATTCCGGAAGGTGATGAGACTCTAGTGACCGCAGTGGCTGATGGTAAAGTCGTGGTCGTAGAACGGGCTTATGAGGGGGAGTATTTCAAGGAGGACCGTATCCAAGTGTCCATCTATATGGACTTCTTTGATGTCCACACCAACTTCTGGCCTGTGACCGGCGAAGTCTCTTACTATAAGTATCATCCCGGGAAATACCTTCTCGCTTTTCTTCCTAAATCATCTGAGAAAAACGAGCATTCCTCGACGGCTATACGTAACTCTCATGGTGAGGTCTTTTTCAAGCAGATAGCCGGCACGTTTGCCAGAAGGATAGTTTGTTACTCGAAGGAAGGCCTTGAAGTCGAAAGGGGGAAGCAGTGCGGTATAATCAAGTTCGGCTCCAGGATAGACATCTACCTTCCTCTTGACGCTGAGATCCTTGTCAAGGAAGGGGAGTTCACAGTGGCGAGTGTCACTAAAATAGCCAGGCTCAAATAGCCTTTTCAGCCTCTATCAAAGCAAGAAGCTTATCCACGGCCTCCTCCTCGGGGACGTGTCTTAAGACGGGTGTCTTTCCCTTATAAATGGAAACTCGCCTGTTTCCTTCTCCGACATATCCCCAATCTGCGTCAGCCATCTCTCCAGGACCGTTCACAATACATCCCATCACAGCTATGACCGTGTCTTTAAGGTGAGAGGTCTTAGCTTTGACCTCTGCCAAGGCCGCCTGCAAGTCGTACATCGTCCTTCCGCATCCGGGGCATGCGATATACTCAGGGCGATAGAATTTTCTTCTGGTGGCTTGCATCAGTTCATCGACGAGATATGAGCCTTTACCGGAATCTGTGATTGATACGGTATTCCCTTCTTCGTCAATGAAGTCTCCGGTGAGTTCCAGCTCATCCAACTCCTTGTCCAGCAGTCGTTTCCCGAAATCGCACGAGACATCCAGCAAAAGAGTCTCGAAGGAAGGGGAGTGGTATTCGGCGACGGCTTTGCGCCCACTGACCGAGACAGAGGTCATAGTTGAAACGATCTGACGTCCATATCTCGCGGACAAGTACCTGGCCACCGGAAGTTCGGCTTCAGGATCCTCTGTCAGAGATACCCTGACAGTGTCCCCAAGTCCTTCGGAAAGGAGAGCCGAGATTCCGACGCATGATTTGATCCTGCCGCTATCCCCGTTCCCGGCCTCAGTCACGCCGACATGGTGGGGAAACACGTGCCCTTCTTTCTCCATCGCCTTTGAAAGCGCCCTGTAGGCGTCCACCATCACCCTCGTGTTGCTGGACTTAAGTGAAACCACAACGTTGGTGAAACTCTCCTCAAGGCAGATTCCAAGCCACTCCATGGCGGCCTTAGCCATAGCCTCGGGAGTGTTCCCGTAAAGATTGGTGATATATTCCCCGAGCGAACCATGGTTTATGCCCACCCTGATGGCTGTCCCGTTGTCGGAGCAGACCCTGATGAGATTCCTGAATTGACGAACGGCCTCGTCGTGGTCTTTGTGGAAATTGCCAGGATTGATCCTGACTTTCTCCACGATAGGAGCGACGGCGAGCGCGGTCTGGGATGAAAAATGAATATCAGCGACTAGGGGAGTATCGATCCCCATGCCTCTGAGTCGTTCCTTTATGCTTTTGATATGTTCAACGTCAGGAAGTCCCGGGACTGTGATCCGGATCAGCTCAGCTCCTGCTTTGGCAAGCCTTACGCATTGAGCCACAGTCGCTTCCACATCGGAGGTATGGGTGTTGCACATAGTCTGTACGACTATATGGCCACCTCCACCGATCAACACATTACCTGCTTTCGCCACCAGCCTCTCCATTTTTCTCTGGATAATAAACTTGATTATAAGCTTCTC
>JAEEGJ010022141.1_pt1 | contig 13537 bp, 15 predicted proteins | sample 8958761 | NCBI WGS metagenome assembly JAEEGJ01 (sample SAMN16246546, study PRJNA631951) | gut metagenome | biome: gut microbiome; feature: rumen; material: RS-attached | host: Bos | place: Iran: Karaj | collected 2018-10
CCAGCAATAACCAATTGTGGTCCGTCACAATATTCGACGGCTTTTCGCTGGCCTTCATTCAGTTGAGAGAGTAAATCGCTATTCATTTATATTATTCTGCCTATTTGACGCTTAAATGCAGGCGAGATACTGTCAATGGTGAAATCATAGAAGAGTTTCTCCTCGTCAATTGTCCTAAAATGTTTCTTGCCTTCTACAGAGTCTTTGGGTGTCTCCCAAATGATATCCTTCAAACTCTCTGGCTTGCTAATCGAATCAGTTCGTAACAGACAGTTTTCAAAAATGTAATTGCATACCAGCGTCGTGTCCTTATGTTCTCCAAAGACAACATCAGCATCGTAACCTGTGGCTAACGAATTTTGACAGGAAAAGGTGATGCCATGCTTCCCAGTGTTAAAGCGAATTGCTACACCGCGGTTTGCTGAGAATGGATAGAACTGGGCGAGCGTCGTGTGGTTGACTGTAACTTTACCACCGTCTGCTAAAAGACAATCTGACAAGCAATTTGTAATCTGACAAGAATCTATGGTGATTTCCGAATTACGTCCTTCCACACCATAGCCTTTGCAGTTATGAACAACACAATTCTTCATAGAAAGTACCGTCGAGTCGCAGACTATGGCATCCTGCGTATTTCGTAGTTCACAGTTAACGATTTCATTACCACGTGACTGTTTCATGAAATGTATACCTCGCCACTGTCCACTGATACGATCGAAAGGCAGATAGTCGAACATGTGGTCCAAACGGTCACCACGCATCAGGCAATTTTGAGCTAATAGCTTTCCGCGTACAGTGATATTTGCACCATTATGGAAGTAAAATGCGGTGTTGCGAAGCGTAAGCACAGCACCAGAGTCCACCACAATACTGTCGTAAACGATGATGGGGTTCGACGATTCAATCACCGTATCACGCTCTATGCGGAGCGGCCCGATTTTCTCAGCATCCCAACTCCACGTTCGAAGATTTATCTTTTGCACTACCCCACTCTCAAGCGTAAACAGCAGGTTGTCCTCTACCAATTGTGGACCATCAATTCCATTCTCGTGGGTAGTTACCTCAACGAAGACGCGCAGGCTGTCGCCCTTGCGCACTTCAAAATTAGTACCAACGGGATCGAGAAACGTGCCATCAACGTTGACACGGAATCCCGATTGTCCACCACGCTCCAAACGAGCTGTTTGAATGCGAATGCCATCGCCAGAGTTGTTTCTAACCCAAAAAGTATACATTGATGAGGGCACGGTCGAGAACAACGTGTCCAGCTTAACTGTGTCAACAGAGAACGACAACACATTACTACGACTCGTCGAGAACGTGTCATCATCCGTACAAGCCGTAAATAATGCACCGAAAACCAGTACAAAAAAGAATAGCCGTCTTATCATACTAAAGATAAAACGGCTTTTCTTATGTTTTATTGCCTTACTTGCCAAAATAACGCTTCAGAAGTCCTGCGAAACCAGCACCATGACGGGCCTCGTCCTTAGCCATTTCGTGAACGGTGTCGTGAATAGCATCGAAACCGGCAGCCTTGGCATTCTTGGCAATGCGGAACTTGTCCTCGCAAGCACCAGCCTCAGCAGCAGCGCGCTTCTCCAGATTGGTCTTCGTATCCCATACGCACTCGCCCAGCAACTCAGCGAAGCGTGAAGCATGATCAGCCTCCTCGAAAGCGTAACGCTTGAAAGCCTCAGCAATCTCAGGATAACCCTCACGGTCAGCCTGACGAGCCATAGCCAGATACATACCAACCTCGCCACACTCACCATTGAAGTGGTTGCGCAGGTCGTCAATCATCTCCTGGCTAACGCCCTCGGGCTTGCCATCGCCAATACGGTGAACGGTAGCATAGGTCGTTTCACCCTCGTCCTTCAGTTCGCTGAACTTAGATGCAGGAGCCTTACAGATTGGGCACTTCTCGGGAGCTGCATCGCCTTCATAGATATATCCACAAACGGCGCAAATAAACTTTTTCTTCATTTTTGTTTTGTATTTGTTTAGTTAATAAAAAAAGATTCAGTTATTCGTCATCGGCAAAGATACGCATTCTTTTTCATTCCACCAAACTTTTCTGCGGAAATTTATTGCATATGGTTAGAGAAGGTTACAACGCCAGAGGTTCATAAGGCAGACCGAACACATCGGCTACAGCCTTATATACCACTTTCCCCTCTGCGATATTCAGACCCTTGGCCAGGGAGCTGTCGTCCTTACAGGCCTTACGCCATCCCTTGTCTGCCAAGCTGAGCGCATATCGAAGCGTGGCATTGGTGAGGGCCAGCGTCGAGGTGTTTGGCACAGCCCCAGGGATATTGGCCACACAATAGTGCACAATACCTTCTTCTATATATACAGGTTCGCTATGTGTCGTAGGACGTGATGTCTCGAAGCATCCGCCCTGATCGATAGCCACATCCACCAGTACCGTTCCTGGTTCCATCAGTTTCAGCATATCGCGAGTAATCAGATGAGGCGTCTTGTCGCCAGGCACCAGCACACTACCAATGACGATATCCACCGTAGGCAATTGTTGGCGGATATTGTGCGACGAGCTATACAGCGTATGTACATTGGCGGGTGTCTCGATGTCGAGCTGGCGCAGACGGGGCAGCGAGATGTCGGCTATTGTCACATCGGCTCCCAAACCTGCGGCCATGCGCGCAGCAGCTTCTCCTACCACACCACCGCCCAGCACCAGCACCCTTGCAGGACTCACGCCAGGCACACCACTGATCAGCTTGCCTTTTCCGCCTTTCGTCTTTTGCAGATAGTAGGCACCATTCAGCGTAGCCATTCGGCCTGCCACCTCACTCATGGGCTGCAATAGGGGTAGTGTACCATTCGGCAACTGCACCGTCTCGTAGGCCAGACAGACTGCTCCGCTCTTCAGCATCGCATCCGTCAGCTCCTTCTCACAGGCAAAATGGAAATAGGTGAACAGCAACTGGCCCTTCCTCACCAGATTATATTCCGGCTCGATGGGTTCCTTTACCTTCACAATCATCTCTGCCTCACGATAAACATCCTCAATCGTAGGCACGATTTTCGCTCCAGCACCCACATACTCATCATCTGAGAATCCACTGCCGTCGCCAGCAGTATGTTGTACATACACTTCGTGTCCTCTGGCCGTCATAGCTGCCACACCAGCAGGCGTCATGCCCACACGATTCTCATTGTTCTTAATTTCCTTTGGAATTCCTACTTTCATAATCTTATGTTTTTAGTTGAATCATGATGTTCCTTACGTTGGTACTTCTTCACTTTTTGTAGTTTGGTGCAAAGTCGGCGCATTTATACAAACTTTACGATGCAGTCAATGCAGATTGGCTTTCCTGTCACCTCATCAATGAATATATTAGCAGGATGCATATCTTCAAGAGCAATGCGATCAGAAATATAGTTCACCCCTTCACCGTTCCAGTTGTCACGAAATCCCTTCTCTGCCACTATCTCGTCTATCTCCTTTTTTGTGGCTAATCGCAGACAACGCACATAAGGTTGGGTGAGAACGATACGAAACAAACCATCTGAATCACGTGTAAAACCAAAAACATTCATTGCGGTCTCTGGAAAAAGATAGTTATGTAAGACAATAGCATCCAAAGCTTTCTCTGTAGTTGAATAGATAGAAACTCGCTCCTTTGTGACAGTGGGAGCACCCTCACTATAGTAGACTTTAGCTTCAGCACCTTGTGCTATCTTTGGACCAAGGTGTTTCTGAAGGATGCTATCAGAATTCGCAAACCAAATGCCTGCAGCTTTTGCCCATTGTTCAATAAGCTTCTCCTGCTTATCGTCTATTTCCCAGTTATAAGGGCCGCCTCCTTGGCCGCCTTCAGCATTGACACCTGACGTAAGGCTTCTTCGCGCGTAGCTTGCGACGACGGACGCCCCAATGAGAGGCGCACCTGCCTTACAGAGACCTGCATGCTCTTGTTCATTAAATCGAGAAAAATTTGTTCTTCCATTTTCTATGTCGTTTACATATTCGTCAATGATTTGTAGTGTTGACTCTTTGAAGCCATCAGCATCAATTGCTTCGTAAATGTCATTTATACTTCTCATAAATCTACACCTTTTCGTGTGCAAATATACAAATTATTTTTGAAACTTCCAAACTTTTCTTTATTTCCCCATGTCTTGCACAAGAAAAAACGCCCTCCAAAACCTCAAGATTCCACAAGAGTTCATTGAATATCATATCGTGATTCTCACCCTCAGCAGTTGTATTAAAGTTCAAATGAGCCTAAATCGGAATCCAAGAGCGAAAAGACAGATTCTTAAGCCTGTTATAAATAATGTGTAACTTTTCTATTCAACGAGAAGTTAACTTCATTTTTTATTTGTATCTTTGCAGCATGGTTAGAAACAACAAAATTTGCATATTTATTTTTATTGCCTTATGCTTCACAATAGCATTAGGCATTACAGATTGTTTTGCGCAACAACAGACAAAGAGTGAATACAAGATAGAAATCCCCCTGCCGCTCAACAACAAGTCAGAGCAGATACTATACCGCAGAGGCTATACTGTTTCATACAACAAAGACTACAAGATTCCCAATTGGGTAGCTTGGCATCTGACAGCAGAGCATGCTTCCGGCCCATATCAACGTCCTACCAATGCCTGGCATGAGGACGAAGAAGTTCCTGTTCCTCGTGCTACTCTTGCAGACTATAAAGGCAGTGGATGGAGCCGAGGTCACATGTGTCCTGCCGGCGATAACAAGTGGGATAGCGATGCCATGTACGAATCGTTTCTCTTCACTAACTGTTGTCCGCAGAATGCCAATCTGAATAGTGGTGACTGGAACCAAATTGAAATGGCATGCAGACGATGGGCTGAACGATATGGTGACATCTATATTGTCTGCGGTCCCATATTATATAACAAGGAGCACGAGACTATTGGCCCCAACAAGGTGGTTGTCCCAGAAGCATTCTTCAAGGTTGTACTTTGCCTAAACGGCACTCCCAAGGGGATTGGTTTCATTCGAAAGAACACAGACACCACTAAACGCAACGATCTTTACGTCAATACCATTAGCGAGGTTGAACGCATTACAGGAATAACCTTCTTTCCACTTCTACCCAAAGAAATCTCTGAATCTGTCAAATCAAAGGCAGATTTGAAGGATTGGGATTAATTGCATTTGTAGCCATCATTAATAGCTTTCGATTTCATAAGTTCAATCCTTTCGTCAAAATCCGGATGAGAAGAAAAGGCATCCAACAACTTTGAATACTTAGACTTATCCCTTTGTTTCGATATGGCCTTCAGCTTCTTAAATGCCAATCCCATAGCCCACGGGTTCTTTCCACATTTCTTCAGAAAACTATAGCCATAATCGTCAGCTTGTGTTTCATGGTAGCGGGAATGCTTGGCAGACAGAGCCGAACTTGTAATACTTCCCAATGAAGAATTAGACAGCGTAGCCCACGTCCTGCTTTTAGAGGCTATGGCATCAGATGCCGCACTCCTCAATAGAGCACTGCGCCAAGCCTTTTTGGAATGACGCAATGCCACATGTCCGATTTCATGTCCTATCACACCCAGCAGTTCATTGTCATCCAAAATGTCCATTAGTGCAGAAAACACCCTCACACTACCGTCAGGACAAGCGAAGGCATTGTATTCTTTAGTCTGATAGACTTTGAAGTTCAACTTGATGCCATTAGCATTTGTCATCCCTTTTGTCAGTCTCTTTAGTCTTTGGCTGTATTTGCTGTCCTGTCCGCAAACGTTGTTCGCCTTATCCATTGCAACGACTTGCTCGTGAACAATCATGGCTAAGTCTTCGTCAGTAATGGTCATCGCCTTTCCTGCCTTTATTGTCCCAGAGAACAGACGTCCCCAATCCGTTTGCGCATAACTCGGATTAATGGATACACACAAACCTATCAAGAATACTATTTTAAGGATATGATGTTGCATTTAAGTTTGGAATCGAGTAGGAGGAAAATGAAATAGTTTTCCTCCTATTTCATTTTCCGACCTCTCACACCACCGTACGTGCGGTTCCGCATACGGCGGTTCTTCGTCTACGATACCGATACATAGTAGTCCATCAGGCAGCGATAGCCTGCACGATAGAGATTGTGATTGCTCATCGCGCGGGTACATGTCCACATACTTGCGGCTCGCCAATAGCCCTTTACCCAACCATGCTTCTTTGCTTGCCATTCAGGCACGCCGCACTTAATGAGATTGGCTATTCGCGTCCTCGGATTCTTCCAGCTCTTCCAGATACACATGCGGATACGTCTGCGTAACCACATGTCTATGGTCTCAAGAGTTTTCTTCATCCGAGCCAACTTGTAGTATTCCACCCAGCCGCGTATAAAGAGATTCAGTGCTTCCTTGCGTTGTTTGTAACCCATGCCATTACTCCGACCTGTCAGCTCTTTCAGTTTGGCTTTCAGTTTCATAATGGTCTTGGGATGCAGTAGGAACTTGCATTTTCCCTCTTTATCAAAGTAAAATGTGTAGCCGAGAAACTTCTTCCCGCATACTGAGCCCGTACCTGTCTTGTCGCGGTTCACTTTCAGGAAAAGCTTACCCTCAATAAACTTCGAGATACTCTCCAATATGCGCTCTGAGGCACGCTCACTCCTGCAGAATATCATGCAATCATCTGCGTAGCGCACAAAGGGATGACCGCGTTTGGCGAGTTCCTTGTCCAGTTCGTTGAGCATGATATTGCTCAGCAAAGGACTTAAAGGACCGCCCTGCGGCACACCTTTCTTTGTTTCCTCGTACTTGCCTGCAACCAGTACTCCAGCATTGAGGTACTTATGAATAAGGGACACTACCCTGCCATCCTTCACCGTCCTGCTGATGACCTCTATCAGTTTAGAGTGGTTCACGTTGTCAAAGAACTGCTCCAAGTCCAGGTCGATGCAGAAGCGGTTGCCATCATTGATGATGGACTGCGCACACCTAAGGGCTTGATGAGCACCACGATGAGGACGGAAACCAAAACTGTTGTCACTGAATTGAGGTTCGTACAGCGGTTGCAAGACTTGCGCTATACTTTGCTGGACTAAGCGGTCTACTACGGTCGGGATGCCGAGCGGACGCTTCTTGCCGTTGTCTTTGGGTATCTCTACCCGTCGGACTGGATTAGGACGGTACTTGCCGCCCAAGAGTGACTTCACTAACTCATCTTTATGACTGCGCAGGTAAGGTAAAAGTTCTTTCACCCCCATGCCATCGATACCGCCACTTCCCGCATTGCTCACTACCCGCTTGTAGGCGAGGTTCATGTTGCCAGGCGAGACAATGTGTGTTAGCAAGTCGCCCTTTACGATTGGTACTTCCACAAGGTTGTTTTCAATTATCCCCATGCAGGTCTGCACTCCATGCATACCTCGGGATTCCGTCCCTGCTTCAGCATGGCAGCCACTAAGTGTTTTCTGCTTTTCTTCCTTCATCGGGTAATCTTCATTTACTACTTGTTTAACTAAAGTTCAGCCCTTCCCTGCTTGTATCGATTACACAGGTACTATGGCCTCTGCTGACTTCTCGCAGTTCGTTGTTACTACTTACCTTGCGGCTCGCCTGCGAGACCTCTCCAGTTATGGACGTATTCTTTCCATCTTATGCCTGCCACATTTACACCAGCCGTTCCGTATAGCTATCGGACTTTAGTGCTTATTGCCACCTCATCCACGGCCAAATGCCTTGTATGTAGTTTCTGTACGTCAGGCCAGATGTTTGCCTCGGGCTTCCTTCAGATTCCGTCTCGCGGCGGACACCCTTGCCTCCGGCTGGACGCTTCCCGCTATAAGGGCGCGTTAGGGACTTGCACCCATTAGAATACGTTCGTGCTGGACGAACAATAAAAGCCACCCAAAGGTGACTTTTAAATGGAGCAGGGGCGATAAGGTCTTACTCCCCGGAGATCGCGGGGGTCATTGATTCCTTCGACAGGGGACAGTCCTGCATGACGGAACGTGATTTGTGTCACGTTGGGGTCAGGATAATCTGTGACATTTATTAACTGTTGGGGATGATTTTTAAGGGTTGTTGACATGGGGTTTAACATTCATTTTATTACAAACATTACAATTATTACATTACAATTTGGGTTTATTGAGGTCATTGGGGAGGCGAAAAGGGGATGAGGAAGATAAATTTATCAATCTCTATCAATATATATATTTACTTATATATATAATTATAATTATATATATAAGTAAAATTACTCCTCCACCCTTGCTACCAACACACAGAAATTACTGAAATTGTAATGTAATAATGTAATGTTTGTAATGTTTTCGGCGCTAACCACTTGGGGTTAAGATATTTATGATCATCTTCAGTTCATTGGGAAGAACGTAGCGGCGATTGCTGGTGAACAGTCCTGTCAGTTCACAGCAGTCTTTACAGAGCATCACAATCAGACTCCAGGCATACCTCTCGTTATGCTGCGGAAATAGAAAACGGGCAATCTCCCGTTTCGAATGAATGGTGTTAAGATCTAATTCCATATAGCTATTCATTGTCTTTATTATGTATACAAATATATAAAATAAATTCGATATAGACAAATTTGTGTTAATATACCTTAACCTGACAGATTTGAGCATTTGAACATCCTGATTTTGTTGGAACGTTTCGATAATTGACGTATCTTTGCACCAGCATCCAGCGAGATTGCCGATACTCTACGCGAGAGTGCCCGAGAGCCTCAAAGAATCATGCCGTGGAAGTAGAACTTTACTCCGGAGAAAGTAATACTTTGCAGGCATGAAAGTTGAAGGTAGCAGGGATGGTTCGGAAAGAGAAACGGCACGTGACTGGAAATAACGCCAAAAACAAAAATTTGAGAGAATATGGCAGTAAGAAAGATTGCGTTTCCTGTTGTTTATCAGCAGAACACGAATGTACAGTCGGAGGCCTACGGTAAGTTTTACCCGAAGCCATACAAGCCCGACACTTTGAGTCTGCGCGGCTTGATTGAGCGCGTAGCGATGGACCAGTCGGTCTATTCACGTGATATCGTAGAGGGTGTGATCCAGCGTCTGACCCGCGTGATGGTTGAGTTGCTTGAGGGCGGTCAGCCTGTGAAGTGGGACGGTCTCGGCACCTTTACCCCCACCATCGAGAGTGTGAAGGGCGGTGCCACCGAGGCACAGCTGAAGGCCGGTATCGACATCCGCGAGGTGGTCGCAGGTGTACACATCCGCTTCATCCCAGAGAATGAGAAGGGCGAGGAGATCACTTCCCGCAAGTTTAAGGATCTGGTGGTGTTCACCGTGATGGGTGTTGCCGAGCGCGTAACGGCTGGCACGACCAGCGGCGGCAAGCAGAAGTACGCCACTAATGTGATTGACATGGAGAGCTGGAAGACCGGCAGTTCTTCGAGTCCTTCTGGAGGTTCAGGAAGCGAGAGCGGCGGAAATGCGGGCGGTAATTCAGGTGGAAATTCCGGCAACTCCGGCCAGAATGGCCAGAGCCAGCAGACGAGCGTTTATGCGCTGACGATCAGTAAGAGTGGTACGGGCTCGGCCAGCGTAACGCATAATGGCAACGCTGTGGCATCAGGTTCGAACCTGAGTGAGGACGATGAGGTGGAGATCAGTATCACGCCTGCTGAGGGTCAAATTCCTACCGCAACCGTGAATGGATCGGAGATCGAGCTGACCGAATCGGACGGTGTGTACTCTGGTAGCTTCGCAATGCCCGGCCAGGCTTCGACGCTCGAGATCAACACGGGCACCACCAGCGGAGGGGATAATCACAATCCGATTGACACTGGTAACTAATAATTAAAGTCTAAGGATTAAAGGATTTTGGGATAAAAACCTTACGGTTTGGATTTATAGGAAAGCTACGCATGAGTTAAAATCCCAAAGAATCCAGTGCGGAGCACCAAATCCTTAAATCCTAAAATCCTTAGACAAAAAAATCATTAGCGTATGAAGAAAAAGATTATTGAGATTGCGGTGAAGGTAGTAGTAGCCGCGCTCACGGCATTTCTGACGGCCATCACGACCACGAGCTGCATGGGCTACGGCCCATTCTAAATCAAGAGCGGCAGGTTCCGAAGCAGGAATCTGACGCTTTATTTTCACTTTTTTTCATTTTTTCTTGGAACTTATTAAAAAAAACACTATCTTTGCACCGTTTTATTATTATAAACTAAAAAGTTAAGTGTATGAAGAAATTATTTTTAATCGCTGCCCTGATGGTAGCTACACTGAGTGCTAACGCACAGCAGATGTTTATTAAGCCCATGGTGGGTATGGATCTGACCACACTGACAGGCGATGTTGAGGACACTAAGATGAAAGTCGGCCTCGTTGCGGGTGCTGAGTTTGGTTACAATCTCTCTGAGCAGTTTGGTCTCACAGCCGGTCTGCTGTATTCGATGCAAGGTACCAAAATAAAGGATGTGGACGATGCCCAGAAGTGTGATTACCTTAACATCCCCGTTATGGCAAACTACTACATCATTCCTGGTCTCGCTATCAAGGCAGGTATTCAGCCGGGCTTCTTGATGAGTGCAAAATATGGTGATACGGATGTCAAGGATTATTATAAGGGCTTCGACCTGGCTATCCCCCTGGGACTGTCTTACGAGTTCAGCGATTTCGTGATCGATGCCCGCTATAACCTCGGCGTTGGTAATATTGTAGACAAGGATATTTCAAAGGCTGCTGGTGACCGCAAGGCTCACAACAGCGTGATCATGCTGACCGTTGGCTACAAAATCCCATTCTAAACTGAAAAATTCCTCTCATCATAAAGCCCTGTTCCTACGGAATGGGGCTTTTTTGTACCCCTCCGCTAAAAAAAAGCACAAAAAATGTTCTGTTTTCACTTTTTTTGTTTATCTTTGTAGCCAGATAGTTAAAAACATGTTTCACTTAAAACAATTAAAGCGTATGAAAAGACCTAAAAGACTAAGTATGGCAATCGTTGCAGCCTTTGCAATGGCTCTGTTTGCACAGCCCGTGCAGGCACAGGACAGAGTGGATGAGTTTGGCATCTTCGACCACCTATCGGTAGGTTTGAACTTGGGAACCAACGGTCTCGGAATAGACCTGGCAGCCCCAGTGACCGATTATCTTCAGGTACGTGCGGGTTACAATTTCTTCTCCGGATTCAAGTATAAGGAGGATGTAGACTACCGTGCCAAGGGCAAACCTACAAGAGGTAAGACCGAGGTGGAAGGCAAGAACTACATGAGCACAGGCCATCTGCTGCTCGACGTTTATCCCTTCCCTCAATACACCTTCCATGCCACTGCCGGATTCTATCTCGGTACAGATGAGGTGGCAAAGATTGAGAACAAGATTCCTGTGAAAGATTTTGACGAGGGCGAGGGTATCGTGATCGGCGACCACATTGTAGGTTTCGATGCAGACGGTTTTGCCCACGGTTGTATCAAGGTGAAGAAATTCCGTCCTTACGTCGGCATCGGCTTCGGACGTCAGGTGCCCCGCAAGCGTTTGGGTGTGAGTGGCGATTTCGGCGTACAGTTCTGGGGCAAGCCCAAAGTGTATGAGAAGCAGACGGGCATGGACCTCGAAGTGAAGAAAGAGGATCTGGGCGACGACAGCAACAAGTACTACGACGTCATCTCTAAATTCTCCGTTTGGCCCGTGCTGAACTTCCGTATTACCTATCGTATTTTTTAAGATTGAAAATTAAAGATTATGAAGAAGATTTTAATGATGATGGCCGTAGTGGCCACAGCCCTGTTTGTCGTTACAGCCTGCGACAAGAAAGATGACGACGATAACGGCGGCAATGAGAGTACTGGTATTGTAGAACTTACCGCTCCTCCTTATAAGGACGTGGCAAAGGTATTGAATATTACCCAGATCAACAGCGCGGGCATCAAGCAGCTGCGCATGATGGAAAGCGGCGCCTATATGATTGCCCGTGATTCAGAGACATCGTCAGTACGGACACGTGCAGGAGTAGGCGATCTGCTATACGAGTTTGGTAAATTCACCTATAGCGACGGCAAATACGTGTTCGACAACGGCATGACCATTTCGTTCACACAGAACGGCGATAATTACGATATCACCATCACCTGGAAGAACGGCACCACGATCAACACTGTCGGCAAACTCGACACCTCGGCAGCAGTCATCGCTGGTGTGCTGACCGACAACCTTTGCAGCCGTCCTTGGAAAATCGAGCGCGTGATTATCAGTGCCGTCTATGATGGCCATACGCTCGGCGTAGAGTTCAAGGGCCCCGTTGACCTGGCTAAGGTGAAAGAATGGTATGAGAAGAACTTTGGAACGCTCAAGGACCAGTTTGATGCCAATACCATCATCGAGGGCATCTATTTCGACTCCAAGGGTCTGTTTGCCATCAACTACCAGAACCGCAATGACGACGTGGGCGTATGGCACTGGTCGAACATGAACGATGGAAAGCTGATTTACAACTGGAACGACAAGCTGGGAGCCATCTCGCTGTTTACCGGCAATGCCTCAGTGACTTTCGAAAAGAATCCTGAGAGCTGCAAACTGGTACTCGCAGGCATCGTGAACGCCATCGATATCCAGTTCTCGTTCTACATGAAATAAAAGTTCTACATGAAATAAAAACGAAACGCTGGGGCCAGTTGACCCCAGCGTTTAGTTTGATACTTCGCCTTTGTCAGCTTTAGAATAAAGGAGCTATCATTTTGCAGATGCCTTCGAGGTACTGACGGTCGGTATCGTCGAAGGTGGCGAGGTCGCGGCTGTCGATATCGAGGACGGCAACCACCTCGTTGGCCTGAGAGAACACGGGCACCACGATCTCCGAGCGCGAGAGGCTGCTGCAGGCGATATGGCCAGGGAACTGCTCCACATCGGGCACGATGATGGTCTCGCGATGCTCCCAGGCAGTGCCGCAGACGCCTCGTCCGAAGGGGATGTGCATGCAGGCGACGGGACCTTGGAAGGGGCCGAGCACCAACTCGCGGGCCATGCCGTCGGATTTGGGCATCACACGGTAGAAGCCTGTCCACCAGAAGCCCATGGCCTCGTGAATGGCAGCGGCGACGTTCGCCATCACCGCTACCACATCACGCTCACCCTCAATCAGGGCTTTGATCTGCTCAGTGAGCAGACTGTATTTCTCTTTTTTCATTATCAAAGACCGCGGGCTTTTAGCAGGCTGGAGGCATCGGGCTGGGCCATGCCAGTGAAGTCGGTAAACATCTGCATGAGGTCGCCCGTGTTGCCGCGGCTCAAAATCTTGTCGCGGAAGTCCTGACCTGTGGCGGGATCGAGGGCACCACGCTTGGCGAAGACATCAGCAATGTTGACCGCCAGCACCTCCGTCCACAGATAGCTGTAGTAGCCGGCTGCATAGCCCCCACCCCACACGTGGTTGAAGTAACTGGTGTGATAGCGTGGTGGGATCTGCGCATCGAGCAGACCTATTTGACGCAGGGCCTCATCCTCGAAAGCCTGGGCCTTTTCGGGCGAAGGCACGTTCTCCTTCGACAGCATGTGCCAGGCCATGTCGGCACACGTGGCAGCGAGGTTCTCACCTAAGGCGTAGGCC
>JAEEGJ010022143.1_pt1 | contig 13537 bp, 11 predicted proteins | sample 8958761 | NCBI WGS metagenome assembly JAEEGJ01 (sample SAMN16246546, study PRJNA631951) | gut metagenome | biome: gut microbiome; feature: rumen; material: RS-attached | host: Bos | place: Iran: Karaj | collected 2018-10
TTTGACAAGAAATTGTCACAGTTCCTTGTCCGCATTATCGCACTCGGCCCCATCGTCGTCGACGATGACGGCGGCCTCTCGCAGGTGTGCTGGGTGCCTTACGAAGACTCGCGTGACGTGCTTGCCAAGGCCTTTGCCTTCAACCGTAACAACTCGGCACAACGCCGTACCTACGACGAAGTCTTCCAAAAACGTATCTTCGACAGCTACATCATCAAAGAAGAGAACGTTTATGACCGTTACATCAACTCCTATGCTTTCAATATTGACGCCCTCTATGAATCGGAGCGCATCAAGAACGAAATGTTCGACTTCGAACAGAGCCTCTGGGAATATTGATTATTTGCTATGACAATGAAAAAGGACGCCAATTGGCGTCCTTTTTTTGTTGCCGCAACGCGGTGCATCAAAACAAAAAGAGCAGCCAATTACTCAGCTGCTCTTTTGTCGGAGTGGCCCGACTCGAACGGGCGACCGCTTGCACCCCATGCAAGAATGCTAGCCAACTGCACCACACCCCGATTGCATTTGCGGCTGCAAAGATACGAATGTTTTTCATATAATTGTTCTCTTTCCGAAAAAAAAGTTACCTTTGCACGAAATAACTTTAAACTCTAATCTCTAAACTATAAACTTTAGAATATGGAACATATTGAATGTCTGATTATTGGTTCAGGACCTGCTGGCTATACAGCCGCTATCTACACCTGCCGCGCTGATGTGAAAACCGTCGTTTATGAAGGTATGCAACCTGGCGGGCAACTCACCCAAACCACCGAAATCGAGAACTTCCCGGGCTATCCCAACGGCGTGAAAGGCCCCGACATGATGGACGAAATTCGTCAGCAGGCCGAGCGCTTTGGCGCGGAAATCCGTATGGGCGAAGTCACGGCTATCGATGTCAGCCAACGTCCTTTCAAAGTGACGACGGAATATGACGGCGAGCTTCTGGCTGATAGTATCATCGTCTCGACAGGTGCTGCTGCACGTTACCTCGGAATCCCTTCCGAAGAAGAATTCAAGGGGGGCGGTGTTTCGGCCTGTGCTACTTGCGACGGCTTCTTCTATAAAGGTAAAGATGTCGCGGTCGTTGGCGGTGGCGACACGGCCTGCGAAGATGCCACTTATTTAGCCAAACTTTGCAACAAGGTCTATCTCATTGTTCGCCGCGATGTGCTACGCGCTTCAAAGGCCATGCAACACCGCGTGCTCAACACGCCCAACATCGAAGTGCTATGGAAGCACCAAACCAAAGAGCTTTTCGGCGAGCAACAAGGTTTCATGAAGAAACTGAAGGGTGCCGTTCTTTATCATAGCGACACTAAGGAAGAGCGCACCATCTATGTAGATGGTTTCTTCGAGGCCATTGGTCATACCCCCAACACCGAACCGTTCAAGGGCATCCTCGACATGGACGAGGAAGGTTACATCATCACCAAACCCAAATCGACGGCCACCAACGTGGAGGGTATTTTTGCCTGCGGTGACTGTCAAGACCGCACCTATCGTCAGGCCATCGTGGCTGCCGGAACTGGTGCCATGGCTGGCATTGAGGTGGAGCGGTTTTTGGCGGAGTGCAAATAATTCGGCGATATGTCGAGCTCCCTCACCCCCAGTCCCCCTCTCCATCGTAGCGGAGAGGGGGAAGGTTCTACCAGACCTTACAGCATTCGTAACCAAAAGATTAACCCTAAAAAGCTTGAGCTTGCTAGAGAATTTCGCAAGAATCCGACAGAAGGTGAAGATGCTGTTTGGCAAATGTTGCGCAACCGGCAGATTAAAAACTTGAAATGGAGAAGACAACAGGTAATTTGTGGTTATATCGCTGATTTCTATTGTGCCGAATTGAATGTGGTGCTTGAGATTGACGGGTCTGTACACGATAGCGAGGATGCCAAAAAATATGATGAATATAGAACGTCGGTATTTGCATCTAAAGGCATCAAAACATTTAGATTGAGAAATGAAGATTGCGATAGACAGCATCTCATCGAATTAATGGAACACATAATAAACAGCGTGCGGTAGCCCACACCCCTCTCCACGCGGAGAAGGGCTGGGGTGAGGAAAAAAGATGATACTCCAAACAGAAATAAAACTCAACCCCATAGAGCAGACCATCCACTACGGCGAAGGCCTGCTCTTCCTAGGCTCCTGCTTCGCCGATGAAGTGGGAGGCATCTGTCGTGGCTTGGGCTTCGATGCTTTGGTGAATCCCTTCGGTGTGCTTTACAATCCAGCCAGCATCGCGCAAGCTATGGAGCGGTTGCAAAGCGGAAAGGCGTTTTTGCATGACGAGGTGATAGCAGTAGGCGAGGGGCAATACTGCACCTTCAGCCACAACACAGCGTTTTGGAGGTCTTCTGAAACCGAGCTTTTGAAAACAGTCAACCAAAGCCTTGCGGAAGCCAATGAGAATTTTTTGAAATCCAAATGGATAATGGTTAGCTTGGGAACTTCATGGGTCTTTCGGAGCAAAGAAAAAGGTTTGGTGGTTTCTAATTGTCACAAGCTGTCAGCCAACCAATTTGAAAGGGAGTTTTTGTCGATTGAAAAATCTGTTCAATGCCTTTCTGAAATTGTTGCACAACATCATAAAAAACAGTTTGTTTTCACCGTTTCACCTTTGCGTCATCTGAAAGATGGGCTGCACGGAAACCAATTAAGCAAAGCGGCTTTGCTGTTGGCTGTTGATGAAGTGTGCCAAAAATTCGACAACGTCCATTATTTCCCTGCCTACGAAATTGTCATGGACGAGTTGCGCGACTATCGTTTCTACAAGGATGATATGGTACATCCTACCGATCAGGCAGTGCGTTACATCTGGGAGCGTTTCGTCGACTTCGCTATCGATCCTGCGGAAAAACCCGCCTTGCAAGCTGCTGTCCAACTGCGACAAATGTTACAGCATAAACCCCTCTTTCCCGAAAGTGAGGCATACCACAAATTCGAACAGCAACGGGAACTGCGCATTGCCGAAATAAAACGTAACTATCCGAATATCAGACTTGAAAACCTAAACCCGCACCAATCCGCACCATCGTTTTCTTGACAGATAGCGTCTTTGTCAAAAATAATTTCCTACTTTTGTACTTATGAAACTAACGCGCATCATAGTAGGCTTGTTGTTGATAGGTCTCGGAGCTTCGTGTTCAAGAACCTTGGAATCGGAAATCCGTTGGCAAGAGAATAGTTACCCTCGTGTGGTAGTGGTTGACAGTCTTTTGCAGAGCAACCCAGATAGTGCTTTGAGGTATCTTGAGTGGTTTTATGAGAGTTTTGGTCCCGTTTCGTCACCCAGTTTTGAATATACGAGTTTGATGCTTTCTGAAGCCTGCTTTAAGGTGCGCCGCGAGGTGGCCTATTGTGATGAAGTGGGTGTGGCTTTGGCATATTTCGACAGCGTATCCCCTGTTTATCCCAACGACAAGGATATGGCTTTCCTTTCCGCTCGCGCCCATTACATGAATGCCATCTGCCTCAATAACGGCATTATCTTTACCGACGATTCCCTAACGATGTTGGCCTGCCAAGAATACTATAAGGCCTTGGAAATCATGGAACAACATTTCGACGAGGAGCAGATTGTGGGGCACAAAGCCAGTTTCATGGCCTTGATTTTTGCACGGTTGGCCAATATCTATTCCGATAAATTCCTTATCGAGCCGACGATTTACCTTTACAAGAATGTGCTGATTTACAAGCGGAAAGCCTCAAGTCCGCCGTCGAGTTTGGCCAATACCTTGTTTTTCTTGGGCTATGAATTCGAGAAGTCGGAACAGTTCGACAGTGCTTTGTATTATTATGACCAGTCGTTAGCGTGTATGAAAGATACAACAGGGGTGCTGTACAGAAATGTCATCAACCGCAAGGCATTGTCGTCCTATCATGTGGCGCACGACGGACAAGCTTCCATTAATGCTCTCAAGTGTATCGCTTTGGCAGGCAACGAGTTTGAAAAACACGACCGTTATTTAGGTATTGGTTATATCTATAAACTTGATAATCAGTATGATTCTGCTTTTGTTTATCTCAACCAAGTCTTTGAAAATGCCCCCAGTCTGTTTCTGAAAACGCAAAGTGCCGATTATTTGCGCGAGATTTACGAAGACCTTGCTGAATCGGACAAGGCTGGTGAATACGCCCGTTTTGTGGCGCAAAACACACCGCCCGAGTTTGGCACCAAAGCCGACGAATGGCGCTTTACGAGTCTGTTTCAGGAGTATTTGCAGCAAAAACAGGACAACGCCCGACTGCAAGAGGAAAGGGAAAACCGGGGACGGGTGTTGAAAATTGTTTTGCCCTTGTTGGCTTTGCTTGCGGTGCTGGCGGTTTGGCTGCTGCTCAATCGGAAGCGACACAAGCGCATGGAAGCCGAAAAACAAGCCCTTTCAGGTCAGTTGCAGGAGCAGGGTGAGGCCCTTTCGGCGATGAAGAAACGGGCGGAAGCTGCTTCGTTTGCCGAAGAACCCATTTGTCGCCTGATTATGGAGCGGGTGAACAATGGGCAGTTTAAGTCGAAAGTGGATTACCTTATTTATAAAGATTATGCCCTCACCAAGGAGCAGCTGTTGGCCTTGCGCGAGGCGACCGATGGCCACTTTGGGGAGTTCACCACACGCCTCAAAAAAGAATATCCTGCCTTGACCAAAGGCGACATCGACTATTGCTGCCTTTATTTGCTCGGCCTCAATGATGCCGACATCGCCGCCCTGATGCAACGTGCTTTCAACACCGTTTGCGAGCGTGACCGCAAACTGAAAGCCATTTTCGGCAGCGATGAACCGCTTTCAACCATTTTGCGAAAGCTGGCAAAATCCGATGTAAATCCCTGACTCCTATTCATTTCACGAAACCCGCACCCATCCGCACCACGGTTTTCTTGACGGCAGTGGTGGCTGTTTGTAGTTTTGCCCATCGAAACACAACAAACAGTATTCATTAAAACTCAACTGCCATGAAAAAAAGACTTTTGTTACTAATGATGTGCGCGACTGGACTAACAGTTGTGGCACAGCAACCGCCCATCTCGCATGTCGAGACCAACAATGTAAGGGCAACCATCCTTGGAAATGGGACATGCTTTGTTCCCCAACGCGAATGGGAAGACGGCCATAAAAGCTGTCTCACTTGGGAAGTGCCGCAAGGCAGCGGCAAAGAAACGCTCTACCAACACGCCTTGTGGTTTGGCGGCTTGGATGCTACAGACACCCTTCATCTGGCCGCTTTCAGGTATGGTCAAATAGGAGAGGAGTATTGGTCTGGGCCGCTGAAAACGGCTGATGCTTCCATCGACCTAATGACCGCCTTGAAGTACCATCATGTTTGGAACCTGACTTGTGCTGAAATCGAGCAATTCATTGTACATCATGGGGATGCGAGCTATGAGATACCTGAAGACATCCTCTCTTGGCCGGCGCATGGCGAGGAAGGCTATGCCGAAAACATGGCGCCTTTTGTCGATGTGAATGGCGACGGCCACTACAACCCTGTCGACGGCGACTATCCCGACATCAAAGGCGACCAATGCCTGTTTTTCATCTTCAATGACAATTGGGCCGCGCATACTGAAACTGGCGGAACACCTTTGGGCCTCGAAGTCCAAGCTATGGTCTATGTCTTCGATGCGCCCGATGACGAAGCTCTCAATAACACGGTTTTCTTCAACTACAAGTTCTTCAATCGCTCTTCCTCCGATTATCATGAGGTGTATTTGGGCCTCTGGAACGACTGGGACATCGGTTACGGTTATGATGACTATGTCGGTTGTGATGTGCAACGAGGTTCTTGCTTCGGTTACAACGCCACTCTTGTCGATGGTCAAGGACAGTCGTGGGCCTATGGCGACAATCCACCCGTGCAGGTTTGCTCCATATTGGCTGGGCCTTATATGGATGCTGATGGCCGCGATAATCCAACTTTTTCAGGCGATTGCGAAGCCTTGTTTGACACCACGCATCCTTTAGATAAATACGCCTACAACGGCTACAACTTTGGCAACGGCATTGCCGATGACGAGCGTTTGGGTATGTGCGGGTTTATGTATTTCAACAACTCTGCGACTAATGGAGACCCAAACACGGCACAAGATTATTACAATTACTTGCGTGGCCAGTGGAAAAACGGCAATCACTTGCAGTATGGCGGCAACGCATACGCTGGAGAGCAGGTGGTTGGCCCCGACTGCAACTTCATCTTTCCTGGCGACTCCGACCCGTGCAATTTCGGCACCAATGGCATCGCGCCCAACGATGGCTACAACATGGAAGGCAAATATTGGACTGAAGAACAAAGCGAGCAGTCACCTTACGACAGAAGAGGCCTCGCTTCAATCGGACCATTCAGTTTTGGCAGCGGTAGCATGCAAGAACTGGACTATGCTATGATTACCGTCTGGAAAAACGACAGCCAGTCGGCCCTTGAGCGCAAAGGTGCTTTCATTGACCACATAAAGGCCTTGTTTAACAATGGTTTTGAGAAATAACAAAAACGTCTAACAATTTAACACTGAATACGATGAAAAGAATATATATCATGATGATGCTCCTTTTGACGGGCATCATGGCCGAAGCTCAAACCAGCATTTGGGACGGCAGTAGAAAACTATGGACAAGGGGAGAAGGGACGGCGGACAACCCCTATTTAATTGAGTCGGCTGAAAACCTGGCCTTCCTCGCCTATATGGTTGACAAAGGTTTTGAAACGTCGGGATTGTATTTCCGCCTTACTGTCGACATCGACCTGAATGGCAGCGAGGACCAACCTTGGTGCCCCATAGGATTGTATAATCGATGGTTCAGCGAGGATGGTTGCGACAGGGGGAATCTGAATGCTACAGGATATTCTCCTTATACGGTTTTCAGAGGCCATTTCGATGGCTGTGGACATCGCATTTCCAACATTTATGTGAATATGCCTGGGTATGCTGGATTGTTCGGGTATGCTGGTGAAAGGTCGAATGAGGCCTTGGCGGTAATTGAGAATGTCTATGTGACCAATGGCTTCATCAAAGGTAGTGACTGTGGGGGCATTGCGGGGTACGCCAGTGGTGCTGTGATTTCACATTGCTGGAACGGTGCTTCGATTGAAGGCAGTTCGGTAGGAGGCATCGTGGGAAGTCATGCCACGTCTGTTCAAAACTGTTACAATCTGGGCGGTTTGAATGGCACATATGTCGGCGGCATTGTTGGACAGTTTGGTAGCGAAGTTGTGGAGTGTTACAACAAAGGCAACATCACGGCCAGCAGCTCTGGAGGCGGTATTATGGGTGTGAGCAGTAGAGCGACAATCAATAACTGCTACAACACAGGTGCCGTGTTTGTCGAAGGTGAACAACAGGCACAAGTTTATCCTGTGGCTGGAGGATTGGTGGGAATCTTCGCGTATGGCTCTCCTTACGTCCTCACCAACAGTTATTCTATAGGCGAGGTTTCCTGCAATAATTTGTTGGGATGTTTAGTAGGTTGGTATCCCGCTTCGGTCGAGGTAGACAATTGTTACTATCTCAACACTTGCGTTGGCGACGAATACGGCGAGGCCAAAAATGAAGATGAGATGCGTGAACCAGCCTTTGTAGCATTGCTCAACAACGGCAACAAGGAATCCGTTTGGGGCATGGACTTGGACAACAGCAATAACGGTTTCCCTGTTTTGGTCAGAACCGGCCTCTCCGTTGACAGTTATACAGAAAAAGAACTGACCATTTACCCTAATCCAACCAATGGGATGGTGAACATTGAAGGCATGGAGGTCGCCCAAGTGCAGGTTTACAACGTCTTTGGGCAGTTGGTGAGGACGGGACTCCATTCGAATGAAATCAACATGGAAGGCCTGCCCCAAGGGGTGTATTTCCTTAATGTCTTCGATGAAAAAGGCAATAGGAGCACTTGCAAAGTATTGAAAAAATGACCCAAGAAAATATCGGTTCACAACTTTGTGGTCCACAAAGTTGTGAACTTAATGTAACTGTCTCTCAACCTCCTCTATCAAAACCTCTCCTTCAAGGTTTCTCGCTATAATCACACCGTCTTTGATGAGGGCGTTCTGCGGGATGAAGGAGATGGCGTACAAGGCACCAGCAGCGTTGTTCCAGCCTTGTAGGTCAGAGACTTGCGTCCAGGTCAAGTTGTCCTTCTCGATGGCGGCGAGCCAGGCTTCCTTGTTGGTGTCGAACGAAACGCCGAGCACATCAAAACCTTGCTCGTGGAACTTTTGATAAGCTGCCACCACGTCGGGATTGGCTTTACGGCAGTCGGGGCACCACGAAGCCCAAAAGTCGACCAGCAGAAGTTTGCCTTGGGCGAGTTCGGAGAGCGTCACGGGGTTGCCGTCAGGGTCGTTTTGGGTGAAGTCGATGATGGGCTGACCGGCTTGCACACGCTCCTGTTTCTCAACATATTCCTCGGCCAAAGTGAGGTTCTTGGTGTTTAAGGTGCTGTCGGCGTGGTGGATGTTGTCAATCATCGTGCGCAGTTCGCAGGGACCGAAGGCCCATTTGTAGCGATACATTACATAATGTGCCACAGGGTCGGTAGGATGCTCCCAAACGTAGTCGAAGCAGTGCATCTTCAGAATTTCCTCGGCATCAGCTTGAGTCATCGTGCTGTCAGCCTCCAACTTGCCTTCAAGCTCGTTGTAACTCTCGGTGAAAGCAATCAGGCGGTCTTGTGTTTCGGAACCTTTCACCACGATGGCGTTAGGGTTCTGGGCATCACCTTCGACAGTCACGTCGGTATTATCGGTAAAGAATTGGAAGGGTCGGCGCCAGCCTTTCAGCATGAGGCCGTACATCTCATTGTCGTTGCAAACGGGTGTCGCAAACACGGCGTCCCAGTTGACAATAGTCGCAGAGTCGAGGGTTTGTCCGTCCTTTTGCAGGTAGACGGTCTGCCCGTCGGCGTTGGCGAGGTTCACGTTGATGTTGAAGGTCTCGGTTTTGGGCTTTGAGGTGCAGGCGAAAAGCCCTAGGACGAGTGCACTAAATAGAATGAGTTTTGTCTTCATAGTGTGAGATATTATTTTGGAATGCTGAATTAGGAAATCGAAGATTCAACGAAGTTAATGCGGAATGCGGAATGTGGAATGACCTGTCGGAGGCAGCAATTCAGCATTCAGCATTCCACATTCAGCATTTATTTAAGCAGTTCCGAGAGTTTCGCCGCCAGTTCTTCACCTCTCAAGCTTTTGGCCACCATCGTGCCGTTCTGGTCGAAGAGGAAGTTGGACGGGATATAATAAATAAGGTAATCTTCGCTGGCCTTGTGTTCGGTGTCGCGCACTTGCGTCCAAGGCAGTTGGTCTTCCTCAACGGCTTCTAACCATGCGTCCTCGTCTTGGTCTACACTGACACCGACGATATCGAGACCGAGTGCGTGATATTGTTCATAGGCGGCCTTTACAACAGGGTTTTCGTTGCGGCAAGGACCACACCACGAAGCCCAGAAGTCGACCAGCGTGAGTTTGTTTTGGGCGATGACTTCGGAAAGGACAAACTCTGTGCTGTCTTTGGTTATCAGTGTGAAGTCGATGAATGACTGACCCACTTCGAGGCGTTCCTGCTTGGCGATATAGTCGTTGAGGTCTTTGCTGTAGATGGATTCGGTTGTAAACATGCCAACCATCTCTTTCAGTTGGTCGAGAGGATAGTCTTGTTTCACCCCGTCAAGGATGTAGTGGGTGACAAAGCTCTCTGGATGGGCTTTGATGTAGTCGTCGCGGAAGCTGTCCTTCTGTTCCGTCAACGCATTACCGATGGTGCTGAGCGAATCCCTGAGTATAGAATCGTTGTTGAAGAAGGCCACATTCATCTTGGCATAGAGATCACTGATTTTTGAATTGAATTCGTTGAGTTGGTCATTGTAAGCATCTAGTTCGGCTTGCGTTTTCGAGGCCATGATTTCCACATTGCGCGGGTTGTTGATGTCACCCACGAAAGTCACGTCCTTGTTGTCGGCGAAGAACGACATGGAACCGCGTCTGCCCTTCACTTTCAGTGCATAAAGGATTTGTGGGTCGTCGGTTGGTGCAGTCAAAACGGCTTTTTCATCGGCGATAACGGCCGAGTCGATGATGACAGGCTTATTGTCAACCATCTTCTGCAGATAAACAGTCTGGTCGTTGCCGTTTTTCAGGCTCACGTTAACGTTGAAGGTCTTGGAGTTGTTGCAGGCGGTTAGGCAAAGTGCCAATGCAAATAAGAAGAGTAAGTGTCTTTTCATTGTAAATTAAGTGTTTATGAATAATCTGATTGAGGCTGCAAAATTAGGAATATCTGTTGATAATGATTTCGATTGTTGTGTATTATGGGATAACTTTCGCTACAAAAGACTTTCCACCTCCTTGGATAACGAGAATGTATGAGCCTTGAGCCAAAGATTGGAACCACTCACCAACCTCTATTCGGTTCGTTCCTGATGGGACATTTCCCAAAGTTCTTTCGATTAATAATTTGCCATCGATGGAGTACACTTTGGCAAACAAAACACAACTTTTTTCCAGTTCGATTTCGGCGTAGCATGAAGCGGTTGTCGGATGGCCAACGATGCGGATAATTGACTCATTTTGAGTGCTTTCTGAAATGCTGGTCGCCGTATATTCGTATGCTCCAATGTCTATAGCGTTGCCGCAAATGCGCCAGTTGCCGTCGAGGTCGTAGCCATCGGTTCCATAAATAGATCCAGCGTCGATACAAGGGCTGTTGGCATTTAGATGGAAATCTTCATGTTCGGGGTTGAGGAACAAAGGATCTACGTCGAGGCATCCCTCATAAGCGGTGATGACCTCGTGGTTAGAGATGTTTTCCAAGCCATACTGTATTAGGCACCAATAGAACTGTGGGTGCGATCCATCATAGGTCCAGGTCCAAATCTGCACAGGCTCCTCCAACGGTGCATCGTTGGTGTTACCATACACGATGCAATTCCATAAGATAGGGTCGGAGTGTTGATAGAAAAAGATGCCGCCACAATTGACGCCGATGGAGTGGTTGTTGACCACGGTAAGGTTGCTGATCCAGGGCGAAGCTTCACAAATCGCCAAGCCTCCTCCGAAGTGTCTCGATGTGTTGTTGGCAAAGAGCGAGTTGGTGATAACACCCATTCCTAGGTGGTTGCTGCGGATGAGGTAAAGTCCGCCGCCGTTGATGCCATAGTTGTGCTCAAACTTGCAGCGGTCGATCATGACGGCGCAACTGTCGAGGCTCAAGGCACCACCGATGGCACTCTCGCCAATGTTGTAGCGGAAATCTGTTCCAACAAGTTCCACCTCGCAGTTGATGAAACGCAGACCACCACCATACATATAATAAACAGTATCCAGCTTGGTGTAGGTCAAATTGTTGCAAACGTCACAATCGTGCATGACCACCTTTGACCATTCGGCATTGAGGGCACCGCCATGCTCACGAGAGAAGTTGCAGAACAGGGTGCTGTGGTTAATTTCCACATTGTCGCAACCGAAAATGCGCAGGGCACCACCGTCTTGGTCGTCGTCTAACGCGGCCTTACCATATTGAAAGCGGCAAAAGTCGAATCTCGAAGTTCCTGCGTTCTCAAGTCGGATGCCGTTCCAGCCTCCGCGACCGAAGTTGAAGACATGAAACCCCGTTGTGTCGGCCACGGTGAACAGAATGGAGTCCGTTTTAGTGCCGATGGCATCAATGAACGCACCTTCTTCGGCCATGATGCTATAATAGCCTTGGAAAAAGACCGTCGTACCCGCTTGGATGCAAAGCGAGTCTTGAACGGTCACATCGCCCGTGACAAACACCGTGTCAGCTTCCCAAACACCTGATTGCAAGCCGTTTACTTCGATGGATTGCGCGTGTGCGAAAATTACGCTAAACGCCAATAATACTAAAGTAATGAGTTGTTTTTTCATAATTGATAGGTTTGAAATTGCGTCCCGCAGTCTCGTATCCTGCAGTTTTGTAGTCCTGCGTCTATATAAATTAAGGTATAATCAGAGTTGTTCTGCAAACTTGATGTCCTTCACATTGAGTTGTAATGTAGTCTTGCCTTGCCAAGTGTTGTATTCGAGGTGATAGCAGAGGCTGAAAGGCTCACCGTTGTGAACGCGGTCGAAGAGGTCGCCTTTTTGGAATGCGATGCCACTGAATGGAGCAATGCCTTCTGCACGGTCGCCGTCTTGCGAAACGGTGAGTTTCAAGTGTTTATGCGCCCCTACAGCTCTTGAACCACCTGCATCGCGTACATTGTCAGTCCAAAAGACAGGTGCCATGTTGCCGGGACCGAAAGGCGCAAACTGGTTAAGGATACGCATAAATTTGGCCGTGATGTCGCGGAAGTTGATTTTCATGTCAATCTCCAACTCTGGCACATAGTCTTCCTCCACAAGATGTTTGCTGACATATTCTTCGAAGCGGTGGCGGAATTCAGGCAGGTTCTCTTCTTTCATCGAGAGTCCTGCAGCGTATTTATGTCCTCCAAAGTGCTCAAGCAAATCGGAACAATTGTCGATGGCATCGTAGATGTCAAAGCTCTTGATGGAACGCGCCGAGCCGGTGATGAGTCCGTTGGCGCGGGTCAGGACGATGGTGGGACGGTAGTAGTAGTCGGTAAGACGGGATGCCACGATACCAATGACACCACGGTGCCAATGTTCGTTGAAGATTACGGTACTCTTGGCATCGTGCAGTTGCGGGTCGTCCGCAATCATGCCGAGAGCTTCCTCGGTGATGCGGTTGTCGAACTCGCGTCGCATGTCGTTAAGGTCGTTGATGGAAGCAGCCAGTTTTGCGGCATGGTCAGGCTTGTCGGCGATGAGCAGACGTACCGAATCAGAGGCTCGGTCGATACGGCCAGCAGCATTGATGCGTGGCCCGATGAGGAATACCAAGTCGCTGACAGTCAATTCTCTTGTCAAGACATTGTCATCCTCGTCGATTTGGTCTTCATCACGGCGGTAGATGTTGGCGTGTTGCAAGATGGCTTCGATGCCTGGTCGCGGGGCTTTGTTGAGTCGTTTTAGGCCGAAATAGGTCAAGACGCGGTTCTCGCCTGTGATGGGAACGATGTCGGCAGCAATGCTCACGGCCAAGAGGTCGAGCAGGTCATACACTTGTTCGATGGTGCCTAATCCCTTCATTGATAAGGCGGTGATGAGCTTAAAGCCCACGCCGCAGCCCGAAAGCTCGTCGTATGGATAGTTGCAGTCAGGGCGTTTGGCATCGAGGACGGCCACAGCGTTGGGGAGCACGTCACCGGCGCGGTGATGGTCGCAGATGATGAAGTCGACACCCTTACTGTTGGCATACTCAATGCGCTCGACGGCCTTGATGCCGCAGTCGAGAGCAATGACCAGTTTGAAGCCATGCTCGGCGGCATAGTCAATGCCCTTGTGGGAGATGCCGTATCCTTCTTCGTAACGGTCTGGTATATAGAATTCTATCTTCTTTTTCTTAAAGAAAGGCTTGAGGTAGGTATAGACCAAAGCCACGGCGGTGGTACCATCCACGTCATAGTCGCCGTAAACGAGGAGTTTCTCGTTGTTTTGGATGGCTTGCAGCACACGCTCGACG
>JAEEGJ010022145.1_pt1 | contig 13535 bp, 15 predicted proteins | sample 8958761 | NCBI WGS metagenome assembly JAEEGJ01 (sample SAMN16246546, study PRJNA631951) | gut metagenome | biome: gut microbiome; feature: rumen; material: RS-attached | host: Bos | place: Iran: Karaj | collected 2018-10
CCCAAGCTCATCTCCGGAATGATTGACAGCATGCTGGAGTCTTACGACCGCAACGGCATCCTGCCCGTGTGGCCGCTGGCCCATGGCGAGACCTGGTGCATGATTGGCTACCACAGCATTCCCGTCATTGCCGATGCCTGGCTCTGCGGCATCCGCACCTTTGACGGCAACAAGGCCCTCGACGCCATGGTGTCCTCCTCCAACCAGGACTGGACCTCTCCCGGCTACAACCAGTACGGCTACGTGCCCTCCGACCTCTACGGCCAGGCTGTTTCCGAGACGCTGGAGATGGCCTACGACGACTGGTGCATTGCCCGCATGGCCGATGACCTGGGCCGAAAGGATGTGGCCGAAGCGTACTATGCCCGTTCCAAGCGCTATGAGAACCTCTTCGACCCCAAGACGCGCTTTTTCCGCGGCAAGGACAGCAAGGGAAACTGGGTGGAGCCGTTTGACCCGCTCGTGAAGACCGAAGACTTCACCGAGGCCGTTCCCTGGCAGTTCCGCTTCTTCGTTCCGCACGATGTGGAAGGTCTTGAGAACCTGATGGGCGGCCGTGAGAACACCCGTGCCGCGCTGGATTCCCTCTTTACCTATGAGGCCCTGGAAGTGACCGACGAAATCCTGGACATGACCGGTCTCATCGGTGAGTACGCCCACGGCAACGAGCCCAGCCACAACATGGCCTTCCTCTTTACCTATCTGGACCAGCCGGAAAAGACGCAGCACTATGTGCGCCGCATCCTCACCGAGCTCTATTCCGCTACCCCCGAAGGCATTTCCGGCAACGAGGACTGCGGCCAGATGAGCGCCTGGTATGTGATGGCCGCCCTGGGCATTTACCCCGCCTGCCCCGCTTCCGGCGAGTTTGTCCTCACCAAGCCCCTGTTCGAGAAAGCCACCATCCAGCTGGGGAACGGCAAAACCCTCACGGTTACGGCCGATAAGCCCGAGGACGAGTACATCAAAAGCGTCAGCTTCAACGGCAAGGCGCTTGACAAGATGTTCATTACCTATGAGGAACTTCTCCAGGGCGGAGAGCTGAAATTCCAGTAACAGCGAAGCCCTTTCTCCTTTTGCCGCGTTGACACCGAATGTGCCCTGTGTGCATTCTACGTGTCAACGCGGCAATCTTTTTCCCGAAAATGGCCGTTTTCCCTGCCGCGTTGACAAACAGAACGCACAGAATGCCATTTTCGCGTCAACGCGGCCAGGAAAATACCTTGTCAGTGAGTGAATGTTGAACCAGCCTGGAGGTAGTAGGCCGTGGCGGTGTCGACGTTCAGGTAAACATCGATGTTACCGTTGTAGCCGGGGCAGATGTTGGGGCCATCCTGCCAGAGCGAAACAGGAGAATCGAACGAAATGGCCTGTCCTCCGAAGTTGACCTTCCAGGAATTGTTGTGGACGAACTTGAATTTGTCGCTACTGCTGACTTTTAGGTTTCTGGCGACCCACCAGTCGCCTTCTTTGGCCATAGGAATGGGGAACTGTACATCCCACTGGGGGGACTGCATCGTGCCGCAAATACCCCAGTCTACGGTTTTTATATCGGCATATGTAAGCGAAATGTCACCATCGACGGTGCCGGAGCCATAGAACCAGTACCACCAGGCTACCACCTGCAGGAGGCCGATGTTGTGATTGTCACTGCCGGTCTTGGCCTTGAAGGCGAATTCGTGGTTCATGACCACGAGGTTATCGTCGGTAAAGCGGCCGAAGTAGTCGCCCCCACCTTGATGATAGGTCACGTCAACAGGAATCCAGCCGTAACCTGCCACGCAGAATTCGGCCCGGACGTGGGTGAAATCATCGGGGGAATACATCACAATGGGACGCGCCGGCACCCCCTTGGCCCGCATCAGGGACATCCAGATGGCGTGCTGGTTGCCGCAGTCGCCCGACATGCGTCCGATAATGGCGTTTACAGAATTATCCCCATCGTAGATTCCATAGGTGAAAGACTCTGCCACGAATTCATAGCAGAGGCGAGCGTACTCGATTACGTCGCCGCCACTCTTGTCCCAGAGAGAATTTGCATTCGAAACGACCCATGAATGGGTGGGATCTATCATCTGAGAGCCGTCAGTATCGGTGCTCTTACCGGTGTAGCGTTTGTACCATGCCTGCTCCGTATCGTAAGGGAGGTTGCGCTGTGTTATCTTGCCGAAGTCGGTTTCCAACAGTTGGAAGTCCACGGTGAAGTCGTGCTTTACCACGTCGCTTCCGGATGCCGGGAAGTTGTTTGTTCCGGTATAGTACAGATACTTCACTCCTTCCGAGCTGGCCGCAAGGGTGGCGTTGCCATATTGCGACTCCCTTATGGTCTGATACTGGTCGGTCTCGGCATAAGGCAGCATGACTATCAGTTTGGAGAATCTGACACCGGATGTATAGTAAACCTTGAAGGCGTGCGAGAGCTTGCGGGTTTTGAGGAAGGTGGTCCGGAAGATATTACAGTGCTGGGTGATGGAGAATTCCTGGCTCCCTTCGTTCGACTCGAAGCGGATTACGGCCGTTCGGTCATCGTCCTGCTTGTTCGGGACCGTGGAGATGACGACGTTGTCGTTGGTTCCGCTGCCGGAGGTTTGAGAGATGGTGAGCCATGGTGCGTCGCAGCTTAACGTCCAGTTGCCGGCACTCACTACGCTGATCTTGTCTTCTCCTCCGAGAGACCAGGCATACATGGGGTCGGAGCTGGTTGGATAGATTCCGACCTGCGCTCCGGTCGTGACTGTTATGGTGCAGTTTGCGCTTGCGCTTTCGCACCTCGCTGTGATGGTGGCCGTTCCGGCTTTGATGCCGGTTACTTTGCCGTTCGCGTCCACCGTGGCCACGGTATTACTACTACTAGACCAGGAAACCGACTTGTTGTCGGCGTTCTCTGGCGTAACAGTGGCGATGAGCACAATACTCTCACCCTCCTTGATGGTCGCGGACAAACGGTCAAGATGAATGTCCGTAACGTGTACGGTCTTGTCTTTTCCACCCTCGGAATCCTCTGTTCCGGACGGATTATTCTGCTCCGGAGTACAGGCAAATAGCAGCGCAAAAGCCATCAGGGTAAATAGAGAGTTTTTCATATGCACATCTTTTATACAGAAGTGCTCAAAATTATGTATTATTCTGCAGAATAACAAATTATACTTGACTACTGGGAATTTAGCCGATTCTTTACTAATTTTGAGCCGAAAACCTAAACGAAGATGCTGAAAAAATTCCTCCAGGCCCTTCTCCTCTGCTTCGTAGCCATCGGCTGCGGACCTCAAAATACGCCCACGCTGGAAAAGATCCGGGAGCGGGGGACTCTCCTTGTGGGCACGACAGGGGATTATCGGCCACTGAGTTACAAGGAACCGATAACGGGTGAGTATTGGGGATTCTGCATCGATGTGGCCGAAGAGATGGCACAGGAACTGGGTGTCAGCGCCAGTTATGTACCCACCTCCTGGCCAACGTTATCGGCCGATGTCCTAGCGCCGGAACTGTTTGATTTTGCCATCGGCGGAATCACGGTCACCGATGCGAGGCTTCAGTTCATGGATATGTCCGAAGGCTATCTCTGCAACGGCAAAACCATCCTCTGCCGGCAGGAAGACGCTTCAAAATACCAGACCCTCGAAGACCTGAACAAGCCGGAGGTGCGGGTGATGGTCAATCCGGGAGGCCTCAATGAGAAGTTTGCCCGGGAAAACCTTCCGTCCTGCACGCTTATCGTCTTTGGAAAGAATGAGGAAATCCCTTTCAAGGTGGCTGATGGTGAGGCCGATGTCATGATAACGGAAATCACGGAAGCGCCCTGGTATGTCCGGAACAATACCCGTCTTGCAGCTCCGCTTCTTGATAAGCCTTTCACTCGAGGGCAAATAGGTATCCTCATGCGGAAAGGACAGGACGAACTTCTGAAGGTAGTCAATGCGAAGATCCAGGAGATGAAATCCAACGGAAAACTCAAGGCCCTGCATGAAAAATACGGGCTTGTTTACGGGTATTGATGGGCCATCGGCGACGAAGGCATTCCGTGGAATCTATCGGCCCTCAAGTCAGCTATAGTGAAATAATTTGCTATCTTTGCAGGAACACTGAACCAATACCCAGTCATTATGAAAGAACAAGTACTGAAAGCCATGCGCGAAGCTGGCAAACCCGTCTCCGCAGGAGATGTCACCAAGGCCCTGAACGCCGATCGCAAAGAGGTGGACAAGGCTTTTGCCGAACTAAAGAAAGAGGGCGCCATCGTATCCCCGGTGCGCTGCAAATGGGAACCTGCCAAATAATCTGTAACATGAAAAAGTATGTATGCAACGTCTGCGGGTATGAATACGATCCCGCAGTTGGAGATCCGGACAGCGGCATTGCTCCCGGAACAGCTTTTGAGGACATCCCCGCCGATTGGGTCTGCCCGATTTGCGGAGTCGGGAAAAACGATTTCTCTCCTGCAGAATAATTTACCGTCGCAGGTTCTTAGTTTTTCCGTCGCAGGTCCGCATTTTTTGCCCGACCTGTGACGGCATTTGTTTCCTATGGCCGATTTGCGTCGCAGTTCGGCAAAAAAACACAGACCTGCGACGTTTTGGCAATATGGATTGCTACGACGCTAATTTGATTTGCCGCGTTGACACCGAATGTGCCCTGTGTGCATTCTGCGCGTCAACGCGGCAATGTTTTTCCCGAAAATGGCCGTTTTCCCTGCCGCGTTGACACGTAGAACGCGCAGAATGCCATTTTCGTGTCAACGCGGCCAGGGAAACGGGAGACAAGAAGCTATCCCCTCATCGCAGGCTCTGACCCGCTATCTCCTGCTGTCGAAGCGAAGGATCTGATAATTAACTACTTTTTTTGCAGATTCCGGGAAAATGATTACCTTTGCATCAGAAAAAGCCCTACTCGGAAGCGAAGGCCCTGGTTCCACCAAGGCGGTTTATGTAGCTTAAGCGGGGCTTTTTTCTTGTTTTATACCATTCCTGCTATTTCTATACTCTGACGTTGTGAACTTCCAGTGACGATAAGGCATGGCCCAGAAATCCTTTGGAACTGCTATGGGTGTTGTTTGACTTATGTCGAAGAACTCAATACCGTCGGATTCCTGAATTAACTGGAGGATATGGAAAAATAGTCTCTCCTTGGCGATGGTGCGGTGCCCTCTTTCAGTAGCCCCTTCTGGTATTACCTCATTTTTCCGGTTGAGCATGAAGGACATGGCACCAAGAATGACATCCATGCATTGTTGTATTGAATGCTTACTGGAGTTAATTTCAACAACGTCTTCCGCGCGGATCTTTAGACGAGCTTTACGGAATCGGGAGTTGTGCTGTAGTGATAAGATATGTGTTTTAAATGCATTACGCTGGTCAAGCGGATATGGAATCTCGTCAAAATAGAGACGCAGATAAACAGGTTTTTTTTCTGGAACGTCGTGATATACGAGACCGAATGCATTCTTAACGAATTGGTAGTACAGGAGTGAGTACCTGTTGTGTATTTGCACGGGGTTTAGGTTTGATGGTGTCTGCGATGTTTCCCGGAACATAATGCGCACTTTGAGACGATTCTCCTTGATGAATGAGAAGAAGAGGGCCATCATCATTTTGTATTTGTCCAGATAGTTCTCTGTTACCTTGACCCACTTGATTTCTCCCTGGAGATTAAGTTCCGTTTTCTTTCCGTTTAGCGCGTTTCGGATGCTATCATAGTCGGTGTTGCGAACAAGTACCCCACCGAAGAAATCGGTGTGGATTTTTCCATTGCTGACGGATTCGTCACAGTAAATAATGTACTCCATATCGTTGATTATTAAGTGTTAATTACACTACAAAAGCCCAGCCCCTACAGGAATGGTGCAGAGAAATGATATTCTTTGTGAAGGGAGCGCCATCCAGAACGGAAAGGCCCTGCTCCTGGTTTCATTACCGGCCGAATTTGACGACCATTCTCTCGAAAACAAATATAGGTAATTTGTAGAAGAACAGCAAGTGGGAAGGGATGACACCTCCCTCAAAGAAACTTGATTCGAACCCTAAAGTCGGCGTCCCCGGCTGGCATTTTTGTTTATTTGTGGCCGATGCACAGTGATGCACTCGTGCCGACGCTAATTTGATTTGCCGCGTTGACGCCGAATGTGCCCTGTGTGCATTCTACGCGTCAACGCGGCAATGTATTTCTCGAAAATGGCCGTTTTCCCTGCCGCGTTGACACGTAGAACGCACAGAATGCCATTTCCGCGTCAACGCGGCCAGGGGGCCAAGGGAAAGCCCGCACATAAGGAACCCCCCGCCCATAATTTGGCAATAATCACCAAATAAGTTATTTTTGCACTTCCAAAAGAGCAAAGAAACTAACCATGAAAAAACTACTTCTTCTGGCCCTCGCCGCCATAGGAATCGTTGCCTGCCACAAAGGAAACAATCCGGAAGACAATCTTGCCGACTACACTGTCATCGTCTATGCACATGTCGGAGGCGACATGGACAACACCATGGAAATCATCTGGGAAGAAATCAAGGACAAGCTGGCAGCGTTGCCGGAGGGAACGGGTAAAAAGGTCCGTGTCCTGGCCCTTTATAAATATGGTATTCCCAGTGAGGGTTTCTCCGGCAAGTACGGGGAACCGGGAGAGGTCTTTTGCTTCGAGCTTGACAAGGATACCGACTTTACGAAGCTCCATACAGAAGGTGCGGCTGCCAAAACCCAGTCATTCAAGCTCTACGACCCGGAGAATATCAAGGCGGTCCTGAACCGGGCCAAGAAGGAACTCCCGGCCAAAGAATACATTCTGGTTTTCCATGGCCATGGCGGCGGCTTCCAGCCCTCTTACGATTATCCCAAGGAGTTGTATTTCGAAACCACAAAGGGCCTTCTTGTAGACGACTGGCTGGACGCTGCGCCCCTTACCCAGTTCGAGATCCGGATGGGCATCGAGCGCTCGAATATTCCGCACTTCAAAGCTATCATGTTCCATGACTGCCTCATGGGCGGCATGGAGACCCTTGTGGAGGTGGCTCCTCTCGCCGACTACCTCATTGCGACGCCTTTCATGCTTACGAGCGAGAATACGCCTCTTATTCCTGTCATGGTGAAAAATCTTCGGGAATACACTGACTTTGAGACTGCGGCCAGAAAGACGTTTTCGGATTCTGAGGCGCGTCTTTATGATGGTTACGTGAAAGAAGGCGTTCCGTATAACGGGAATATTGAGCTGGTGAAAGGTGCTGCTCTGGATTATGTGTGCTCGGTTACACGTGAACTGGCGACACGCCTTTGCGAGCTCTATCCTACGCAGAAAGCGGCCATTGACAAGGCTACCTGCAGTGTCTATAAGTTCTATAATGACCGTCCTTTCTTTGACCTGATGGATTACGCTTCCAAGCTGGCCGGGGAAACGGGAGATGAGAAGCTGGCCGATATCAGGGACCGGATGAAAACGGCTTTTGACGGCGCTGTCCTGGATCAGGTTACTTTTGATCTTAAGGTTCTTCCGCTTCTTCCGAGTTTCTCGCTGTCGGTTATCCTGGTTCCGCACGAGGCGTATTCTTGGCAGGAGACCTATGAGCATTCCGTTTTTCATAAGAAAACGGGGTGGGGGAAGTGGCTGGACGTGAATACTTGCACGCCCGAAGGAAATCCGTTCGGGCAGGGGGAGGAGACATAATGAAAGAAGGTGTTCTGCACCATTTTCCATTTCTTGTCAACTTTGTCGTCATCACCCGATGCGCCCAAGCTAAGCGGCACGGCTTTCTACAGCCGGTATTCTTCTGGTACAACCACATAGAAGCCACGACAGGGGGAGAAAACCCGGCCCTTGGCTACGCCCTGTCCCCGGAAAGCTTCCTCCACGACGGTATCGAGGCGATGCCAAGGTTGCCATAGTAATCAAGTCCAGCGAGGAGGTCAAGTCCCGCCATAAAAATGGCTTGAAAGCCTTTAAGGAAGAGCATCCTGAGTGCAGGCTTAGATATTGAGCTCATCTATGTCAATGACTTCCTGGGGATGCTGTGGAACGGTGAAATATTCTAATGATTCTATGCTGACGAGATCGACCTGGTTTCCCTCGTGCAAACGGTTGATGCGTGGAATCTCGGAAAAAATCATAAATTTGTATATAAATGCAAATGCCATGAAAAAGATCCTGAATGCCATCGCCTTATGACGTTCACCCTGCAAGAAACGCTGTTCAGTGCTGCGCTGGCGGTTTACATGACCGCCAGCGTTTTTGTGGCCGCCGTCCGCTGGGGACACAGGTGCCAGCCTTACGGCAAACATATGGATTATTACCATCCGGCCTGGAAGACGGTCATCTTCTGCTATTTGTCCAACCTGCTGATGGCTCCGGCCCTCTTCATGCCCACGGAGCCGGATGCCCTGTTGCAACTGCGGCTGCTGCTCATCCTCGCGTCGCCGTTCTTCTGCGCCGTGCTGCTGTTCAGCTATTTCGGTCGGATGCTCGGCGTGGAAAACTGGCGCCATCCGGCTTATGCGCTGGCCGTTCCTTTCGGCATCATGGCGCTTTCGGCCACCGTGCTGGCCCTGATTCCCGGTACGCAGATGACGCCGGCATTCTGCCGCTGGTTCTTCTCGGTGGCCGGCATCCTGGCCATCGCCTTCCTGGCCTGCTTCGTCACGGCCGTCTTCATGGTGGCCCGCGTGCTGCAGCGCCAGTCCGAGGAGAATTGCTCCAACCCGGAGGATTTCCCGCACCGCTACGCTTCCCGGGTCATCTGGATGCCGCTGGCGCATCTGGGCATCAGCTGGGCGGTCGCCTTTATCGGCACGCCCCGTTCCATCTCCCTGGGCGTCCTGGCCCTGTCCGTCTTCAGCCTTGTGCTGCTGATCAGCATCCTCTCGCCGCACCGCGCCCTGCCGGTCGAGGAACTGGAAACCGCGGATGATGCGCCGGCACAGCGCGCGCAGGACGAAGCTGTCCTGCCGGAATCACGTCAGGACGACATCGAGAAGGCGATCCGCGCGCTGGTCGAGGGTCAGCAGGCCTATCTGGACAGCCACCTCCTCCTGTCCGATGTGGCAAGCCGCATCGGGGTCAACAACAAATATGTATCCCTGGTCATGCAATCCCGCCTGGGCGGTTTCTTCGCTTACGTCAACCACTGCCGCCTGGCACACGCCGCCAAGCTGCAGGAAGCGCATCCGGACATGCCCATCGGCGAAGTCATCGTCGATTCAGGCTTCGGATCCCGTACTACCTACTACAAGATCCGGAAACAGCTGGAAAACTAGATCAAGAAGGGATCAGTCGTCCCAGCCGGGCTGGTAATGATATGAGGTCTGCTGCATGATACCCTCCTCTGCGAGCTCGAATACCTCGCACTTCGGAGAGGAATATGGCAAATTGGTCTGCGTGTTCTCCATAAAATGAATTGCGTATTTTTACAAAAATACAAAATATGCCATAGACCGATATGCGTATCGATTTCAAAATTTCGCCAAAACGCTTCATTTTTCGCGGAGCATTTGTCCGCATGATAGAATTCTTGTCCTTTTCCGTCAGATGGACAAGTTATCGGCGTATTATCCCTATATTTAATTCCCATAAACACGTATTTTATGGAATCATGTAAGAAAGAGCACTACGAGACTCCAGCAACGGTCGTGCTGGAGGTAAAGACGGAAGGAATCGTCTGCGCATCCCAAATGGATTACAATTACGGAAACCTGGATGAAGAGTAGGAGGGACGGAGTATGAGACGCAACACCATAACCATCCTCGCGACGCTGCTGACGACAGCAGCTCTGACGGCAGGACAGCCCGCTTGGGCACAGAATCCCGCGACCATCGGCAGCATCAGTTACAACTCGACGCTCGGTGCCTACGAGATTGCCAACGCGGACAACCTCCACGACCTGGCCGTGTATGTGAACGGCTCGGGCACCTACAGCGATAACACGACGAAGAACAACACGGTGCACGACTGCACGGGGCTGACGTTCAAGATGACAGGCAATATCGAACTCCCGCATACCACTGCCTGGAACGACCCCCACAGCACCGAGGACACCTACACGCCCATCGGTCGTGGTGTAAAGGCCTTCAAAGGTACTTTCGACGGTTGTGGCTATACCATCAGCGGCATCCGCATCTATAGGACCGGTCAAAACAACGAGGTTGTCGATTTTCTTGGGCTATTCGGGCAGATTAAAGGGACTGTGCAGAACGTCACGGTTTCCGATGCACGAATCACAGGCCGCCAAATAATCGGCGGCATTTCCGGGGACAATTGGCAAGGCACCATCAGTAACTGCACGGTGACCAATACGGTCTGCATCCATTCCAGGCAAAATAATGCACACACGCACGGCGGCATTGTAGGCAGGAACTACAGTGACACCAAGGATGCGATTGTCAGCGGATGCACCAGTTCCGTACAGTTTACCATGACCGACTACCTTACTGGTATTGGAAAACAGGGCGGAATTGTTGGATGGAATCGTAGATGCTCCAGCGGACATGATTCTGTCATATCCAACTGTCTCGTCCTTGGCGCTGCCATCATGACAAATTATGATGATTATGCAAAGTCTGGCGCTATTATAGGAGAGATAATTGACTCAGGTGATCTTAGTAATGCTCCCACTAATAACATCGGCACTCTTACCAACAATTATTACAGCAACTGCACCGTGAGCAACTACACTTCGTCAGCCAGCACCAATATCGGCGCAGGCAACACCAGCGGCGTGCCGGGCGATGTGACAGATAACGACGGCGCGCGCCACGTTAGCAAGATTACCCTGCCAGCGGGCGTATCCGTGACCAATGGCAGCTGCGTCACCGTAGGCAGCACGAAGTATTGCTATGTCGGGGCGGAGATTGCCCTTGGGCACAACCGTGATGGCTATGCCTTCGGCGGCTATTCGAGCGACGACGTGACCATCAGCGAAGGCGGCACGTTCACGATGCCTGTCACGGATGTGACCATCAACGCGACGTGGACAGCCGTTTCTCTTACCCTCAATGCCGCCAAGGTCCTGGGCGAGGACAAGTACGTGGCCACCTTCTACGACGGCACGCTGGATTATCAGCTGTCGGAGGGCGCCGTGGCCTACACGGCCTCCCTGGTGGACGGCAACGTGGTATTCTACCGAATCGGCGACGCGAGCAACATCCTCCCGCACGGGACGGCCGTGATCGTGGTGGCCGACGCCGCCAGCGTGAGCCTCACCAAGCTGGATGCCGACCCGGGCGTGACGCCTCACGCGGGCAATATCCTGCAGGGCTCCGACGTGGAAATTGCCAAGCCTGCCGGCACCGTGTATGTGCTGGGGAAGGATGACAATGATGTGATGACCTTCCTCTTGTACGGCGGGACCACGATCCCGGCCGGGAAGGCTTATTATGTTCGCTCAGAATGACAAACAAGATAATAAAATGAAGAGAAATATATTCCTGACAGCGTCCCTGCTGGGCGCGATGGTCCTGACCGGCTGTGTGAAAGAACAGCTCATCCCGGAAAAGCAGGCGGAGGAAGGTTCCGTGTGGACCGTCCGCATCCAGGCCGCGAAATCGGATGCCCCGGATACCAAGGGTCTTGAAATTGAAGGCGACGAAGCGACGACGACCACGCTCAAATCCATCTGGAAGGACAATGAACCGGTGAAAGTGTATCTGGGAACGGAATGCATCGGCACGCTCACGGCCACGCCGGACGGGGAGGATCCCCACAAAGCAACACTCTCGGGCGAAGTGGTCACCTCGGGCCTGGAAGCCGGCGTGTCCACCCTCACGCTGATCACGCCCCGCGCGGAATGGGATTACACCGGCCAGGCCGGAATCCTGCTTGCAGCGGACAATTCCATCGAAAAGATGTATCATTACGCGGCGGCGGTCAACGTCCTGGTGACGGAGGTGGACGGCGAGCACGGCACCTTCGTCACGGAGAACGCCGGGTTCACCAACCAGCAGAGCATCTACCGCATGAATTTCCGCTACAAGGTGGACGGGAGCACCAAGACGCCCATCACGACTGAGTCCGTGACCATCGCCAGCGCCGGTGGACATCTGGTGCAGAGCCAGGCGGTTGACGGCACTTCGCTGGTGGAGGGGGCGATTTCCGTCACCCTGGGTACGGCCAGCGCCGATCCCTTCTTCGTGGCCCTGCGCAATGGCGACGAGACCGACGCAGAAGAACTCAGTTTCACGGTGGTCGACACGGACGGCGTCACCTACAAGGGTACCAAGACCATCCCGGCCGCATACAAGCCCAACGGCACCTTCGTGAGCATGAAGAACGTCACGCTCGACCAGCGTCTGGGCGTAAGCCTGAGCGCGACGGAAGTGACGACGGCCTGGTAGGCCTTTACGCATAACAAACGCATGAACAGTAATTTATGATAATCATTAAAATGGGAAAAATAGAAACAGCCAAACAGTTGTATGAAGCTCCCACGATCGAAGTGACGGAGCTGAAAATGGAATCGGTAATTTTAAGTGGCAGCAAACCGGACTACGATCCGGAAGAGTGGTAAACCAAAAAGACAAGCATCATGAAAAATACACTCTCTCTTCTCGCTATCCTGGCACTGGGCCTTACCGCCTGCAACAAAATCGAAATCCAGGAAATCCCGGAGCAAACACCCGGGACCCCCACCGAAGCGCCGGCCTGCTACTTCAACCTGTCCGCATCGTTTAGCGGGGATGCAGCCACCAAGGCCGTGACCATCGAAGAAAAAACCGCCCAGACCACGTTCGCGGAGACGGACAATGTTTATGTGGTGATCGAGCATGACGGCGTCTATGCCATCGCCTATGATCCCGCCGAGAGAAAATGTGTCTCCATGACCGTTACGCCGGACGCCAATCCGAAAATGGCCACGCTCGGCGGTATGCTGAAATTCTACTATGACGACGGAGACGGAAACCCTCTCCCTTTGACGCCGGCCGTGGGTGATGCCGTGTATCTGTTCTATAACATGCGCCTTCCTGATCTGAATCCGGCATATCTGAATTTCAACTATCTCTACCAGACCGGCAGCAAGGACCAGAAAGTCGCTTCTTACTGGGATTATCACTATGGTGCCTCCTACCACGATTATGGGATGGCCAAGATGAGGATTACGGCGTTGGACGATAACGGCGGCGAGGGATACACGATGACCCTTGTCCAGTATGACAACCCGGACGAGAGCAAGGTCAGCTTCGAGAACGTCGGCTCCCTGTTCCGTCAAAAACTGACTTTTAAGGACAAGAATGGCGATCCCGTAACGCCCACGCTTACCCAATTCGTCATCAAGACGGCGGAGAACAAGACCATTTATATGTATTATCCGCTCGCCTCCACCGAGGAGAATCGCTACATCAGAGGCCTCGTTGCCTTGGACCCCCATGACTTGTCGGATGATGGAAACATCTACTTCGCCATGATGTTCGTCGATGACATCAAGAACGAGACGCTGTACGTAACGGCTGAAGATGAGGATGGCAATGTATATACGGCCTCCAAGGCCGCACCCGCCGGAGGCTTCGAAAACGGCAAATATTACTATGGCAAGATGGAGCTGACCTGGTTGAAATGTAAGGCGCCTAC
>JAEEGJ010022148.1_pt1 | contig 13533 bp, 18 predicted proteins | sample 8958761 | NCBI WGS metagenome assembly JAEEGJ01 (sample SAMN16246546, study PRJNA631951) | gut metagenome | biome: gut microbiome; feature: rumen; material: RS-attached | host: Bos | place: Iran: Karaj | collected 2018-10
GGCTACGGCTCCGGCTCCGGCGACGGCTCCGGCTACGGCTCCGGCTACGGCGACGGCTCCGGCTCCGGCGACGGCTACGGCTCCGGCGACGGCTCCGGCTCCGGCTCCGGCTCCGGCTCCGGCTCCGGCTCCGGCGACGGCATTAAGGAATACAACGGCCAGCGCGTCTATATGATAGACGACGTGCCCACCCTCATAGACCGGGTGCGCGGCGACTACGCAAAAGGCTCCATCCTCCGCGACGACCTCTCCCTCCAGCCGTGCTACGTCGCCCGTGTCGGCAACTCCTTTGCCCACGGCGACACCTTGCACCAGGCCCTCGCAGACGCGACGGCAAAGGAGCTGGAGGACCAGCCTATCGAGGAAAGGATCGCCCGCTTCGTGGCGGAGTTCCCGGACCCCGACAAGGCCGTTCCCTTCAAGTCCCTCTACACCTGGCACCACGTCCTCACCGGCTCCTGCACGATGGGCCGGGACGAGTTCACGCGGTCGCACTCCCTCGACACGGCGAAAGACTACACGCCGCGCTACTTCATCGAGATAACCGCCCACGCCTACGGCGGCGAGGCCATCCGCCAGCTCGCCGAAAGCTACGGCATCAAGATTGACTGACACCGGGGGAGGACACCCCTCCCCCATTAATACACCGAATTATGGCATCAAATATTAAAAATCAACCCGCGCGAGCCGAAGTAGAAGCGGCATTCATCCGCGAGACCTCGGCGAGAATCTTGGCCGCTCCCATCGCGGAGCATCCGAAGAATCCGGCAATTTCGGTTGTGTTGTCGGTCGATGCGGCGGAGCTGCTTGCAAAGGCCCTCGAAAACAATGACTATCTATAAACCCTTTAATTCATCGACTTATGGACAAGAACATCGGCCAGCGCGTGTGGTTTACCACCGCCGACGGCTCCCGGCATCGGGGCGTTATCGAATCCATCCCGCCCCAATTGGGGGGGGGGGGTGAAATCTACCTCGTAAAAGGCCCGCAGGACATAGGACTGCTGACTATCAGCGAAGAAAACATCAACAACTCAAATCATTAACCCTTAAAATTCATCATTTATGGCAAATTTCTACCTCGACATCTGCCTCTCGGACATCCCGAAGGAGCGCATCAAGACCGCCAGCAACGGCAAGAAGTACCTGAAAGCAATCATCAACCCGCGCAAGGCCCCCGATTCGGACGGCTACGACCACTACATCGCGGCCTTCGTACCGAAGGAGGAACGCAACGACGGCGAAGGCCCCGCGTTCATCGGCAGGGCGCAGGAAAAGAACTTCGACCGCGACCGCGCCCAGCAACCGGCACCAGCAGCGGACGAAGACCCGGACAACGACCTCCCCTTCTAACCATATAGCCGGATAACCCAGCCCGGAGCCGGTGCGCGCCAATCGAAGCAAGCAAGGCGCTGGGAGTTCGACCCTCCCCTCCGGGCCAAATCGCAACGAAATCGTTATGGAAAAGACCAAGTACTACATCGGCATCGACCCCGGCGTGTATACCGGGGTGGCCATCTGGGACGCAGACGGACGCGCGTTCGTCCGCGTCGAAACACTCGGCATCGTGACCGCTATGGTGGAAATCGTCGAGTTCCTGCGCTACCACGGCGCGGAGGACGACTGCACCCTCGTAATCGAGGACGCACGGCAGCGGAAATGGATCCCGCAGGAGAAGTCCGTCTCGCAGTTCAAGGGGCGCGCTATGGGCGCAGGCTCCGTCCGTCGGGACTGCGCGATATGGGAGGAGTTCGCCAAGTATTACGGCCTCCCCTTGCAGATGCTCCCGCCGCGCAAGGGGCTGACGAAGTGGAGCGCGGAGCAGTTCGAGCTGGTCTGCGGCTGGACGGGGCGCACCAGCGACCACGCCCGCGACGCCGCTATGCTGGTCTTTGGCAAATAACTTTGTTAATTATTGTGTTTATTCGAATTTCTTTCCTACATTTGTAGCAGAAACCACGAACAAATGACACGCAACGAGGTTATAGAGAGCCTGGCAAGGGGCAAGCACGTGGAGCGCATCGTCCAGAACGTCGCACACGCGAAGGCCCTCGACGCCGACCTCCGCGACCTCTGCCAAATGGTCTATCTCGTCCTCCTTTCCTACGACGAGGACAAGATAGTGGACCTCTACGAGAGCGACGCCCTCGGCTACTTCGTGGCACGAATCGCGGTCAATCAGTTCCGCAACCCCGTGTCCTCCTTCCACCGAACACTACACCCCCGGCGGTGCGTCACCTTCGAGACCTGGCGCATCCCCGACACACCCGACGAATGAGACGCAAGGACCGCACCGCACAACTCGACCGCACCTTCCGCGAGATACGCGAGGACTACGCATTCGACCCCTCCATCTTCTCCACCGAGGACGACCGCACACGCCGCGTCAAGGAGATAATCGAGCGCGAAATCCCACAAGTGGACCGCGTGCTTTTCCTCTCCTATGTGGACTGCGGAAGCCTCCGCAAGCTGGCCCGACGCATCGGCGTCTCGGAGTTCACCGCCCAGCGGGAGATAGCCCGCATCCGTAAAGACATACTCAACCGCTACGACCCTACACTATGACACCCATCGTACAACTCGCCCTCAACGTGGCCGCCGCCATCTTCCTGCTCGTCATCGGCTTCGTCGCCGTCGTCATCATCAGCGGCTGGCTGCTCGACATCTTTGACGCGATCTGGAAACTCACAACCCCCCGGAAGAAATGACCGCCGCCCTCCAGCTCCTTCTCCTTGCCGCGTCCGTGACCTACATCGTGGACGTGTCCGGCTTCACCGAATCGTGGAGAGGTTTACTTTCCCGCGCCCTCCATATCCGGCCCGAAAACCTCCGCCCCCTCCCGCCCTTCGACTGCGGCAAGTGCGCGACCTTCTGGGCCGTCCTCCTTTGGGGGCTGCTCCGCTGCGACCTCGCGCTCCTGCCCGCGTTCGCCTACGCCTGCGCCGCCTCCCTGCTCTCGCAATCATTTTGCGCCGCTATGATATTTATTAGTGAGGCTATCAACAAACTATTTGACAAGATTACACCCGACCGCTGAATGAACGCGCCGACACTCATACCACACGCCCTGACCGCGAACGCCGCCCGCTACCGGGATGCGCTGCGCTCCCTCTCCGGCGTGGACCCGCTGGACCGCCGGAGGCTGCGCCCTGCCGTGGTGGGCCGCATCCTCCTTGTGCGCCGCCTCTCCGACGAGGGCTTCACCCTCCACCAGATTGGCAACGCGATCGGCTTCGACCACGCGACGATACACTTCTACCGCAGGCGTTCCGACGCCTTCCTCTCCCTGCCCGGCTACGAGGCCGAGCGCGACCTTTGGAATGACTTTAACAAAGCAATCGAGATATGCAACTGACCGACGAACAATTCGCAACCCTCGCGCCCTACGAGGCGCACTTCACGACCGCCCTGCGGTCCAGCTACCCGCGCAGCCCCGGACGGCTCGCGCTGAAAACCATCCACGCCATCCTCCGCGAGATTGAGCCGACCACCCCGGCACTCAACACCACCTGCGGCACCTGCATCCTCCGCGTGCTGAAAAAGGCCGGCGCACTCTACTTCGAGAAGAAGGATCGCGACGCGGCGCAGGACGCCCTCGCAGTCCTCGCAACGAAGGAGGCCGCCGCCAAAGAGTCCGCAGACACAACCTCACGGGCCGCGGGAAAGCCGCGAACGCCCAGCAAGGGTAACGGGGCCAAGAGAACGAGCAAGGCCAAGAAAACGGCCAAGAAATAGGAAAGCCGCTGGTCAAGCTCTTTAATAACATTTATTCCAGCCGAAACCATCATCCAGCGCGTGGGAGTAAGCCGATAAATCCAAATGGGCGGGACAAGGCCCGCCGGGGGTGCGAAACCCCGACACTTGCGACTATCGACGGGATAGGGCCAGCGACCCAGGAACGTAAGCGGATAAATGGCAAATGCTAATATGTCTGTGGGGGCTTCGGCCCCCTAATGAAATCAACAAACACAAGATATGCAGATAGTGAAACCCGCAACCAAACCCAAGCCGAAAGGCAAGGGCAAGAAATAGGAACGATGACCTACGACCTCTCCAAAGAACTCGACCGCCAGCGGTTCCAGGCACGCGCCGCCATCCTCGCCAAGAGGGGGGCGGCAGTCGAGCTTTCCGAGAGGGCGTTCCGCTCCCGCAACCAAAACAACTATCTACACCTCCTTATAGGCGTGGTCGCTATGGAGACCGGGACCACCCTGCCCTACTGCAAGGAGGTCTACTTCAAGCGGCTCGTAAACCCCGCCTTCTTCGTGTTCGAAAAGACCGACCCGCTGGCGGGCAAGGTTGAAGTGGTGCGCTCATCCGCCGAACTCTCCAAAGAGGAAATGACGATGGCCATCGACCGCTTCAAACGATGGGCCGCCGAGAACGGGATCTACCTGCCCGACCCGGAGGACGAGGCGCGCCTCCGTGACATCGCCCTCGAAATGGACAAACTGAAACCCTACTTGTGATGAAAGGAATCAAACACACCCTCACGGCTCAGGAAATCAAATGGCTGCAAAACCATTTCCGCAACACCAAGAACGCGGAGCTGGCCGAACACCTCGGCATATCCGAAACGGCCCTGCACCGCTACGCGCGCGAGTACGGGCTGACCAAGACGCGCCAATTTATGAGCAAGTGTCAGGCGGCGACCACCGCCGCGGCGAAAGCCTCGCACCTCCGCAACGGCACATACCCGCCCAAAGGCTACCGCATCCCGCGAAGCGAGGAATTTTGCTTCAAGAAAGGGGAGCGGCCTGTGGACCGCATCGGAAAGCGCAGGGAGAAGAAGCGGATTGAAAAGGCGGCGGCATCCCGCAGGGCTACCATCCGCGAGGAAAAGGCCCGCGTCCTTTTCGGATTCAAGCAGCTTACCAAGATGCGCGTGATAGCGCAGCCCCGGCATATCGCGCTCCAGCGGAACTATCTGCGCCGCCTCGGTTACATCGTGGCGCGTGGCTCGCTGACCGCCTACTACACCCCCGACACCAAGCGGAGCGCAAGCTATGAGGAACGCACCCCTGCGACCGCGAAGAAGTACGTCCATTTCCAATTCCTACCCCTACCCGAAACCGCTTAAACATCATAAGATATGGCAACTACTGACATATACCCGCCCGTGCAAAACCCGCTGAAGAAAACGGGCCGACCGCTGCACTATACCCCCGACCAGCTCGCGGAGAAGTTCGCCGAGTTTGTGGAGTGGTGCAAGGAACACCCCATCGAGACGGGACGCACAGAGAACACCACCACCCCGGAAGGCAAGCAGTACGGAAAGAACGTGCTGGAGGCCATTCCGCGCCTCGTCTCCGTCGGCGGCTTCCTCGTGTGGCTCGGCGAAGATGCGCGCTGGTATTCCGAGCTGGAGAAGGGCAAGGAAGGGGAGCGCTTTTCGAAGGTCAAGGCCTATATCCGCGAATATTGCGAGAATTACCAGAAGGAAATGGCCTCCGCTAACATCTTCAACGCGAACATCATAAGCCGTTTGCTGGGCCTCGCCGACAAGAAGGAGGTGGCGGTGGATGCGCCCACCATCGTGGTCAAGAGCGAGGAAGAGAAGGGCAAGATTGAGAAAATCGGCGAGCTGGGCGTATGAGTGAGCGCAGGTATAGCGGCGTCTTTTGGAAGATATACGATGCGGCGGCCAAGCATCCCCGCTATATCTCCAACCGGGGCGGCACGCGCTCCGGCAAGACCTACTCTACCCTGCAATTCCTCCACGAACTCATACCGCAGGCGGACAAGGCCGGGGACGTCACCTCGGTGGTGTCCGAGACCTTCCCGCACCTGAAGCGCGGCGCCATCCGTGACTTCGAGGCCATCGTCGGCCACCCGCTGAAAGACGACGCGCGGTGGAACGCGACCGACTATGTTTATACCTACGCCAACGGCGCGAAGCTGGAATTTTTCTCTGCCGATTCCCCGGACAAGGTACTCGGCCCGGCCCGCAAGCGGCTTTTCGTGAACGAGGCCAACCACATACCCTACGACACCTTCCGGCAGCTCGCCGTGCGAACGAAGGGCCTCATCTTCATCGACTACAACCCCGCCGCCGTCTTTTGGGCTATGGAGAAGGTGGAGGTCAAAGAGAACTGCATCCTGCTCGTCACCACCTACCTGGACAATGCCGAGTTCCTATCCCCGGAGCAGATCGCGGAAATCGAGAGCAACAAGGAGGACGAGAATTGGTGGAAGGTGTACGGCAAGGGGGAAATCGGAACGCTGGAGGGCGTGGTCTATGACTTCCAGCAGATAGACGACCTCCCCGACACTTCTGGGATGCTGGAGACCTACGGCCTCGACTTCGGCTTCACGAACTCGATGACCGCCATCTGCCATTGTTTCATCCACCGGGGGCGAAAGGAAATCTACCTCGACCAGCGGCTCTATCGGCGCGGGATGCAGAACCACGATATAGCCGACTTCCTCAAAGCCGAGAACATACGGCCCGGCGTGGTGACCTACTGCGACGCCGCCGAGCCGAAGAGCATCAAGGAGCTGGAGCAGTACGGCCTCAACGTGGCGAAGTGCGACAAGACCTCCACGACGGACCGGCACAACCCCATCACTGCGCAGATTGGCTTCCTCAAGGGCTACAAGCTCTTTGTTACGAAGCGGTCCATCGACCTTATCAAAGAGCTGCGCGGCTATGTGTGGGCTACCAAGACCAACGGCGACCGCCTCAACGTCCCGGTGAAGATAAACGACCACCTCTGCGACGCCTTCCGTTACGGATGCTACACGCCGCTCTCCAAAGCCAGCGGGCAGTACTCCCTTTCCGTGATACGATGATGCACCAAACGCAAAGAAATTGACGCGAAACGCAAACGATATGATTGAGAACTACAAAGACCTTATGCTGGGCGCGTACCTCGACATCCAGCGCATCAACGAGGACGAGAGCCGGGAACACATCGACCGCCAGGTCGCCATCCTCTCCGTCCTCACCGGCAAGAGCGAGCGCGAACTGCTCAACCTCCCCATTGCCGAGTACACCGACCTCGCCACGCGGGCCGACTTCCTCACCAAGCCCGCCGAGAAAGTACCCCGCCCGGCGGACCGCTACCACCTCGGCGCCTTCGACCTCGTTCCCATCCGCGACCTCCGCAAAGTGACGACGGCGCAGTACATCGACTTCCAGACGTTCGCCCCCGACGCGGACGCCCACCTCGTCGAACTGCTCTCCGTCTCCCTCGTCCCGGAGGGGATGACCTACAACGACGGCTACGACCTCGCCGACGTGCAGGCCGCCATCCGCGAACACCTCTCCGTGCAGGACGCCCTCGCCCTCGTCGCGGATTTTTTTCGGCGGTGGCTGGCATTAACGCGGGCTACCCTCAACTCTTTGGACAAGGAGCTGAAGAAGGCGGCGCGCATCAGGGACACCGAGAAGCGGGCGAAACTGCAGGCGGAGATAGTGATGCGGAAGAAGCAGCTGCGGACACTTTCGACGCCCGTTGGGGATGGCTTGCGAAAGTGGACCTCGTAGCGGACACGATGCGGTGTAGCTGGGACTACGTTTTCGGGCTGCCAGCCCTCGGATTCCTCAACGCCCTCAACTACCGCATAGACCGCAACGAAAAGGAAAAGGCAGAGATAGAACGATTCAAGCAAATGCACTGATATGGAACTTTTGGAATATCCCCACCTCGCGGAAGTGCTGCGGGAGTTTGCCGACTACTTCCGCAACGACTACGAGCAACGGCTCATAGGCCACGACCGCTACGCCACCGGCGAGCTGCTGGAGAGCATCCGCACCGAGGTACGCGCCGGGGGGACCACCTACGAGGTGGTGGTCCACCTCCGCGACTATTGGAAGTACATAGAGGACGACACGCGCCCGCACTTCCCGCCGCCGGACGCGCTGCTGCGCTGGGTGCAGGTCAAGCCCACCTTGCCCCGGCCCTTCATCCTCAACGGCAAGGAGGTCAGCCCGAAGTCGTTGGCCTACCTTATCGGGCGCAAGATTTCGCAAGTAGGCACGAAGGGGACGCACGATATGGCCGAGGCGAAGAAGACCACGATGGACACCTTCAAGGCGCGGGTGCGTGCCGCCCTGGGCCACGACCTGCGGGATTGGATTCGGAAAGTGTAGGATTCCCTTGCTTTTCTCGTCTTTCTTCCCTACCTTTGCGCTTGGGATTGATGAATTTTCACAGGAGATTCTTTTCCATTGGCTACTGAATGAAACCGCAACCCGGACGCCGCGAGGTTTCCGGGTTGTATCTTTTTTCGCGTTTTATTTGGAAATTCGGATTTTATTGCTACCTTTGCCGCAGAGCAATGAGATATTAAACGTTTACAATCACTTTACAGCCCGGCGCGCCGCGAGGTCCGCCGGGTTTCTTTATGCCCACGAAACGGCCCGCTATGGGGCAAATCGGGCATCTAATAACACGGGCCGCCGCCGCGACATTTCAAGATAGAAGCTAATCGATTATTTTCTATGGCATACGCACCTATCTGGAAGGACCGCTACGTTACCCTCGCCACGACGGGCAACTCGGCGGCCTTTGAAATCCGCACCGGCTCGGCCTCCGGCCCCATCATCTACACCGGCACGGCATACCCGCGCCCCGGAGAGACGGACATATACGCCCGCATCAACGACGTCTGCGCCGACTACCTGCGCCACGCCTTCCCCGCGCCCGGCCAGCGGTTCACCGCCTCGGCCATCAGCACGAAGTTCGTCACAAGGTCCGGCGGCGTGACAAAGGATTCCGTCACCTTCGTGAACGACTGGACCTACAACCGCGCCGGCACCTTCTCGTCCGGGATGCTCCTTTCCGACCCGGTGCGCCCCCTGCTCGACCCCCGGCAGCTTTTCATCTTCTCCGTGCTGGAGGGAAACGCCTCCGTGACCGTCACCCTCTACTTCGCCGACGGGACGACCTCGACGGTGGTGGTCTCGATTGCGACGACCGCCGACTTCAACGCCAACGACTTCTCCGACGACTTCGCCATCCAGGACCTCGGAAGCCGTCCCGGCACCGGGCAGCTCGACCTCTCGCAGTTCAGCAACCTCGTCGGCGTCAAGGTCAAGGGCAAGCGGTGGGAGGTGGCCCGCGACGCCTGCGCCCGCTTCGTGGTCTATTACGTCAATGCGCTCGGCGGCTGGGATTCCCTGCTGCTGGAGGGCAACCACCAGCGAACCGACGCGCTCACCCGCCACACGATGACCACCGACTACGACAACAACGCGCCGATGGCACGGGGGCGGCGCGACTTCGTCATCGAGCGCACCCCGTCGTGGGTGCTGCGCTCCGGCTGGCTCGCCGACGCGGAGAGCCTGCGGATGCACCACCTGCTCGCATCGGTGGACGTGTACCTTGACGACCTCGCCGACGGCGTGGCCTATCCCGTGGTGCTGACCGACGCCGAGGCCCCCCGCAAGACCTACCGCACCGAGGGCCGCCGGATGGTCGGCTATGAGTTCAACGCACAACTCGCGCAGGAGCGCGTTCGCAGATAATGAGACGGCGCATCACCCTTTACATCGACGGGAGGCTCGCGGACATAGACGACGCCTCCTTCGTGGTGTTCAACTGGCGGCGCGAGGACACCGACAACCCCGCCGTCATCCGCAACTCGTGGTCCAACTCCGTCACCCTGCCCGGCACGCCGGACAACGACGTGATATTCTCGCACGCCTTCCGCTGCGACCGCCGCTATAACTTCACCCCGGATTCCTTCGACCCCTCGGCCCGGACGCCGTTCGCCATCTACCAAGAGACCGGGGAGATACTTGTTTCCGGCTACTGCAAGCTCGACAGCGTGGCGAGATCCGGCGCGACGCACACCTACAAGGTCACCCTTTTCGGCGGCCTCGGCTCCCTGCTCTACTCGCTGGCCTACGACGCGAGCGGCAACAAGCGCACCCTTGCCTCGCTGGACTTCCTCGGCGGCGGTGCTTCCGAGCTGGACTTCCCCATCACGGCGGCGAAGGTGCAGACTGCGTGGGACTGCCTGAATGAGCCTTATGGCTCGCAGATGTCCGAGACATCCACCCTCTCCGACACGATACTGAAGGAAAACGGAGTCACGCAGGGCGTCGGCTCGTCCTACGGCTACTATGTCGATGTGTACGACGTCATCCCCGGCGAAACCTACGAGGTGCTGGGGCGGAGGTTCAACGTCGCAGACCGCGCGGCGGTCGCCCTTTTCGACAAGGACGGCGTGTTTGTTGCGCAGTTCGGAACGACAGGCACTTACGGCTGGACCACCTACGCGGTGGTGGTCCCGGACAATGCCGTGACGATGTATGTGCAGGGCGCGGGAGACACCCCCGGAGCAACCTCCGTCAAGCGCGTGGAGGGGAAGTGGGACGTGGTGAACTTCGCCCCCTGCTACAACGGCAGACCCGACGGCGACTTCCAGGCGGACAAGGCCCTCGTTCGCCCGGCAGACCTCGGCTGGCCCGATAGCGTCACGCAGGGCGGCAAGACCTACACCACGCAGGGCGGCGCAGCCGTGGCAACCCTACCCGACAAGATGGACGAGTGGCAGGTGAAAGACCTGCGCGCCTACCTACAGCGGCCCGTCCTCTCGCTCATAGAGTTCCTGCGCGCCATAGCCAAGCCGGAAAACAACGGCGGCTGGACGCTGGATATTTCGGAGATTGACGGCATCGTGCCGTGGCAGTCCCGGAAGATGTGGATAACCCTGCCGATGCTCCCGAAGGAGGGAACGCGGCGCAGCGCGGCCCTCTCCGCAACGCGCACCGGCTCCGGCTGGCATACCACCACCACCACCGACGAATACACGATCGCGGGGGTGCAGGTCGGCGACAACGTGCGCCTGCGCGTATCGGCGTCCCCGGTGCTGCGCATCCCCACGGCGGCATCCGCCGGGCTGGCCGTCCTTTCGCCCCTGGGCTACGCGGGCTACGGCCATATCGAGAACATCGTCACCTTCTACCAGCTCGTCGGCTACGACGGCAACGGCAACAAGGTGGCGGCCTCCCGCACCCTCTCCGACTATGAGCGGCCCGTGGAGGTCTCGCAGATGGTCTCGCTGGTGGGCTACACCCCCGACCCGCTTAACACCGAATACTACGAGGACCACACCACAACGGGCTACGAGCGCATCGGCGCGACGGACGACTACCAACGCGCCCTTCCTATCGTGCTGGACATCACCGGCGCGGAAATGGAGCGCGTCGAACTGGTGGTCAAATGCTATTGGGAGCGCGATATGCACGACCACTCCGGCGGCACGGCTCCCTACATCTTCCTTTGGAAGCCCTACAAGGGGGACACCTACAACCCCACCGGCCTCTCCTTCGACGGCGTGGTGCTTTCCGCAAGCGCGGAAGGGGGCGCGCTCCGCTCCGGGATGCTCGTCACCAAGCAGATGCTTCTCGGCGGCGAACACACCCCGGCGGACTACCTCACGGCCATCATCAAGGCCTTCAACCTCTACCTGGAGGTGAACGACCGCGACAGGACGGCGGTACTGCACACCTGCGCCACCTACTACCGGCGCACCGACGTGCTGGACTTCTCCGACCGCATCGACACCGGGCAGGAGGTGGAGCTGCTGCCGCTCAACTATGACGCGAAGTGGTACGACTTCAAACTCCCTCTCGCCGAGGGCGCATTCGGGCAGGAGTACCGCAACACCTACGGCATCCCCTACGGCATCCAGCGCGTGAATACCGGCTACGACTTCGACGCGGGCGCAAAGGACGTCTTCGGCGGCCCGGCCCTGCGGTCGTGCGTCCCTGTGAGCAAGTTCGCGCAGCAGATGTGCGACGCGGAGGACAGCGCGAGCAACTTCGTCCCCTCCCCCTTCGTGGCTCCCGGCGGCACTTATGCACTCACCGCTCCCGACGGCTCGGCCCTTGACGTGAACATCACCCCCGGCGCACCGACGGCGTGGCTCAACACCGACTACCCCGGCTATGACAAGCCTGCGGCTGGCCGCCCGGAGTTCTGCAAGGCCGACGGCGGCACGATAGAGGGGCAGGACTGCCTCGTCTGGCTCGTCGGCTGGGAGGACTACCCGAATTTCCGGCTGACCGACGACGACGCGCTGATGCCGACGCTGGCGGGCGGCCTCTGCTGGCTCGTAGCCGAGCCGACGCTGGCAGACCTCCACGTGCCCACCTTCTCCCCTATCGAGGTGAGCGCGCAGGGCAGCGCACTTTGGACGCTCACGATGGGGACGCCGCGCGAGCTAGCCCTCCCCGGCATCCTCCACTACTACGCCCCTTCGATGTACGAACTGCAATGGCGGCGGCTGATGGGCGACCGCCTCAACGTGGACACGAAGGTGGTGCGCGTCAAGGCGGACCTCTCCGGCCTCCAAGTAGGCCCCGACCTCCTGCGGAAATTCGTCTGGTGGGACGGATGCCTTTGGAGCATCAACGCGATCACGAATTACAGCCTCTCCACCTACGACCCTGCGGAGGTCGAGCTGGTGCAGGTACACGACATAAACAACTACGTTTAACGAGATATGGACGACGAAGTAATCATCCTTTCGGTAGAGACCGGCGAGGCCGTCAAGAGCGTCGGCGAACTGCGCGCGAACATCACCGCCTACAAGGAGGCCCTTGAAAGCGCGGAGATTGGCAGCAAGGAGTACAACGACATACTCATAGCCCTGCAAACCAACCAAGCCGCGCTCAAAAACGCGATGCACGCCACCACCGCCGATGCCAACAAGCAGGCGGTCAGTATGGAGGACGTGGCGAGGGCCGCGACCGGGGCGGGGACTTCCTACAATGCCCTCGTCCGGCAGATGGCTATGCTGGACCAAGAGTTCCGCGCTACGGAGGACGTGGCCAAGCGGGACGTCCTCGGCTCGCAGATAAAGCTCCTGAACGAGCAGTTGAAGGAGATGGATGCCCAGCGGGGCAAGTTCGGGCGCAACGTCGGCAACTACAAATCGGCCCTCGATGGGATGGCCGGGGCGTTCAAGGCGACCGCCGGGCAGGCTGGCTCCGTCATCCCGAAGGTGCAGGGCGTGACGGCGGGCTTCAAGGCTATGAGCGCGACGCCGGTCATTGCCATCCTCGGCCTGCTGGCAAACGCATTGAGCAAGGTGCTTTCCGGGATGAACTCGTCGGAAGGGGCTACCAACCGGCTCAACCGCGCCCTCTCCATCTTCAAGCCGATAGCGGACGCCGCCCAGCGGAGCATTCAGGCAATCGGCAACGCGGTGGCGAAGGCCGCCGAGTGGATTGCGGGCCTCGCGGAGAAATGGGGGCTGCTCACCGACGAGATGCGCAACCGGCAGTTTATGGAGGAATACGCGCAGAACACCACCGAGATAGAGCGCACCATCCTAAAGGCCAACGCCCAGCTCGCGCAGGACGTCGCCATCGCCCGAGAGAAGGTGCAGGACAAGGAGAAATACAGCCTGCAGGAGCGCATCAAGTTCCTGGAGCAGGCGCAGTGGGCCGAGGCCCGCATCGCGGACAATAACGAGAAGCTGGCCACGCGCCGGCTGGAGCATTTGAGGCAGGAGGCCGCGCTGACCGAGAACAGCAAGGAGGTGAACGACGAGCTGGTACGCGCCGAGGTCGAGT
>JAEEGJ010022149.1_pt1 | contig 13532 bp, 7 predicted proteins | sample 8958761 | NCBI WGS metagenome assembly JAEEGJ01 (sample SAMN16246546, study PRJNA631951) | gut metagenome | biome: gut microbiome; feature: rumen; material: RS-attached | host: Bos | place: Iran: Karaj | collected 2018-10
CACAATAAAGAATTTGCCGGAAGACGGACATCAGGCAAACGAATAACCGCTGTTTCGACATCTCTTGCTATAAGATTGTACATATAACATGTGCTGGCTTCCGCACAGCTAAACTTCTTTTGCGTATCAGAGGAATCAAGAGTGCAATAAATAGGGACACGACCGCACGGTCCCGATTCCCCGCTTTTTTCTGCCGTAAATTTAGTAAGCGTATCGTACTTATCTGTTTTACGGTCTAAATAGATAAAACTTGTATATTTTTCGTTGCCTGTAAATATGGTATCGTCATAGACGGTATCTTTATAAACATTCACGACTCTACGGATAAAGATGGTGTCGCAAAAAGAGCGCAACGAGTCCAACTGTTCGTCCGTCTTGGAGTCCAACAATTCAATCGTACATTGTCCATCCGGAGTGTAACTTATCGGTTCTGAAATAGATTCCGGGCCAAATGTTGAGCTATTGCACGACGAGAACATCGCTGCTATCGAAAAAAGCAAAAGAATTTGAGATAAATTTTTCATGTAAATAAAAATACATAAGCGCTGTATAAAATGGACTTAAAAAATGAAGAAAAAACGATGGAAAATACGGAAAAACGTGCTTAAAAAGCACAAAATGTATTATATAGAACTTAGTTGTTTGTCGTTAGATTCGTCATGACACTGTTCTGTACTTTATTCTAGCTTAGTACACCGGACGGAGAAACCTTTTATTTTGAGTTCTCTGCTATTTAGTCCTGGACTATCATTTAACAATTTCGCTATTATCGCATGACGAGCTCGATTCGCAGGATCCTTTTCATTTTCTTCCGGATGAAACCAAGTCGCATAATCATGCAAATTGGCAAAGCCACCTTCAGCAGTTCTCAATCCACCACCAATAAGGGAGAATCCGCTTGTATTATAACCGGAAAAGCACTGCGAGCGCAGACCTTCTGCAATAGTTTCACCTAACCTGTCATAATTGAATCCGGCTACTACAGTATAATCATCGTATGTAAACAAACGCCACCCTTCAGGGCAAATTCCCTGGTGGTTCGGTTGTATCAAATCGGAGCAACTTTCCGTATTGCAACGGCTGGGCAACTGCATCATCTCCGCCCATTGGTAAAGTCCACCATAATGGTCACAATAAGTTGTGTCGTTATTGTAGCAATAACGTTCTATTTTGGAATCATCATTTTGATTGTTCTCGCCAAGGACCATATCACCGATGTTCAAGTTTTCGGCCATGACCGTCACCGAATATCCTTTATACTCGGAATATACAGTTATGTAATAGTAACTACGACCATTGCGCGGGTCTACAAAAGTTTTATAATCGGAAGTCTTATAATTCCAGTTCCCAGCCAAGCAAGTATCATGAGCATAAGGAGTATAATCACGACTGCTCGATAGCACACTGTTTTTTTCGCTACTGGAGGATTCTACTTTCTTGCTGGATGAAGAAGACAAGTTCGCTGAACTGCTCATCATGGCGGACGAAGAACTGTATGGATCCCCTCCGCTCCGCTTCGAGGATGACGAATTCGTCATGGAGGACATCGATTCGCCATCTTTCTTACTGCTACTGGATCCTATCGCTTCAGTCCAGGATGACAATGAAGAATCATCTTCATTCGAGGATGTTCCGCTGTCGCCGCCACAGGCAATGAGGGCTAAGGAAAGAGCGAGAATAGCGATGGATCCTATCAGTCGCCAAAGGCTCCTTCCAGGATGACACTCTAATCCCGTCACAACAAATCTTCTCATTCTGTACTCCTTTTTCAGCAACATGTGCAATTTTCACACGCAACCGACCTCACCCATATACATCCAACAACAAAGTAGAAAAAACGCCCCTGCGGTGAAGCAGGAAGCGGATTTTTTTCTCTGGATCCTTCGCTGTAGCTCAGGATGACAAAAAAAATGATTATTGACTATTGACCAACAACCAATGACCAATAACTAAATCGCAAACTTCGTGGCGTCGGCGAGCTGGACGCTAGCAATGCGGGAAATACCCTTGATTTCCTGGGTCACACCGTAGAGCATGTCGGCTTCGGCCATGGTACGCTTGTTATGCGTCACGACGATGAACAAAGTCTGCTTGCTGAATTCACGGAGAAGCGCCATAAAGCGACCGACGTTAGCATCATCAAGCGGACCATCGACTTCGTCCAGCACACAGTACGGAGACGGCTTTTCCATGTAGATTGCGAACAGGAGCGCCGTTGCAGTAAGCGCATGTTCACCACCCGAAAGAGCCTTGATACCGCGCATCTTCTTGCCGGTCGGGCGGACGTTGATTTCGATGTCGGCATCGAGAATGTCCATGGGCTTGCCCATTTCATCGACTTTTTCCACAAGGCTCATCTTCGTTTCGCCATTGAGGAACAGCTTACTGAACACGAACTGGAAATTCTTCTGGATGCGTGCAAACGTATCGAGGTAACGCTGGCGGGCAATGTCGTCGAGCTTCGTAATGGTGCGGTCGAGCGATGCACGAGCGCGATCGAGGTCGTCGAACTGTTTTTCGACTTCTTCGAGGCGCTTCTTTTCGTCTTCGTAATCTTCCATCACATTGATGTTAATCGGGCCGAGTTCCTTGATCTTGCCGCGGAGTTCACGGATTTCGCGGTCGGCTTCTGGCTGCGTGTATTCCACGCGTTCGACATTTTCTGGATTATCCAAATCGACAGTCCATTCGTTCGTGATGCGTTCGCGGAGGCGGTCAAGATTGTTCTGGAGGGATTCCTGACGACGGCCAACGTCATTCAGTTCCTTCATCTTTTCAATCATGTCATCGCGGAGGCGGTTCACTTCATCGCGCCATCCTTCAAGGTCGCCACTCACGAGGTCATAGCGTTCACGAGCAAGGTCGCGGTTGCGTTCAAGTTCACGGAGTGCGTTATCTTTCACTTGAGCTTCGTCGGAGAGCTTGTTGCAATCCGTTTCAAACTTTTCAATCGAAACCGTATTCTTTTCAATTTCTTCACGGCGGTTGCGAATCGTGTTGTCCAAGAATTCCATCTGATCGACAATGGCGACCACACGGTTCTGATTCTGCTTGAGGCGAGAAGTCTTGTCTTGTGCACTGCGTTCGAGTTCGCGGACATCTTCTTCTTTTTCGCGGAGCATCGTCTCGTTTTCACCGAGCTGGTCCGAAATCGTCTGGTAACGTTCTTCGACCTTTTCGACTTCGGTTTCGGCTTCGGCAAGTTCCGCATCGCTGTTCTTGGACTGCGCCGCCGCTTCAATTCTGTTCTGCGCATTCGTCACTTCGCCATTCAACTGGTTCAAGCGACGGGTGCAGTTTTCAACCGTATTCCGGTGAATGCGGATAGAAGCATCGCCACCACGCAGAGAATCGCGCTTTTCGCGGATTTCATCGACCAAGGACGAAAGCATCTGCGCGTCTTCTTCGGTGAGTTCACGCAAGCGATCGACATTTTCTTCACCAGCCAAAATATCGCCTTGCACTTTTTCCAAAAGCGCTTCGGCATCTGCAATTTCGTTCTTGCGGGAGAGAGCCCCCGACGTCGAAACGCCAAACGACACAAGGCCGCTTGTACGCACAATCGTATCGGCGGTGACAAAATTCAAGTTTTCGCCACGGTATTCCTTCGCCAAATTCAGTGCAGTCTGCAAGGAATCTACAACAAAATAGCGCGAGAGAATTCCCGAAAGCCACGGAGAAACTTCGTCGTCCGTCTTCACAAAATCTTTGAGCGAACCGACAACACCCGGATTGTTCACCGGCTTGTCGTAAGCAGGGGCTGCACTCGAAACAAGCGACATGAGCACCTTGCCCACATTTTCGCTCTTGAGGGCATCTACAATTTCGTTCACGGCACTGTCGCCATTCACGACAACAGAATCAAGAATTTCACCGAGAGCGGCTTCGACGCTCGATGCGTATTCCGGAGTCGCCTCGATGCGTTCAGAAACAAGACCGCCAATGAGGTTCGACTTGTTTTCCTTGAGGTAACGGTTGGCATCCGAGCCTTCGTTCATCACGCTCTGGAGCACGTCAATTCTCGATTGCAAGCGTGCTTCTTCGTTCTTTAAGCCCTGCAATTTCTGCTGTGCTTCGGTGAGTTCCGCACGTTCCGATTCCAAGCGTTCTTCGCGTGTGGCACGCTGTTCTTCGAGATTTTCGATTTCGCGATTCGTATCCTCGATGCCCGCCTGGATTTCGGCGATGTTTGCTTCAGCATCGGACTTCTGTTTGTCGAGGCCTTCTATTTCGGTCTGCCACTTCGCGATATTCGACTGGAGCATGTTGACTTCGGCATCCATGCGTTCAAAGCGTCCGCGAAGGGAGTTCACGCGGTTCGTCACCTGCAAACGTTCGTTCGAAAGTTCACGGGACTGCGTACGCAAATCATCCACCTTGTCACGCATAACCTGCAGCGTTTCACGTTCGCGTTCCAAAAGCGCATTCAGCTCGTCCATGTCGTTTTCGCTACCGAGAACAGCAATTTCTTCTTCGAGGCGGGCCTTTTCTTCGGAGAGTTCCTGAGACTTCTGTTCGCTGCGTTCGATTTCGCTTTGAGCCTTTTCGTTCGAAGACTGGAGGCCCGACATGGAGTCGCGCAAACGCATGATGTTGTTGTTCAAGTCGTTAAGGGCAATCGTTGCCGCCTGCACTTCGCGTTCCAAGTCGCGGTAGGCATTTTCGTCTTCGCTAATGGCAAGTTTCTTTTCTTCAATCTTCGCTTGCAGCTCCGTCGCCTTCGTCTTGGAAGTTTCCACTTCGTGGTTCATGCGCTTGGTCGTTGTATCCAGCGTAGCCAAGCCTTCCTTGTAATCATCAAACTTGTCCAAACTGACAGACAAATCGAGTTCACGGAGGCGTGTATTCAATTTTTTGTAAGCATTGACCTTTTCGGCCTGAGTTTCATAAAGACGGACAGAACGGCGCACGCTGCGCAAGTTGTCTTCAACACGTTCCATGTCCATCTGCACACGTTCGAGCTGGCGGCGCGTTTCCTTGCGCTGCTGCTTGTACTTGCTCACGCCTGCGGCTTCTTCAAAAAGCACTCGGCGGTCGTCCGCCTTGTCCGAAAGAACCGCCTTGATCATGTCGGCGTTCATCTGCGAATACGTGCTGGAACCAAGGCCCGAGTCAAAGAGCAAAGCGTGAACGTCACGCAGACGGCATTCCTGGTTGTTGATGAGGTATTCGCCCGAACCGTCGCGGTGCACACGGCGGGTCACGATGACTTCGGAATAATCAGAAGCAAGCGTCCCATCGCTGTTATCAATTACGATGGAAACTTCGGCAAGACTCATGGCGGCACGTTCTTCGGTACCGCTGAAGATAACGTCTTGCATTTTGCCCATACGCAAAGCGGCGGCCTTCTGTTCGCCAAGCACCCAGCGGATAGCGTCCGTAATATTGGACTTGCCACAGCCGTTCGGCCCCACAACCGCCGTAAGACCCTTCGTCGGGAAGTTAATTTCCGTCCTCTGCGCGAAGGATTTAAAACCAAAAATCTTTAACTTAGTTATCTGCACTGTAGCAAAATGTAGTAAAAAAGTAGGAAGTAAGCGGTAGGAAGTAGGAAGTGGTCGCTAGTCAATAGTCATTAGTCAGTAGTTATTTGTAATCGCAGCATTGCTGCCCTGTATAGACGCACGTAGTGCGTGTTACAAACCTAAGACCTATAACCTACCACCTAACACCTATTTAAACTTAAACGCCACGGCTCCGGTGGAGTCTTGCGAGACTACGAGGTACTTGCTGCCGCCTTCGAAATCTAATTCGGCATAAGACTTGTCATCCCACTGTACTACGCAATCAGTAACACTTGGTTTGCCTATTTTTGCATCTGTTTCTTTTCGATCAGAGGCCTCTTTCGCCAAAACTGATTCACAATTGTTCTCTTGAATAATACGGCTCGCCCACCGCACTCTCACGCGGAAAGTTCCAACCCAATCGGCTTCGACAACCTTGCTTTTTTCGCCCGGTTCAATCGAATCACGAATCCACGACTGTACAGAAGTTCCGTCCTCCGAAACAATATCAAGCCCAAGAATCGTCACATCCGTCTTGTTTTCAATTTGGAGTCTCGTTGTCGTATCCGTCCATACATGGCTCATGCAAGCGGTGAGAGAAAGTGCAACCAGACAAAGGAATATACGCAAGTATTTCATTAGTAGCCTCCTTCGTTAGAAGTTGTTCCCGAAGATCCCGTTTTTTCGTAGCGGATTCCCTTCGCTTCAATCACCTTATTGCCCTGGGCATCTACCGTTGTATTCAACTTCTGTTGTTCCGAATACGTCTTCATGAATTTATGCAAGTCAACTCTTTTTTGAGAAGTTTCCATTAGAGTCGGTTTTGCAGCACCTCGACCAAAGAACTTGCCACCAATAGAGCCCAAATCTAGATGAATTTCGGCAATAAACGTTCCTTTCGCACCAAACATATTATCGTAATCAAAAGCAGAGTTATAAGCCAAACGGAGAATCACAATATCAACAGCCCCACCCCAAAGCAATTTTCTAGAGCCTCCGATTTCATTACGACGTAAGCATGAGGCTTCAACGCCAACCAAACGAGACAACCCCTCTGGGTAATACTTCAAAATTGCCGAATGGAATCCACCCTTCGGGAAATCATAAGCGACATCCGCATAAAGTATTTGCTTATAAAGATTTTGTTCCAAATTCAACCGAACAAAGTTATCATCATCACCATCAGTTTTACGGCGATAAATTGTCGCACTCAAGTTCGGCAAATAAGTTTTATATCCGCTCCCGGCACCACCATAAAGTTCCCTAGATTCAAGGTCCAATGAAAGGCGAAGCGTCTGGAACGTATTGCGATAGAAGCTTCCCTGGATGCTCACGTTTTTATAGCGAACATGCCCCCAGTAAAACAACAGAGAATCCGATTCATTCGGGAAAACTCTTTTACTAGCCAACTCCAAATTCTGGTGCTGCAAACCCAGCGCAGCCGTCACATCATATTTTGTATTCGTGTACGAGAAACCCCAAGTAAACGCCGAAGAAATATGGGCAAAATCGCCATAATGCGGGAAGAAGAAAAAGTCCTGAGAATCCCAGCCTGCGCGGTCAAACCATGTGAGGAACCCCAAATGAGAAATGGAATCCAACACCCAACTTCCAAAAATTCCATAATGGTGCCTAAAGGCAAAACCATCGTGGGCTCCGTACTTGCTCTTGAGCTGCAACTGTTCAGACGACGGCGTATAAGTGTAGCCAATATCGATAAAACCACCTAGCCCACCACGCATTACAAGACCGATATCGCGAAGCTGGCGATCACGCATCACAAGCCCACCCTGCGTCAAGGCCTCCGTTGGAATCGGATCCGCAAAAGCAACAACTGACACCAGAGCGAGTAAGAGGAATATTTTATTCAAACCTGTTTTCATGGATGATAATATAGTAAAGCTATGGGGTATGGGCTCGGGCCTTCGGCCCTTTGGGGTATGGGCTATGAAGTATGAGCATAATGTAATAAGAAAAGCTCAAAGCATAGCAAACCCAAAGGCACAACATGCCGACCCCAAAGCGTAACGAGCCCAAAGGAGCTTTAGCTCCGTGCCCATAGCCCAAAGCGGCTACGCCGCTAAAACTGGAAATAAAGGAACGGGTTGTAGCTTTGGGTAAAGAGCGCGAGCGTTGCAAGGACAAACAATCCAAGAGCAACAAACGCCTTCTTAAGCGAGACTTGGTCACACCAGTCAAAACTGCGGAACCGCCAGAAAGAGCAAAAGGCGGCAATCACCATGAACGTTATCGTCGTCGGCGTGAAAATTTCCGCCGCAAGTACAGCATCGAACGCACTCACCGGCATAAGCCCAAGCATCGCTTTCCACATGCGCCACGCTTCGCCAATGTTATCTGCACGGAACAGCACCCAACCAAACAGCACAATCACCTGCGTCAGGAGAATCTGCACCACACGCGGAGCCTTGTAATACAAAGCGTTCTTGTTGTTCGCACGTTCCGCAATCATAAAGAAGGCGTGGTACAAGCCCCAGCAAATGAACGTCCAGTTCGCGCCATGCCAAACGCCACTAGCAAACATCACCAAGAACAAATTAAGATACAAGCGACGCACGCCTACGCGGTTTCCGCCAAGCGAAATGTAAAGGTAATCTCGCAACCAACTCGTGAGCGAAATATGCCAACGTTTCCAGAATTCGGTAATGCTCCCGGAACGGTACGGCCCGTTGAAGTTCCGCGGAAAATGGAACCCAAGCATAAGTCCAAGGCCTATCGCCATGTTGGAATACGCCGAGAAGTCGAAGTAAATCTGGAACATGTACGCTAAAGCGCCCCACCAGCTATTGAGGACACCCGGTGCATCGGCGGCAAATACGCGGTCTGCGATAATCCCCACCTGGTTCGCAAGGAAAATCTTTTCGGCAAAGCCAAAACAAAAGAAAACCATTCCACGAACAAAGTTTTCGACCGTATGCGTTCTTGATTCCAGTTCTTCGGCAACCGTATTGTAACGCACTATCGGCCCCGCCACAAGTTGCGGGAACAACGCCACATAGCACGCAAATGTCGCAAAATCCTTGACCGGCGGAGCAGAACCGCGATAAACGTCTATCGCATAACTCATCGACTGGAACGTGTAAAAAGAAATGCCCACCGGCAAAAGCACAGTCATTATAGAAAACGGCTCGCCACCAAACTTTTCGATGACGGTATTCAAACCGCCCATGAGGAACATGTAATATTTAAAGAACCCAAGCGCACCAAGGTTAATCGCAATCGCAGTCCACAAAGCAGCCTTCCGCTGGAACTGGCTTGCACCCGGAGCCGAAATGAACCGCCCCGAAACATACACCACCAACGTGGAACCGAACATCAAGAAAATAAGCCACGGCTCCAGCCAACCGTAAAAGATGTAACTGAAAATCGTGATGAAGAAATTCAGGCCCGAATGACGAACCCCGGCCCGCAGCAGCACAAAATAGCCCACCAAGAACGTCGGCAAGAAGTAGAATAAGAAAATCTGGGAAGAGAAAACCATTTTAGACGAGAGACGAAAGACGAGAGACGAGAGAAAGTTTCATTAGGCTAGAGGCAAGAGATAGTTGCATTGTTACTAATAAAAAAGCGATTGAATGACATCCATCAGGCGAGAAACGAAATTTTCTAATCTTGCGCAAAGCGCCATTATTACTCTTTCGTCTCTAGTCTGTAGGGCGAAGCCCGTTCTTTCGTCTAATCACTCATTCACTTCCACGGCTAAATATCTTGGGCCTTCGTTGTCAAAGTATTCGTCTTCGACGGCACCGTCCCAGTTGCCTTCGAGCGGAACGAGCTTGAGCGTATGCTTCGCTTTGGCCTTGAACTCGCCCACGTTGCCTTTCGCCTTGTCGGCCATCTTGTCCTTGACCTTGCCGCGAGCGATAAGCGGATTATAGACTCCGACAAGAACTTCCTTGGCATCGAGTACGCCCGAAACAACTTTCTGTACCTTGTACTTAAATACATAGACGTAACTGTACAAGTCATTGCTAGGCATTTTTCCCGGAATTTCAGTCAAACGCCCTTCGATTGTGATTGGGTCGGCGGCGAACAAGAATGCAGCCGCAAAAAGCAGTGATAAAACTATTTTCTTCATCATAGTTGTAAAATAGAAAAAATTGCAGTAACAGATACTTAGAAAAAGATCAAATCAACTCGTTAATTTAAAAATATCCAGCTTTATCTCCAAAAAAACACGATTATTTTCGATCCATCAAGAGCATTAGTCTTTGACGCAGCGGACGGAGTAGCCATCTTCAATTCTTTTACTTTCAGATGTAGTTGCCACGGAACCATTACCCCTAGACGATATTATATAGTAATATACCTCACCGCCATTACGTGATGATGACCAAAAATACGATTCACTTCCACTTCGCCACATCACTTCATAATTCGAGCTATACGTTGATTTATTCAAATACCAATAGCGTTCACCCGTAGGAACCACAGAAAAACCCGATTCATTAGATCCATTTCCATCGACAAATTGCTTAGTATCTTCAGACCGCCAACGATTCCAACCTGAACTAGACTTAGCAGAAGATCCCAATTCTTCAATATAACTCCAATCCTTATAATTGGGCAGATGCCAGCCTTCAGGACAAATGCCACGCACTTTGGCTAGTAAACAAGTCGAGTCTCCAGTACAATTCTGCGGATTATTTTCATCATTGGCAAAAGCTTTATAATCAATAGCTGCGTTCCAAGAATAAAGTCGTCCACCGACATTGCAATTGGCATCAACATTTTTAAAGCACCAACTATTTTTCAGGAGACTCGGTGTATTAACGCTATCTGCATAATTCAGGTTCTCGGCCATCCAAGTTTGCCCTGCGATATCAACCGTTTTATAAACCTTGCCATCACGTTCATCGACTAAAGTTCCGTATTTAACATTTGGATTAAACCGAGATTCCTTGGGGACATCCCAATTCCATTGTACATAATCAGCCCACCCCTTCGTAGTACAATAATATCTAGTTGAATCACTCAAATGACCTCCAACAACTCGTCCAGAATCACTCTTTGTACAAGATTCATCAAAGCCGTAGGTTTCTCTTTCCAAAAAGGTTGCTTCACGCCATACGCCGTTATCGCAAATGTACCGCAATGTTTCCTTTGGAGAGACTAACATCTGATTATCCATATTGCACTTTGGAAGAATCCATCCCGATTTTCCAGTCGTCTCACGATTCTTGACGCAACGGATACTTTCCTTATAAGAATCAGAAACTTTACTCACACGAACATTATGTACCATGTTCCCATATCTTTGAACTGTGTTAAATTCATAACCAATAGGACGCGAAGTAAAAATATAAGCTGAAGTGCCACTAAAAAACTCTTTTTCGTCCATGTAAAGACCAGTTGGATAAACACTAAACCCATAAACATCATCCCCATTTCGATAATCTCCCCAACCAGTCTTAGACTGAAGACTATTAACATGAGTCCACTGAAATTCACCACTAGAGCTATAAGCTCCGATCGACAGAAATAGTTCAGTCCATTCTGTCGTATCCGGCAAATGCCAACCATCGGGACACAATCCTTGAATTACTCCCGATGCATCAACAACACATTCCAAGCCACAAGTTATAGAATCTTTTTTTTCTGTGTATAATTTAATGGAGTCCACAGCAGCAGCCCAAGAATAAAATATTCCAGACCTTCTGCTTATTATTCTTGATTTGTACCTATTATCCATATATTTTAGATTTTCAGCCATCCACCATTGGTCACCGATTTTTACAGTCTTATACACCTGTCCGTCACGTTCGTCTATAATTGAGTCTTGTTCAATTAAAGTAACTTTGCACACATTGACAATTCTGTCATTTCCATTTCCGTTTTCACATGTAGATTTTACAAAATTAAAAGCCTTCTTCACACCATCTTCGGATTCCATATCATACATAGAATAAGTTTTGTAATCGCGTTCGCCGTTGGCTTTCGCTATTGAAACACGCAGATCTTTGCCAATCATCGAATAAGAATATTCGTCATAACCCCCTGACGCACCTTTGAGATAAAAATGCCAGCTACTCACATAGGACTCTTCCAAAGCTTCGCAAGCCCCCTTATCCCTGCAAATACTCCCAAATACGCCCCCTGAAGAACAGCTACTATTATTTGAAGAGGATAAATTTTTGCCAGAAGAACTGCTGCGGCTAGAAGAAGAACTTTTTACTTTATTATGCAGTTTCGTTTGATCATACGATTCAAACCATTCGTCGCCATCGCATTCGTAGTATTTGTCCAAGTCATTCACGAATACTTTTTCGCCGATGATGGACATATTGCATTCGTAGGTTTTGAGTTCGGCCTTGTCCGCAACTTCATCAGGCAACACATTTGCTGAAGACGAACTATCGTCACCGCAAGCCGAGAACGTCAATAATAGTGCTGAAAAAACAGCAAGAACTCCAACACAAGGCCTAAAAAGCATAAACTCACTCCTTTTTTATTTGTTCAAAAATACAAAATAATTACAGGAGAAACAAGGTAATAGAGATTTTCACCTGCGTGGGAGTGACAGTCTAAGCTTTACAGCACGCCCCTTGCATTCCGGGGGCGTTGCGGGGGTATCCCCGCTGTGGGGGTAGTGTAAGACTTGCCCTAGACCCATTCGACTCCGTGCTTTGCACTTCGCTCAGGGTGACACAATGTACGCACGGAATGACACAAGGCAAGGCTGGAGCGAGGGGGACAACTGCTTAAGGCGAGTATCGCGACAGACCGTTTACGGGCTGGCATGATCGAGCCTAGCAGTTGGGACTACAGTCCCATCCTCCCCCCTTTTTATGCTAAAATTTCTATCTTTTCGCTCGAAAAATTCATGAGGTAACTATGCTTTTTAATTTCGACATGATCCAGGCCACATACGCTCGCATTCCTGCACGCGTCGCTGTTGCCCGCAAGCAGCTTGGCCGCCCGCTCACTCTCGCCGAAAAGATTATCTACAGCCACCTAATCGATGGTGCCGAGAACAGGACTTACGAACGCGGCAAGGATTTTGCCGAATTCCACCCGGACCGCGTGGCCATGCAGGACGCCACCGCCCAGATGGCCCTTTTGCAGTTCACCACCGCCGGCAAGGCCCGCGTGGCAGTGCCGAGCTCCGTGCACTGCGACCATTTGATTATCGCTCGCGAAGGTGTCGAAAAGGACCTCCCCCGCGCGAAGGAAGAAAGCAAGGAAGTCTATGACTTTTTACAGTCCGTGTCTGCCAAGTACGGCATTGACTGCTGGCTCCCGGGTGCAGGCATCATCCACCAGGTGGTGCTCGAAAACTACGCCTTCCCAGGCGGAATGATGATCGGTACCGACTCCCACACCGTGAACGCAGGCGGCCTCGGCATGCTCGCGATTGGCGTGGGCGGTGCAGACGCTGTCGATGCCATGGTCGGCCTCCCCTGGGAACTGAAGTACCCGAAGATGATCGGCGTGAAGCTCACCGGCAAGCTCCAGGGCTTCGCTACCGCCAAGGACATCATCCTCAAGCTCGCAGGCATCCTCACTGTTAAGGGTGGCACGAACGCTATTATTGAATACTTTGGCGAAGGCGCACGCAGCCTCTCCGCTACTGGCAAGGCAACGATTGCCAACATGGGTGCCGAAGTGGGCGCTACCTGCTCCACCTTCAGCTACGACGATTCCATGAGCCGTTACCTCCGCGCAACTGGCCGCGCTGACGTCGCCGATGCCGCCGACAAGATTGCCGCCGACCTCAAGGCCGACCCGGAAGTTGAAGCCGAACCGGAAAAGTATTTTGACCGCGTTGTGGAAATCGACCTCAACACGCTCGTGCCGCACTTCAACGGCCCGTTCAGCCCGGACCGCGCCTACGCCGTGACCGACATGGCAGAAAGCCTCAAGGCCACCGAAACCAAGCCGGAATCTACGCCGGTCGTAAGCGCAGCCCTCATCGGTTCTTGCACGAACTCCAGCTACGAAGATTTGTTCATGGCCGCGAACATGATCAAGCAGGCCCTCGCCAAGGGTCTCACCCCGAAGTGCCCGCTC
>JAEEGJ010022154.1_pt1 | contig 13531 bp, 10 predicted proteins | sample 8958761 | NCBI WGS metagenome assembly JAEEGJ01 (sample SAMN16246546, study PRJNA631951) | gut metagenome | biome: gut microbiome; feature: rumen; material: RS-attached | host: Bos | place: Iran: Karaj | collected 2018-10
ATGGGCATCACGCTCCAGCACGAATACGACATCATCGCGAAACACTTCGGCTTCACGGAAAAGGAATTCATCCTCTCCAACCTCTATGCCGCAAGAAGCTCCTTCTGTCCGGACCGGACAAAGATCATCGAAGAGCTGACCCGAGCCTTCAGGGAATGCTAGAAATGGAAAACCGATTCAACATCCACACCATCATCACGGATGAACACAGAAAGATCCACCTCTTTGTCAAGACAGACACGATCGCCAACCGCGTCTATATCCATCACGCAAGACCCGAGAACGATTCAGACGAAGCCATCGAAAAACTCTTCGGCGAAAAGGTGAACTATCACCTCAACATCTCCTCCGACTTCGTCATACGCCTGGTCGACGAACTGGGAGGTATCAGCATCGACGGCAAGAAGACCGACGGCAAGACCGCCCTGGAACTGATCCGCAATGATCAGCTCGACGATGTCGTCAATGCCGTCTCCAACACATTGGAAAACAAGAATCTGATCAAAGTCATCCCGTCTCTTCTCTCCTCCCTGAGCGATACCTACAACATGGACATCGCCGTCATGGACATCATCAGGACCCTCTGGTCCGAGATCAGGGAACTCAAAGACTGGAAGATCGAGCTCGTCAGATAAACAAAAAGTTCCGGAAACAATCAAATATCCATTTTAAAAGAGGATCATCGATCCTCTTTGTTTTTATCCAGATAATACTGCAGGATCCTGACCGCGGCCTGCTGGTCGATGATCTTCTTTCTCTTTTTGCGGGAAACGTTGGCCTTGATCAGGAATTCCTCGGAATCCTTGGTCGTGCTCCTTTCATCCTGCAGGACGACCCTGATGCCGGATTCCTGTTCCAGGATCTCGGCAACTTCTCTTGAAAGGGCGGCTCTTGGCCCTTCATCATCGTTTTCCAGCAGCGGATAACCCATCACCACCAGATCAGGCTTTTCTTCCTTGAACAGTTCCAGCAGCTTGTCGATCGCATCATCATAGTCGTCTCTTCTGAAACGCATGGTCCTGACAGGCTGTGCCAGTCGTCCGGTCTCTGACCTTGCGATCCCGCAGGTCACCGATCCCAGATCCAGTCCCAGATACCTCATGATCAGCCGATCCTGATACCGTGCTTGTCAAAGAGGGCCTTGATCTCTCTGTTGACAAGCGTCCTGACTTCAAACTTGTAGGCTTCCAGACATTCGGTACGGATGCACAGGACCATGCTGCTGCCCTTGATCTCATCGACACCGCCATAGGCAGGGCCGCTGATGATGTAATCGACTTTATCTTTGATCTTCGGCAGTTCCTTGTTGAGGATCTCCTCGATCTCTTCCAGATTGCAGTTGAACGGAAGGGTCAGAAGGACGTCGACATTGGAGTTCCTTCTGGTCTTGTTGACGACATTCGAAAGATTCCGGTTGTTGACGGACTTGACATCCTGGTAAGAGTTCATGATCTTGGTCGTACGGATGCCGATCTCCAGGACTCTGCCCTTGTAGCCGTTGATCTCGATGATGTCACCGACCTGGAACTCATGTTCAAAGATGATGAAGATGCCGCTCAGGATATCGGTGATGAGGTCTCTTGCCCCGAGACCTACGATCAGCGTCAGCAGACCGGCTGATGCCAGCAGGGACCTCGAGTCGAAGCCGAAGAAGGACAGGCACAGGTAGATCATCGCGATCGCGCAGATGTAATGCATGAAGCTTCTCAGAAGTCTGACCATCGTCTCGGATTTCGGATTGACCAGACGGATCACTTCGTTGCTCGTCCAGTCAAAGACATTGACGATGAATAGATACTCAAAGATGATGATCAGCGATTCGGTCAGGGCAAAGACATTGAAGCCCTTCTCCCACTTGTTGGAAACGATGAAACCGAAGATCGTATCCTCCGTATAGATGACGTTTCTGAACGGCAGTATGATCAGGAAGATCACCGCAAAGAAACCGACGATGTAGCGCACGATGACCGAAGTCTTCTCTTCCGGGGTCTTGTTGTTCCATTCGATACGCCTCTTCATCATCCTGGTGACGATGTTCTGCGTCGTTTTGACCTGGCCCTCGGCATTGGTCACTTCGACATAGAGATCTTCCGTGATCTCACGGAGATCTTCGACATCATGGAAATACATGTAGATCGAATACAGCATCATGTTGAACATGCACAGCAGCTGGGTCACGACCGTCATCCTGCTGCGGCCCGAGAACAGACTTTCGGAGTTCTCAGCGACATAGACGTACTGACCATCGATATCAACGGAATTGGCATAGTATCTGACTCCGTCCACGTTGATATATCCGAAGAAGCGGTTCTTGAGCTGTTCCTCCTGCAGACCCAGGTCGACAGCTTTGACCTCTTCAAAATCGCCCATGCTGGCAAAAGTGACGACGCCCGTCTTTGAATCGACGGCGATGATCTCATCGCCTGTGCCGGCAATGGAATTGGATAAGATGGTCTTCAGCGAAGCCTCCTCCAGCAGGGTATCCAGCTTCAATGTCGAGATCGCTATCTGCAGGAAACCGTTGCTTTCACCTTCTTCGTCGGTCATGAGCACACCGATGAACTGATGGTAATCGCCCGTCAGATCATCCGGCATCGCCTCCTGTACCACATAAGGGATGCCGTGTTTCAGAACATTGAAAGCGTAAGACTGCGATTCCGGATCGTCCGAAATGACGAATCCCTTGATTCCGGAATCCGACAGAGTCTCAACGCCGTTTTCATCAAACAACATGATATATTCCAGATCGAAGATCTTCGACAGCTTCCTGAGTTCTTCCTTGGTCTGCAGTTCAGGATGCGTCGAAAGGATGCGGGAAATGATCTGCGCTTTGACCAGATGGGAATCGTTATACAGTTTGGTCAGCTCTTCAATGCTGTGCTTGCCTTCCTCCACATTCGCCTTTATCTCGGCGATCTCATTGTCTTTGGCGATGGAGTACATCGACAAAGAGAAAAGCGTCTGAATGTAGTAGGTCACCGCACCGATCGACATGAGACCGAGAAGCGAAAAGACGATCATCTTTCTGCCGGCTACCGTATGCCATATCATGCCGGAACGGCCGGCCCTCTTCTCTTCCTGTTTCGCAAAATAAGTGTAGAGGAAGATGATGGTGAAGATGATGCAGATGACCATGAACAGGACGCCGACCGCCATATGGGAATTGGCCGTCATGGCTGCCGAAGCGACACCGCAGGTGATCTTGATCTCCAGCTCTTCGTTGGTCACTGTGGACGTGTAATAGTTCCTTTTCGCCACCCGCATCCACTTTGCGTCTTTCTCGACCAGATCATCCAAAGCGACACCCAGAACAGAGATATTCTGTCCGATGTATTCCTCCTGAGGATAGTAGACGATCTGTCCGGATCTGGAAGTGACGATGAAGAAAAGGTCCTCCAGATTCACCAGACGCTGCAGGATCCTGTTTTCCGTGTAGATGTTGTTCAGGATCTCATTGAGAACGCTCACGTTCTGTTTGATCGTGACTGATCTTCCTGAAGCTGAGTAGGTCTGGAAGTAGGTATAATCCTTTTCTCTCTTGGGTATCTCATCGATGTATATGCCGTCGACCTGCCAGATCTTCTTCAGTCCGGGGATATCGACATCCTCTTCGTGATCGATCAGATACGCCAGTGACTCCACCTTTGCCTTCAGAGACATGTTGTAGAGATCCGTGACCTCTCTGGTCTCCTCATAGGATTTGGAAAAAGTTGCCGTGATCGATTCCAGACGCTGCACAAGATTTTTCTTCTGCGCTTCTTCGGTGATCCGCGTCTCCAATACAAAAAGGGTCACACCGATCAGAAGCAGGACCATCAGATCCAGCAGAAAGATCCTGAATAAAGATACTTTTTTCTTGTTCTTCATATGTTCACTTCCCATAAAGTCGTATCTATAGCTATATCAATATGATAACAAAAAAGGACCTTGAACTTCAGTAAAACACGACGTTCGCAACATGAGCACATTAAAAACAGCCCGCAGGCTGTCAGATGAGTCCGAAATGCTTCAGGGCCTTTTCGATGCCATCGTCATCGATATCGGCCGTGACGTAGTCGGCGCCTTTTTTCAGCAGATCACAGGCATTGCCCATGGCAACGCCGGTACCTGTAAACTTCAGCATCGTCAGGTCGTTCTCCCCATCGCCGAAAGCCATCGTCTGTGAACGGGACAGCTCTTCCTTATCCAGGAACTTCTGTATACCGGCAGCCTTGCCGCCGGTCTTGGCGATGATATCCAGGCCCGTATCGTTCCAGCTGGTGATCACGCAGTTGTCCAGCATGTCATCCAGTTTCTGACGGATATTGTCATTGACGAAAGCCAGACACTGGTAGATCTTTTCCCCGTTGTACTCGCCGATATCCGGTATCGTCCCATGAGTGGATTCCTGTGTTTTGATGACCGTATCATCGACATAGTTGATGTAACGCTTTTCCTCGCCGATCAGAACGAACGGGATCTTGCCTGCTTCGAAGATGGACACCAGGATCTCCACTTCACCCGCATCGATCTCGTTTCCTGCAAACATCTTCTCGTTCTCATCCAGACAGATGTTGCCATTCAGGGTCAGGTAGCCATTGAAATGGATGCCATCCAGCGGAAGCTTCTTCATCTCGTTGATGTCCCTGCCTGTCGCAACGACGACCTTGATGCCGTTATCCTGCAGCTGCTTCAGAGACCTGATCGTGCTCTCCGGGACCTTGCCGGTCCTGTGAGAAAGGAGCGTGCCATCGATATCGAAGAAGATGACCTTGATATCTTTGCTGTCGGTCTCGCTGTTCTTTATATGGAAGATCGAGGTGAAACCCGTCATCTCAAAGACGTCGTAGATCGTCGGATTGACATTGGTGATCGAGAAACCGCCCTTGTCTCCCAGTTCTTTCTTCGTAGCCAAAAAGACGCGCAGACCGGAAGAAGAGATATAGTCACATTCTTTCAGATCGATGATCAGATTGTGCTGGATGTCCAGGTTCTGGAAGAGCGTCTCTTCGAACTCTTCGGCAGAATTGGTATCGATGCGTCCGTATGGGACCAGAGTGATCAGATCATCTTCTTTCAAAACATCTATCTTCATATGTGTTCCTTCTTTTTAATCCTTAAGCCCATTATACCTTGTCTCTTATGCGCTTATATATCAGACCCTGATCGTCAGGACATTGAGACCCAGGATGTTCTGGTAATCGATATCATGCATGATCTTGTAGATCATGCGGACACCGATGTTCTTCGTCGGATCGGAAGGATCCGTGATCTCGCTTCTCGTTTTCGGATCGAAAGGAACACAGTCATCCTTGATGCGAAGCAGGACGGAGTCGTCCTTGTATGTGACCCGGATATCGATGTTGTGCTCTTTGTTGTCCTTGACGAAGCCGTGATCGATGACATTTCCGGCCATCTCCTCTGTAGCCAGACCCGCCAGATAGGAACGCTTTTCATCGATGCCTTTCTGCCGGCAGAACTCCTGTACGCTTCTGGATACCGAGACGACATCCTCCATGCTGGAAACGCTGATGTCGATCCTGTTGTCTTCGTCCACGCCGAGATCCTTCGGGATGGCCAGGAGCTCTTCCATGTTGACCGGGATCTTTCTGTTCGCTATGCACGCATGCAGGATGATGACGAAAGTGGTCACCACGCCATTGAATATGTTGGCCCAGTATACGCCATTGATGCCCATGGACGAGATCAGCAGCCACGAGAAGAGGACGACATCAAACACGCCATCCAGTATGGAAAGGAAGTTGATCAGCAGGGTCTTGCCTACAGACTGGTAGTAGCTGATAAAGACCATCAGGACGATCGAAAGAGGCATGCACCAAGGCAGTATCCGCAATCCATCCGCCGACATCCTGAACACTTCAGAAGCGGCATCCCTGTAGAACAGGGAAGTCAGCGGATCGGCCATAAGGAAGATGCACAGATCCACCCCCAGCATGATCGGGATATACCTGGTGAACACGATGCGCATGATGTTGCAGAGCGTTTCCCTGTCTTCTTCTCCCACGCTGACCGTGATCAGAAGCCTCGAGACCGCCTGCATGCCGGTAGGGATGGCCCAGAACAGACTCATGATATTGTTGGAGGTCGCAAAGGCGGAGATGGCGATGCTGCCGATATAGGATTCCAGCAGGCCGTTGACGATCAGTCCGCGCAGTGTCTGATAGATGTAAGTCGCTGCACCCGGGAAACCGACCTTGATGATCTCCGGTATCCGCTTCCAGTCGATCAGCCATAAAGCGAACCTGAGCATCGACCTTTCCGACATGAAATAATCGAGCTGAATGATGAAAAGGATCCACAGACTGATCGAATTTGCCAGAGCCAGACCCATCTCTTCTGTATGCAGGAACTGAACGAACACGAAGTTCAGGATCCCGTTCAGTATGATATATACGATACTGGAACCCAGCGAGCGCTTGCTTTGAGATTCCATGGAAAGGAAGATAGGCAGCTGATAAGTGAGCACTCTCGGAATGATACCGAAAGACTGACCCAAGAGATAACGGTCAAAGACCGGCCTCACTATCTCGTCTCTTGTAAAGAGGCTTCCGGAACCGAGAAGACCCATCACTCCAAAGACGAGCGTCAGAAGAAGCGAGACGATAAAAGCCAGCATCAGATCCAAAGAGAAGACCTGATGAAGCTTGTTCTTCTGATTGGCACCCAGATACTTGCCGCAGATGATGGCGGAACCACCGGCGATGATCGTCCCGACCGCACCGATCAGCATGTTGATAGGCGCAAACAATCCAACGGCGGACATCGCATCGATACCGACAAAGTTGCTGGCAAAATAGCTTGAGATGAAAGAGCTCAGCGCGCCGGTCACTGCCAGCAGGACCTGTATCGGTAATAATGAGAGCATGAGTTTCTGGATCATCTGTCTGTTTTTCTTCTTGTCCATGTGATGTTCCGCCTTTTCTTCTTACTTCTATTTTAATCTATCAGCATTTGTTTTTCTTTTGTATTCTATTACGACTTGTCAGAAAAAGCTGCCGAAGCAGCTCTATCTTTGTTCTCTGAATCTGTATCTTCTCAATATTTCCGGTATGAACTGCCAGTTGATGAAGGCGATCACGCCCGGCATCACCAACAGCAGGCCTCTGAAGATGAAAAGAGACACCGCGATGACGCTTGCTGTGAAAAGAAGCAGCATCGCGCAATGCCAGAAACAGTGGGCCGATATATCCAGGGCCATTTTGATGCATGGCCAGACCTTCCTGGTCCTGTTCTTGTCGATCAGCACGAAGACCATCTGCATCTCCAGGATCACAAAGACCAGCAGGACGAAGATCGCGGCCGCAGCCAGGATATCCAGCGTCGCATCGCTGGTCCGGTAGTAGACGATATCCCAGACCAGGATCGCCAGGACCGGGACATGCAGGAGCCACACCTTGGTCGCCAGAGGAAAGACCTCTTTGAAAGAACTGAAAAAGATGCGCAGCGGCTTGTCATCGTCATCATACAGGTAAGCCTTCGTCGCCACGTTAAGCGATGTGAAAGCCGCACCGGCAGTGATGACCGGCAGAGAGCACAGAGTCGTGAAAAAACCAAGCAGGACGATATTGGTCAATCGTCCTGCAAATCTTTCCGTTAAACTCTCATTCCTCTTATCGTTCATGACGATCAGTGAATGATCTTCAGCGAACCCAGGGACAGCTTGTTTCCGCTCTCCTTGTCAAAAAGGACATAGCGGTCACCGCTGAAGCTGAATCTGACTTTTGAATCCATCGCAAAGTCGATGCTGCCGAACGCGACAGCGGACAGCGTGATGTCATCGACAGCCAGGGACAGTGTCGTCTCCATGCCGGAAGGCAGGGAAGAGATGACTGTCGCCTCAAGGCCCTCATCCGAGATGTTGACGAACTCAGGTCTGATACCCAGGACATATTCGCCCTCTTCAGGCAGATCGAGATCTGTGTTCGGCGTGAACTCGACTTCAAAGCTCCTGGAAGTCAGATCGAGCTTCTTGCCCTTTCTGACACCGTGGCATTCCACGAAGTTCATGGATGGATTGCCCATGAAGTCAGCACAGAAGATATTGGCCGGCTCGCCATAGAGTTCGAGCGGCGGACAGTACTGCTGCAGAAGACCCAGCTTGATCAGAGCGACCTTCGTGGACAGCGTCATGGCCTCCGACTGGTCGTGCGTGACATAGACGAACGTCGAACCCGTGTTCAGATGCAGTCTCTTGAGCTCGGCACGCATGTCGTTCCTCAGTTTGGCATCCAGGTTGGACAGAGGCTCATCCATCAGCAGGACTTTTGGATTCGGTGCCAGAGTACGGGCGATCGCAACACGCTGCTGCTGACCGCCGGAAAGCTCTGCCGGATAACGGTCCTTGTATTCCTCGATGCGCATCGTCTTGCAGATCTCATCGACTCTCGCCTCGATCTCTTCTTTAGGCCACTTCATGTTCTCCAGACCGAAGGAGATGTTCCTTCTGACGGTCATGTGCGGCCACAGAGCGTAGTTCTGGAAGAGGAAACCGATATTCCTCTTATCCGGGGAAAGGTTGATGCCCTTCTCATCCGAGAAGACACAGACATCATCGAAATAGATCTCACCCTCGGTCGGCGTCTCAAGACCGGCGATCATCCTCAGCGTCGTCGTCTTGCCGCAGCCGGAAGGTCCCAGCAAAGAAACGAATTCACCGTCTTTGATCACCATGTTCAGGTTATCGACAGCCTTCGATCCCTTTGCGAACTGTTTTGTTATATTGACTAATTTTATCGTTGGCATATATTTTATCCTCCTACACCCTTTTCGATCGAAGCACCTGTCAGCTTCTCTACAGAGAAGTTGATCGCCAGCACGACGATGATGATCAGCAGGTTGACAGCATTCGAGAACTGCGTGTAGCCTTTCTCATCGTAGAACAGCAGCAAGGTCGTCAGGACTCTGTTGTTTGCCGTGACCAGGATGACGAAGAGCGACAGCTCTCTCATCGCCGAAATGAACGGCAGCAGATATCCGGAAACGATCGTCGTCTTTTCGATCGGGATGATGATCCTCGTCATACGCTTGACCCATGGAACGCCCATGATGATACCGGCTTCTTCGATCTCCGGCGAGAGCTGCAGCATCGAGTTGACACCGGACCTGGAAGCCATCGGCAGATACTTGACCGTACCGATCAGGGCCAGGATCGCGAACGATCCGTACAGGGAAGGTATGATACCGCGCTTCGTCGCAAACATCGACAGGTAGATGGCAGAAAGAGCCATCGAAGGGATCAGGTAAGGGATGAAGGTCAGGTTCTCGACCAGCTGAGAAAGGAAAGACCCCCTCCTTCTGACGATACAGTAACCGGCCAGGAAGCCCAATGTACCGGCGCCGATCGAACAGGTGACAGCCAGCTTGAGCGAATTGAACAGTGTCCTGTAGACCTCCGAGTTGCGCAGGATGCCCGGCTCAGACTGCCAGGTATCGTGTCCCTGTGCCTGCCCGATCCAGAAGCTCAGCGTCAGATTGCTGAAATCGTAGATGCCGGTATAGGCCAGCAGCGACTCCAGGGCAAAGGTGACCAGCGGGATGACCGACATCGTCATGACCACGAAGAACGCGATGCATGAGATCGGCGTGCGCCAGATGCCCAGATGGAAGATCGAGATGTTGGCGCTCTTGCCGGTGACCGTCGCATAGGACTTGCGGTTGCCGATCATCTTCTGGTTGACGAACATGATGATGACCGAGATCACGATCATGATCAGAGCCAGGATGTAACCGACACCCGGATTGGTGCCGTTGATCGACGCATACAGCTCAGTCGTCAGGACATAATATCGCACCGGCAGACCCAGGAACTGCGGCGTCGCAAAGGAAGCCATCGCACCTGAGAAGACCAGGATGATAGTACTCAACACGGCAGGCATGACGATAGGGATCGTGATCTTCAGGAACATCCTGAGACGGTTGGTCTTCAGGATGATCGCCGCCTCCTCCAGGTTGGCATCCATGTTGTGCAGGATGCCGCCGATCAGGATATAGGCGAACGGCGCGTAGTGCATGCCGGTCACGACGATGATCGGGAATTCCCCATAGGCAAACCAGGTCGGTACCTGAATGCCCGTCAGCGAAAAGAAGATGCCGTTGGAACCGGTGACATCGATGTTCTTGAAGAAGTTCTTCCAGGCCAGAGCCAGCGTCCAGCTCGGCATGATGTACGGGAAGATGAACAGCTTGGTCAGCAGTCCCTTCCAGCGCATGTCGCTTCTGGAGACCAGCCAGGCGAAAGAGCCACCGATCAGGATCGAAACGACACAGGCCCAGGCACTCGTCTTGATGGAATTCAGGATAGGATCCCAGAGCAGAGACTTGGAGAAGTCAGATCGGAACAGCCTGTTCCAGTGGTAAGTCGTAAAGGAGCCTACCGCCTGATGGACCCTCGATTTCTCCGAAGCGTGGACGATGAAAGTATCGCGCACGATGGAGACCAGCGGGATGACCACCAGGAAGCTCAGAACGACCACAAAGAGTACTAAAAGGACATTGTAAGGTTTGGAGAAAAATGTTTTGATTCTATTCCAACGTTTTTTCACGTTCTTTGTCCTCCTTCAATAAAAAAGGGGATGGGCTTAAAAGCCCAAGCCCTTTTTTCTAATTTAATGATCTGAAATTACTTGATCAGCTGGATGAAGTCTTCGACGTCAGCTCTGTATTCAGCAGCCTGCTCAGCATCTTCCTGAACGAGGATGTTCTTCCATTCCTTGACGCTCATATCACCATCAGCTACAGGGTTGGAAGTGTTACCTGAGTAATCACCATATCTGCCCTGCATGCCTTTGTAAACTGAACCATCAGCACAAGTCAGTTCGCCATTGCCATACCAGCCCTCTTCTGAATACAACCAGATCAGGAAAGCCTTGGCGAGTTCCGGGTTGTCAGCATTCTGGACCTGTAAAGCATAGATCGGATAAATGAAACCGGCAACAGGATTGACATTGTCAGTCGTGTATAAGAGGTTCCAGGTCACGCCGTCTTCACGCTGAGCGCGGGACTTCAGATACTTGTTCAGTGTCAGCAAGCCGCTCATTGGCTTCTCAGCAGCAGCGATATCCTTCGCGATCGTTGAGTCAGATGAACCAAGCACCATGTCGTTGGCATACATCATCTTGATGAACTGATAACCGGCATTCGGGCAGCCCTCATCCAGTACGAGGTCTGTTCCGTAGTAATCCTTGTAAGCAGCTTCCAGCTTCGCAGCATTCTCTTCAGAAGTCAGGTTGACCAGGAAGTTCATGTTGACGCCTTCCGTTGTCGGATCCTTCATGCAGAACGCACCCTTGTTGGCAGGATCTGTGCAATACCAGATGTTCGTGATATCGCCTTCGTTGTAAGTGTTGTCAGCACCGTTGTTGTACATGATGACCTTGTTGCAGTAATCCCAGACGAGCAGAGGTTCGCAATCATCGCCTACCAGATCCTTGATCTCCTGGTTGTACCAGTTGTAGACATAACCTTCTTCGACCAGGTCTGTCAGAACACGAGCACCATCCTGAATGAAGATGATATCAGCTCCGCTGACACCCTCTTTGACTTCCTGAGCGACCTGAGTGACCTGGTTGGTATCACCGATCTGTGTTCCTTCGTATTCAACTTCCGGAGCATATTTACCCATGAAAGCTTCAAGAGCGGATACAGCAACTGAGTGAGTCGTATAGATCGTCAGCTTGTTGCCGTTTGCGATACCGGCAGCCAGAAGCTCCTCAAATGTCTCGGCAGCTGTCTCTTCAGCCGGCTCCTCAGCCGGTTCAGGTGTCGTACCGCCGCCTGAGCAGGCAGCCAGTGACAGGCACATCAGAACAGCTAACAATAAAGCAAATAGTTTTTTCATTATGATTCCCTTTCTGTTAACCTCGTGGCAGAAAGTGCCACATCACTATTATATAACTTTTTATGTAAGCGCATCCAAACAATTGCCCCTGACAAAAAGAAAAAGGCCCCTTTGTGGGAAGCCTTGTGTAACATTTTTCAGTAGACCAGCGAGTCGTTCTTGTCGACGTATTCGATCAGCTGCTTCATGTAATGATCGATCAGTTCCTGCTCATCCGGCCTGCGTTTCAAAGTCCTGCGCAGGATCCTGGTATAGGAGATGACCCTGGCCTTGGAAATGACCGACTCAATGAACGCTTCATCCTTATCCTCGAAATAGAAACGGAAGAGCTTGTCCATGATCTCCTTGGCCAGATCGCAATCGATCTTCAGGAAATCCTCGATCTCCCTCTTGTCCAGCTCACCGAAACCCTGGTATGCCAGGTAGATCGAAGCGAACTCGAAGATCGGATGGCCCCAGGCAAGCGTATCCATGTCGATGAGGATCGGCTCAACACCATCGTAATGCACGTTGTTGGTGTGATAATCCCCGTGCAGCATGAAACGATGCTCAGGGATCTCTTTGATCATCTGATGCAGCTTCTTGTAGGTCTTTGCAGGGATCTTCTCCTTCAGCCATTCCGCCCATTCAAGAGCCGTCTTCTTCGCATCGGGGATCAGATCGCTGCTGACCGGCGTCTCATGGATCTCCTTCAACATGTCCGCAAAGATCTTCACGTACTTGTCGATATTCTTCCTGTCCTCCAGGATCAGCTTGGTGATCGATTTGGCATTGAGGAGCTCAAAGACCGAACCGATCTTGTCGCCGACTCTGACCACATCGAAAGGGATCGCCGTATTGATGCCCATGACCAGTGCCGTCTTGGCCAGTTCCCGTTCACGCTTGATATCGTCCAGCGCATCGGAATTCTTATAGACCTTGACGATCGTATCCGGATTGATCCGATAGACGATGCCGTTGGAACCCTCGCCGATCATCTCGCATCCTTCGACGCTCAGACGGCGGTATCCCTTTTCGATATCCATCATCTCCGTAAAACCCGTCATGGAAAAGATATCATAGACCTCAGCACTGCAGTTGATGATCTTCAGATCTTTCTCTTTCTTCTTCAGACGCAGGATCTGCCTGAGTCCGGCTGAAGAGATGTAGCTCAGATCGTCGGCATCGATGACCAACGATCCATCGGGATGCTCATCGCGGATCTTCTGTATCTCAGCGCCGACCGCTTCGGCATTCTCAGTATCAAAAGTGCCTTCCAGGTGTATCGTCAGGATGCCGTTTTCATTCTCGTATCTCATTTCCTTCTCCTGTCCGCGATCACCTGAAGATCTTTCTCATCGTAAGGATATTGTGACCGTCTTTGCGTTCATACATGACAGAATCCATCAGCTTCTTGATCATGAAGATGCCCAGACCGCCGATCTGACGATACTTGGCTTCTTCCGTGACATCCGGGTCCTCCTTGGCAAGCGGATCGAACTCCATGCCGTTATCGATCAGAGTCACCTTCACCTCATCACCCTCGAAAGCCATCGAGACAAGAGCCTTGCCCTTTTCCGAGATGCCCTCGTACGCGTAATGCGCCACATTCACGAAAGCCTCTTCCATCGCCAGCGTGACCTCCATGATCTTCTTCATGCCGCCATCCCGCTTCTCCAGTTCCTCTTCCATGAACGCAAGCACATCATGCAGCTG
>JAEEGJ010022159.1_pt1 | contig 13528 bp, 12 predicted proteins | sample 8958761 | NCBI WGS metagenome assembly JAEEGJ01 (sample SAMN16246546, study PRJNA631951) | gut metagenome | biome: gut microbiome; feature: rumen; material: RS-attached | host: Bos | place: Iran: Karaj | collected 2018-10
TATTGCTACAGAGTTTAATTTTGTACGTTTCTTTGGCGCTAAAAATCTTAAACCGGCAGCTGCGGCTCTCACACTCTTTACTCTGATTTTTACCGGCTGTTCTTCTGAAACAGCAAACATTCTCAAGGGCACAATTTCCTATCAGCAGAAAAAATACAGACACTCTGTTTCCTGCTTTATGGAAGCCTCGGAGACAGCGGCCGCAGATGCAAACCGTCTTGCTCAAAGCTATGCTCTTTACGACCTTGGAACAGCCTACATAATGCTGGGTGAAGATGAAGCTGCCCTCGAACATTTTAAATCAATTGCAGAAGACGCACCTGATGCGGTACGTTACTCTGCTTTTTATAATGCCGGCGTTCTTGCCTGGCGCAATTCTGATTTTGACGAAGCCCGTGATTATTTCAGAAAGGCCCTGGAAATAGACAGCAGCAAAATGGATGCAAAAATCAATTTTGAACTTTCCATGCAGCAGAGTCAGGCAAAGGGTAAACAGAATCAGAGCAATCAGATTCAGGCCTCTCAGGAAGAAGCTGCACCGCAGAATCTTGAACAGGCAGTATTCCAGCACATAAAGGAGAATGATCAGAAACAATGGAAAAACAGCGAATCCAGCGATACATCAAATCTGGCAGAAGATTTCTAATTACTCTCTTTATTCTTTTTGCTACAGCAGCCTCTTTTGCGCAGACTCTTACCCTGGAGCAGATCAGGCAGCTGCGCTTTGTTCCTGATGAGGGACAGAATCTTTATACGAAAACTGATCTGAGGTTTACAGTAACAATTCCAAATGTCCGGGCCTCTCAGGTTCAGGTGCTTGCGGCAACTCAGGAGCAGGACATTACCTTCCGTACAATCAGAAAATCTGACGACTATAAACAGAACGGAACCATAATTGAAGTCTGGTATAATTTTGCAAAAGAAGGACACTATACACCTTCTCCACTTCCTGTAATGATTCAAAACCGCCGCCGGACAATCGCCTTTCAGCCGGTTACAGTAACCGTTGACCCTTCTACAATGAATCCAAGAATTGTTGTTGCTTTTGAAGACGGTACAAAAATTTATTCTGATGATTTATATACTACAGAGCCTGTAATAAAAATTCCGACCGGCAAGAAAACTAAACTAACCGTAAACCTTCAGTATGCGACTCAATTGACTCAATTCAGCTGGGACCTTCCAAAGGATTCGATTTTTACCTGTATTGGAGAATATGAATTTACAGAAGCCCGCATTCGCGAAAGAGTTTATTCTCACACCCTGATTCCTGTTGCATCTTTTGAATGGACAGGTCTTGCTGCCGGTACTCAAAAAATCCCGACCTTCCGTCTCTTTGCAGTTGGCTACAACGGCTCAAGAATTGAACTGCGCATGCCGGGCTTTTTAATCGATTTTACAGAAAGCGGCGAAAGTGAAAAAGCAGATAACGAAAATGATATTTTTTCTGCAGCCTTTTATCAGGAAGAAGAGACTAAGGCTCCAGGCGTTACCCTGCTCACAAGGGAAGAATGTCAGACCCTCGCAGATTATTATACCAGAGAACACAACGAATTCCTGCTTTATCCTAAAGCAAGACAAAACCGTATAAACTACGAGGAATCCTGCGGCCTTATTGTTTCTCCTAATCCAATTTTCCCTTCTGTACTTTTATATATTGCAATCATCATTATCCTTGTTTCCATTGTATTTTTGATTTTAGCAATCCGTCATAAACATAAAATCCGCACTCTATTATTTATTGTTCTTCTTGTTATTGGACTTGCAGTTATGATTTACTGTTCTGTAAGAAAGAACGAACACTATGGAATTTGTACTGGCTGTAAAATATATTCTATTCCTCAGGTAAACGCAGAATCAGTTTCCGAAGTTTCTGGAGGAAGCAGAGTTCGTATTCTTGAACGTACCGGCAAATGGTATTACATTGAAGTTGGCGAAACCGGCGGCTGGTGCAATACCGATGACATCTGTATCATACGCTAAGGTACAGGCTAAGGGGCAAAATTATGGACATGGGCGACATTCTGAATCAGTGGGATTCATATCAAAAAAATCAGGTAAAGAAGCAGAAAGAAAGCGGCAAAAACCAGATATCTCATAAAAAGGCAAATGCACCTACAGCAGAAGAAAAAGCCCGCGCTGCCGAAAAAGATTTTGAAGCAAAGCTCAAAGCCGAAAACTCAAAACAGATTAATCCTATGGAACTCTGGCTCCGCCGCTACGGAACAATAGACAAAGATAAACTTGCAGAAGAACAGGAAAGCCGTTCAAAGCTCTATGACAGAAATTATCTTCTCAACATGCAGCCGGAAGCAAGACTGGATCTTCACGGACTTCATCAGGACCAGGCTAGGGAAAGTCTGGACCGTTTTATAACAGACTGCAAGGCTCGGGGATTGCGCAAGGTTCTGATTATCCACGGCAAGGGCATTCATTCTCACGGTTCAGACCCGGTACTTGGAGAGCTTGTCCGCCGTTTTATAGAAGAGGACAAACGCTGCGGCGCTTCCGGCCACCCTAAAACAAAAGCCGAAGGCGGAAGCGGAGCAACCTGGGTCCTGCTAAAATAAATCAATTCCAATAAGGCAGAAGCTCTTACAGACTTATCACACATTTCAAGGGGAGATGGTCAGAACAGCCTTCTCCCGTAAATATTTTAAAGGCCGCAGGTAATCCTTCTTCATCTGCCACAGGAGAATCCGTAACAGTCGAAAATGAAGAAATTGCCGCATCTCCCGCAATCATAATATTGTCAATTCTTTCCCATTCATCATTATAAAAATAACTGCCTCCTTCTGTAGCAAACTTCCCGTCAGAACGGAACCAGGGCGAATAAACCTCTGCATTACCTGAGCTGCCTCTTAATACAAGATTCAGATTCTTCCTGTCTGTTTTAGAGAGAATAAAATCTTCGGCACTTCTGTTAAAATCTCCGCAGATAATCAGGTTTTTATCTTCCGCCAGATTAAGCAGCAGGTTTTCTGCAAGCACAAGCTCCTGCCAGTCCCGCCAGATTTCGGTTTCTTCCTGGCCCCCGGATTTAGACTTCCAGTGATTTACAAAGAGTTCCACCTCCTGACTGCCCAGGCAAACCGTAACCTGCATAAGGGGCCGCGAGGAAGGCTGACTTTCTGACTGGCTTCGTATATCAATAGTATGGCATTTGAGTCTGCTAAGCTCATAGCGTGAAAAAACAGCACAGCCTATAGCACTCCCGCTTTCCTTTGCAAAACAGGTATACTGCCAGTTTTTTTTGTGCTCCCAGGCTTTCCCGGCAAGGGCATTTGCAATATCCTGCACCACCTCTGCATTTTCGATTTCTTCCATAACAAAAATATCCGGATTCAGAGTGGTCATAACCTCGCAGAGTTTGTTAAGCCGCTGGCTGTATTTTTCTTTATTCCAGCGCTCTGAGTTCTTAAAATCCTTATACTCTGTCCCGACCGTTACTGCATCAAAAAAAGTCTGGACATTCCAGCAGGCAAGAGAAAGGTTTCTTTTTCCTCCGCTTACCTGGCCAGACTCCCCGCTCCTTTTAAAGGCAGATTCTTTTACAAACTGATTTTTGCAGCCAGAGACAAAAACAAGGGCCGCCGCAAGTGCCAGCAGATACCAGCCTTTTCCTTTTTCCATAGAAAAACTCCTTTCTGATTTGATTAAGTTTTCTATAGTTAAAATAGGTTTGAAATGTCATTTTTGACACTTTTTTGAGAAAAATTCGTAATTTTTTTTGATTTTTTTTATCTGGCTTTTTCTACCAGGAAAAGGAACTCTTTAACATGAATATCGCGGCCGCTTAAATTGCGGGAACCACGGAAGGCGTTATAATCAGCTTCCAGAACTTCTACCTTACCACAAGAGCCCAGCAGGTCAAGCATTTCATCTTTAGGGATAAAGCCCTCTGAATTAAAGGAAACAAGAACATAGCGGGCACGGACATTGCGCACAAGATCAACAAAAACCTCTGCCACTTTTCGCTTCTTATTGTAGTCGGAACGATTCCAGTCTTTTGGAATTCCAGAAACGCGGCTTATATTTTCACAATCCGGACGTTTATAATCTGCAATCAGATTGAGCATAAAATAATTTGAGCCGTAAGGATGCTGATTATAAGGCGGATCAAAATAGGCTAAATCAAAAGAGCCGTCTGTCGTAAAGTTTTTATCATAAAGAGCCTGGTCCAGAACAAGGGCATTTGCATCAGAGCTGAAAACCCGCGACTTACATTCATAATCAGAAAAAACAGGAAATGGCAGACTTATTTTTCCCCGGATTCTTGAGAGGGCATTACGACCGTTACCACCAAACTGCCCGGTACCTGTTTTGGAGTTTTTATAAAAGCCCTTGAAGATTCCTGCTGTATTAGCGTGAATGGAAGCTTCTGATAAAAGCGGGGCAATAAAAAAATGTCGAAGGTCTGCAGGAACTTCTTTTTCTATAAGCTGACGGGCCAGGTCAAGATAGGCTGCATTGTAGGGAGTATAAAAACAACGCTCCCCTTTTTCAATATTCTCTTCGCTGGCAGGAGCATAAAGCTCAGAAAGGAAACCTGCCCCCTTAAAGCCTTTATCAGATTTTTCCAGGGCAGACATACGGCGGTCTATTTTTTTGCAGAGATTTGCATGTAGCCTTTGCAGCTCTTCAATATCAATCTGGGATTTATTAGAAAGATAGCAGCTGTTGATTATTCGTGAATAATTTTCAAGATCATTAACAGTTACTGCGCTTGCAAACTGCTTGAGGTAGCGGCTCACAATACCGCTTCCCGCAAAGACATCTAAACAGGTCAGCTGCGATTTACCCAGTCGTTTCTGAACCTCGCCCACCCCGCGGCCTATAAAATCAAGAAGAGCACGTTTGTTTCCGATGTAGGTGATGAGCTGGCTTTGCAGAAAATCTGGATTCTCGCAGGCCGGTCTTTTATTTTGTTTCAAAGCCGGCTCCAATCTCATTCATTACTTCAAAAAATTTAGGGAAGGTAACACTGCACCATTCTGCGTCGTTTACAGTTACTTTTTCGCCCTCTGCAAGCCCAAGGCCCAGGCAGGCAAGCGACATTACTATGCGGTGGTCCTTGTAAGATTCAACCTCGCCGCCATGAAGGCTTTTTCCGCCGTCCCCATAAACAACCAGGCGGTCGCCCTCGTCAACTATGTGAGCTCCAAGCTTTGTAAGCTCGCTTGTCATTGCCTTTATGCGGTCTGTTTCTTTTTTGCGGCAGATATCAATATCAGTAAATACAGTTTTACCTTCAAAGAAGCAGGCAATAACAGCAAGGGCACAGATTGCATCCGGGAAGGCAGACATTTCAACGGTAAGCTGACCGTCAGGAAGTCCTGCTGTACTCAGGACTTTGCCGCCGCGAACAAGCAGCTGGCCGGCATCTCGTTTCCAGTCAATATCAGCTCCCACTGACTGAAGTACTTCTACAATTTTATCATCACCCTGACTGCCAGAGCCGTCTACATTATCAATAACTATCGAGCTGTCAGAAATTAAAGCGGCAATCAGAGGAAAAGCCACGCCTTCCCAGTCAGAAGGAACGGCACGGTCAAAGGCCTTAAAAGGAACAGGACCTGTCACAGAAATATGCTTAAAGTCCGGGCTGATTTGAACAGGCACACCCACGCTTTCAAGCCAGAGCTTTGTCATTGTAAGGTATGGAGTTTCCTTAGGATTGGTAAGCTCCATTTTCAGTGTGCCATTCATGCGGGAAGCGGCCATCATAAAGCCGGAAATATATTGCGAAAGTGCGCCCTCTGTTACAAGAGTTTTATTTACATCAATTGGTCCGCAGAAAGTAAAAGGCGGAGTTGTACCGGCTGAACCGTCCGGTCCGGCATTCAGGCTGCGGCCATTTGCACCAAACTGGCAGAGGGCATCAATAAGATGATTTACAGGGCGACGGCAGATAGACTCATCACCGGTAAAGGTACACTCCCCCGGTAAGGTAGAAAGCACAGGGCACAAAAAGTACATAAGAGAGCCTGAGTTTCCTACATCAATCTGATCTTCCGGCAGATGCAGATTTTTACCTGCACCTTCGACAGTCCATACAGAACCGTCTCCAAAATCAACTTTACCGCCAACTTTTCCAACAGCGGCTGCAGTTGAGAGACAATCATTACTTGGCAAAGGATTTGAAATATGGGAAGTACCGTCTGCCATTGCGGCAAGAATCAGTGCACGGATTGTATGACTTTTTGAACCTGGTACAATAATATGTCCCGAAAGAACAGACTTTTTTGCTACAACTTTCATAGCTCTATTTTACAATATTTATTTGTCTATTTTCAATTAGTTTCTTTTCTGATAAAATAAAGTTATGACAAAGAGAGCTGTAATTCACGTAGAAAACACAGAAAATCTCGTTGAGTTTGCTGAGTTTCTTGTATCAGACGGTTGGACTATCCTTTCTGCAAACAAGACGGAAGAAATTCTCAGAAAACAGAAAATTCCTGTAACAAAGGAAAACGCACTTTCAGAAAATAATGTCTACATGGCTGATACCTCACGACTTATCCGCCGGGTTATGATGTCTAAGTACCATGACGAAGATGAACAGTATCTTTCTCAACCTGAGGGAGAAGAAAACAATATCTACATAATCTGCATGAATGTGCTTCCTGTCATTAATCCTGCCATTGTATCAAAACAGTTCGACAATCAGCTTTGCCCTAAAAACTTTTTTGTAACAACAGTTCTTCGTAATGCTTTCAAAAATTATGAAAATCTTTTGATTCTTACCGATCCTCAGGATTACAGCGAGGCAATGATTCAGCTGAGAACAGGCAGCATCTCTCTTGAGTTCAGAACCTATCTTGCAGCAAAGGCTTTAAATCTTGTTTCCGCTTTTGATGCAGGCCTTTCCGCTTCTATTTTGCAGAGCCCTCAGTATAATCAGCCTTTTATGAATTATATGATGCTGCCATTTAAACGCGAGCTTCAGCTTCACAGTGGAATGAATACTCAGCAGGCTGCATATCTTTATAAATCACCTGGAGAAGAAGGCTCTCTTGGAAACTTCTTAAAATATCAGAATAAAGATTTGTCCTATACACTGGTTAATGATATTTCCTATGCCTGGCGCCAGATAAATACACTTTTTGCCCTGCTCAAAGATCAGCTTACCGTAAAAAGTACAAACAGCGATGGTTATGAATTTACAACCCAGTTTACTCCACTTACCGGAACAGTATTTTCACTTGCTGTAAAGTTCGGAACAATTCTTGGTGCTTCTCACGCAACAAATGTTCTCGACTCCTTTAAGTCTACCTTTACTTATGATTCTATCAGTACAAGTGATGTTGTATTTGCCTGCTCTGCCGTAATTAATGGAGAAGCCGCAGAAGAAATTCTTAAAGGTGATTTTGCCGCAATTGTAGCACCAAGCTTTACAACTGAAGCAAAACAGATTCTTTCAAAGAATAAAAAGACAAAGCTTGTTCCATCTTCAAAAATTACAAACATTGAGCTTGAAGCCCGATTTATAAACGGCGGTATTCTTGTTCAGTCAAAAGATACAACTCTCTTTAATCAGTGGAAGGTTCGCACTAAAAACCGCCCTTCTCAGATTCAGACTGATGAAATGGTTTTTGGTATGCTGCTTGCAATGGGTGCCCGCTCTTATTCTGCTATTCTTTTAAAACAGAATTCTATCTGCGGAATTGCTCAGGGCTGTACTTCTGTAAAAAGAGCAATGGATGGCGTATGGTTTGAAGCCCTGAAGCACACCGAAAGAGCCAGCGGACTTCCTGGTGATGATTTTAAGCTTAATCATGATATTGATAAAAGTAACCTTGGAGAAGTCCTTGTCTGTGATGCCGCAATTCCGTTTGGTGAGTCTGTAAAAATGCTGATTGACAGCGGTGTAAAAGCCATTCTTCAGACAGGCGGAACTTCTTCCGATGATGAGTTTATAGATTATTGTAACGAGCACGGTGTTGTCATGGTTTTTACAGGTATGACACATCTTTCATTTTAAATTATAGAGGATATTTTTTATGCTTTACTATCTTGGTCAGTTTCTTCAGCAGTATTGGGGCCCTGCACGACTCCTTACATCTTATGCAGTACTTATTACCCTCGCTCTTTACCTGGGCTTTGTTCTTGCTTATAAGTTGATTCCAAAGTTTTACAATGTGCTGCCTCATGACCGTGGCCGCGAATTTACCTTAAAAGATAATGCCGAAGCAGCAAAGGGAAAACCAACTGGAACCGGAGTTGTATTCATTTCAATTTTTGTTGTATTATGCTTTTTGATTTGTCCTATGACCTGGACCCGGGCATCAATTGTTATTCTCACCTGGATTACAATGCTCACAGGCTATCTTGACGACCGTTCAACAGACAGCTGGGGCGAATATCTCAAGGGTGCCCTGGACCTGATTATCAGCGTGGTTACTGCCTTTATTCTGTATTTTTCTTTTAAGCAGATTTCCCCTGATGGTGTTGTACGCTTCTGGCTTCCCTTCTTTGCTAATGCAATTGCAGTAAACCCGATTGTTTATATTGTAATCTGTACAATCATGCTCTGGGCTTCCATAAATACTACAAACTGTACAGATGGTGTTGACGGCCTTTCTTCTACCCTCGTTCTGATTGCACTTTTAACTCTTGGAATTTTCTTCTACTTTGTTCTTGGTCACAAGGATATTTCAGCCTACCTTCTGATTCAGCACCTTCCGTCTGGTGCAAACTGGGCTGTTCTGCTTATGGCAATGGCCGGCGTTGTAATGGGCTACCTCTGGCACAATGCCTTCCCTAGCCACTGTCTTATGGGAGATGCCGGAAGCCGCGCCCTGGGTTACTTTATTGGTGTTGGTGTAATGATCAGCGGAAACCCATTTATTATTCTTGCCACCTCATCAATCATTCTGATTAACGGCGGTATGGGTCTGCTTAAGGTTTTCCTTCTCCGCTTCTTTAAGATTAAGATTTTTGAAACTATCAGATTCCCTCTGCACGACCACATGAGAAAGAACCGCGGCTGGTCACCAACTCAGGTTCTCCTCAAGTTTATGATTCTGCAGCTGCTTATTACCTGTGCAATTATGGGTGTATTCCTGAAGGTACGTTAGGCAAAAAAAATCCGGCTTCCGCCGGATTTTTTTTATGCAAAGAACTCTATAAGCGTCTCTGCATCTTTAATAAGATTCTCTATTACGCAGTATTCATTCGGCTGATGTGCCTGGTCATCAAGAGTAGACCAGACTACAGCGTCTATACCTTCGCGTCTCAGCTCAGCACCAACTGTACCGCCGCCGATTCCAATAAACTCAGCATCAATGTTATGTACCTTTTTGATTGCAGCTGCCAGCTTCTGGGCTACCGGTGCACTGACTGGTGTTGCAGGACTTTCTGACTTCTGTGGAGTTGTGTATTCAACCTTCACTCCATATTCAGCTTCTACTTCACGACAGCACTTGTCTACTTCTTTAAGAACGTCGGCAAGCTTATAGCAAGGAAGGATTCTGCAGTCCATACAGAAGGTATCTTCACCAGGAATAATATTAATGCTGTCTACATTCTTTTCGCGCTTTGTAGGCTGGAAAGTAGAATAGTCAGGCTCAAAAAGAGGGTCATGCTTGTCGAAAACTTTTTCAAGTCCATTGAGTTTAAGAGAAAGAGCGCAGGCAGCCAGGCAGGCATTTGCACCGCTGTCTGGACGGCTACCGTGAGTCTGCTTACCCATTACATGAACTCGCAGCCACAAAAGATTTTTTTCTGCAATTTCAATTGTACGGCCTTCGCTGTCTCCTCCATCTGGAATGAGTACAAGGTCATTTTTGCGGAAAAGATCTGTATTATGAATCAGCCAGATTGCACCGTACTCACTTCCGTTTTCCTCATCAGCTACAAAAAGAAGCTTTACAGTGTGAGCAGGAGTAAGTCCATTTTTGATATAGTAAAGTGCGGCAAAAGCAGCAGAACAAAGGCCCTGCTGATTATCTTCTACACCGCGCCCGTAAATGCGGCCATCTTTTTCAACAAGCTTAAAAGGATCTGTATTCCAGAGCTTTGGGTCCCCTACAGGGACAACGTCCATATGAGCCATTACCCATACACGCTGACTGTCATCGCTGCCAGGAATTGTTACAACAAGACTTGGGCGAACTCCGGCGCTTACACGGCTGTCCGGAGCTTCAAAACGTTCAATAGTACAGCCCTTTTTATCAAAACCATTATCGCGGAGCCAGGCCTCGAGGGCCGCAGCCTTCTTTGACTCTCCATCTCCACCACCCTCAGGGGCAATGGCTGGAATGGAAGTAAGTAATGTTTCTAGGGCGACAATTTCGCGCTTGTTAGATTTCAAAAAATCGTGTGGATTCATTATCTGTACACTTCCCAGGTAGTCTTTACGAGTGTGTCTACATCAGAATATTTTGGCTCCCAGCCGAGAAGTTCCTTTGCAAGCTTAGAAGTTGCATAGAGACATGCAGGATCACCAGGGCGGCGCTCTACATCTTCTGCAGGAATTGCCTTACCTGTAATTCTGCGTGAAGCTTCAATAATTTCTTTTACAGTAGTTCCCTTTTCTGTTCCAAGATTTACAGTAAGGCTCTTGTCGTTCTTTGTAATATAGTCCAGAGCCATAACATGGGCACGGGCAAGGTCTGTTACGTGTACATAGTCGCGGATACAGGTTCCGTCGCGTGTATCATAATCAGTTCCAAAAACCTTCATTCCTTCTTTCATACCGGCAGCAACTTCCATTACACGTGGCAAAAGGTTCTGAGGATTCTGCTCGAGACCGCGGATTTCTCCCTCAGGATCATAGCCTGCCGCATTAAAATAACGGAGGGCAGCAAAACGCATTCCTCTCAGCTGATCATACCAGGCCATAAAGCGCTCAATTTCAAGCTTTGTAAAGCCGTAATAGTTTTCAGGATTTTTTGGATGATCTTCATCAATAGGAAGATATTCAGGAGAACCGAAGACTGCAGCAGATGAAGAGAAAATCATCTTTTTACAGCCATACTTTACGGCCGCATTCATAATATTAATTGTACCGGTGATATTGTTTACACTGTACTTTTCCGGCTCAAGCATAGACTCGCCGGCAGCCTTAAAGGCAGCAAGATGAACAAAAGCATCAAAGCCCTTAGCAAAGGCAGCTTCAATATCACGCTCAATCAGAATGTTTCCGTAGATAAAAGCATTCTTTGGAAAAAGGTTGCAGCGGAGTCCGCTTGAAAGGTTATCGAATACAGTAACCTCGTGACCTGCCTTCATCATCTCTTTTACAACATGGCTTCCGATATATCCGGCGCCACCAATTACTAAAACTTTCATAATCTACTCCTGTTTAATATCTATAATTATAACCGCAGCGGCATAATAAGGATACGAATTATTTTTTTCGATGGCCCCTTTTTCACCAAGAAGGGCCCAGCTGGAATCATACAATTCAAACAATTCAGCTTTTTCTACCAGCTTCTGCCAGAGGCTTTTATTTGCCTGGTCGCTGTTTATTCCCTGGGCTGTAACAATTTCTATTTTATGATTATCTGAAAGGGAGATTTTTCTGCCAACCTCTTCTACATCGCCTTTATAAGCCGCTTCAAACCAGACCGGCAGAGGCTGTCCGAAGCCCTTATATTTCCAGTCTTCAAAAAGTAACTTTTTCTGGTTTTGTTTTTTTTCATTATGAATGTCTTTAGCTTCTCCTGCAGGCGTTGATGCACAGGAACTAAGGCAGAAAAAAAACAGCAGAGATAGAATCAGATACAATCTACTTTTCATCTCTTCCATATTATAGTTTTTTGAGGTAAACTTCTAGCACTATGAAAAAAATTATTACTTTGGTGGCAATTCTTGCTGCAACTCTGGCTTTATTTTCTTGTAGAACTCTTAAAGAAATTCCGGAAGACAAAACTCCCGCTCAGATAATTCAGATGGGGCAGAACTATGTTGGAAATGGCGATTATAAATCTGCCGAGTTCTGTTACAAAACCGTAATTGAACGCTATGGTTCAGATCCTGCTATTTACGTTGAAGGTCGCTACGAACTGGGCCGCGTATATCTCGCCCAGAAAAAGTATGATGAGGCTTATAAGATTTTCGCTGAGCTTCTCGAACTTTACGACAGCAGCTATGCTTCGATGCTGCCGGGCTCTTACAAAAAGCTCTGCAACATCAGCGTAAGCCAGATTCCTGAAGCAAAACTCAAGGAACTCCAGCAATAACCCGTTAGGCGTTCTTCGATTTTAGTCATCCTTCGGCAGGAGGATTGAGTGAATCTTGATCTTTCTGCTGGCGGCTATTCCCATTACATAATCTTTGGAATATTTTCCACTTCCGCGCGGAGTCGGATGCGGCTCTGCATCACCAATCAGAATAATCTTTTTCTGCGCAGTAGTTCGCCACGAATAGAATTCGCAGGATGCATACATTGCCTCGTAAACTGCTTCAGGAATATCTCCGCCCTCTTTTCCATAAATCCGGATTGAATTAAGATTTTTAGAGAAGCTTGTAAAATTAGAAGTGAACGGGAATACTTTTACGGGTAAATCCATGTATTTAAAGGTATCTCCATAATCACGGTAGAAAAGAAGACCTACGCGTGTACCCGGTGTTTCGCCAAAGAGCTCGGCGAGCAGCGGCTGCATATCAGTTTTAAGCTTATCAATATCGTTTTTCATACTGCCGGTAGCATCAATTGCAAATACAAGGTCCAGATTATCCTTATCTTCAATATCAGCGAGCAGTCCGCGGATGTCCTCAATAATTGTTTCAGGTCCCTTGGAATAGATGATATCATCAGACATTTCCTTAAACTTTTCACTTGCAACCGGATTATAGTCGTCTGTAAGAACAGTTTCCGGCTCTTCAACAGGCTCCGGCTCAGGAATTGGCTCTGGTTCCGGCGCTGGAGCAGGTGCAGGCTTTGGCTGTGGCTTTGGAGCCGGCTTTTTAACAACGCGCTTTGTTACCTTAAGGTCAAACATAAAAGGACTGTCCATATAGTCGCCGGTATAGTCTGCATAAGGCTTTTCGAACGAGCGGATATTTATAAAAGTGCCCTTTCCAATGGTTATTTCCCCGTGACGGGACCATTCATAACCGTAAACGATTGTTTCCGGGATATAAATATGAAAGGCTTCAACTTCAGGTCCGCTTTTACCATTAAAAACCGTTGTTTTTTCTGGAGTTGAATCTACCAGGCTGTATTTTGCCCCTTCAGATTCGAGTTTTTTACCGTCCAGAAAGCGGATTTCGTCCCCATTTATCTTATTATACTCTTTGGCACGGTAGGCATAGCTGTCGCTTTTACCTTCCGGGTCCTTTGTAGTCTCTGTGAGAAGAATAGAATTAACATTTGCAGTCTTTTTTACGTAAAGATGATAACCACCGTTTTTCTTATCCGGAACAAGGCGTACATCACCGGCTTTAATACGCAGCTGCTGCTGTTTTGGAGTATATAAAGCGGTCTGAGAACCTTCTGATTCTCCGGAATTCTGTGCAAAAGCCAATGTGGTTACGGCAATCAAAATAATCATTAATATAAATATTTTTTTCTGCATAG
>JAEEGJ010022161.1_pt1 | contig 13528 bp, 12 predicted proteins | sample 8958761 | NCBI WGS metagenome assembly JAEEGJ01 (sample SAMN16246546, study PRJNA631951) | gut metagenome | biome: gut microbiome; feature: rumen; material: RS-attached | host: Bos | place: Iran: Karaj | collected 2018-10
CAAGGCCGGCGAGGCGTCCGCCGTCGCGTCCGAGAATGGCAAGGGTCTTCATGCCCTTCGCCTTTGCTTCGTCCAGCGCGCGCGTTAGGTTTTCGGCGTTGCCGCTCGTCGAGAAGAGCACGAGCAGGTCGCCCGGATTGCCAAGCCCTTCGACCTGGCGGCTGAAGACGTTGTCGAAGCCGTAGTCGTTGCCGATGCAGGTGAGGGCGGTGCCGTCCGCGACGAGGGAGACGGCCGGAAGGCTGATCCGGTTGTCGCGGAAACGTCCGACGGCTTCCTCGGACATGTGCATGGCTTCGGCGGCGCTGCCGCCGTTTCCGCAGGTGAGGAACTTGCAGCCCCGTTCAAAGGTGCCGACGACGAGGTCGACCGCTTCGGCGACCTTGTCAAGCTGCGCCGCCAGCGAGTCTATCGCGGCGTGTGAGTCTGCTATGCACTGCGAAATCCAAGATTTGTCGTTGATGCCCATTGTGTTTCTCCTTTGTCAAACGTGGAAGATTTCGGGGATGTAGAAGGGGAGTTCGGCCGTCCCGCGTCCGGGACCGTAGAGAAGGTGCGGGAGGTCGGTAGCAGAGGCACTCTCAGGAAGGACGAAGCCCTTCGGAACGAAAGGCGCGAGCGCGGCGAGGAGACCCGGGGCGTTGAGTACCGCAATTGTCCGAGAGGCCGGACTGACATGGACGCTGAGGTTGTGGAGAAGCCGGTTCATTTCGGCGTCGGCCGGCGATTCAAGGCGTCTGACGCCGTGCTTTTCGGCGCAATAGGCGTGGGCAATCTCAAGCCGCCCGTCGGTGGAACCGCACCATTCCTGAATGCGGTTGTTCTTGACGTCGATGACGGCCCAGGCGTCGAGCTCTTCCGCGCCTTCAGGGAAAGCGCTCCAGATTTCGAATTGGAAGCCGAGGCGGGTCATCTGCAGCCGGAAGGTCTCAAGCGGAACGAGGGCGGAGTCCGCCGTGCGTTCGCGCAGGGCGAAGAGGGCGGGCGTGATGGCGTCCCGAGCGGTGGCGTCAACGTGGCGGACGGTGCGGACGCGGGGGATGTCGCGCGTTGAATGGATGTCCAGCCAGTAATCGTACAGGAGGCCGGCGTCGTCGAAGCCGAAGTGGGCGTAGCGGTCGCGGCGTCCGCCGAGCCAGGCGACGAGTGCGCCTTCGTCGCGGCAGCGGTCGAGCTCGTGGTTGATGAGGGCCGTCATGCAGCCCTTGCCGCGGGCGGCGGGGTCGGTGGCGACCTGTCCGAGGCCGGCGGTCATGACGCGGCAGCCGCCGAGCTGGACGGGGATGAGGTAGGTGCCGACGCAGGCGACGATGCGGCCGCCCTCGCGTATGATGGCATGGCGGCCGAGGACCTCGTCGTCTTCGAGGAAGAGGTCGGGGTAGATGTCCTCGAAGGGCGGATGGTCCGGCCTTCCAGCGCGGAAGACGCCGAGGAGGAAGCTCAGGAGTTCGTTGCGGTCGCGAGTTGTGGCGCGTTCGATTTTCATGAGTTGTCCACTTGGCTAGTTGTCAGTAGATCTTCTCGCCGAGGAGGCGGGCCGCGAGGGCGACGGCGAGGACGGCGGTCTGGTTGCGGACGTCGAGGACGGGGTTGACCTCGACGATCTCGGCGGAGCGGACGAGGTTGGTGTCGGCCATCTCCTCCATGAGCAGGAGCGCCTCGCGGTTCGTGAGGCCGGCGGCAAGCGGAATGCCTGTGCCGGGGGCGAACATCGGGTCGAGGACATCCATGTCGAAGCTTACATGGACGATGTCGGCGCGGGAGCGGAAGAATGCGACTACGGACTGGAGGACTGCGGGGAAGCCAAGTCGGTCGATGTCGCTCATCGTGAAGGCGGTGACACCGGCCTCCTTCATGAGGCGGCGCTCGCCGGGATCGAGGTCGCGCAGTCCGACGAAGCAGACGTTTTTCGGGTCGACCTTCGGACCGTCGCAATAGAGGTTGACGAGTTCGGGAAGCCCGTAGCCGCAGGAGGCTGCGAGGCACTCTCCGTGGATGTTGCCGGAAGGGGAGGTCTCGGGGGTGTTGAAGTCGCCGTGGGCGTCGACGTAGAGGACGCCGAGGCGTTGTCCGCGGGCCTTCGCGAAGGCGCCCATGCCAGCGAGCGAACCGAGGACGATGGAGTGGTCGCCGCCGAGTATGAGCGGGAAGCCGTCAGCCGTGGCCGCCGCCTCGACTTCGCGGGCGAGTGCCGTGCATGCGTCCTTGATTGGCGTCAGGTACTTCGCGCGGGGGTTGCCGGCCTCGACGAACTCCTGGGGCTGGATTGTCACAGGGGCCTCGAAACGCGCGGTGCGGTGTCCAAGCGATTCTAGGCGCTCGCGGATTCCGGCGAGGCGTATCGCGGACGGCCCCATGTCGGAGCCGTGGCGGCTGGCTCCGAAGTCGAGCGGCATTTCAAGGATGTGGATGTTCATGGCGGGGCAGATAATAGATAACAGATAATAGATAACAGATAACAGATAATCGCGCCACTGTCAAACGGTTCAACGGACAAACGGTTAAACGGTCAAACGGTTAAACGGTTAAACGGATCATTCGAGCGGCTCGGGGACGGACTCGGAGGCGGGGACGGGGGCGTAGCCGTCATCGGTGGCGAAGCCCTCGGCTCGGTCGGTGAACTGGGTGAACTTGTCGTCGAAGTTGAGGCGCACCTCGCCGACCGGGCCGTTGCGGTGCTTGGCGACGTCGACGATGGCGAGGGTCTGGTCCTCGGACTCCTTGTCGCCCGGATACTTGCAGGGACGGCGTAGGAGGAGGACGACGTCTGCGTCCTGCTCGATGGCGCCGGAGTCGCGCAGGTCGGAAAGGCGCGGCTTGCCGGACTTCTCGCCGCGCTGCTCCGGGGCGCGGGATAGCTGGGAAAGGACGATGACGGGGATGTTGAGTTCCTTGGCCATCGTCTTGATCTGGGCGGAGATGGCGGAGGTTTCGAGCTGGCGTCCCTGCTTGGCGTATTCGCGGCAGTTGAGGAGCTGGAGGTAGTCGATCATGATGAGGCCGATGCCGTAGGCTTTCTTCATGCGGCGGGCGCGGGCGCGGAGCTCCATGACGTCCAGGCCGCCGGTGTCGTCGACGTACATCAGCGCCTTGCCGAGTTCGTCTGCGGCGCGCGAGAACCTGCGGGCGGCGTCGGCGGCGTTGAGGCTGCCGCCATCGAGCATGTATGAGGGGATCTGCGCCTTTGCGCAGAGCATGCGCATGGCGAGGGACTCCTGCGACATTTCAAGCGAGAAGACGGCCACCGGGACCTTGCCGTTGTACTCTTCGAAACCGCCGCGCAGGGGACGTCCGGCGATGTCATGGCCCTGGGAGAGGCACTCCACGATGTTCATTGCGAGCGAGGTCTTGCCCATCGAGGGACGGGCGGCGAGAACGATCATCTCGCCGTTGCGGAGGCCGCGCATCTTGTGGTCGAGGTTCTCGAAACCGGTCGAGATGCCGGAGACGCCGCCGCGGAGAATGCGCTCGATGGTGCCGAATGTGGACATGAGCGAATCCTTCCAGGTGGCGCGTCCACCGGAACGGAAGTTTGCGACGGAGAGGATCTTCTGCTCGGACTCGGCGACAATCTGGTCCGCTGACGTCTCCTGGGCATAGCATTGCCTCTCAATGTCGTGGGCGCAGTCGATGGCGCGTCGCAGAAGGGCCTTCTGGCGGACGATGTCGATGTAGTACTCGGCGTGGGCGGCCGTTGGGGTGGCGTCGACGAGGCTTTCGAGGAAAGCGGCTCCGCCGACGGCGTCGAGAAGGTTCTCGGCGCGCAAGCGCTCGAGGACGGTGAGCATGTCGACGACCTCGCCCCTCGTGGACATTTGCTGGAGGATTCCATAGAGGGTGCGATGGGCCGGGACGTAGAAGCTCTCCGGAGTTGAGAGGCCGTTTTCGACACAGAGGTCGAGAACGCGCGAGGCGTCCAGCAGTATTGATCCGAGAACGCCGCGTTCGGCCTCCTCGCTGTAGGGTGGGGTACGCATGGGTGTGTTTTGTTCTGACATGGTGTTACTCTTATAAAGTTGAAAGGTGAAAGTGAAAAGTGGAAAGTGCGGAATGAACCTCTATCTGTTATCCGCTATCTGTTATCTGTTATCTGCCTCGCTTCGGGCGGCGGCCCGAAGCGAGGCTATGGCCTCGGCCATGTTAGGTGCCTTGAAAAGGGAGCTTCCAGCGACGAACTGCGTGGCACCGGCCTCGACGCAGACGCCGATTGTCTTTTCGCCGATTCCGCCGTCGACCATGATGGGAAAGGGGACCTCCGCATGTCGTGACATCTCGGCGATCTCACGCACCTTGGGCATCATGTCGGCCATGAAGGCCTGTCCGCCATAGCCGGGTTCGACGGTCATGACGAGAACATAGTCGAACAGCCCCATGTATGGAGCGATGGCCTTGGCTGGCGTCTTGGGCTTGATGACAAGTCCCGCGCGTTTGCCGCGTTCGCGAATGACGGACAGCGTCGACGCGATGTCGCAGTCGGCCTCCTCGTGGATTGAGACGGCGTCGGCCCCCGCGTCGATGAATCGCTCGGCGTAGAGGTCGGGGCGCGAGAGCATGAGATGAACATCTAGCGGAAGAGCGACGGCGCGCCGGCACATTTTTACAAAGTCGGGTCCGAAACTCAGGTTGGGCACGAAGTGGCCGTCCATGACGTCAAGGTGCAGTTGGTCGGCGCCTCCGGCCTCGCACGCGCGGGCCGCGTTGAATAAATGGCCCCAGTCGGCCGCCAGCATTGATGGAAGGATTTGGATTGGCATTTATCAAAGACCTGTTCCCTGTTCCTTGTTCCCTGTTCCCTCTTCCCCGTTCCCTGTTCCCTCTTCCCCGTTCTCGAATCCCTCTTCCACAAGGGCTGGTGCGGGACCGTCATTCGTCTCGATGACTTTGGGAACGTATTTTGGTTTGACGGTTTCGAGCGGCTTGCCGTCGGGGGAAAGTTTGACGATGCGTTCGCCGCTGGCGGTGTAGGCGACAGGATCCTGGCCCTCGCGAAGGCGCGTCCAGCCCGACACCTTGCCGTCGGCATCGTACGAATAGAGGTCGCGCCAGTCCTTGCGGAGCGAGATTTGAGGATCGACGTAGTTCTCGGCGGCGGAGGCGTAGTCAACGCTTATGATTCGCCGATTCTCGGAGTAGCGGCGAACCTCGTTGTTGAGGAAGAAGCAGGTGAAAAAGGCGGGCGGGGAGAAGAAGAGGCCATCGTCCGCCACTAGCGCGATGTCTGCGCGGGATGACTGAACGCCGAAGGACGTGCCGAAAGTCGGCCCCTGGTAGTCGATCTCGATGTCCGCGACGCGGCCGTCGTCGGTGCGCGGCAGGATGCGTATGCGGATCTCGTCACCCTGGATGACGAACCAATGGTACTTCAGTTTTTTGTCAGGCGTCGGGTTTACCGGTGTAGCTTCAAGTGTGTACTTGCGCGTGAATATCATTCCTCGGAAAACACGCGCGATGGAGAACGGGGAATCGAGAAGGCGTTCGCCGGGGGCGACGTCGAAGAAGTCCGTGAACTGCGTTGTGCCTGCCCCTTCCTCCCGTGTGAGACGTATTCCGGTAAGTGGCGGGAGGGAGTTGGTCGTGAGCGCGTGCGCGGCCTCGACAAGACGGAGCGTGTCGATTGTCGTGCCGTCTATTATTGGAGGATGTGCGGCCGGCGTGAGATAGTCGGCGCGCCGCGTGACGCCCTTCAACGAAGAATGGACAAGATACTGCAGAATAGGGGAGAGCAGATGGCGGCGGATGATTTCGTCCTTGGTCTCAGGCCTCATCGCGGCCAATGCGGAGGCGAGGGCCGCCAGAATGGGCTGGTCGGACCACGAGGAGCCGGGAGCGATGTAGAGATACGGCGTCCGCGACGGAAACACGTCGCCAGCGATTGTCGGAAGGTAGTCGTGGTGCTGCGGGTAGACGTATGCCTGGTTGTTGAGGTACTGCGCCACGAGGTATTGCGCCGTGAACTCCTGCGCGTAGCGCGGAATGCTTCGCCAAGTCGGCCCCGTTGTCATGGCCGTGGAGCTGTTGCCGATGACAGGGGCTCCGGCGAAATTGAAGAGCGTGGCGCCCGTGTTGTCCAGCCCGTTGGAGACTGCCTCGGCGTTGTAGCGGATCGGCGTCATCTCGGGGAAGCGACGGAGGTCGAGTCGTGAATGGCCGCGGTCGAGGTTGTCGTAGAGATCGCCCCAGTTGCCGGCGGCGGTGCCCTCGAACTGCCAGCGGCGAAGCCGTTCGCCTGTCTTTCCCGGGACACTTACGAAGCGGTTTGTGTCGATTGTCTCCGGCCTTGGCGGACGCGAGAAGAGCGTGACGAAGCCGCCGTTTTCCATGTTCCACATGGTGTTTGACCTGGACACTTGCGCGGATTTGCCGATGGTGATGGATGTCGGCGCTATGGTGTTCGGTCGTTTTTCCGGCGTGGACTTGAGTTCGCGTGCCAAGGAGAGAATGCGCGCGAAATCTGCCTGGCGGCGCAACGTCGCCAAGTCGGCGTCGGCCGCGATTTGCTCGGCGTCGGTAAATCCCAGACGCACGGCCTTTTCAAGTTCCTTTAGCGCTTCGCGGGGCTTGCCTTCGCGTGCCAGCGAGCAGGCGAGGTTGTAGCGCCATGTCGCGTCTTCCGGAAGGACTTCGACGGCCCTCGAGGAAATGGCGAGCATGGCCTTGTAATCTTTGGCGGCCAACGCCTCCTTGAATTGCGCGACGAGCTGCTTGTGGACGGGATGCAGCGTCGGCATCGCGAAGAGTCCGTACGGCGGGAGCTTCTGCTCCTGGGCGCACAGCGGCAAAGCAATGAGAATGCACAATGCGATTGCGGTCCGGAAAGTCTTGAATGTCTTTAAGGTCCGGAAAGTCTCTAAGGTCTTTAAGGTCGGACTTTCAAGACCTTCAGGATCTTCAAGACTTTCGACTTTTGATTTGTCGTTCATTGATGGTGAAACCTATGGCTACAGGATGGAGAGAAATGCGGGCGTTACGTCCGTGAGGCTCGACGACTTTTGCAGAACGGTCTCCGCGCCGGGACCGCGCGCGATGAGCGGAATGGGATTGCGAGTGTGTCCCTTTGCCGAAATGGCCTCGATGTTGCCGTGGTCGCTTGTCAGCGCCAGGGCGAAGCCGAGTTCCTCGGCAAGGGGGAAGAGGGTGGCGAAGAAGGCGTCAAGGGAACGGAGGACTTCGGCGGCCGTCTCGTAGCTGCCAGAATGTCCGGCGCGGTCGGTGAGGAAGTATTCGAAGAGCGTGTAGTCGTAGCCGAGGGCGATTTGGACGAGGTGTTCAGCCGCTTCGGCTGGCGTCACCAGCGGCCCCTGGTAGCCCTTTGAAACGATCACGGCGCGCGTGAGGTCGTGGAGGACTGCCTGGTTGGCGAGGATGTCGGCCTTGAGGGAGATGACTTCGGGCACGGTAAGCGCGGCGGTCGTTGTGACGGACCTGAAGCGCCGGTTGCGTAGTTCGTCCACGGTTTCGGCCATGTACCCGTCGGCGAAGCGTCCGCGGCGACCCATTGCCTTGAGCATGAGGAAGACGTTGTCCTGCTCGACGAATTTGCGGAGAGTGGGGCCGGGGAAACCCTCCACATGGCGGCCCATGTATTGCGCGGCGTTGCGTCCTGTGAAGAGGGTGGCCTGGCCGGTGGCGCTCTGGGGGAGGCCGTCGACGCCGAGGCAGGCGTCAATCGGCTTTGAACTGTGCGCTATCAAATCGCAAAGGAAGGGGCAGACGTCCGCGTTCACCGGGTTGTCCGGCGAGGCGGGCGCCAGCCCTAGACCGTCCACGAATATGAAAATCTGCCTCATTTTCCCATCTAAGAAGCATAGTGGAGTTTTTCTTTTCGCGCAAGAAAAAAACTTCCTGCGCTATAATATTAGTGATGCTTTTCGGCAAGGGACAATTTGAAATCGCCCGCGTGTGGGGTGTGCCAATCTGTCTGGATCTTTCGCTGATCCTGATGGCGGTGATTTTCGTGTTTAGGAACGGAAGCCTTGTCATGGGGCTTCTTTCCGCCGCGATTCTGCTTGCCAGCATACTTCTCCACGAACTCGGCCACACGGCCGTGGCGCTTTCGTACGGCTGCCGCGTCCGCGACATCACGCTTCTTCTTCTTGGAGGACGCGCAACGCTCATCGACATGCCCCGCGGTCCCTGGCGTGAGGCCTGGATGGCCGCAGCAGGCCCGCTTGTCAGTCTTTTGCTAGGCCTATGCGGATTCTTTTTCGCCGGAATATTCCCGGCACGGTCACTTCTCGGAGGTGTCTGCTGGTATCTCCAGTATGTCAACTTCTCGCTCCTGATCTTCAATCTCATCCCTGCGTTCCCGATGGACGGCGGACGCATCTTCCGCGCCCTGCTTGAAAGCCGTCTCGGTCGCCAACGCGCGACATTCATCGCGTTCCGCGTCGCGCAAGTGCTTGCCGTCTGCATGGCGATCTGGGCTGTTGTCGACGGTTTTGACATCATCCTTCTTCTCATAGCCTATTTCGTCTTCTCATCGTCCAAGGCCGAATACGAGATGGTCAAGGCCGAAAGTCGCTACGGATATGGCGGTTTCGGTGGTTATGGCGGCCCGGGCGACGATTCGGTCATCATTTCGCCCCCGCCGTACGGCACCCGCGACGAGGTGACGGATATTTTCAAGGAAAGGTAGTTTCAGTCACATGGCAAAGACAGCGAATAAAGGCCCCGTCAACTACGACCCGATGGCGGAGGCCAAGAACAAAGGCAAGAAGACCGTCGTTCGGAACAAGTCCCTGCGCGTCGTAAAACTCGGCCTCATCGGCCTCGGCCCCCGCGGCGAGACCCTTGCCGCCGCGCTCCGCGCCACCGACGACATCGAGGTCTGCGCAATCTGCGACCTCAAGCCCGAACTCATCGAGAAAATGCTCGGCATCTTCAAGAAACACGGCCAGCCTCTGCCGCGCACCTACACGGACTACCGCGCGCTCATCGCCGACTCCGAGGTCGAGGGCGTCCTCATCCCGACATCTTGGAACTCCCACCTCGCCATCGCCGCCGAGGCGATGGCCGCCGGCAAATACGCCGGCATCGAAGTCGGCGGCGCATCCTCGCTCGACGAGCTCTGGGAACTCGTCCACTCCGCCGAGAAGACGGGCGTCAGCTGCATGATGCTCGAGAACTGCTGCTACGGCCGCAACGAGCTCATGGTCATGAACATGGTCCGACAGGGTCTGTTCGGCGAACTCGTCTACGCCGAGGGCGGCTACGAGCACGACCTCAGCTACATGGGCGGCACGCTTGAGCGCGGCCACGAGCGCGCCATCCACAACTTCTTCCGCTGCGGCGACCTCTACCCGACGCATCAGCTCGGCCCAATCGCGAAAACCTTCGACATCAACCGCGGCAACCGCTTCCTTTCGCTCACCTCGTCGGCCACCAAGCAGGTCGGCTTCAACGCCCGCGCGGTCGAGAAGTACGGCCACGACGGCAAGTGGGGCGACGTCCACTTCGCCCAAGGCGACGTCGTGACGACGGTCATCAAGTGCGCCCGCGGCGAGAACATCACCCTCACGCACTGCGTCTCGCTCCCGCGCCCCTATTCGCGCCATGCCCGCATCCAGGGCTCGCGGGGCATCTGGAGCGAGGATTGCCACGGCATCTACATCGAGGGCATCAGCAAGAAGGCCTACCCGCTCGACATCGCCGGCAACCCCTACGAAGTCCACTACTGGGACCCCGTCGACAAGTACTACAAGAAGTACGAACACCCGATCTGGAAGGACTACCTCAAGAACGGCGTCATCGGCGGCCACGGCGGCATGGACGGTCTCGTCCTCTCCGCCTTTGCAACGGCAATCCGCGAAGGCAAGCCCACGCCGATCGACGTCTACGACGTGGCGGCCTGGATGGCCACGACGACGCTCTCCGAGCAGTCGATCGCCCTCGGCTCAATGCCCGTCGCCTATCCCGACTTCACAAACGGCAAGTGGATGACGCGCGGCCGCGACACCTTCTCCGGCAAGTACGCGCTGTAGCTTCGCCGCAACCCCTTACCCAAGGACCACGCAAATGAACCTAGCAGAACTCGAAAAACTCCATGCCGAATCGCTTGAGACGGTCAAGGCCGCCGCCGATGCGGCCGCGCTCGAGCAGGCGCGCATCAAGTACCTGGGCCGCAACGGCATTCTCCCGGCTCTCATGAAGCAACTCAAGGACGTCCCGCCCGAAGAGCGGCCCGCCTTCGGCAAGGCCGCCAACGCCTGGCGCCAGGCGCTCGACGCGGCGATGTCCGAACGCGCGGCGTCCTTCGCCGAAGGCGGCGCCGGCACTGGCCCGGCCTTTGACTGCTCGCTTCCGGGACGCTGGCCCGCGCGCGGCTCGGTCCACCCGCTCTCGAAGGTCGTCGCCGAGGTCGCCCGCATCTTCGCCCGCATCGGCTTCACCGTCGCGGACGGCCCCGACATCGAGACGAAGTTCAACAACTTCACGGCGCTCAATACCGCCCCGCACCACCCGTCGATGGACCAGTCCGACACGCTCTGGCTCACGGACGACCTCCTTCTCCGCACGCAGACCTCGCCCGTGCAGATCCGCTGCATGATGGCGAACAAGCCGCCCGTCCGCATCATCTGCCCCGGCCGCACCTACCGCCGCGACACGATGGACGCCACCCACAGCGCCAACTTCCACCAGATCGAAGGCCTCTATGTCGACACGAAGCCCGTCTCGCTCGCAGACCTCAAGGCGACCCTCGCCTACTTCGCACGCGAGATGATGGGGCCGGGCGTCGGCGTCCGCTTCCGTCCGCACTTCTTCCCCTTCACGGAACCCTCCGTCGAAGTCGACTTCACCTGCCACGTCTGCGGCGGCAAGGGCTGCCGCGTCTGCAAGCAGTCCGGCTGGATTGAGGTCGCCGGCGCCGGCATGGTCGACCCGCGCGTCTACCGCCACGTCGGCTACGATCCAGAGAAGACCTACGGCTTCGCCTTCGGTTTCGGCGTCGAGCGCATCGCCATGATCAAGTACGGCGTCCCCGACATCCGCTTCTTCTATGAGAACGACCTCCGCTTCCTGGAGCAGTTCGCGTAACGCAGAGGCCGTTTGGGAGGCACCAGCGCCATGAAAGCAAAACTCCTGACTCTTCTCGTCCTCGTCCTTTCGGTAGGAGGCCTTATGGCAGACACCATCCGCATCTACGCGGGGCACAACGCAACCGGCTCCGCAACCTACGCCTACGACACAGGGTCGGGGCGGCTCTACCGCGGCCACAACGCCACCGGCACCGCGGCCTGGATCTACGACATGCGCAGCGGGCGCATCTACCGCGGCCATAACGCGACGGGTTCCGCCGCGTTCATCTACGACGACTCGTCCCGCCGTCTCTACGTCGGCCACAACGCGACGGGTTCCGCCGTGGCCACCGCCTCCGGCTCTTCGCTCCTGCGCGTCTATTCCGGCCACAACGCCACCGGCTCAGCCTTTTGCGCCGTCGAGTTCCGGTCGCCCGTCCGGATGTACCGTGGTCACAACGCCACTGGCACAGCCGCCTACGCCATCGACGGGAACATCCCCGAGGCGGTGCTCGTCTTCCTCGCCGAGAAACTGCTCGACTAGAATTCCGCCGTTGAACGCGGGCAGATGGACAAAACGAAAAGAATAGGATCGCGGAAGCGGCGGCCTCTGCCGTTCAAGATTTACCGCAACATCACGGACAACCTCTCCGACCAGGTGGCGGACGGGCTTAGGCAGGCTATCCTTACGGGCTACTACCGCAAGGGCGAAATGTTGCCGAAGTTCACGGAAATCGCGCGGACGCTGGGCGTCAGCATGCGCATTCCGCGCGAGGCCATGGCGAAGCTTGCGGCGGAGAACCTCGTCAGTCCGCGACCACGCGTCGGATGCGTCGTTCTCGGTCGCCGCGAGTCGCTTTGGCGGGGACGCGTCCTCGCGATAACCTCCGACTACGGCGAGGGCTCGTTCCACTCGTCGATTCTTCTTGGCGAGATGCGCCGCCGCCTTGCCGCCGCAGGCTATCTCTTCAGCACCGCCACGGTGACGCGTCACGGACACAGCACCTGCGACATGTCGGGGCTCGACCTCGCCCTGCGCGAACGGTTCGACTTCATCTTCCCGTTGCACTGCCCCGCGGCGCTTCACCGCCGTCTGGACGCCCTCGGCCTCCCTTGGGCGAAGTTGGAACACGTCGACGAGGGCGAGGTACCGTCAGGCTTCGGCGACCTCGCCCCGTTCCTCCGCCAATGCGCCGCGACGGGTGTGCGGAAGGTGCTTCTGGCCGGATACGGATCGCTCGACTTCCATCGCGACCTGGAGGCGAAACTCGCTGACGGCGGACTTGAAGTGGAGAGCGCCAGAATTCACTCCGCCGATTCGCCAGTCCATCTGGAGCGGTTGGAACGCTCGTCGATGCGATACTTCCTGGAGCGCTTCGCCCGGCCGCGCGAGACCTGGCCCGACCTCATTTTCTGGACAGACGACTTCCTGGCCTTCGGCGGCCTCACCGCGCTCCTTGGGCTCGGGGTGCGCATTCCCGATGACGTCTATGCCGTGACGCAGTCGAACAAGGGCTTCGCCCCAGTCTATCCGCGCTCACTCGCGCGTTTCGAGTTCGACCCGGTCGCCGCCGGTCGCGAGGCTGCCGACAACATCATCGACCGCCTCGCCGGCAAGCCTGTCGGGCCGATACCCTTCCGGTACACCTACGAGCCTGGCGAGTCCTTCCCGCAGAAGCCACGGTAGTTCCCTCTTCCCCGTACACTTGCCGCCGTGCGCATTCGTGTACTGCGGCAAGTGTACATTGTGTACGAAAATGCTTGCATTGCCCCTACGATTCTGCTACAATCTTTTCATCATGGGGCATTCCCTTTCGGAATCCTCAACTCGACATGGGGAGATTCGCAATGAATAGACTCGGTGAATTTCGCGGCGGACTTTTGGTTTTCGCCGCGCGTGCCGCAATCCTTGCGGCGGCAGTTACCTCAACTGCGACCACCGTCCGCCAGTCCGACTCTTCGGCCGTATCGACGGCCTCGGCGCTCAACACCACAGTGGGGGATTGCGATGTCTCGCCCGGAGGCGGGCTGAACACACTTCCCCTTTCGTTCGTCATGATCGTCCGCTAACCTCAACCTCACCCAAGGAGAACAGCCATGAAACCGAAATCCCTCACCATCGCATTCCTTGCCATGACCGCCCTCGCCTCATCCCTTCGCGCCCAAGGTGGAATCACCGTCTCGGATGTCACCTACTTCCAGACGGAACAGCGCGACATGGTCGTCAACTACATGCTGACCGGCGATGAAAGCGCCGTCGTCACGATCGACATCCTCACGAACGGCGTCAGCATTGGCGCGCAGAACTTCACCCGCCTCTCCGGCGCCGTCAACACCATCGTCGCGCCGAGCGCGACCACCACGAACCGCATCTACTGGAAGGCGCGCAAGGACTGGCCAAACCACAAGATCGACTCCGGCGTCACGGTCAAGGTTTGCGCCTGGGCGCTCACCAATCCGCCGGACTACTTCGTCATGGACCTTGAGACGGGCGACCGCAAATACTACGCAAG
>JAEEGJ010022168.1_pt1 | contig 13526 bp, 13 predicted proteins | sample 8958761 | NCBI WGS metagenome assembly JAEEGJ01 (sample SAMN16246546, study PRJNA631951) | gut metagenome | biome: gut microbiome; feature: rumen; material: RS-attached | host: Bos | place: Iran: Karaj | collected 2018-10
AATCGAATTCATAGAAATCAACCTTTCGGTTGTTCAATGCATGAGAGAAAAGCTGTATAAAGATATTCAGGAAGTGCTGGATAAGTATAATATCCCGACTTCCATGATAAACCTTGAGATAACAGAATCGGCCGCAGCATATTCAGAGGAGAGACTTCTCAGAAACATGGCTAGACTGTCCATGCGAGGAATATCATTTTCACTGGATGATTATGGCTCAGGTTATTCAAATATAAGTTATCTCGTAAAGATGCCATTCTCCATAGTTAAGATAGATAAGTTCTTCCTGTGGGGAGCGGTTAAGAAGACTTCTACCAGACTTATTCTGGAAAATACAATAAAACTGTTTAAAGAGATTAATAAGAAAATTGTTGTTGAAGGCGTCGAGACCTTGGAAATGGCTCAGATGGTGGACGCTATGGGAGCTGATTATATACAGGGTTATTTCTATTCAAAACCGGTTTCAAAGGACAAGGTAATGGATGTAGTAACCAGGATTAACAAGGAGGCTCAGAAATGAAAAAACAACACAACACTAAAACTCTTGTAGTGGTTTACATAATTCTCGTAGTCTTCATGGTTATGGTAGGACTGATGGGAATAGTCGGATTGCTTAGAGCAAAGGATAATCCGGAAGATTTTACGAGAATATTATATTCGAATATAATTGCATTTGTTGTTGCAATTGTAGGTTCAATAGTAATTGTTATTTATATGAGCAGCTATATAGAGAAGAAATTGGATGGAATCACAAAGCTTTCTGATAGAATGTCCAATTTTGATCTCACAAAAGATATAGAGCCAACCGGTGATGATGCCTTTGGAAAAGCTCTCAAGTCTGTTAATGAAGCACAGTTCAGACTTCGTGAGGTGATTGAAAAACTTCAGAGTGATTCTGAAAATACTGAGGAGTCCAGCAAAGATATTGCTGACGCAGTCCGCAAGGCTCAAGAGAGACTTGAACTGATAAATGTGAGTATTATGGACTATCAGAATAAAATTAAGGAAAAGCCTGATAAAGACAAGGAAGATAAAGAGATTCTTATTAAGATAAGAGAACTGGGCGCAGAAATCGGAGCCACATCTCAGTTCCTTGAACAGGTGGTTATCGCCGCAGATTATCAACAGGAGGTGTCCGAGAATTATGTGACACAGCTGAAGAGATTTAAGCTGTAGTCTGATTCCCGGGAGATTATGATGCACAAGGAATATGATAAAAAGAAGAGCAGGATGACTTCTGCTCAGATAATACCGCTGAGTTTTTTGATTGCAATAGCCGTAGGAACGCTGCTTCTGATGCTTCCCGTCTCGACGGCAGATGGGGAGACGACGAATCTGCTTACGGCTATTTTCACGGCAACCACATCTATGTGCGTTACCGGATTAGTAGTTGTTGATACATATCTTCACTGGTCACTGTTTGGAAAGATAGTAATCCTCGTGATGATCCAGCTGGGAGGTCTTGGAATCATAGCAGTAACATCGATTCTGATGCTGATGATGCATAGAAAGTTCTCTCTCAGCCAGTATGTAATGATTCACGATTCTTTCAATCTTGATTCTATGTCCGGACTTCTTTCATTTCTTGTAGGAGTTTTTAAGGGAACATTCATTGTAGAAGGAATCGGTGCACTTGTATATATGATAGTTTTCATTCCAAAGTATGGAGTGGGACAGGGAATCTGGATATCAGTATTTACAGCTATTTCGGCCTTCTGTAATGCGGGAATAGACATTATGGGACCTGACAGCCTCATATCCTGGAATGGAAATACACTTCTTCTTATCAATACCATGTTCCTCATCGTAATGGGAGGTCTTGGATACGTAGTATGGTTTGATATTCTGAATGGCTTTAAAACAAAGTTTAAGAAGAAGTATTCTTTTAAAACTATGATAAAGCGTCTCAGCGAGCATACAAAACTTGTGCTCAGCATTACCGGAGTTCTTATTCTGGCAGGTGCAGTTCTGGTTTTCGTTATGGAGTATAGTAATCCGGATACCATAGGTGATATGTCACTGGGCGGAAAAATCCTTAACAGTATATTCCAGTCAGTAACCTTCAGAACAGCAGGCTTTGCAGCGGTTCCACAGGATGGCCTGAGAGAGAGTACAGCAACACTCGGTCTGCTCTTCATGTTTATAGGAGGTTCACCTGTAGGTACTGCCGGTGGTGTAAAGACAGTCACCATGTTCTTCGTTGTTTTAAATGGTGTTTCATTTATCAGAAACAGAAAAGAGGTTGTTGTATATAACCGAAGACTTACTGAAGAAATGATGCAGAAGGCATCAGCTATCATTCTTGTAAGCTTCTCTGTAACATTGTTGTTCCTGATTCTGATTCTTATGACTAACGATGTTGGAGTTATGGATGCATCGTACGAAATATTCAGTGCGACAGCAACGGTAGGACTATCGAGAGCCTTGACACCGAATCTCAATTCTATCGGAAAGATGATAATAATTCTTGCCATGTATCTTGGAAGAATAGGACCTATATCCATGGCACTTTTCTTCAACTACAGAGGAATGGACAAGAACAGCATAAGCTTTGCCGAAGGAAAATTCTTCGTCGGCTAAGCATTTTGTATAAATAATTATTTGAGAGGTATTATAAAATGAGCAAATCAATAGCAGTTTTCGGAATTGGACGATTCGGACGCAGTCTGGCACTCACACTTAGTGAGTCAGGGGCAGATGTCATGGTTGTTGACGGAGATGAGAATGTAATCGAGAAGATAGCAGATAAAGTTACATATGCAATTAAGGCTGACCTTAAGAGTGCTGAGGCTATTCAGGCACTTGGCCTTGAGGATATGGATGCAGTAGTCGTTGCCATGGGTTCTGACCTCAAAGCAAGTATCATGTCAGTTATGGTATCTAAGGAGATGGGAGTTCCATTTGTTATGGCAAAGGCTGCAGATGACAGAATGGGAGCTATCCTTACAAAGGTAGGAGCTGATAAGATCATCTATCCGGAAGAGGAAACAGGTGAAAGAACCGCAAGAGTTCTTGCATCAGATACCTTTGCGGAACTGTTTGATATAGATGATAATCTAAGCATAATTGAAATGCATCCTAAGAAGGAATGGATCGGCAAGAATCTTATTGAGCTTAATCTTCGTGGTAAGTTCAATGTAAATGTTATTGCTATTAAGGATGCCAACAAGATGCATTCTTCAATCGATCCTAAGAAACCTCTTACAGAGGATGATATGCTGTATGTAATTATGGATAAGAAAGATATCAGAAATATTCAGTAGGATCAGATTTATTTAACTTTGGGGAAAGGGTAGACTAAAATGTCTGAACAGGAATTACTGGATAAGATCAGAGCTAAGAAGGGCCTCCAATTAGTATTAAAAAAAGTAATGTACATAACAGGATTGGGAAGCATATTATCACTGGTTTTTGTGCCGGTGTTATATAAGTCGGAAGGAAGATGGTTTATTCCGCTGTCTATTATGATAGGTTTCCTGCTGCTTACATTTCTCATATGGACATATGTAAATCATGTTGAGACTGAGCTTGAACAGGAACTGGGAACAGACTTCATAGAAGGCATTCTTTCTGAGAGGGTTGATCTTATTGACTACCAGCCGTTTAAGACTATGAGTTATAACCAGCTTAAACACTCAAAGCTTTTCGGAGCATATGATAATGTTAAAGGTGCTGATTACTTTAAGGCTGTATATAACGGTGTTGCCTTTGAATACTGTGATGCAACTCTCACAAGTGAAGGGATTGATTCCGGAAATGTAAAGTCCAGCTATACAGAGTTTGAAGGAGGCGTACTGACCATACAGATTCCTCATCAGATTCTGGGTACAGTAATAGTAAGAGAAAAGGGCTCAACTAAAACTTTTGAGAAAATAGAAAACTCTATATCTCCTTCGGGAATGGTTGATGTAATTACTGATGACGAAGAATTTGACAGCAGATTCAGAGTAGAGGTAAGCAAGCCGGGGGAGGAAAAGGTAATACTTACACCTGCATTTATTAGCAGACTTTCAAGACTTGGAGAAGATGTGGCAGGAAGACTCTTTGTAAGTGTTCAGGAGAATGATATTACAGTTGCGATAAGTAAAGGTGGAGATCGTTTCGATGTTCCTTCAGTTCATAAGATGAAGGAACCGGAGAAGTTTAAAGATATGTATAGAGCACAGCTTAAAGAATTGCTTGATATAGTTAATGCATTTACACCTGTTTAGTTACTTCTTTTGGGGAAGGGAAGTAGGTTTTGTTATGGAGGGTGAACTATGTATTGTTTTAAATGTGGAGCAGTTATAGACGATAGGTCAGTTGTTTGCCCGGTATGTGGGACTCAGATGCAGTTCAGTCAGCCACAGCAACCACCACAGCCACAAGGTTACGGCCAGCCGCCGCAGCAAGGATATTATCAACCGCAGCAGGGGTACAATCAGGCACCACAGCCACGCCCTCAGGGGTACAGTCAGGTGCCACAGCAGCGTCCGCAGGCACCACAACAGTTACGCACGCCTCAGCAACAGCCATCACAGGGTGGACAGGATAATACAGGCTTCTACATCTTTATAGCAATTATGGTCACAGTCATACTGCTGGAGGTGATTCTGTTCCTGGTACCGGGATTCCTGACTAAGATAAGAAGAGAGCGTCTTTTGGCGGATGCTCGTAAGGAGGCTGCGGCACATACTGAGGCTACTACAGAAATAACTACAGAAGCTGTAACTGAAGCTACAACAGAGGCCACAACAGAGGCAACAACCGAAGTTACAACGGAGGCAACAACCGAAGCTACAACAGAGGAAGCTTCAGCCGGGATTAAGTATAAAGATTCTGACAGGCCTGTAGAAGAGGATTTCAGATGGTTCTGGGAAGGCTTCTTAACAGGCTGTATGGTAGATGATTATAATTCAATATTTGAGAGCAGTCGTCTGATGGGTGACTGGAAAGTGATGATCCTTACAGATCCTTTTGAGCTTGTAGACGGATATAGTATGCAGCTGCTTAATGGTAATCTTTCGAGAGAAGATGATAAAACTATACTTGAACTGGATTACTATAAGCGCAAGACAAAGCCGGATGGAAGCTATAAAGAGGAATCTGACAGAGCTAATGAAACCTTCACCGGAAGCTGGGAGAATCTGTGTTTAATCCTGGATGGAAATGGTGTAAACATGGATATTTATATGCAGCTTGAAGCCCAGGGAGCAGAGCTGATGCTGGGTGAGATAACATATGATACAGGATTGATAGGATATATTGCTTTTGTCAGACCGGATGGTACGAAAATCACCTATTCTCCAATAGAGGATGGACTGGGACCGGATGAAGGCGGAAATTCAGGAGGCTCTGACAATTCAGGCGATTCAAATAACAATACTTATGCTCATACACCTGAAGAGATAATGGGAATGTCAATAGCGCGTTCAGGGGCACCTCATGCTTCTTTCGAAGGGTATACAAGTGATGGCGAAGTAATGATTCACCTTTATGAAGTTGTAGATGATGATACAGCAACCTGGGACTGGTATTATATTGATCCTTATACATTGACGGGAACAGACTTCATGGATGAATATGTTGATCTGAATCCATATGCACCATAGGGAGGATGACACATGAAGAAAACAACAAGACTTGCTATTATTATAGCTTTAGTTGTGGCACTTCTCGCTACGACAGGACTGAGTCTATATAACTATCTCCGTGAACCGGAGGAAATCGCTGAGATTCGTTCCGGCGAGTAATAAAAGACATCAAAGATAAACTGGAGATATTAATGGAACAATTCATAAGAACAGAGCTTCTTATAGGAAAAGAAGCTGTGAAAAAACTGAATAACAGCCGTGTTGCGGTATTTGGAATAGGAGGAGTTGGCGGTCATTGTGCAGAAGCGCTTGTTCGTTCCGGTGTGGGAACTATTGATATAGTAGATAATGATGTTATAGCAGAGTCAAATATCAACCGTCAGATTGTAGCTCTTCATTCAACTATAGGAAGATATAAGACTGAGGTCATGAAGGAACGACTTCTCGACATTAATCCTGATGTTAAGGTAAATGAATACAGATGTTTCTTCCTTCCTGAGAATGCATCTCAGTTTCCGTTTGATAAATATGATTATGTAGTAGATGCGGTTGATACAGTGACTGCAAAGATTGCTATTATCATGGCTGCACAGGAGCATGGAACACCTGTAATCAGCAGTATGGGAGCGGGCAACAAGCTCCATCCTGAAATGTTTGAGATTGCAGATATCTATAAGACATCGGTATGTCCTCTTGCGAAAGTTATGAGACAGGAACTAAAGAAGAGAGGGGTTAAGAAGCTTAAATGCGTATACTCTAAGGAGGAACCTCTTCAGCCAACAGAAGAGTCCTTTGGCGGTGAGCTTCCGGCACCGGATGCTTCAAGAAGAAGTGTTCCGGGTTCATCTGCATTTACACCGTCTGTTGCAGGGCTTATTATTGCAGGGGAAGTGATCCGCTCCCTTTCAGAAGTCAGTGTTCAAACTGTTCAACCAGAGATAGGAAAGCAACTGAACATAGAGGATTTCGGAAATGAGATAAAAGCAGCTGCGACAGAGGTTATTGCAAAAGCAGATGAAAAGGAAAAAACAACTCCGAAAGTTGAAAAGATTACTGCTTATGTAGATGGAAGCTACAATGTTGCGACAAAAGAGTATTCTTACGGAGCAGTCATTTTCGCAGGAGAAAAGAAAGAATGCTTCAGCGAGAAGTTTAATGATCCGGAACTTGCAACTATGAGAAATGTTGCAGGAGAACTTGAAGGCTCCATGAAGGCCATGCGTTATGCTGTGGAAGCAGGTGCCAAGGAGCTTGATATATTCTACGATTATGAAGGAATAGAAAAGTGGTGTACAGGAGCCTGGAAAACCAACAAAGATGGGACAAAGGCTTATAAAGCTTTTTATGTACAGATAAGCCAGAAGGTAAAAGTGAATTTCCATAAGGTAAAAGGTCACAGCGGTGACCGTTATAATGACGAAGCAGATGTTCTCGCAAAAGCAGCATTGGGAATATAGTATTACAGAATAATCCGAAAGGAAATAAGGCAAGATGGATATTATTTACAGGCAGATTCGCGAAGATGATGGATATAATTGGTATACACTTTTGGACACTGTGTGGCGTGATGCGTATAGCAACATCTTCCCACAGGAAGTATTTGATGCACGTGACGAGCATAGAGAAGAAAGGGCTCGTGGGTTCTCAGTAGAGAAATTCCTTGGAGAAAGAAAAACTGCTTATGTGGCAGAATGTGAAGGAAAGCTTGTGGGCATGATGTTCGGAACACTGGATTCGGATTATGAGCTCTTCAAAAACGACTACGCTGATCTGGTTGTGTTATATATAGATCCGGATTTTCAGGGAAAGGGAATAGGAAGAACGCTTAAAGATATTTTCGTAGAATGGGCAAAAGAGAAAAATGCAGATAAATACGTTATAGGTGTATTGAAAGATAATACAAAAGCTCGAAAAGTATATGAAGCCTGGGGAGGAACCTTAGTTGATTATGAGCATGATTTTGTAGTAATGAATGTAGGGTATCCGGAAGCCTTCTATACATATGAAATATAAAACAAAGCCGGTTGATCCTGAAATAGATCAACCGGCACTTTTTATGCATTCAAACACTCTAGTATCGGAGCTATATACTTTCTGTCTGAGAGGTCACTGTTCTGAGAGATCATCTTGATCATCGCTTCATCGTCCTCTGTTTTGTTCTTCTTGGCCTTAAGCATCTTGGCATACATCTTCATCATAAGCCTTGAAGATGCTGACATTTTGTCATAGTTGAAACCGCCAGGGCAGTAGAAAGCGCTTACGCGCTGTGCCTCACCGGCTGTAAAAATCTTTTTAAGAAGCGGTTCAACATGTGGGCTGTCTGCGGGACTTCCGCCGACACAGAAAGCTATAAGCTTCTTATCTTTCCATCCGTCTATTCTTTCTTTGAACCAGTTGAGCTTGCTTACACCCCCTGCTAAGGCCCATCCGCCAAAGATGATCGCGTCGTAATTATTTATGTCTTTCTTCTTTGCCTCATTTAATTCGAAGCAGTCTGCATTACTTTCCTCCGCAATCCATTTTGCATATCTTTTAGTAAAACCTGTCTGTGAATTATATATAACTACTGTCTTCATACCCTTAACCTTTCGCCGCAAAAACTAGTCTTCTATTATGTCTGGTTCAGGATACTCTGTGCCAAATGTTTCAACTGTTACTGTCTTCATTACCTGTGGCTCAACCGGCTTATCAGCCCAACCTGTCTTTGTAAGAGCTATTCTGTCGACAACGTCCTGTCCTTCGATAACCTTTCCAAATGCAGCGTACTGTCCGTCAAGATGTGGTGATGTCTCATGCATGATGAAGAACTGTGATCCTGCACTGTCAGGTCTCATGGAACGGGCCATTGAGAGAACTCCTGTCTCATGCTTTAAGTTGTTCTCGAAACCGTTGGCTGAGAACTCGCCCTTGATGGAGTAGCCAGGTCCGCCTGTTCCGCGTCCGTCCGGGTCACCACCCTGGATCATGAAGCCTGGGATGACTCTGTGGAAGATAACTCCATCATAAAATTTCTTGTTGATCAGAGAAATAAAATTGTTTACTGTGTTAGGCGCAATTTCAGGATAAAGCTCTGCTTTGATCACTGAACCGTCTTCCATAGTAATAGTAACTACTGGATTTTGCATATTATTACCTATCCTTCCTTTAATATTCAGAAATTTTTATCACATGTTACTATAGCATAATTCGCGTTAAAAGAGTATAGTACATAACTATTGATAGAGAATTTTAAGAAGATATTAATAAAACATAGTGCTGTAAACTATGTCGGGGAAATTAGGGTTTACAAGAAATGAAAATGGATAAAAGCGGCCTTTTAATAGGCACAGATCAGGATATAATTAAAGAAATTGATGAGAAAACGGTGGCCAGGGGTAGGCGTATTAAGAAGATAATCGAAAGATTTATCCTCAGCGTTATTGGATTTGTGACATTCCTTTTCACCTTCGGTCTCATTTATTTATGCTCAAACTGGGATTATCTTACAGTTGGCGAGATAATCTATCATATAAAGAGCCCGCTTCAGGGCGCCAGCGAAAGCTCTGTATGGCCTATCATATTCTTATGTGTGGTTCCGTCAGTGATGATCGTAATCGGCATGAATGTCCTTGCAAATCTCAGAAAGAGAAGAAAAAAGCTCTGGAGAACCATATCGATACTTCTTGTTGTTGTTATTCTTGGCTGTAATATATACAGCTGGAAAAAGCTGGAAGTAATTGACTATGCTGTCTGCCAGATGCATAAATCAAGTTTTATAGAGGATAACTATGTTAATCCTATGGATGTAAACATTAAGTTTCCTGAACAGAAGAGAAATCTTATTTATATATACCTTGAGTCTATGGAGGTTACATTTGCAGACGAAGCAAGTGGTGGAGCCTTTGAGGAGAATACTATTCCGGAACTTACAACTCTTGCCATGGAGAATACGGATTTCTCCGGAAACAGCGGTAAGCTGACAGGAGCTGTATCCATGAACGATACAAACTGGACGGTTGCGGCTATGTTCGCCCAGACCAGTGGACTTCCGCTTAAGATTCCTGTAGATCAGAATGAGATGGTTTACTTCAACAAGTTCTTCCCGGGCGTAACTTCACTTGGAGATGTCCTGGAGGATAATGGATATAATAACGTCCTTATGATCGGTTCAAATGCTGAGTTCGGAGGAAGAAAGAACTATTTCTCCCAGCATGGCAATTATGAAATGGATGATTATCTGTGGGCTAAGGAAGAAGGACTTATCGCTGAAGACTATAAGGTCTGGTGGGGATATGAGGATATCAAGCTTTTCAGATATGCAAAGAATAAGCTCAGAGATCTTTCAAAGCAGGATGAGCCATTCAACCTTACAATACTTACGGCAGACACGCATTTCGAAGATGGTCATAAATGTCCTTTATGCCCGAATCATTTTCCGGATGACAGATATGCAGACATCATGAACTGTTCATCCATGCAGGTGGATAATTTTGTAAAATGGTGCCAGGAACAGCCATGGTATGAGAATACAACAATTATCATAGCCGGAGATCATCCTACAATGGACAAGAACTTCTGTGATGATGTGGATAAGAATTACCAGAGAAAGGTTTACACAACCATCATTAATCCTGGCTGCGAGGTTGAAGATCCGGACAGAGTAAGAGAGTTCACCACATTTGATCATTTCCCTACAACGCTTGCGGCACTTGGCTGTGAGATTGATGGCGACAGACTGGGACTGGGAACAAACCTCTTCTCATCAGAGGATACACTGCTTGAGAAATATGGTTATGAGGAATTCAACCAGGAACTTAAATACAAATCAGACTTCATGAAAAAGCTTTTCAAAAAGAGTCGATAATATTAATATGATAAAAAGCATTTCCGCTCTGGAAATGCTTTTTTATTTTTGACACTTATGTCATATTATAGTATTATTAATTCTGTAGGTTAACGATGTCTTAATGATTTAGGAGGGGGACGATGAAAAAAGTCTGTTTAACAATATTATGCGTATTATGCATGATTATCTGCTCTGGTTGTATGAGATTTGATACAACTTTCGATATCAAGAGCGATGGTACTGTTGATGTTTCTATGGTATATGCGGTTATGAATATGGATACCGGTGATGGTACAGATCCTACCGAAGACGAATCCTATGACGAGGCTATGCAGGAACTCAACGATCAGGGATGGACAACAGAGAAGTACAATGAAGATAATTATGTAGGTTTCAAGTGTTCTAAGAAGGGCCTTCCACTTGATAATCTTCAGGAGTCACTTAAGGGTGCTGAAGAGAACATGGAAATGAATGAAAACGGTCTTTCTATTACTAAGAATGGCAACAATTATGTTCTTGACTGGGATGTTCTCGGTGAAGAAGGAAATGCAGAGCTTGCAGGCTACGCATCATATTTTGATACATATGGCGGATATATGCGTGTTACTATCAAGCTTCCAAGCAAGCCAAAGAGCAGCAATGCAACATCTACAGAAGATGGTGGAAAGACTCTTATATGGGATCTTCTTACACTCGATGAGAATATTCACGTTGAGTTCAGTCTCTCAATCTGGGGAACAATCATTAAGTGGGTACTTATCGGACTTGCAGCTATAGTTCTTATCATAGTTCTTATAATAATTATCAAGAAGGTTTCTGCTAATAAGGCAGCACAGGGCGGTATGCCTCCACAGGGCGGCTTCGATCCTAACATGGCACAGGGTGGTTATGATCAGGGTCAGCAGTACGGACAGGGAGCATATGATCAGGGCCAGCAGTTTGCACAGGGAGCATACGATCAGGGCCAGCAGTACGGACAGGGAGCATATGACCAGGGTCAGCAGTACGCACAGGGAGCATATGATCAGGGTCAGCAGTACGCACAGGGAGCATATGATCAGGGCCAGCAGTACGCACAGGAAGCATATGATCAGGGTCAGCAGTATGCACAGCAGGGTTATGACGCAGCTCAGCAGGCTTACGATCAGGCACAGCAGTATGATCAGCAGGCTTATGACCAGAGTCAGCAGTATGTGGATCCATCACAGCAGTATGCACAGCAGCAGTTCCAGGATCCTACAAATAATCAGTAATAATGTGTCTTGACTTTAAAGAGGCAGCAGTTTAAACTGAATATAGTCGCGTGACTGACGGATTTGAGTGGAGTTTACCACGGGGAGCGCGGCATTTCTAAGGATTAACCGGCCGTCTGGGTTTAAAGCCCAGGCGGCTTTTGTGCGTTAGTTGAGACAATGTCTCATATGCGAAGCATATGTATGGGTTAGTGCATATGTTCACAAGTATGCTTGTAAGAACATTATGCATTAACCCATACATATCTGCTGAAAGCAGATATGAGACATTGGCGAGACCGCATCATTGAGCTGCTTTGGCAGCTCAATATCATTGATTTTTTAGGAGGATGAACATGAAGAGACTGAATCTTGCAGAAGAGTTATCAGCAACAACTTATCCGGGAAGAGGAATCGTTATCGGAAGAACACCAGATGGTAAGAAGGCAGCTATTGCTTACTTTATCATGGGTCGTTCAGAGAACAGCCGTAACAGAGTCTTTGTTACAGAGGGAGAAGGCATCAGAACAGAAGCATTTGATCCTGCAAAGCTTGAAGATCCAAGCCTTATCATCTACGCACCGGTAAGAGTACGTGGAACAGATACTATCGTTACTAACGGCGATCAGACAGATACAATATTCGAGAACATGGATCAGGGTGATACATTTGAAGAATCACTCAGAAATCGTGAGTTTGAGCCGGATGCTCCAAACTATACACCTAGAATCTCAGGCGTTCTTCATATCGAAGGCGGATATACATACGAGATGTCAATCCTTAAGTCAAACAACGGTGATCCGGATCAGTGCTTAAGATTTGCTTTCAGCTATGATAATCCATATGCAGGTGAGGGACACTTCATCCACACATATATGGGTGACGGAAATCCACTTCCAAGTTATGAGGGTGAGCCAACACCGGTTACTATTCCTACAGATGATCTTGACAAGTTCACAGATATTGTATGGAAGGCTATTAACGAGGATAACAAGGTTTCACTTTTCACTCGTTTCATCGATATTGAAACAGGCAAGTATGAGACAAGAATCGTAAACAAGAACAAGTAATCAGATTGATTCTAAATATGAGGAGAAGATAAGAATGAAAGAATTGGAATTAAAGTACGGATGTAACCCAAATCAGAAGCCTTCAAGAGTTTTCATGAAGGGTGATGGAGAGCTTCCATTTACAGTAGTTAATGGTAAGCCTGGATTTATAAATCTTCTTGATGCTTTCAACGGCTGGCAGCTTGTAAAGGAGCTTAAGAAGGCTACAGGTCTTCCTGCAGCTACAAGCTTTAAGCATGTTTCTCCTGCAGGTGCTGCAGTAGGTACACCTCTTACAGATATCGAGAAGAAGATTTACTGGGTTGAGGATATGGGCGAGCTTTCACCACTTGCATCAGCTTATGCAAGAGCAAGAGGCGCTGACAGAATGTCTTCATTCGGAGATTTCATCTCACTTTCAGATGTTTGTGATGAGGATACAGCTAAGCTCGTAAAGAGAGAGGTTTCAGACGGAATCATCGCTCCTGGATATACAGATGAGGCTCTTGCACTTCTTAAGGCTAAGAAGAACGGAAATTACTGTGTTATCCAGATAGATCCTGACTATGTTCCTGCTCCACTTGAGCAGAAGGATGTATATGGCGTTACATTTGAACAGGGAAGAAATGAGCTCAACATCGATGAGCATTTCTTCGATAATGTTGTAACAGCTAATAAGGAGATTCCTGAATCAGCTAAGATCGACCTTGCTATCGCTATGATCACTCTTAAGTATACACAGTCTAACTCTGTATGCTACGTAAAGGGTGGACAGGCTATCGGTATCGGAGCTGGTCAGCAGTCAAGAGTACATTGTACAAGACTTGCGGGCAGCAAGGCTGACAAT
>JAEEGJ010022171.1_pt1 | contig 13525 bp, 10 predicted proteins | sample 8958761 | NCBI WGS metagenome assembly JAEEGJ01 (sample SAMN16246546, study PRJNA631951) | gut metagenome | biome: gut microbiome; feature: rumen; material: RS-attached | host: Bos | place: Iran: Karaj | collected 2018-10
CGAAAATTCTTGAATGTCTCTTCATAGTCCTGTCCTACCTTAAGATAGTTGTAGGTCTCTCGCATCTGCTTGTCAAAATATGCCTGTTGCTTGGCATCAGAGCACTGACGACTTCTGTAATAGAAGTATGACTTACCTGTTGTAAAAGAGTCAAAAAGACTCTCTTTTGCGCAACCATTTCTACCATACAAAAGAATAAGATTATTAGCATTACTTTGGTAAATAGTGTCTAACTTCTTAAGTTCATTTGATCTAGTAACCATAACATTTTCTCCCTAGCAAATATTTCGTTCTATTAGTACGGCTACTATCATAACATATTTTACTTTAGCAGACTACACCAAAAAAGAATTTTATTCAAATTTAATATTTTGTAGATTTTAATAACTTTTCCCCTTTTCTTTCTCGAAATACTCATTTATTGACTTCAGCACTTCCATAGGTTTCATAGTTTTAAGTAAATATTTCTCGGGCTTCAAATCCACTGCAGCCAAAACAGAGTTTTTATCACTTTTATTTGTCAAAAACATAACCGGAATATTTGCTGTATCTGGTTCAGACCGGAGCATCTCTAAAACCTGCGGTCCAGAAGTAACAGGCATTTCATAATCCAAAAGAATCAAATCAACATTATTTTTTGCCAAAAACTTTATGGCTGCCATACCAGAGTTAACCATAAATACCTGATAGTGACCTTCCAGCCAACTCTTGATAGTTCTAAGCATGGTTCCATCATCGTCTACCACAAGTATCTTTTTGTTTTGGAGACGTTCATCCTCTGCTAGAATAACCTTCTCCATGGTAATAGCCATTTCTTTTACATTGATTGGACGTAGGAAGGATGCCGCAAGAGGCGTATTGGGCATAAGATTTTTTACCCTATCTATATCATTTTGGGACCCTATAATAGATAGGGAAATATCACCTTCTAATGTGCTGTCCTTCAGATATATAAATAAATCATCCATTTCTCCAAAATCATCAATATAAACAAGAAAAACAGACGGACGTTCTTGAATTCCATTCAGCTCATTTACGTTGCTTGAGGCCTGAATAACTTCAAATCCGGAATCCGTCAATTCCTTGGCAATTGATGAAACCATAAAGCTTTTTGAATCACCAACTAATACAAGTCTCTTTTCCATAGTAAAATCCTCTTATGAGAAACCAAACAACACTTACAATAGTTCCAAAATTCCATCTCTGTCAACTGCAACGGTCAATTGTTTAATCTTATTTACAGTCTCCTTATAATCCTCAGGAATACTATAATCTCCTAACATAGAAATAATATAATCAATGGCGTCATAATTATATGCCTCTGCCAGCTCTCTTATATCCTTGAAGGCACGCTTTAATTCCTCCTCAGATATCTCAGGCTTGTCAGAATTATCGTCTTCCTCCAAGGCGGCCTTTAGATTTTCCTTATAGCTTCTATATTTTTCCAGAAGAGCAGGTGTTAGCTCGTGTAAAGCAATTAAATTACCTTCATTTCCTTCAGCCTCAAGATTAGCTGCCATCTTTGAAAGCTGCATAGCTCCGATTAATCTAGCAGAGCTCTTTAGTGCGTGAACTAATACAGTATAATTTCTTAAATCTCCTTCATTCAGATAATTTTCAATGGCATCAGCCTTGCTATCAAGTGAAATAAGAAAATCTTTCACAACATTTTCTAAAACGTCAGCTCCGCCACAATTAACAACAGCCTCCTTCAAATCAACTTCCTTAATGTTTTTAAGAAAACTGTCCTCAGGAATTTGAAGCTCTCCATCAAAGTATTTCTCAAATCCGTTATCTATAGCTACAGACTCGATTTTCTCTGGTGGCAAATAAAATTCCATCATCTTTTCCAATTCATAGGAATTTACCGGCTTTGCTAAATAATCGTTAAAACCAATGCTTTGATATTCCTGCTTAGCTCCAGAAACAGCATTTGCAGTGAGGGCTATTACTGGTGTAGTCTTGTTAAGATTTCCAGTTAAAACCTTCATTCTCTCATAGGTTTCAATACCATCCATCTCTGGCATTCTGTGATCCAGGAATATAATATCGTATTTCTTTTCTTTTACCTTTTCTAAAGTTTCAAATCCACTGATAGCTGTATCCACATTTACCAGTGTCTTCTTTAACAAACTCTTTATTACTGTAAGATTCATTTCAGTATCATCAACAACTAAGATATTTGCATTTGGCGCCTGAAATCTTTGATGATACTTTTCGATAGAATTAATATACTCTTTGTATTTTGTCTTAAAGTCTCCAATCTCATCCCAGGAAATAACATCCTGCTTAACGAAAAATCTAAATGAAGAGCCTGTTCCATACTCACTTTCTACAATTAGCTTTGTATCCATCAAAGCCAGTAGCTTTCGAACAATACTCATACCAAGTCCTGTACCTTCGATAGTTCTGTTTCTGATTTCTTCAATTCGCTCAAATGGTGAGTAAAGCTTTGCTATATCACTTTCCTTGATTCCAATACCTGTATCACTTACCTCAAAATGAAGTACAATCGAATTTTCATCATTTTTTTCGTAGGAAACACTAAGAGCAACCTTTCCTTTTTCCGTATATTTAACAGCATTAGTAAGAATATTCAGGATACACTGCTTAATTCGTGTTTCATCACCGATAAGGCAGTGCGGAACTTTTGGATCGACGTTGATTATAAGCTCAAGACCTTTCTTTTCTGCGCGTGACGCAATCATGTTCACCAAATCGTTTACGGTGGAGCTTAAATCATATTCAAAAGGCAGAATCTCCATCTTTCCGGCTTCGATTTTTGAAAAATCAAGAATATCATTAACGATAGAAAGAAGTGATTTTCCGGAACTTTGGATTTCGATTGCATAATTCTTTATTTCTGGCTCAGTTGAAGTGCGCAGGATCATTTCGTCCAAACCAAGAACCGCATTGATTGGGGTGCGGATTTCGTGGCTCATGTTGCTTAAAAATGCCGATTTTGCTTCGTTCGCGGCATTTATTGCATGAATGTCGCTGTTAAGGTTCGCAAAAAGCGTGTTGAACGTTACTGCAAGCGCATCAAGCTCGTTTTGCTCGTTAGAAACTTCAAGCATTGTGTCAAGTTTAGAGGACGTTATCTGTTCTGCGGTTTTTGTCATTTTGACGATAGGCCGCAGCGTGTGCTTCGCGATGAAAAATGATGCAAGATAAGAGATAAGAAGCAACGGGATAAAAGAAAGAAGAATCAGCTCCGCGTAGTAATAAAAAGTATTGTTGCTGTCGTCCGTATCCATTGCCATTGAAATTTGAACGACATAAACTGTGTTTTCAACATTTACTACTGAAGTTGCATAAAGAATCCGTAAGTCGCCGTCTGTGTAAAAATCTTTCTGTGTGTATTCAACAGGGGAGTCTTCGAGCGGAAGAATCGGAATAAAAGGGTCGTTCGTACCATACATTTCTTGTGTGGCTTGTTCGTAAATTGTATAAGTTATGTAGTAAGGCAGCTCGCTTTCCGCTAAGTAAAGAGATTTTCCGTTTTCCACAGCAGAAGTAATGACATCAAGGGCATTGTAAATTTCCTTGTTTTTACTCTGTCTTGTGTTCCAATTTATCATTGCCAAAAGGAAAAAAGAAAGGCAAAGAACCATAAGCGCAATTACAAAGAAAAACCTCAATGCAATTTTACGTGCAAGCGATTTCATGCGGACCTCGTATTGATATGTGGCGTTTTAAGTTTATCTTATGGAGTATTCTATTGTTTCGTCGGGAACAAGTTCGTCCAGTTCTTCTGTTTCAAGTTCCTGGTCGTCAAAAGAGCGGACTTCACGGATAACAAGAACGGAAACGACTCCGGCTGGAAGGGCTGTGCCGATTTCTACGATTTTACCGGTCTTGTTGAATTTTATAGCTGTGTTGTTGTTGAGCGGATTGCCGTTCAAAAAGATATTCTCTGGTCTTACGCTCTGAGGATTAACTGGTATAGAAAAGCCAAGCTGGATGATTCCGTTTTCTGTAGAGATGAATACAATCTCGAATGCAGAACCGTTAGACATCCGTTTGCCGTGATATGATTGAGAGTCGCTCTGGGCGGCAAGAACCGCGCAGACGCCCATGAGAATTACGATAAAGATTTTTTTAAGCTGATTCATACTGCCCTCCTTAAAAGACCCGACATTGCCGAGTATTTCATCACTACTAATATTATAACATAAATCGAAAAATGTCCAAAAATCTTTATGAAATTTCTTCTAAATTTAAAAGAAATGTAAAGATTTTTAGTTACAAATTATTTTTTACTAGAAAACAATGGAATTATAAGATATAATGGCACATATAGTGTATAGAAAGAAGGAGAGATTTTTATGAGAAATGATATTTTGTTTGTAAGCAAAGAACCAAATTTTCTTGTAAAGACCTTGAAAAAAACGTTGAGCGAGGCTGGATATCCTGTTGTTTCTTCCCAGCCGAATACGATTGAAATTAATCATATAAGCAATCTGCCAGATATTTACATGATATATCTTGAAGGCGATGTAACAGTCTTTAACGGAACGCTGAAATATCTTAAAAAGAAGATGTTGAGCGGAGCCGACCACATGCTGTTCCTTATCGGAAATCCAAAAGAGATAGAGGAAGCCCAAAAAGAAATTCCGCCGAGCATGGTTACATCTACTTTTATCCGCCCGGTAAATGTAAAAGATATTCTTGCTTCTTTGGATCATTATTTGAACGGAAGCGATATAAACATGGGACGCAAGTCGCTCCTTGTAGTTGATGATGACAGCGTTATGCTTCGTGCCATGAACAACTGGTTTTCCGCAAAATACAATGTTTTTATGGCAAACTCAGGAATGAACGCAATTTCGCTCCTTACGCAGAACCATGTGGATTTAATCCTTTTGGACTATGAAATGCCTGGGCTTTCCGGCTTGCAGGTTTTTGAAATGCTGCGTAGCGAGCCGACGACCGCAAGTATACCGGTCATCTTTTTGACAGCAAAGGATGATAAGGAAACTGTAATGAAAGTCGTTTCTGCGCGTCCTGACAAATATCTTCTTAAAACAATGCCGCCAGAAACGCTTGTAAAAGCGGTGGACGATTTCTTTAAGGACAAATAAATCCGTTTTTAAGAGTTTCTCTTCTTGTGGCGAGCTTGCGCGAAACAACTATGCTGCGCCAGGCGTCAAAGCCCGTATTCTGTCTTCGGGTGCGTCATGTTGTCCGCTACGTGCGGCGACACCGGCTTTCCGTTTATTGTCTCGCCAAGCTTGAAGTAGTTGAAATAAAGCTCTTCCGTCGCAAAATACATTTTCACCGGGCTTAAACTCTTTTCTTTGCAATATATAAAGAAAGAGTTGTTTGGCGTGCTTATGGAAACTACGTCCATTCCCGATTTATGGAAGTCGAACTCTACGTGGCACGAGTAATTGTCCGCGACTTTCCGCGTCATCTCAAAGTGGCCGTAACGCCCTGTTCCCTCAACATGGAAGCCCGAATAATCGTGCACAAGATGACCTTCGCCAATATAAACATAGCCGTGTTTGTTCGGACAGCTGTCAACTTTAACGTCGCCTTCGCTGTGGTATTTGCCGCTCATCACCTCTTCGTGGACGTTGGCGCGCTCCCAGTCGAACCAGTCCGGAATAAACTTAAACTCCGTTGCGGACTCGTCGCCGCTAATATCCTTGTCGCCGAGCCGCACCGCATGAAGCTGCCCGAACTCCGTGACTTGCCAAACTTTTCCGCATTCGGTGCAGAAAATCTCCGTGCCTTTTGTCTGCATTTTGAATTCAGTTTTGCAATGCGGACACTGATAAAGCACTTTTTCCATGCGCTCTGCGCGCCACGGCTTATTGTTCCGAACCTTATGCTGGAACTGCCACTTGTAGTCGTTGTAGTCAAACTCGTCGCGGATCGCCTGGTTTATTTCGTCAACTGTAGCCACCTTAACCTGCTCTGCGGAAAAAAGCTGCTTTATCGTCGCATCCGTGCGCGTGCCGCGCTCTTTTAAGTTCCAGAACGGCTGGTTTATGTGGTTGCCGTTCATTATAAGCGTTACGACAGGCACTTTTAAAAGTTTTACGAGCTTTCCCAGCGAGGTCGGCAACGCGCACGGGGTGCCCACGAACGAATACCGTGCTTCCGGGTACAGAACGGCGACATCCCCGTTGCTCACGATTTTCAGGAGCTGGCGCACAACGGAAGTGTCCGTTACGAATTTGCGCTTGTAAATGCCGCCTACGTTGCGGATAATCCAGTCCAAGCCCGGAAAAATATCGATAGAGATTATGTAGTTTGCGCGGCGTGGAAAAATTGCCCGCGTCGTAACCTGAAAATCGAAAAACGCGTTGTGGTTGCAAAGCAGAAGGAACGGCGGTTTAAGCCCCTTCATCCCGATTTTTTTTATCTTAGTGTGGTGAATCCATGTTACCGGAAAGCTAAGAAGCCAAGTGAGCGGGCGCAAAAACTGACGCTGCCGAATCGGAACCATCTGCATGTTGTAGCGTTCTGCCGTGTTTATATCTTCTGGAACATAATACTTTGCCATAATGAAATAATTATACATGACACTATGACGAATTGAAAACAAAAAAAATCAAAAAATAAAATTTGTTAATAGCGGAATTACGTGTTATACTATTTTTCAGGGTGGTATACCTGTAAATTTGTATTTTAATCCGGAGGGTTAAATGGGAAAGTTCTTAGTAAAAGAGACATCAACAGGCATTAAGTTTGATCTTAAGGCCGGAAATGGCGAAGTAATTGCGACATCTGAAGTTTATACTTCAAAAAGCGCATGTATGAACGGTATCGCGAGTGTAAAGAAGAATTCTGTAATCGCGGACGTTGAGGATCAGACCGTAGACGGATTCGAGAAAAAGAAGAATCCTAAATACGAAGTTTACACCGACAAGAAAGGTGAATTCCGCTTCCGCCTTAAGGCTTCTAATGGCGAGATTATCGCTACTGGCGAAGGCTACAAAGCTAAAGCTGGCTGTATGAACGGTATTGAAAGCATCAAGAAGAATGCTCCGGATGCAGAGATTGTAGAAGAAAAGAAATAAGCGCGAATATATTTGTGGCGTTTGCCGGGATTCCGCCATGCGCCATGCATGCTTAAATTAAAACTGCCCGTAAAGTTTATGCTTTATGCGGCAGTTTTTTTTTGAAAGGGGGCAGCCGCCCCCTAGCGCCAGCCTCCTCGGGCGATTGCCCTGCGGTGGCTTTTGCTACCCCCACTGCGGGCTTCAAACGGCAGCCCGCAACGCCTGCCTTCCCCTCTCTAAGGCTGTTTCGATAAAAAAATCTCGGTATTTCAAAAAAAAAGAGTGACAATATAGGGGATTTGTATTATACTGGATAGAAACACATTTAATAATCACAGGAGCAGAATGACGACACGATACAAAAACTGGATAAAAAACGCAGAAACACCGGACGAACCAGACTATTTTGTCTTGCCGAATGACGGGAAGACAAAGCGCAATGGCGCGCTTATAAACTTGTGTTTTTGCTTTTTGTTTATCGCTCTTCTTGTTGCCGCTGGTCTTGTGAATCAAAGTTCGTCCAGAACTGCATGGATATTTTATCCGTATATCGTTCTTTTTTTGCCGGCTGCGTACTTTGCGTTCGGCGCGTGCGCGTTTGCGTCCCTTTCGCTTGCAGCTGAAACGGGGCAGGGCAGAGACAGCCTTTCCCGCAAAGAATGGGAAAAATCGCTTGCCCGGTGTAAACATTCAGGCGGTGCGCTTCTTGTTCTTTCCGGCATCAATGCGTTACTGGAGATTGTGTTTATAGTATTGCACCGGAATGACGGCATTATGCGGGATTTCGTGTATCTTGGCGTTTTGCTTGTGCTTACGGTATGCGGTGTTTTGTACGGTATTTATTTTGATAGAAATTTTTCAAAGCCGGCGGGTAATTCTGACGAATTAACCGCACGCAATGAAAATTCTATATAAATGTTTAGGAGGAAAAACTACATGAACATGAAAAAGGTCCTTCTCGTGACCATCACTTTGCTTCTCGCAGTTTCAATGTGTTTCTGCGGTGGAAAGACAGAAAAGAAAACGACAACAGATGATTCAAAAAACATTATCGTTTTCGCCAATACTGCAATGAGCGAAAAATTCAGCCCATTCTTCCATGAATCGGTTCCGGACAGAAATGTCGTTGATTCAACAACTATCCAGCTTTTGTACTCGAACCGCAACGGTTCACTCGTATACAAAGGAATTGAGGGCGAGACTACAGCTTATAATGGAACAAACTACACATACACTGGTCCTGCAAATCTTGTTGTTACAGAGAACGCAGACGGATCAGTTTACTATGACTACACACTTCGCAAAGACCTTAAGTGCCCGGACGGCGTAGCTCTTACAGCCGACGACATGATTTTCTCTCTGTACGTATTGTGTGACCCGACTTATGACGGTGCTACATCAGTTTTCTCTTTGCCAATTCTTGGTATGGAAGAATACAGAAGCGGAATGGAATCTCTTTTCAGCCTTCTTTCTGCAGCCGGCCGTGAAAATAAAGATTTTACATACTGGGATAAAGCAACACAGGATGCTTTCTGGGCAGACGTTGACCAGGCTGGTGCTAAGTTCGTACAGGATATAGCAGATTACTGCGTTGCCGCTGGATATGCAAACGCTGGCGATCCAGTCGGAACAATTATGGGCGTTTGGGGCTTCCCGGCAGACGCTTCTGCTACAGCAGCTGATGTTTTCAAGATTATGTACGACGCATACGACGGTGATCTTGCGACACTCAGCGACACAGAAAAAGCTACTGCAACTCTTACTTCCCTTATGAACAACTACGATGCTTATACAAAAGGTGTAAAGACAGGTGCTTCTGCTGATTACATCAAAGGTTTCCAGAAGACAGGCGACTACTCTGTTCGTATCGTTCTTACAGAAGTAAACGCTCCTGCTGCTGACCTTATGGACATCTACCTTGCTCCTCTCCACTACTATGGCGACAAGTCACAGTACGACTACAAGAACAACAAGTTCGGTTTCCCGAAAGGTGACCTTTCTTTGATCAGAGCAAAGACAAGAGTTCCGTTCGGAGCAGGTCCTTACAAGTTCGTTGAGTACAAGAATAAGACAGCCTATCTTGAGGCTAACCCATATTACTACAAGGGTGCTCCTAAGACAAAATATATCCAGTGGAAAGAGACAAACTCACAGGAAGAAGTTCTTGGTATTATTCAGGGAACAATCGATATTTCTGACCCGACAGTATCTAAGGATAAGCTTGAGCAGATCGCTTCTTTCAACTCAAACGGAAAAATCACAGGCGATAAGCTTGCTACATATCTTGTTGACTACAACGGATACGGATACATCGGTATCAACGCACAGAACGTAAAAGTTGGCGACGACCGCGCTTCTGAAGCTTCAAAGAACCTTAGAAAGGCTATTGCAACAATCCTCTGTGTATACAGAGACGTTGTAATCGATTCTTACTATGGAAACGCAGCTTCTGTTATCAACTATCCTATTTCTAACTGCTCATGGGCAGCTCCACAGAAATCAGATTCTGACTACAAAGTTGCTTTCTCAACTGATGTTAAAGGAAACCCGATTTACAAAGCTGGCATGACAGAAGATGAAAAATATGCCGCTGCTCTTAAGGCTTCTCTCGGTTTCTTCGAGGCTGCCGGATACACAGTTAAGAACGGAAAGATTACAGCTGCTCCTGCAGGCGCAAAGATGGCTTACAACCTGATGATTGCTGGTGACGGTGTTGGTGATCACCCATCATTCGGTATCGTTTCTCAGGCTTCTGACGCTCTTGCAAAGATCGGTTTCACACTTATCATTGATGACCTTACAGACTCCGCAAAACTTTGGGATACAATCAATGGTGGTACACAGGAACTTTGGTGCGCTGCATGGTCAGCAACAATGGATCCTGATATGTTCCAGATTTATCACTCGGAGGGTGGTTCTTCCGGTCACTACGGCATTAAGATGCCAGAGCTTGACGAGCTTGTAATTGAAGGACGCACAAGCACGAACCAGGCTTACCGCAAGGCTATCTACAAAGAAGCTCTTGATTACATCGTAGACTTCGCTGTTGAGGTTCCTATCTATCAGCGACAGAACGGACACCTTGTAAGTTCAGAACGCATTGATATTAACAGTCTTCCAAAGGACATCACAACATACTACGATTACACTTACGAGCTTGAGAATATTAAGCTTAAATAATTTAGACAGATAATGGATTTGTTCCGGGAATTTATATGATTTCCGGACAAATCTGATGTCAAGAGAATCGTTTACGGGCGGGTCCCAGCGACGAAAAAAATCGGCGATAGCAGCTATTTGTGGAATCGCAGTTTTGATTTTTGTCTGCGTCCCACCCGTAAACGTTTTTGTGTCGGGTAGTTTGTTCGCAATCTATGAAATGCACAAAACATCTGTCGGTAGACGGATTTTTTATGGATTTCATAAAATAAATGCAAGGTGTGCGTAATTATGAGAAAATTTATTGTTAGACGCTTGCTTATTTCCGTACTTATTCTGTTCTTCGTTGCGCTGATTATTTATGGAATTATGCGGTGTATGCCGACGAGCTTTATCGAGCAGCGTGCAATGACGCTTGCTTCGCGCCCCGGCTCCAAGACGTATCAGGAGTGGTTGGCGCAGTTCACGGCGGACTATGGTTTTGACTGCGGAATAATACAGGGCTTTTTCCGTTGGCTTTCTAGGGCAATACGGCTTGACTTTGGCGAAAGCTGGTATTTCAATCAGTCTGTTACTGAAAAATTCTCCAGCGTTATTTGGTATTCGTTTGCTTTAAGTCTTGTGGCTTTTATCTTGGAGATAGCCATAGCAATCCCGTCCGGAATCGCCGCGGCGCGCAAACAGTATTCTCGCACGGACTACGCCGTTACGGTGTTCGCGCTGATCGGTATTTCGCTGCCGTCGTTCTTCTTTGCTACAATTCTGAAGTGGATTTTTTCCGTCAAATTAAACTGGTTCGACTTATACGGTATCGCAAGCCGCGAACACATGCAGCTTTCGCGTTTTGAGCAGATTCTTGATATAGCGAAGCATTTCGTCCTGCCGGCTATAACGCTGACAATCGTAAGTGTCGGTTCGCTCATGCGTTTTACGCGCGCGAATATGCTCGAAGTTCTTAACAGCGACTACATCCGCACGGCACGCGCAAAAGGCGTTCCGGAAAAACGCGTTATCCATCACCATGCGTTCAGAAACACGCTTATCCCGATTGTAACGCTGCTCGGCGGAACTCTTCCGGGGCTTTTCAGCGGAGCAATGATAACGGAAACGCTGTTCCAAATTCCGGGAATTGGCTACACGTCTTACATAGCCGTAAGACAGGGCGACATTCCGTTCGTAATGTTCTATATGGTTTTCAGCGCAATGCTCATACTGCTCGGAAATCTTATCACCGATATTCTGTACGCGGTCATTGATCCGCGGGTACGCGTCAATTAAGGAAGAAAATATGTCAGACGAAATGAATGAAGCGAAAAAACTTGACGATGCAACCCGCGTAAAGGTTATGTCTCCGGGAATGCTTGTAGCGAAGCGGTTTTTCCGGAACAAGCTTGCGATCGTGGGCCTTGTAATCCTTGTGTGTATGTTTCTGTTCGCCTTTTTGGGCGGCGTTGTAATACCTTATTCAGAAACAGACGTATTCTACACGACGGATGTTCTTAGAAAAGACTTTGCCGGTTGCGCATACATCACTGATTTTGAGTATGTTCAAAAACCGGGCGCAAAAGTTCCGTCAGATTTGCAGTCTAAGTTTATCCGTGCGCTTATGGGAAAACCGGTTCAGACGGAATTCACAACGCGTGACGGTACTTCCATCGTGCTGGAATCGCCTGCCGAAAACATGTACATAGCATACTGTTCCGACGGCGGAAAGCTTTCTGAACTTGCTTTTTTCTGTAAATATGCTTTCTCTGCATACACGGACGACGTAAACTTTTCTTACGACTTCCAAAAAGAAGCTCTTACGGCACTTGGACTGGGGAATTCGTCCTTTTCTGCGGACGGTGTTTCGTACATGATAGACGCTTCCGGTGAGAATGCCGCAATGATTAAAACTTCAGCGGGAGCTAATTTCGCATATGTTTCAAACCTTAAGATTAACTGCGTTATAAGCGGGCTTTTCATAACGCCTGATTTTAAGGAAAAGGCGACAATCGCCATTGCGGACGGTGCGGAATCGTTCGAGTACACTGATGATGAAGGCGTAACGGACACGTATCTTATTTTCAACAAAAACGGTGAGTACACGATTCAGCGGTACCAGGAGACACGCGTTATGGACACTTACGCATCTCCGTCAAAAGAGCATCCTGTGGGAACAGACTCCAACGGTATGGACTTGCTCGCCCGCCTTATGTTCGGCGGCCGCGTATCGCTCACAATCGGATTTATCGTCGTTATTATCGAGCTTTTGATAGGCGTTGTTATAGGCGGCTTTTCCGGCTATTTCGGCGGTTGGATCGATACAATCCTCATGCGTGTAGTCGATATAATATACTGTATTCCGTCTTTGCCGCTGTATCTTATACTCGGCTCCATAATGGACTACTTAAAAGCAAGCTCCGGCGTGCGTATGTTTGCGCTTTGCTGCGTGTTGGGACTTTTAGGCTGGGTCGGAATAGCACGTATCGTCCGTGGCCAGATTCTTTCTTTCCGCGAGCAGGAGTTCATGACAGCGGCAGAAGCAACCGGTATAAGCATTCGCCGCCGAGTTTTCAAGCATCTTATTCCGAACGTCGTTCCGCAGCTTGTCGTTTATGCAAGTATGGATATTGGTGCTGTTATCCTTGTTGAATCAACGCTGAGCTTCCTCGGTCTTGGTATAAAATATCCTTCCGCCAGTTGGGGAAGTATCATAAATGCCGTAACAGACCCTTACATAATGGCAAACTACCCGTTCGTATGGGTTCCGGCTGGCTGTTTGATTCTTCTTACAGTTCTGGCTTTTAACTTTATTGGTGACGGATTGCGCGATGCGTTCGATCCTAAAATGAAACGGTAGGGTGATTGATATGGCACTTAATAAAAAGAATGAGAATTATATATCTGCAAAGGAATCCCGCCGGATTTCAAAAGAGAACAGAAAAATAACGGCCGCTATAGAAAAAAAGCGCAACCGCAAATTTATACCGGAAGACGAATATATCACTGAAATGAAGAATCCCGAAAACTGCGTGGAATTCGACAATGTTCATACATATTTCTTCACTGATATTGGAACTGTAAAGGCTGTGGACGGAGTTTCGTTCGAAGTTCCGCAGGGCAAGACAGTCGGCATAGTTGGTGAGTCAGGCTGCGGAAAATCAGTTACGAGCCTTTCTTTGATGCAGCTCGTTCAGAGGCCTACAGGACAGACTGTTGAGGGCGAAATCCGCTTCAACACTGGCGATAAAGTTTACAACATCGTTAATACGCCAACATCTGTCATGCAGCATCTTCGCGGCAGCTATATGTCAATGATTTTCCAGGAGCCGATGACATCGCTTAACCCGGTTCTTAGAATCGGCGAGCAG
>JAEEGJ010022173.1_pt1 | contig 13524 bp, 9 predicted proteins | sample 8958761 | NCBI WGS metagenome assembly JAEEGJ01 (sample SAMN16246546, study PRJNA631951) | gut metagenome | biome: gut microbiome; feature: rumen; material: RS-attached | host: Bos | place: Iran: Karaj | collected 2018-10
CCTAAAAAAACGTTCTTCATTCTCTTCCAATTCTCTTTTTTATTCCAAATATAAATTTAATCAATTACACCGCATAAAGCGGCCTATATTCACGGAACTTCGGAATTGGGGACGTAGAATTCTTTATCGCGTCACAATCACGCGATTTGCGAACAGCACCTTCTTGCCGTTATCGACTCGAACAAAATAGCTGCCCTTGGCACGCACCAGTTCCTTAAGCGGCACCGAGGCAGAGCTGCTGTAATAGCGGCTAGAAATCTTCTTGCCACGCATGTCAAACACGCTCACGCGAGCAACGGTTGCATTCAGGCGAAGTTCCAAGTTACCGTTCGCATAAGTTACCGAGGCCGAAGCAATCACCTTTGCAGACGGAGCAATCTTCGTATTTCCTTCGGAACTCGAGGAACCCATGTTCCAGTCGCTCGGCACGCGGGCAGCAATGCCGCGGCCCGCCGTACTCATGTACACCACGCCGTAGGTATTCATGTCGCCCATCACGAATTCACCGTTTGCAAGGCCGCCGTATTCGTGACCGTCGTCATTGACGCGAGTCCAGGTTTTACCCTTATCGTCAGAGCCGAACACGCCCGTCACTTTACCGACTGTTGCGAAAACGTAAATCGCCGGATAGCCGCCCTTTTCCTTGGGAGCGCCAAAGCCCACCGCTTCACAATAGCCGACGCCTTCAACCGCAGCCCAGGTAGCACCGCCATCGGTCGAATGCATCAGCTTTCCACTAGCGGGCGTTCCGTTCGACGGATCCTGAATAGCGACAGGCAACCACAAGTCGCCCTCGTAGCCCGGAATGGCACGGAACTTCTTGAACGCACTTTCGCCCGGCGTACTGACAGCCTTGAAGCTTGCGCCCGCATCGGAACTCTTGTAGAACTTGCCGTCCGCCTTGGTGTAGGCGTAGAACACGTCGTCGTTTTCAGGGTCGCCCACCACATACGCGGTGTTATCGATTCCCGAAACCTTTTCCCAAGTCGTGCCGTTGTAATTGCGGTAGACATCGGTCGTTCCTTCCATCGGAACCCAGATAGTGTAAGTACCTTTTGCCGAAAGAGCCACAGTACCCTTGGCTGCGTTCTTGTCAGGTCCTGTATAGGTTTCCACCGTCCAAGTCTTACCCGAGTCAAGGGAATACTGCACCGGAGCAATGGGTATGTCATTGTACAGGCCTTCGTAGGCGCGCTTGTCTGCCACCTTGGCCAATTTGCCGCTCTTGGGAGCATAAGCAAGGCCCTGCGTCGTACCCAACGATACATAATCGCCGCCAACATTCGTCTTGTGCCTGAATGCCGGATATTTTGCGATGTCATCGTGACGGAATCCGTCGTAGTCACCGATAATCGAAATCATCGGGCCACCCGGAATACTCACCACTTCGAAAGGCACCGTTTCTTCGACACCATGCGCCGAGAAATGCCACACCTGGTTCATGGTGAGCTGCGGTTCTTCCCAAGAATTTTCAGCTTCCTTATAAACGTAATCGCTCAAGTTGTCGCAGCGGAAAATGCCGTTACCCGAAGTAACAAAGACGCGGTTGTTGTCGAAGGGATCCATGGCAACGCTACCGGACCAGTGAATAGAACCGTTATGCATCCAGCCAATTCCATTGGCATCCATCTGCTTAGTCGTTGGATACACACCGCCTTCCATCCAGTAATACTTGAAGCTTGCAATCCAGGTTTTGCCGCCGTCGGTCGTGTGGTAAATGTTAGTACCCCACTGGTCACTCCACTTGCCGCTGGTATCGCTCGTGGCCGTGTACCAGAACTGCGGACCGCGGTAACCTTCAGTGGTCACCACCATTTCGTTTGCATTTTTCGGATTGATTGCAATACCGCCATAAGGGGCAATGTAGGGGTAATATTCTTCGCAAGTCTTGCCGGTGCCGCCTACGGCTTCGCAGTCGACCATACCTTTCACGTCCACCTTGTCGTACTTGGCATCGCCGCCTTCGTCCAGGAAGTTTTCCGGAGAAACGTCGGACCAAGTCGCCGACGCCACATCAAGCTGCAGCACCGCACCGCGACCAAAGCCGTCGTAAATCATGCCCCAGCCTTCGTCCCACATCATGGAATGCGGGCCTGCGCCGTCGGCAAAGGTCACCGTCATCGTTTTTCCGTCGCCCGAAATCACCGCACGCTGCGGCATCAAGCGCACAATGCTTCCGCCGGCCGTGCTGCGCAACTTGTCAGGAATCGGAAGCGCCTTCCAGCTTGCACCGCCGTCGGTCGAGGTGAACACGTTTTCGAACGAGCCCTTGGCCGTCGTCCCTTCGCGCAAGAATCCGGCGTACAGCACCTTGGAGCTGCCCGGAGCATACTGCACAAAGCTAAATCCCGAACCATTCCACGTCGTATCGCTCCCGGCAGCCTTTGTCCATGCATCCACATGGCTCCAGCTCGAACCGTTATCCGTCGATTTCCAGAGGCCCTTGTTCTTGGAGCCGTAGAACATAATCTTCGAATCGTTCGGGTCGACCGCCAAGGCCTCGCCATTACCGCGGCCCATGCCGTTACCATGAGCGCCAAAGCGCGCCACTTTTGCCCCCTTGGTACCGTCTTCGTCCCACGTGTAAAGGACATCCCAAGATTCACCCTTGTCGCTACTGCGGAGGAACGCCGTACGGCCGTTGTTCCAGTAACTGGTTCCTGCCACCATGTACACAACGCCCGATTCCTGCGGGTCAACGGCAATGGCCTCGATTCCCAAAAGGCCTCGCTCGGAAACATCGACCCAGTCCATCATCGATTCCCAGCGGGCCGTCGATTCGTTCCAGCGGTAAGCGCCGCCCACGTCAGTGCGGGCATAGAAGAGTCCCTTGTCTACCGGAGAGGCTATCACGGCGGAGACGAAACCGCCCCCGCCCATGCTCACGTTGCTCCAACTGAAATCTGCCGCCTTTTCGGCAGCATAAGCGGACGTGACCGGCGTCCCCATCACGGCACACAGGCAAAGTCCAAAAACACCAAACAATCCTTTTTTCATAAATTCATCCCTAAACTACAATGGGCAACACGCCCTTGCATCCTATTCAAAAATATATTTCAGGGGCAAAAAACGGCGAAAAAATCACTTTATGCGGCAAAAATCCGTTTTTAGCTTTTCAACACCCTTAAAATTCCCCCAAAAACGCCCCTTTACCGATTTCTCGGTATACAACGAGCGTCAGGGAATTCGAATGTATCTCTTATAATCTAACGACTTCGTCGCAAATTTCAGACATTGCCGAACGGTGCGTCACAAAAATCATGGTCTTGTCAGGGTAAGTCGCAAACAGTCTTTCGAACAATTCACGCTCCGTCGATTCGTCGAGCGAAGAACTCACCTCGTCAAACAGCCAGACATTTCCTGGCCGCAAGAGAGCGCGGGCAATGGCAATACGCTGAGCCTGCCCCTCACTCAGACCGCGGCCCCGCTCCCCGATTTCAGAATCCAGACCATCGGGCAAATCCAGCACAAAATCAGCACACGCCGCATGCAGTACTTGCAACATCTCTTGCTCGCTCGCATCGGGCTTGGCCAGTTGCAAATTCAAGCGGACACTCCCACTCAGCAAAGTATTGCCCTGCGGCACATACACAAAATTCGTGCGAGTCTCTTTGCCTATTGCACACACCTCGGAGTTTGAATAAATCAGCATGCGACCGCTATCGGGCTTAATAAAGCCTAGCAACAGCCGGAACAGTGTCGTCTTTCCAACGCCGGTCGTGCCCATAATCGCCGTCTTGGAGCCTGGTTCAAAATCATGAGAAAATCCTTCCAGAACTTCATGCCGCCCCGCCGCATAGCCAAAATGCAAGTTTTCGAGTCGCACCCCAAGCGACCCCTCAAGCGACACAGGCATTCCGTCACCTTCGGGCTCCTTAGATTTTTCAAGGTCTTCCAAACGGTCAATGCTTGCGGTGGCATGCACCACTTGCGGCACCATATTCAAAATCGAAAGAATCGGGTGCTGAATCTGGCCTACCAGTTGCAGGAACGACGTCATCATGCCGAAGGTAATCGCCCCATCGCGGAGCCCAAGGCCACCCCAAATAAAAGCAAGCAAGTAACCGAGCCCAAAGGCAGACCCCAGCGCGAATCTCGAAATCGTGGTAAAACGCGTACGGCGCAGAACATCGCTTTCCAGGCGCTGTTGCATATTGCCCAGGCGGCCCGTCACCCAACATTCACTTTCAAGCGAACGCATGAGCACATTGTGTTCCACACCCTCTTGCACCTGCATCTGTATTTTAGATTCTCGTTCACGAATCGCAAGCGTCATATCCCGAAGTTTACGCGATACCAATTTCCCAAGGACAAGCGCAACCGGCGTTAGCAACAACAAGGCCCAGGCAAGCCGCGGATCAAACCACCTCATCAAAAGGAACGCACCCACCAACTGTAACGCAGTCACCAGCATTTGCGGCAAGGTGTCCATAGTCGTATTCGACACTGAATCTATATCTTTAGAAAGCCTGGACGCCACATCGCCCGAATGCAGTTCAGCCCCAGCAAAAAGCTTGCGAGAGAAAAGTCCCTCAAAAACCTGCAAACGCAAACGATTCGACTGACGGACCAACGCCACATTTGTCATGTAGAAGAACAAAATCCGAAGGACTATCGCTCCCACAACCGTTGCCACCAGCAGCGCAATCATTCGCACGATGTCGTCTTGGCTACCCGTGCGAATGGTTTCGTCAATAAAACGCTTGCTGAGCCAAACCGTTAACAGTCCAAGCGAAATCCGCCCCACGCCCAAAATAATCCGGAGCACTATATTCAGGCGAAATCCGCCCGTATTTTTCCACAACCACGAAAAATATTTCATTCGACTACATTCACGTTTTTCCACTGCTCAACAATGCTCATCACATCGGTTAAGGCATCGTCTAGAGCAACATTATATTCGTCGCACAGAGCTTCGGCCAAAGCCACTATCGTAAATTCGCCGAGTTCGCTTGCGCGCGTCCAAAGCCAAGACGCCGTTTCGTTCAAGCATAGGAGCTTCCCGAAATCAAGTGCACCAACGCCTTCGCCCATAATTACTTGTTCACCGCAAACTTCGCGCAGAACAAATCCTTTTTTGATGTGCATGGTGGTACTCTCCTTCTTAAAAGTTCCGAATGCAACTGTAGGCTCTATATAATTTAAGCAAATAACGGCGCAAAGGCAAAACTCGCACCCACATTTTTTGAACAAAATGTATAAAAGGCGTGTTAAGCGCCCGCCTTTTGCCATTGGGAGTCACCACATACGCCACTTTAGCATAAATTTTTTTACATTCGCAACTTTCGCATCCCACCAAATTGCCATCACCCATCAGTGTTGCACGATTGCCAGTAATTTTTATAACACGGTGAATCACATGCCGACCATCTTCAGTCTTGGCGAGCACCACATCCAACGGCTTTACATGATCTGGACGAACAAGTACCACGCTATCGCGGCCACCCTCGATAAAAGGGCGCATGCTCCGCCCATTCACCGGAAAGGTCACTTCGACGCCCTCTCCCACTAGGCGAATCGCTTCGGAGAGAACAGTCTCATCGTCTTTTTTTTCAAAAGTACTCATTCTTCTTCCGCCGAAACATTCTTGCAACACAATTTCGCAGCCGCCTCGTCAGGCAGGCATTCCAAATACCACACCGGCACATTCATCGCTAACGCATTTTCAGTCTTGTGAAGCCCATCAGCAATCACGCGTTCCCAGCGTTTACCCGAAATACACGGAACAAGCGCTGCAAAAGCCTGCACTCCCCGCAAACGGGCTATCTTATTATGCGGAGCCTGAGAAAGCAGCACAAAACCACCCAGCGCAAATTCCTTATTTTTGTAGCAAGGAGTCTTGCCGCTCCATGGCGAGCCGTATACAACAACTCGAACTTGACCGGCTTCGTCATAAACGCGAACTACCGGGTTATCGTCATTTAAAAGATCCGTGCCCGCAATATGCTTAAGCCAGAGCCTCGCATGAGTGCTTTTGCCTGTACCGCTTACGCCCAAAAACAGATAGCCCCGATTATTGTAACTCACCGCCGCAGCATGGAACAGCACCGTATTGTAAGGAGCTGTCGCAATTGCAAACAAAACCATCAGTGCGTTATTTACCGCAAACTTGAGTGCACTCTGTTTTTGATTCCGGGGCACATAAAGACGCGCACTTTTATAGTCAACCGCGCAAACAAGCAGGCCCACAGCCTCGTTAGACAAACGGAAATCAAAAACAGATTTCTGCTTTGCCGTAACCCCGCAAATAATCAGAGCGCCATCTTCGTCCTGTCTCAATTCTTCTGTATATTCCAGGACGGATTCGCCGTATTCCACGGCCAGCGAGAACAGACATTCATCTGTTTCGCCCCTATTTTCAACAAAAGGGATATAATTGTCCATATATTCAGTGAAAAAATTACCACCGATATTTTGAGACACTTCGATCAGATGCCCCGCCACTTTGTAGCGACAGAGATGCAAATCGGTCTTTTTCAGAACAAATCCCATAATTTCAATAATAGCAAAACCTTTAAAATAGATTTTATTCCGCTTCGGGCAACACCTTGGTTCGTCGCATAAAGGCAAGAGTTTCTTTTTCACCTTTTTCGGCAAGCATCTTTAACAGATAAATTAATTTGCGGTACGTTTTTTCCGTCATCTTTTCATGTGCCGTACTTTTTGTCAAATACAAAAGCGGCGATTCTTGCGTATAATTCGCCTTGTTGTATGTCTTGGAAGCAGCCACACGGTCGCAGAACATTTCCTTGATGTAACGATCTGGCATATCAATTGGCACCAATTTTTTTGTCGCCATTTCGTAATCGTACCAAAATTCAAAATGATGCTTGTTTCGGCCCTTGTGGTGCATCCAAGCAAGGCTATATCCCTTGTCGTTACGCTCGCCATTATTCGGCGACTGGTCACCCATATAGTATTTGGCCCCAGGAATAAATTCTGTAAGGCTGTACTTAGACAAATCGTGGAACAGGCCCTGGAAGCCGATTCCAGCCTTGAAACACAGGCGAATGACCTCGTTACGGTGCTTGGTAATCGTTATAAAATGTTTTATCGGGTGAAACATAGCACGCGTAAAAATAGAATTTTCTACATTTTCTGCCGAAAAATGGCGTTCACTTTCCCAAGTGGCGCCGTAATATTTAAAGACACAAAAGAGGATTATTATGCCGAAACTTCGTTCGCTCAAGACTATGGAAGGCCGTGAAATGGCCGGTGCACGCGCCCTGTGGCACGCAACTGGAACCAAGGTGGAAGACTTTGGTAAGCCCGTCATCTGCGTGGTGAACAGCTACACCCAGTTTGTTCCGGGACACGTTCATCTGAAGGACTTGGGCCAGGTGGTCGCCCGCGCGATCGAAGCTGCCGGCGGTGTCGCTAAGGAAATGAACACCATCGCCGTCGATGACGGTATCGCCATGGGCCACGACGGCATGCTTTACAGCTTGCCCAGCCGCGACCTCATCGCCGACTCCACCGAATACATGGCTAACGCCCACCGCGCCGACGCCCTCGTTTGCATCTCTAACTGCGACAAGGTGACTCCGGGTATGCTCATGGCTGCCATGCGCCTCAACATTCCGGCAATCTTCGTTTCTGGCGGACCGATGGAAGCTGGCCACGTCACGACGAAGGACGGCAAGGACCGCGCCCTCGACTTGATCGACGCCATGATCGATTCCGCCGACAGCACCATCAGCGACGAAGAAGTGGCCGCCATCGAAGCTAACTCCTGCCCCACTTGCGGTTCCTGCTCCGGCATGTTCACCGCAAACTCCATGAACTCCCTCACCGAAGCGCTCGGCCTTAGCTTGCCCGGCAACGGCACCATCGTCGCTACCCACGCCGAACGCAAGAAGCTGTTCGAAGCCGCCGGTAAGCGCATCGTGGAACTCTGCCACCAGTATTACGACTTGAACGACGAAAGCATCCTCCCGCGTAGCATCGCCACGAAGGACGCCTTCGAGAACGCCATGCGCCTCGACATCGCCATGGGCGGTTCTTCTAACACCGTGCTCCACTTGCTCGCCGTGGCCCAGGAAGCAGGCGTCGATTTCACCATGAAGGACATCGACCGTCTTTCCCGCAACACGCCGTGCATCTGCAAGGTGGCCCCGACCGTTCACAACATCCACATCGAAAACGTGAACCGCGCCGGTGGCATCATGGGCATTCTCGGTGAACTGGACCGCATGGGACTCCTCCACAAGGACGCGAAGACCGTGCACGCGAAGACCATGGGCGAAGCCCTCGAAGTGAACGACCTGAAGCGCAACCCGAGCGAAGAAGCCAAGCAGCGCTACCTCGCTGGCCCCGGCCGCAAGTACAACCTGGTCGCATTCTCCCAGAACTTCATGTACCCGGACCACGATCTCGACCGCGCTAACGGCGCTATCCGCGATGGCGAACACGCCTACACCAAGGACGGCGGCCTCGCTGTTCTGTACGGTAACCTCGCTGTCGATGGCTGCATCGTGAAGACCGCTGGCGTCGATGAATCCATCTTCAAGTTCACCGGCCCCGCCGTGGTGTTCGAAAGCCAGGAAGATGCCGTGAAGGGCATTCTCGACCCGAACGTGGTGAAGGCTGGCGACGTGGTCGTCATCCGCTACGAAGGCCCGAAGGGTGGCCCCGGCATGCAGGAAATGCTCTACCCGACCAGCTACCTCAAGAGCCGTCACCTCGGCAAGTCCTGCGCCCTCCTCACCGACGGACGTTTCTCCGGCGGTACGAGCGGCCTCTCCATCGGCCACGCCTCTCCGGAAGCAGCCAACAAGGGTAACATCGGCCTCGTGCACACGGGCGACGTCATCGAAATCGACATTCCGAACCGCAGCATCAACGTGCAGCTCACCGACGACGAACTCGCCGAACGCCGCAAGGAAATGGAAGCCCGCGGCGCCAAGGCATGGCAGCCGGAACACCGCGACCGTAAGGTGTCCAAGGCCCTGCAGGCTTACGCTGCAATGGCATCGTCTGCCGACAAGGGTGCCGTGCGTGACCTCTCCCTCATTGGTGTGAAGTAGTAATAAAGATCCCCGGTCAAGCCGGGGATGACATTAAGGAAAAGTAATGGATTCTCTCCTTAAGCCTTTTATGAATTCCCGCAAGGTGTATGTTCCAGGGAAAATGTACCCGGACATCCGCGTGGGAATGCGCGAAATTTTGACTGAAGACCCCGAAACGCCGGTGGTTCCCGTGTACGACACGAGTGGCCCTTATAGCGATGTAGACGCCAAGCTCGACGTGACGAAGGGCATCGAGCGTTTCCGCGAATCGTGGATTATGGAACGTGGCGACGCCGAACAGCTCGACGACATGACATCGGCATACGGACGCGCCCGCCGTGCAAACCACGAGCTCGACCACCTGCGCTTTAATGCGGAACACCACCCGCTCCGCGCGAAGGCTGGCCACCACCTGACGCAGCTCGACTACGCCCGCAAGGGTATTGTCACCAAGGAAATGGAATACGTAGCAATACGTGAAAACCAGCGCCTTGACGAACTGCAGGCCCAGGGCAAGATCAAGATTGAAGGCTCCCCCATTACGCCGGAATTCGTGCGCGACGAAATCGCCGCGGGCCGCGCGATTCTGCCGGGGAACATCAACCACCCGGAATGCGAACCGATGATTATCGGTAACCGCTTCCTCACGAAAATCAACAGCAACATCGGCAACTCCGCCATCACCTCTTCCATCGAAGAAGAAGTCGAAAAGATGGCCTGGTCCGTGCGCTGGGGCGCCGACACCGTGATGGACCTTTCCACCGGAAAGCACATCCACGAGACGCGCGAATGGATTATCCGCAACAGCCCCGTCCCTATCGGCACGGTGCCTATTTACCAGGCGCTCGAGAAGGTGAACGGCAAGGCCGAAGAACTCACGTGGGAACTGTACCGCGACACGCTTATTGAGCAGGCGGAACAGGGCGTGGACTACTTCACGATTCACGCGGGCCTCTTGCTGGAGCACATTCCGCTAACCGCCAAGCGTACCACGGGCATCGTGAGCCGCGGCGGTTCCATCCTTGCCCTCTGGCAGATGCGCCACCACCAGCAGAACTTCTTGTACACGCACTTCCGCGAAATCTGCGAGATTCTCGCCGCCTACGACGTGGCAGTCTCGCTCGGCGACGGACTTCGCCCAGGTAGCCTTGCCGACGCCAACGACGCGGCCCAGTTCGGAGAACTGGACACGCTCGGCGAACTCACGAAGATTGCCTGGGAATACGGCGTGCAGGTGATTATCGAAGGCCCGGGCCACGTGCCCATGCACAAGATTCAGGACAACATGGCGCGCCAGCTCGAAAAGTGCCACGGCGCACCGTTCTACACGCTCGGCCCCCTCACCACCGACATCGCACCCGGTTACGACCACATTACGTCGGCCATCGGCGCGGCCCAAATCGGCTGGTACGGCACCGCGATGCTCTGCTACGTGACGCCCAAGGAACACCTCGGGCTCCCCGACCGCGACGACGTGCGCGCGGGTGTGGTCACCTACAAGCTCGCCGCTCACGCGGCCGACCTTGCAAAGGGCCATTTCGCAGCACAGTTCCGCGACGACGCCCTTTCGCGCGCCCGCTTCGACTTCCGCTGGAACGACCAATTCGCGCTATCGCTCGATCCCGAGAAGGCAATGGAATTCCACGACAAGACGCTCCCCGGCAGCCAGGCGAAGGCAAGCCACTTCTGCAGCATGTGCGGACCTAATTTCTGCAGCATGCGCATTACGCGTGCCGTTCGGAATTTCGTGGCAACCGGTGAAGTCGGCGACGTCTAGCGGCAAAGCCGCAATGTGTAATGTTAGCGTCTACGGCGCAATGTGAAGTGTGGAATGTGAGATGAGTAATTTCACATCACACATTCCACATCCCACATTAAAATTCCATGCCCTATTTCTTGTTCTTAACGCACCTGAGCGAATAAGCGTTCCCGTCGAAATCTTCTTCGTTCTTGAAATCATCCTTGCTGCTCACGACATACCAGTAAGCGGCTCCCGAACCAGCACCGCCTTCGGCCGCCCAGAAATACGCACTCGTTCCAAGTTCCGTATATTCGCCATCGTTGCGGAATCGGATCCCAGCCGGCAAGGCGTTAAAGCCGCTCGCATTGTTGTTCTTAGTCATATCCCCCTGAGCCCACCCTTCGCGGCTCTTAAGAGCAGCAGCCAATCCCTTGCGCTTGTTGATTGCAAACTGCCCCAGGCGAACCCATTCCTCTTGCCGCGGAATATGCCAGCCATCGGGGCAAATTCCCTGATGTTCTTCGACAACGGCCCCCTGCGACACGCTATCCAGCGAATTTTCGATAAAGTCTTCGGGCAAGCGCATTGCCACATGCCACGGGTAAAGCCTTCCATAATTGCGGCAACGGATATCCTTGTCCTCGTAGCAGAAACTTCCCGGAGCGGCAAAGCGCAAGTTCTCGGCCATCCAGACATCCTCGCCCACAGATAGAGTCTTGTAGCGGTTATCGTCTCGTTTGTCGTAAATCGAAGTACTATCGTAAATTTCATCGATATCGGGCGGATTCATCAAGCAACGCACCGGATACGCCATATTCTTCAGACTCGAATCCATCACGAAGTCATCGTTGTTGTTTGGAAGTTTCCAAACAATCGCCCGCGACGAATCAAGTTCATTCACCGTCCAGAATCCCGTAAAGGATCCAATTCCAGAATACGCCGAAATGGTATCAGCGGAATCGCGCACACCAGTTGCAAGCGCCGTAAACCCGAAACCATTTTCGCCCATGAGCGCAAGATCACTTTCTAGCCAGGTTTCTCGGGCACGCAAGTTCGTACCCACGCCCACAGCATCGTCAATATCCTTCAGGTAAATATTGAGCCTGTAAAAATCAAGCGATGTCGGCACATGCCAACCGTTGGGGCAAACGTCCTTCATCTTGGACTTTTCCGTAATATTGGTAGCGGCTTTCCACGTATAAAGGCGCCCAAACCGTTCACAATTTTCTTCCCTGTCATCGTAGCAGTAGCTACCCGGAACATTCACGTTCAAGTTATTGACCATCCACACTTGATCGCCAATATGAATCGTAAGCACGGTTTTATTCTGAACATTGACCACCTGCGGAATCACCTTCGGGCGAGGTGGCGGAGGAGGTTCCTTAAAAGGATAAACCTTATTTTCAATACAGCGAATAGAGGCACCATCATCTTTAGACGCGTAGATTTTGTCAAAAGACCTTGAATCGTACAATACACTCCAGTAAATAGCCCCCACGTTGTCTACCTCAGACGAAGACCAAAACTGCGCCGAAGACCTCAAATCCATAAAACCGGTATATTCGTTACGCACACCCGCCGGTAAAGCATTAAAACCGAACTCATCGGACCCCGCAGGCACGCGCAATTCCTTTTCCCACAAGTCGGGCGACTTAAGGCTCAAACCGACACCATCGCTCTTTCCGATTCGCCCTACATAACGCTTTAGAGTAACCCAATCCTTATTGGCCGGCAAACGCCACCCTGCAGGGCAAGCATCATGATACGTTTTCCACTCCTTTTTGGAAAAATCAATGTCTACAATGGAATGGTTGTTGTAATAATCTACAAGACGCATCGCCATGGCCCAATCATAGAGTCTGCCATACGTTTCGCAATTGTAATCCTTATTGTCGTAGCACCAACTCCCCTTCACGTTAAAACGCAAATTCTCGGCAAACCAGCGTTGGTTACCGATTTGCACCGTCTTATAGACACGACCATCGCGTTTGTCCTTAAAATCGGGCATTTTCAGGACATGCGCACTCGCAAGTCCCGCTCCGCCCAACAACATCACCAATAAAAACGCCTGTATCTTCATTTTCGCCCTCTTACCAAGCAATATATACTCAAAAACGCGCAAAAGACAAACTAACGTAAACTTTTTTATTCCAAACAAAAAAAGCCCCCGGCTTTTGACCGGAGGACTTTTTGAAGTGAATTCTTTTTGAGAATTACACAGCGCCCTGCCACTTCATGGCATCGGCAACCTTGAGGAAGCCAGCGATGTTTGCACCCATGACGAGGTTCTTCTTGTCGCCATACTTTGCAGCAGCGCCAGAAGCAGCCTTATAGATGCTCTTCATGATGCCTTCGAGCTTAGCGTCAACTTCTTCGAAAGTCCAAGAGAGACGTTCGGAGTTCTGGGACATTTCGAGACCAGAGGTAGCCACGCCACCAGCGTTAGCAGCCTTGGCAGGTCCAAAGAGAACGCCAGCCTTCTGGAAGGCTTCGATAGCTTCCGGAGTAGACGGCATGTTTGCACCTTCGGCAACGGCCTTCACGCCGTTAGCGATAAGGGCCTTGGCACCTTCAAGGTCGAGTTCGTTCTGAGTTGCGCACGGAAGAGCGATGTCGCACTTGACAGTCCAAACGCCCTTAGAACCTTCGTGGTATTCAGAACCCGGAACGAGCTTGGCGTATTCGCTGATACGAGCGCGCTTGTTGTTCTTGAGGTCGAGAACGACGTCGAGATTGATGCCGTTCGGGTCGTAGATGTAGCCGCTGGAGCAAGAA
>JAEEGJ010022177.1_pt1 | contig 13523 bp, 6 predicted proteins | sample 8958761 | NCBI WGS metagenome assembly JAEEGJ01 (sample SAMN16246546, study PRJNA631951) | gut metagenome | biome: gut microbiome; feature: rumen; material: RS-attached | host: Bos | place: Iran: Karaj | collected 2018-10
ATGTCCAAGTCGTTACCGACAAAGGAATTTATCATGGAAGAATAATCGTGAAATAACAATAACAAATTATGAAAAGAATAGTAATAGGTATCATGGCCGTTCTTTTTGCAACGGCAATGTACGGGGAAAACATCGACCAGCATAGAGCGAAGCAGGTGGCGCATGGTTTTGCGGCACAACGCGATAGAAACGCGGCTCAGCTTCAAACGGACATCGTTTACTCACACCCAATGCCCAACAAGCGAGACGCTGCGTTCTACATTGTGAACCTCGGCGAGACCGGCTTTGTGATCGTCGCTGCCAATGACGTGGCGCATCCTGTCATTGGTTACAGCTTCGACCGTCCGTGGCCGACAGAAGGCGACATTCCACCGCAAATCACGGATTATCTGGATGACTTGGCAGGTCAGATAGAGGCTGCTTCGAGTAAAGAACCCGATAGAGCCACCAAGGCAGAATGGCAGGAATTGCTGTCAATAAACCCCAATAATCCTCCCCAGCCCAAAGGTAATAGAACCGAGGTCGGTCCTCTATTGACAACGACATGGGATCAGGGGCAGTATTATAATGCGATGTGTCCGGAAGACGTCAATGGTCCAGACGGCCATGCTCTCACAGGTTGCGTAGCAACGGCAATGGCACAGATTATCAAATATCATCAGTATCCTGCAAGTGGAAGAGGAATACATAGTTACCAAAGCAGTTACGGCGAACTATCCGTAAATTATGCTGAATCGAATTATGACTATGCAAACATGCCGGATGCTTTGACTAACGAAAGCTCAGATGCTCAAGTTAATTCAGTTGCAAAGCTGGTGTCGGATTGTGGCATCGCTGTTAATATGGGATACTCTTCAGGTGAAAGTAGTGCTTACGATCAGGAAGCCCGTGCGGCTTTGATTAACTTTTTCAAATACAGTCCAGATGCAAGTTTTGCTGAGAGAGCACTTTTCACAGCAAATGAATGGAATACGATGATGCAAACAGAGCTTAACGCGAACCGTCCTGTTTACTATTCTGGCAGAGGTACAGGAGGGCACGCTTTTGTCTGCGACGGCTATAATTCGGAAGGATTTTATCATTTCAATTTTGGCTGGAGTGGAAGCGGAAACACATGGTATCTCCTCGATGCGGTGAATCCCCAGGGTATGAGTTTTAACAGCGAACAGGCTGCAATTCTAGGGATTACTCCAGATCCTAACGGCAATGTAATTCTCGGTCAGATGCAAGGCACAAGTACATTTACGGTTGATGAGCCGCTTGAGTTTTATCATTTGATGGGACATAACCAGTATGAAGGGAACAACTATACTAACCCATGTAGTAACATCGTGACATTTGTATCGGCTGATGACAATCAGATGGTTGCTGATATTGTTAAATTTGAAAACCAGACTTTATTAATTAACGATGGCAATGGGACACAACTTCGATATTTAACAGTAGGTGAGAATAATGATCTGAGTCCTGTGGTATCTACTGAAAACGTTATAACATTGAATTATACTGGTAATCTGTTTTTTTCGGGATTTAAAGTGTTTATCAGTCGGGATGAGGGCTGTAGAATGGTGTCTAATGTTACATTTTTAGTTGAAGCCACGACGGTGCACCTATCATGGAATGAGAACGGCAATGCCACCCAATGGAACATTGAGTATGGCTTGAAAGGCTTTGAATTAGGAAGTGGAACTCCATTGATTGCAAATGATACTACGATTACGATAGAGGGACTGACATTGTATGGAGAATATGATTTCTATATACGTCCGCAATGTGGTGTCAGTTGGTACGGCCCTATAACAGTTATGGTATTACCTCCTTATTGGATAGATGTTGTAACGACACAGCCTGCGGGTTATTCTGTAGATGCAGAAGGTAATGTGACTATTTCGTCAGTAGAGGGGCTTGCATGGTGGGCAAAACTCGCTGATAATCAATATCGACACTGGCGGTGGATGGTGTATCAAGAACCATTTGTTCCAACTATTGAAGGCTTGGATGAAACCAAATTGGGAAATGGATGGTACTATGCTTGTCCGACAACCATAACTACTGATATTGATCTTGATGGTTACAGATGGAAACCAGTCACCTTTTATGCCGATATTGATGGACAAATGCATACAATATCTAATATGTATATTTATGAAGATACGTCTTTAGAACCCGAACCATATTATGGGTTTTTAAGAGGTTTTTCTGGTCCTTCTCAAATTGGTTATACGATAAAAGATATGGTGTTTCAGAATCCAGTTATTAATTGTCCAACTGGTTATTATGGAGTACTGGCAGGAGGAGTTTCGGAAGCACGTATCAGAAATGTTGGTGTTAATAATGCAGTTATTAACCAATATTCATCCTCGCCGTTTATTTCAATTTACAATGTTTATGGTGTGGCTGGAGGTGGTTTGATAGGTCACGCAGAGTTGACAAGTATTGACAATTGCTATTCAACAGGAAGCATTGTTTCAATATATCCTTATCAAAACATCAATAATGGAGGAATTGTTGGTTATGCGGACAATTTAAGTTCTATCAACAACTGTTACAGCTCAGTACAGATACAATCTCAAGCAGGTGGTGTGGGAAGTATTTGTGCTTTTGCAAATGGTTTGGAAATGAAGAATTGCTATGGTATAGATGATTATCCAATTTTAGATCATAATGATCTCTCCAATGGAGGAATCCTAGATACACTGCGGTTTGATAAAAACACTCAGCAATTGAATGGTAGCGTATTATTTGACGACATAAGCTGCAATACTTTGCTTGAGGCATTGAATATGAGGGTCGTTTATGAAAACAGTGAGTCATGGATGACTTGGATAGCTGATGACAATGTAAATAATGATAGTTTCCCAGTTTTTTCAGAACCATTTATTGTAACATGTCCAAATGCTGAAAATATTGTAGCCCAAAATGTTATCATCAATAGCAATAACGCATTATTGCTCCAATGGGATGATAGCGACGGTGTGTCACAATGGCGAATAAAGTGTGTAGAAAAAGATGCGCCAGACAATACAGCGCACTATTATTTAACAGACTGTAATTCAATCACAATAACAGATTTGACACTTGCCAATTTGTACAGGATATATGTTAAGCCGATTTGTGATGATACAAATCAAGGTGGTTGGGGAACAGGCATACAGCATGTTTATGATAAGCCGTATTGGACTGATTTCGTGACAACTCAACCTGATGGCTATGTCATAGATGATGAAGGAAATGTGACAATTCAATCTAGAGATGGTTTTGTGTGGCTTTCATGTCTGGTAAACGGATTGCATGGTCAAGAAGCTCAAAATTTCCAAAACAAAAGTGTAAAACTGATGGTAGATGTTGACTTGTCAGATTATCGATGGATGCCAATAGGCAATACCTGGTGGAATACATTCGATGGCTCTTTTGACGGCAACAATCATACCATAAGTAATTTATATGTAAACGAATATCATGATTGGGTGGGATTGTTCGGCCATGTGTATCAAGGTAAATTTGTGAATATTACGATAGATAATTCCATTGTAAAAGGATTTTCAAATGTTGGAACCATATGTGGATTGTATCAAAATGTAGGATATGATTGGAATTATGGAGATGTGTTGTTTGATAATTGCCATTTGAAAAACGCATCAGTTTATGGAGATAATCTTGTCGGAGGTATTGGAGGTCGTATAGAAAACTGGGGAGATGAGACGGGATTAACTATTGTTGTTAGAAATTGTTTCTCATCTGGTGAAGTCCATGGCTCCAATCATGTGGGAGGATTAATTGGCAATATTAAGGATTTCGCCAATATTAGCAACTGCTATTCTACATGCGATATCTTTGCAACAGAGATGGATGCGGGCGGTTTAGTTGGTTTCACAAAAAATTGTGTATTGGAAAATAGTTATGCGACGGGTATAATCACAAGCACAGGAGGTTCGTATGCAAAGTTGGTAGGCTATCTGTGCGAAAATATTACATGTCATTACATGTATGGACATGAAGACGAGAACCCGATCAATTTGTTCGGATATGTCGGTGAAAATTGTACAATTGACAATTCTGAATGGTTTACCTCTGCTGGCGTTTTGGAAAATTCTGTAACAATTGGTATAGCTTATTATTCTGACCTTCTTTCCGCCCTCAACGCCTGGGTTGACGCCAATGACACCAACGGCGAATACCTGCACTGGGTGGCCGACACGGCGAACCAGAACGGTGGATTCCCGATGCTGGAACAGTTGCCAAGTACGACAACCCAGAGTCAGACGTTGTCACAAGGTTGGAACTGGTGGTCAACATACATCGTACAGGAAGGAACCAACGGAATGATACAGCTGAAGAGCACCCTTGGTGAGAACGGCATCCAGATCAAGTCTCAGACGGCATCAACGCAATACCTGCCCAACGGTTCGTGGTTCGGGACGCTGACAACACTGGAGAACGAGAAGAGCTACCGCGTGAACGTGTCGGGAGGCGTTACGACAGAGCTGTCGGGAACCCCGGTTGATCCGACGGAACACCCGATCACGCTTCAACCCAACTGGACGTGGATAGGATACCCGGTGAACTCCACCCAGAGTGTGACGTCGGCTATGTCGGGCTTCACGCCCCAGACGGGCGACGTGATCAAGAGCCAGGGAAGTTCGTCGTTCTACACGGGAGCAGGCTGGTTCCCTGCAATGAACATGGTGCCCGGCCAGGGATACCTGTACAAGTCGAGTGCCACGGAGAACAGGACGCTTACGTTCACACAAGGCAGGGGAGAAGTCCAAAACAAGGATGAATACCAGCGCCATTGGGACAACGATATCCACGCCTTTGCGGACAACATGACGGTTTTGGCGGTTGTGAGAGAGAACGGCGAGGAGCTGGTGGGGAACGGATACGAGTTGGGAGCGTTCGTCAACGGGGAGAGCCGTGGTAGCGTTCGACTGGAATACTGTGAGCCGTTGGACAGATACGTGGCGGTGTTGACGGTCAGCGGCGAGGACGTCGATAGGATAACCTTCGGTTTGTTTGACAGGGCAACCGAAAAGGAGAGCTATGACAGTCCCAATGCGATAACGTTCTCATCGAACGCGGTGTTGGGAGAGCTCAACAAGCCATACGAAATAGGCTTCGGTTCCGAGGGGACGACGGGATTGAGTTTGTTCCCGAACCCGGTCGGCAAGAACGAGGAGGTAAGGTTGGAGCTTCCGAGCGATGTAAAGGTCGTTGAGGCGGTTGTCACTGACATGCTGGGCAGAGTGATCCGTCATGAGACCATCCAAGCAAACAGAATTGCCGGAATGTCTGAATCAGGTGTTTACAATGTCCAAGTCGTTACCGACAAAGGAATTTATCATGGTAAATTGATTGTGAAATAAAAAAATATCATATCTTTGCTAATTGGATAAAACAGGCAATAACAAATCAAACAATTATAAAATGAGAAAGTGTGTTTTACTATTAATTTTTATGGCGTTCATAGGTTTCGTGAAAGCCCAAAATCATTGGACTCCTATGTCGGGTAACCAATACAATATGACCGTATATGGTGTCATTGTGATTGACGGAGTTCAGCAGGCTGTGGCCACATTGGAATTGGGCGCTTTTTGTGGAGATGAGTGCAGAGCCAGTGAGTTTCCTATGGAGTACGAAACAGGCGTTTTTGTTGCTCCTTTGACCATTCGTAGTAATGCAGCAAGTGGAGAAACGATCACTTTCAAACTTTATGATCATACCATTAATCAGGAATTGAATTTAGATTGCCAAACTACTGTTGATTTTGTAGCTGATGGCATTATCATTGATCCAACTAACTGGTTCCAATTCGCTTTCACAACACCTGTCATTACCAACGTTACTCCTGGTGACTGGAATGACCCTTCTATCTGGGGCGGTACAGTGCCTTCAGCTGAGGCTATTGTGGAACTTGGTAATGATGTTACCATCGGTGATAACGAACCGACGACAGTGACCGTGGCTGGTCTTACTATACCTGATGGCATAGTCCTTACGGTAGAAACAGGGTCGGTGCTCGTTGTTACAGGCGAACTGATAAATGATAATGTTGACGACCTCGTCATTGAGGATGGCGGGCAGTTAATTAATGAATCAGCCGATGTGAAAGCTACTGTAGAAAAAGATGTTATGCCATATACCTCCAAAGACTCCGATGGTTGGTACACCATCTCCTCTTCGGTGGAAGCTATGGCCATTGAAAACAGTGATTTCTTAACGCCAAACTATGATTTGTATCGCTACAATGAGACAAGCATTGGCGAAGAGTGGGAAAACTATAAGGACAACTCAAACGTCGACTTCACCACTTTTGAAAGTGGTAGGGGGTATCTCTATGCCAACAGCAATGTGTTCTCACCTGCATTTACAGGTACATTGAACAATACAACCGTCAATGTTGGTGTGACTTACACCGATCGTACTGATGGACTGAGCGGATTCAACCTTATCGGAAACCCGTTCCCTCATGTTATCTATAAGGGAGATGGCGCTGCTATTGATGATGCCAGCCTTGCTTCTGGTTATTATTCACTTGATTTCGAAAACACATGGCATACTCATACATTTGAAGATGCTATCAAGCCTGGTCAAGGCATATTAGTGAAAGCCACTGAGACAAAGGCCGTCTCAATTGTAAAGAGCAATGTGGCTGCACTATCTGAAACAGCGGGAACCAAAGCTTCCATGGGACGCTTAGATATCAAGGTTTCTGGCGGCAACGGTGAAGACCGCGCTTTTGCTTATTTTGGCCAAGGAATTGGACTGGAAAAATTAGGCGGTTTCTCTGATCAGTTACCATATCTTTGGATTCGTGATCGGGGGAACAACTATGCCATCGCTCATGTTGACAATACATACGAGTCCCTCGATGTTTATTTCGTCAATAGAGCGAATGCCGATTTTACCCTTGTGGTGAGCGCAAAGGATACTAATTTTGCTTATCTTCAATTAGTTGACAGGGTTACAGGTGCTAATGTCGATTTACTCCAACAACCCGAATACACATTCCATGCTACTGGCAATGAGATGGAATCTCGTTTTAGACTGGTATTTAAAGTGGCTGCTGGCGTTGAAGAAACTATTGATGACTCACCGTTTGCATTTGTTAGCGACGGAAAAATAGTTCTTGTTGGTGTTGAAGAGAATGCCAATCTGCAGGTCTTTGACATGACAGGACGTAGCGTTTCTGTTGATGCTTTGAGACCCGGTGTGTATGTCTTGCGCTTGATGAACGGTAATGTAGTGAAAACGCAAAAAATAGTAATTCAATAAAACCAAATCCCATGAAAAGAATAGCTTTAATAATCGCAATAGTTCTAGGTATTAGCTTTAACTCCTTTTCACAATGGGGTGGCGGACTTTTCCAATACGGTGAGGTCAGTGATGAAGCAGATTATTATAGTTCTGTATGGTTTGCAATTGACCAGAGCAATGCTCTTCAACTTGGTGTAGACCCCTTGATGCCATCACTACCTGGACATGGCGAAACGGATAACCAGAATGCTCCGCTTGGCAGTGGGTTATTCTTGCTGGCTGGTCTTGGAACAGCCTATGCAATGAAGAAACGCAATTCTAAGAAATAGCAGATTTCTTATATGTAAAAAAATCCAGCCCCCGAAACTCGAGGGCTGGATTTGTTTTAATGGTAAGGCTTAAAAAGCTTTATTTAGCTCTTTCTTCCTCAATGGCAGCCTGTGCTGCGGCCAGACGTGCGACAGGCACACGGAATGGTGAGCAGCTGACATAGGTCATGCCGGCCTTATAGAAGAATCTCACAGAAGCGGGATCACCACCGTGTTCACCGCAAACGCCGCACTTCAGGTTGGCGCGCTCGCTACGACCACGCTCCACACCGAGTTTCACCAATTGGCCAACGCCTTCTTGGTCGAGGGTGTTGAATGGATCGGCGGGGATGATCTTCTCTTCGATATAGTCCTTCACGATGGCGTTGACGTCGTCGCGGCTGAAGCCTAAGGTCATCTGGGTGAGGTCATTGGTGCCGAAGCTGAAGAATTGGGCAACCTTGGCGATCTTGTCGGCCACGAGGGTAGCTCTTGGGATTTCAATCATGGTGCCATAGAGGTACTTGATCTCGACACCAAACTTCTTCTCCACTTCTGCTTTCACGCGGTCGGCAATAGCCTTCTGGTGCTCAAGCTCCTTCACGTTGATGGTTAAAGGAACCATGATTTCCAGATGTGGATCGAAGCCTTCCTTCATCAATTCAGCGGTAGCCTGGAACAAGGCGCGGAACTGAGTCTCGGTGATTTCAGGATAAACGATGCCGAGGCGGACGCCACGCAGACCCATCATCGGGTTCACTTCGTGAAGGGCTTCGATACGCTTGACCAATTCCTTAGTGGACATGCCACGATCTTTAGCCAAAGCCTTGATCTTTTCTTTCTCGTCAACTTTTGGCACGAACTCATGCAAAGGCGGGTCCATCAGACGGAAGGTGAGCGGTTTGCCATCCAAAACCTTCAGCGTACCCTTGGCGGCCTTTCTGATGTAAGGTTCCAACTCCTTAAGGGCGGCCTTACGGTCATTGGTGTTGTTGGTCAAAATCATGTTGCGTAGCTTAGCCAGAGGCTTCTCACTGTTCTTGCCGTAGAACATGTGCTCGATACGGAACAGACCGATACCTTCAGCACCGAAGTTGATGGCGTTTTGAGCATCTTCCGGGTTGTCAGCATTGGTGCGGACACCCATCTTACGATACTTGTCAACCAACTTCATGAACTTCTTGAAGAGCGGGTTCTCGGTGGCATTGATCATGCCAACGGGCTCGGCATAGACCCAACCCTTGGCGCCATTCAGGCTGATGACGTCGCCTTCTTTGAACTGCTTGTCGCCGATATGGACGATCTTCTTGTCGAAGTCAATCTTCACAGCGTCGCAACCCACGATGCAGCACTTACCCCAGCCACGAGCCACAAGAGCTGCGTGTGAGGTCATACCGCCACGAGCGGTCAGGATACCGTCAGCGGCACGCATGCCTTCAACATCTTCAGGGTTGGTTTCCTCACGGACCAAAACGTTGGCCACCTTAGCGGCACGGTATTCCTTGGCTTTTTCGCTGGTGAGGGCAATGCGACCAACAGCGCCACCAGGACCTGCTGGCAGACCTTTAGCGATGACAGTATGCTTCTTCTCGTCGGTAGTGTCGAGAATGGGGTGGAGCAGTTCGTCGAGTTGCTCGGGGCTGAGACGCATGACGACTTCCTTCTCGTCGATACGGCCTTCTTTCAGCATGTCAAGAGCCATGGTCAGGGCAGCCACACCAGTGCGCTTACCGACACGGCACTGCAGCATGTAGAGCTTGCCATCTTGGATGGTGAACTCGATGTCGAGCATGTCATGGTAGTTGTCCTCGAGGATGCGACGCACTTCGCAGAGTTCCTTATAGGTCTCAGGCATCAGCTCCTGCATGGACTTCATATGTTTGTTCTGTTCGTTCTTGGTCTCGTTGTTCAGTGGGTTGGGGGTACGGATACCAGCTACCACGTCTTCACCTTGGGCGTTGATGAGCCATTCGCCATAGAACTGGTTGTCACCAGTGGCGGGGTTACGGGTGAAGGCCACACCAGTAGCGGAGGTGTCACCCATGTTACCGAACACCATGGTCTGCACGTTGACTGCAGTACCCCAGTCATCCGGAATACCTTCGATGCGACGGTAGGAGACAGCTTTCTTACCATTCCAGCTCTTGAACACAGCCTTGATGCCGCCTTCGAGTTGTGCTTCAGCGTCATCTGGGAACTCGGTGTGGAGCACTTTCTTGATGCGAGCCTTGAACGATTCAGCCAACTTCTTGAGATCGTCAGCGGTCAGCTCGGTGTCGCTCTTGTAGCCTTTCTTCTCCTTATAAGCGTCAAGCATGTCATCCAACTGCTTGCGGATGCCTTGACCGTCAGCAGGCTCAATGCCTTCAGCCTTTTCCATGACGACGTCAGCGTACATCATGATCAGACGACGGTAGGAGTCATACACAAAACGTTCGTTGCCACCAGTCTTCTTGATCAAGCCAGGGATGGTCTTGGAGCAAAGGCCGATGTTCAAAACGGTATCCATCATGCCAGGCATTGACTTACGCGCGCCTGAACGGCAGCTGACGAGCAGTGGGTTGGTGGGGTCGCCATATTTCATGCCCATGATTTTTTCCATCTTCTTAATACCAGCGTGGACCTCATCCATCAAGCCTTTAGGAAGTTGGCAGTTGTTCTGGTAATAAGCGGTGCAGCACTCGGTGGTGATTGTCAAACCAGCGGGTACAGGGAGCTTGAGCAGGCACATTTCGGCAAGGTTAGCACCCTTTCCGCCCAGCTCGTTCTTCATCGAAGCATTGCCTTCAGCAGTCTTTCCGCCAAAGGTGTAAACGTACTTTGTCATGTTTTTAGTTGTTTATTAAAGAATTGTTTTTCTCGTTTTTTGAAACGGCAAAAATAATAAAAAAGATTGCTAACTTTGCAGCCTAAATGTAAAAAACATGGGTTGTTTCACAAAAATATTTTTGACAGGTTTAGGTTGGGCTTTCGGAGGCCCCATTGGAGGTATCATCGGTTATGCGTTGGGTAGCCTTTTCTCAAGCAACCGCCCCAGCGTGATGCGTTCCGAAGTGAATGAACACTTCGGCAATACCGAGGAAAAACGTGATTTCAACGTGACCCTTTTGGTGCTTTCGGCAGCGGTGATGAAGGCTGACGGGAACGTCAAGAAGTCAGAATTGGATTATGTGAAGCGCTTCTTCTTACAGAATTTCGGTCAGGAAAGGGCTGAAAACTACATCAAGATGTTGCGTGAGATTCTCGAGAAGGATTACAATATCTACGATGTGAGCCGCCAAGTGGGACAGTACATGGAGTATTCTTCGCGCTTGCAGCTGTTGCATTACCTGTTTGGCATCGCTTCTGCTGACGGCTTCGTGTCCGATCAAGAGGCAGACGTCATCCATTCCATTTCCATGTATATGGGAGTAGGGGAGGCTGATTATCGGTCAATCAAGGCGATGTTCATGCGTGAGGTCAATCCATCAGAAAACGCATATAAAATCTTGGGTGTTGATCCTGCAGCCACTGACGAGGAAGTGAAGAAGGCTTATCGTGAGATGGCCAAAAAGAACCATCCTGACTTGGTGAGCAATTTAGGTGAAGAAGTGCATCAGGCCGCTGAAAAGAAATTCCAGGAAATCAACGAAGCCTACGAACTGATCAAGAAACAGAGAGGAATGTAACTCTTATCTTTTAACTTTTATCTCTTATCTAATTAAAGAGTCTCCAATTAACTCCTATGAAAAACCTGCTGTCGCGCATCGGGTAATGCGGTGCGATGAATGAATTGCGGTTTCCTGTGAGGAGGAACATGTTGCTATATTGCAAGAAAATGTCGGCTTTTTTAATATTGATGGCCAATGTCAGGTCGATGAATGGATAATTGCCAATGAGGACTTCATTTTGAAGATAGAAGGTCCTGAGGGCTGGCATATAGGCATCTGCATAGTACTTTGTGAAATAATGAACGGTGATGCTGGGCTCAAGGGTGGTGGCTTTTTTGAATAATGGCTGCTCATAGCCAAATTTCAGCTTACCGAGGAACAAAGGAAGATGGATGATATTTTCATTACTGGCTTTCTGTAAGGTTAAGAATGCCTCAATTTTAAATCTTCCGAGTGCCACTTTCACGTCGCCATACAGTTCGCTGACACTGGTAAAGCCGTCATATTGCTCGGGACGCGCCTGTTGGTTGAAATAGATGAGATCGTTGATCGTCGTGTGCTTGACGCCCACATTGAAGATTTTGTAATGGTAATTGGCACCAAAAATCAGGTATGTGGCAGGATGAAAGTCGTTTTCCCAGCGGAAATGGTTGGATTCATATTTTGACTCAAACCATGTGGGAGATTGGCGTTTCATGTCGAAATCGACGGTCAGTTTCCCGAAATTGCGTTCCCTGGTACCGAAATACTGCCGCCACTGTCCATTAATGTTGAAGTCACCAATCTGATAGCCTAATGTGACGAGTTTGGCTTTTCCAGTGATGGTGGTCGACTTAAACAAGTTGATGATGATACCTCCTTTTATGCTGACTTGGGAATGGCTTTGATCTTTGATGACCTTTTCGTCAAGATAGTCGTATCGTTTGATGTTAAAGATGTCGTAGTCGATGCCTGCAAACACGTATAAGGGGACGTCATTGGAATAGTTTTGATACCCTAAGGAATTCCAATAAAGGCTGTTATGGAAGATTTGAACGATGGTGGTATCGGTAGTTGCCGTGTTGAGCAAAGTGTCGTAGGAAGCGTAGAAAGGCACGTCTGCCGAGGTTTCGTTATAGAATAGTTGATTGCGTTGGAATGCAAAACTGTGGTTGATACGACCGAAGGTGAATTTTCGTGTGCTTACGGAGTCAACCACTATAGTAGATGTGATAGAATCTGCCACCAGACGGGGGATAGAGTCCATTGACAGGGTGTCAGTCAGAGTGACTTGAGTCGTTTTGTGTTGGGGCAGCAGATTGAGGTAATGCTTGAATCCTGCACCTGATACTTTGATGTAATTGGAGGCATTAGATAGGTTGGTAAGGATGGCGGAGTTATCGCTTTCCTGATGTTCGATGTAAACATTGTCATCAATGATGCCCCCGTTTTCCTGGACTTCAATTTTGTTTCTGAACCAATAGGCGAGAGCCCTGTAGCGTTGATCTTTTGTGGTGTATAAAAGGTTGATCCAGAAATAGTTGTTATTTGATTTGTTGTTGAAAAAAGTGGCAGGTGAGGAGTTGATATTATATTCGAAAGAGAGGAACAGTCCTTTTTCGAATTGACGAGCGAACTTGAAATTGAGGTGTTGCTCCTTATTGCCGATCGACATGACGTAACGGATCTCGGAGTAGGGAAGGAGAGATAGATAGGTTTTGAGGTCTTTCTCCGTCTTGATGTATTGTGCGAATGCAGGGAGTTCCATGTTGAATCCTGTCATTGGTGAGACGTAGAATCTCATGGGACGGTGAGCCAAGCCAATGTTGGATAGGGTAGAGTAGATGGTTAGATCGCGGTTGAGTATGTCGAAATTGTTGGCGTGGAATGTAGCGGTATCGGTGTGGCTTGGTGAGTTGAGTGTGATGGAGTCAAAGGAGATAGGGTAGAAGATCACCGAAGTTGAATCGTTTCTTTGTGATTGGGCGAAAGAAGCGATCCAAAGGAATAGGATTAATATGGTAATGGTGATCTTTTTCACGAGGCAAAGATAAGAAATAGTTAAAAGATAAGAGATAAAAGATAAAAGTTAAGTGGGTGGATCAAACCAATAACTATTAACTCTTATCTTTTATCTCTTATCTAAAACAGAAAAAGCCTGAGAGTGTCTCAGGCTTTTTCGTTATGGGTGGGCGGCGACCTACTTTCCCACGTTTTACCGCAGTATCATCGGCACTGCCGGGCTTAACTTCTCTGTTCGGAATGGGAAGAGGTGCGCCCCGGCGTCACAGCCGCCACTTGTCTCTTTAGGCCAAGCGGCTCTTCGGGATGG
>JAEEGJ010022182.1_pt1 | contig 13521 bp, 16 predicted proteins | sample 8958761 | NCBI WGS metagenome assembly JAEEGJ01 (sample SAMN16246546, study PRJNA631951) | gut metagenome | biome: gut microbiome; feature: rumen; material: RS-attached | host: Bos | place: Iran: Karaj | collected 2018-10
CGGCTTGATCCACGACTGCACCATGGTGATGGCATCGCTAAAGAAGCCAAAGAGTTCCTTACGACCGCCGAGATCGGCCCATTGCTTGACGACTGCTTCACGAGCGTTGGAACTTTCCGTTACCATTTTGCCCAATTGATCGGACAATCGCGAGAATCCTTCTTGGGCGTCTTCAAAGTCGCCAAACATGAGCTGCCAGATGCGAGTCCAGCCAGAACCCACGGCTTCCTTATAGGTATCCATGAGCTGGGTGAAGGTTTTCACCTTAGTTGCAGCATTGGTCGCGGTATTAGCGAGCTTGGTGATTTCCTTGGCCTGAGATTCAGAATAACCCTGCTGCATGAGCTCGGCTTCGCTATAGGCGCCAGCCATCTGCTTCAGGGTCTCATTCAGAACATCAGCAGTCAGCCATCCCTTCTGAAGAGAATCTCGGAAGGAACCTTCGGCTTTAATATAATTCTTGGCGCCAGTACCAAGCCTCTCGGATGTTCTGATCAAGGCATCCTGGAAGACCTGACCACCCATGCCAGCATTGACCACGGAATTCCAATCCATCAGTTTCACTGTACCGGTGGCCAGTGCCTGGGATAGCTGGTACATGGCAGTGGATGCCTGCTGCGAGTTCGAACCCGAGACTGCTGCAAGGTTGGCAATACCCTTGATGGCATTTACTGAGGTGTCCAGATCAACACCGGCGGCCGTGAAGGTACCGATGTTGCGGGTCATCTCGGAGAAGTTGTAAATTGTCTGATCGGCATATCGGTTCAGCTCGTCGAGAGCCTTGTTGACGTCATCGATCTTGGTGCCCTTGGATTGGGTATTGGCGAGAATCGTCTGGACCGAATTAATCTGCGTCTCGTATTCAGCGAAACCGTCCTTAAGGCCCTGGGTAAAGTTCTGCATGGTAGTCATGCCATAAGCCATGGCCTTCTGACCAAGACCTGCAAACATACCGGCGAGAGCAGCTTGCATTGGTTCGATCTTGGCAGTAACGCTGTCCATCTGCTCGGTGATGTTGGACATATTAATATTGTCCACAGCGGTTTGAATGCCAAGAATGCCTTTAGCCGCTTGACCGGAGGATTCCACGACCTGATTGGCCATAGTCGATGATGCTGATGTTACCCCCTGCATATCGACCTTATCAGCGGCAGCATCAATACCTTGGATGCTCTCGGCGGCATCGGCTGCGGATTGCTCAACTTGCGAGCTCATCTTTGCCGCGGACGACCCGACACTGCTTAGATCCGTCCGGTCAGCAGCAGCGTCAATATTTTGAATACTTTCAGCAGCGGTGGTAGCAGATGTTTCCACTTGAGCGCCCATCTTTTGGGCCGATGTGGAAATATTACTGAGGTCGACCTTGTCTGCTGCCGAATCAATATCCTTGATGTTCTTAGTGGCATGTTCGCTCATCTTAGCAACATCGTTATCGACCTTATTAGCCGATTTGCTGATGTTCTCCATGCCCTTGGAGGTATCCTTGAACTGGAAACCCGCCTTAAGCTGTTCCAAAGTCTTGGCCACTCGGGCAGCAGCCTGTTGGAACTGGCCGTCATTGATCTTAAGTGATACCACTCGTTCATCAATATTAGCCATTGTTGCTCACCGCCTTCCATAATTCATCAGCCATGGCGTCAAAAATAGAGGCAATGGCTGGATTAATATAGTCACGGCCCCGAACGTATCCACCGTTCCGAGTACCGTGACCGTATTGCAATATAATTGCAATATTAACACCTTTATTGATGTGCGCATTGGTCCATACAATTTCCGCGCCGCCACGCGTCTGATGGACTTCATATCCCCACATGGATGCGGTAGCACCGCTATCCACGGGGGTCGCCGAGGATAGTGCTTGGACTCCTCGACGACCATACATATCGAATATACGTCGATAATCTCGTTTGGTTGCTCCTCGGAGAAACTGTTCAAGATTATCGAAATTTCCCGATACTTCTACCGTGATACCATCCGCCATGATTACCCCTTGGTCTTCATGGCGGCAAGACGCTGCGCATTCTGTTGACGTTGCCACGCAGCAGCTTCGGCACGAGACATCTTACCATGTTTACCGGAAGCGCTCCCTTGTTCCGCATCAAAGATTCGAATGAGCATCAGCAATCTATTGAGATGCCAATGCTGGAATTCGATCGGGATGTTGCGTACAATCATCCAATAATAGATGACTTCCGATGTAATGGTTTGTTTCTTGCCATTTTGACGTCTAAGATCATGAACCGAACTGGCGGTATGCGGGTCTTGAATGTATTGCTGAATGGTCTTGATGTTGTCGTAAGACATCCGCTGATAGACGCCAGGATCTTTCGGATCGGCATCCATACAGCGGATGTAATCAAGCATGTCCTCTTCGGACTTTGGTTTGTCATCAAGAAATGGGACTTTATGAATAGATTCCCACTTCGCAACGCTCACCAAGGAATGCTCGAGACTCAAATGCGCACCATCATAGGGGATAAAGCGATTGGTTTCGCTATTATACAATTCACCACTTGGTATATCGAGTTCGAGCATGATTGTCTCCTTACAACAACTGATTCACACGTGCTTGCACGGCATTGTAATTGTATCCGGCAGCTTCGATGCGCCTACGACGTTCATCGCCATTACCATAGTCACCACGAATGACCGCTCGCGCAACATCATCAAGCGTTGCACGCGAGGGACTAGCTGGGCCAGCACCGAGTTTTCGATTCACTACGTTCTGCACTTCATTGAAGTTGTATCCAGCGGCTTCGAGACGCCTACGACGGTCATCGCCATTACCCCATGCGCCGTTGATGACTTCCTGGGCAATAGTATCCACACTCTTCTTGGCGGGACGAGCAGGAGCCGAAGAAGCGCCAAGCTTCTGATTGACGATCTTCATAACGGCATCATAGTTACCACCAAGACGACGGCGTCGTTCGTCACCATTGCCGTACTCTCCGCGAATGACAGCGTCAGCAAGCGCATTGAGATTCGTAGTCGGCTTCTGTGCTGGCTTCGAGGGGGTAGCGGGTTTGGCAGGTGTGGTGCCCTTGGTCATCGCATCATACCATTCCTGAGCGCGCTTCATATACGCAGCATTCTGGGAACCGGCGATGGATGCCGGGCATTCTGTCGACGAGAAATGGTTATGCGGGAAGACGTTTTTCATCCACGTCGGGCGACCGAGCTTGTAATACTTGCAGAGCGCGGCGACAAGATGCGCGCCATTCTCGAGACATGCGTCGGAAATCTTCCACGGATTCGCCTGACAATCGGCGTGCTCGATGCCGATGGATGTGGAGTTGGCATCGAAATTGCCAGCGTGCCAAGCGGTATCCTTGTCCCAGACCAGCTGACCGATTCGTCCATCCGACTGCACCTGATAGTGCGCGGAGGCTTCTCGGTCCTGCCAGACATTATAGCATCCTTGGATGGTCAGATTTCCGGCGTTATGATGGAGGACGATCTTGTTGATAGTCCCGGCTCGTCCGGGTGTAAAGTGTTTGGTAAGGATGAGGTTTTCATCGGCTTCGATGTTTTCCCAATTCTTCATGATTATCTCCTAATAAAAAAGGCCCTGATGCGGAAGGAGGAACATCAGGGCCTTTGGATTTATTATCGAGTCGAATCCGTCGAAGCGACATCTTGCGATTTTGACGTATCGATGGACGCTCCGGCATCATGACTCGCGGGCTCAGGAGTGACCACTGGCAACATCATAGGAGCCAGGTTCACTCGCCCGTTCCCTTGAAAAAACCCGCGACCTCGTCCGGCATCGGAACCCTAGGCTCTTCGGTTTCGCTACCATAGAGTGCGGCCTCGAGTTGCTTGAGCTTGGTCGCATCAACCTTGGTCGAATCGATGGTGATGCAAGCAGTCGGCTTATGGCCAGACACAGCCACGGGGTTGGTGGTGAGCTCCCAGCTAAAAGTAATGGCCTCAGGCGAGTCATTCACAGTAGCAAAGGCCTTCTCCGACGGAGCGGCAGTCGCGCCATAGATGATATGAATCTTGTATCCATGTTCGGTATTCTGCGTATCGTTACCCTTGAAGGTGCGATAGGACAGCGCGAACGGCTTACGGTTCTGCTGACCGATGACCACACCAGGCTGAAGTTCCGCGGTGCCATCGCAACGACCGAATTCTTCCGGATAGGTGAAGGCCTCGATGGTCGCACCGAATTCCTCGGCGGAAATCAGATTGAGGTACTTGGTGTTGTCGGCATACTGAGGGGTCGCTTCTGCACCAGAGGGCGACTCGGTAACCGAGGTCAGACCATTCCAGGCAACGCCCTTGTCGTACCCGGAACCCGAATCAGACTGCGGATAGAGCACACCACGATCGACACCAGTTTCATAAAAACGTTCGCCAATCTTATCCCATTCAAGCTTAGCCATGAGATTGTTCCTTTCAGTAATAAATCATAAATGTTGTATGATGTAAATTATCTGCTACGTAATGCCTATCGAAGACACATTGTGGCAGCATAGCGATCTTATCAGGAATGATGGAATCGGGATCGGGATCGATGACCGTTATCATATACTGATGCTGATACATATACGGATGATTATCCGCAAAAGTGGTATCAGCACTGGATCGCTCATAGAGAATCGCTGGATACTTCATCCGCGATGGTGCTTGGAAATATACATTACGGCTAAAATCAGGGATGGATGGTTCGACAACGGAACGTTCCTGATATGCCTCAGCCATGATGGTTTCCAGCAGCTGCTGAAGTTCACTCCGAGGTCTGCTCATGATAATCTCCAGCTATTTGAAGGATGATACGTGGTCGTTGGACTTGAATTGAGGCTACTTTCCATTTGCGGCCCATATAAACCACATACCGTATATCGGCAAGATGCGCGTTAAGATAATCGTCACCGATGACACTAATGGCGTTGTCCACACGAATTGGTTCATTCATGTGGTCGCCTTGGTCCCAGCGAATACCGTTGCGCGTAACATTGCCGATATACGTATGTTCTTCAATAGAGGCCCGCCATACTCCAGGTGCGGTTTCGCATTCGACTGCGAATCCTATAGAACCATAAAAGCGGGCCATGGCTTACTCACCAGCCTTCGGAGTTTCGCCGGTTTCGGTGGTCGATTCCGCATTGTTCGTCGATCCCCCAGAATTTACTTCCGATTTTGGCGGAGTAACGGTACTGGGTTGAACAGCACTAGCGGCTTGACTTCCCTCACCCGGCGTCACGCTTTTGGGGCCTGTTCGATCACGATAGCAGACTTCGGCTTCGTCAGGGCACCAGACATGCGGGTTTCCATCAGATACTTCTGCTGGTTGTAATCGATGTCGAAGTCATCGAAGGAGGTGATTTCGCCACCGCGATCGGTACCGCAGGAGTAATCACGGAGGTTGACGAGGATTGCCTGAACAAGGTTGCCTTCTGCATCCTTGAAGTTCTCCATGATCGGGACTTCGATGATACGAGAGACACCGAGCTCAGAAGCGAGCGATGCATCGGTATCATACAGACGATGACCCATCTGATCGCGCTGGATCATGAGCTGTGCATGGAGCGCAGGGGTCATAAAGGCGGTAAGCTCACCGGAGCCCATGTAGCCAACCTTGGACAGTCGAATACGATCCACGAGCTGCATGGACGTTTCGTCATTCTTGCCCTTCGAATGAATGACGTACAGATCATCTTCCGAGACAATAGGACGGATCGATTCGGTATTGATGTGATCCTCGGCGGACACTTCACGACCGTCACCGATAAGGATGGCGCGTGCAATTTCCTCATCCAGCATGATGCGCATTTCACGCATGAGCCAGTTCACGACCTGGAAGTCGGTGATGTCGAGAATGTCGTCACGATCGAGCTTCTGCTTCTTATAAATCGTGGTCGGGGTCGTCTGACGCTTGGCGACCTTGATGATCTCATCCATCTTACGATGGTTGTTATTACGATCCAGCGTGAAGCCCTTAGCACGAGCATCGTCTTCAGTGATATCAGCCCACAGCGTCTTGATGCGAGAGAACGGGACATGGTGCGTGCCGGAGAGTACGGTGGCAACCCATTCGGTGTCGCGCTTGTACAGATCGGGCTCATTACGCACAGCCTTGGCATCGGGGAACAGAATGTCGATGTTCTTAATGCCGTAATCCTGCGCATGGGCGATAGCGAATCGCTTGAACGAACCAGAAGCGTCCGTTTCAGCGGCCTTCAGAAATGCCGTCTGATCTTCATGCGAGATGGTCGCAGCCGCAGCAAACGTGGCGGACTCATTCTTATCAAAGATATTCATAGTATCTCCTTCATCCGCCGAATGCTCGACGGGCTTATCATTGGTATCATCGGAAGAATCATCGGCTTCTTCCGTGCCTTCCTGTAGCGCAAGCCCAACAAGACCATACACTACTTCCTTCTGCTTCGGAGTAAGACTATCGATAACGGTAGCGACATCATCTTCGTCGTCATCGTCATCGGTATCATCGGACATATCGTCGCGATCATCCTCTTCATCAGCATGTTCGACCTCGCCGAAGTCGAATACGTTACTCGGATCTCCGGCAAGTTCGCCATGAGCGATGGTCTCATCATTATAGATGATGACTTCATCCTCAAGTTCATCGATACTGTCGCCATGGGCGATGGTAACGTTATCGATGAATGCACCAGGGTTCGCTCCGGCAAGAACCAGGCTCACTTCCTTAATGCTACCATGAATTACGTCATTGCCGTTCTGCTTGACGTGGTTGGCATAAATCGACAGGGCGTTGATGTCACCATGTCGAACAGCTTCCTTGGCATTTTGAGCTTCTTCTGAATCATTGAAGAAACCGTAGCAATACACGCCATCATTGCGATTCTCGAGGACAACGTTACCAAGAAGATTCGACGGCGAGGAGTGATCATGCTGGAAAACCAGTGGGACGGTGTCCCCATCACAATCCTCGAATGCGCCGTTCCTGATAACGCGACCATCGGAGCAACGAATGTCGTTCTTAGTGGCATACCCACTAAAGTCACTTTTCATACTCATAGAGTACTCCTTATGTCTTGTCGTTGAAACAGATCATTCCAACATCTATTGTTCTTGTATCCCTTCGCCAGACTCATCCCTAGCATCTTCCGGAGTATTGGCGATGAAATTCTCATCGTCCGACCCAGAATCGGCTTTGTTCAAATTCTTGTTGCGAAGTTCATCAGCAGCCGGATCATTCACTCGTGGGAAGCCCATGACGGATCGGAATTCGTTGGAACTCATGATCTCGTTTCGAGTAAACTTGTCGGCGATTTCGGCAAGTTGTTCAACCGGGACCAGTTTGAATGGATCTCGGAAGAACTTAACAGTCTGCCCCTGAGAAATGGCGGTCTGCGTCAGAAAAGTTCGCTTCATGGCATCGCAAATTGCCGAAATAATCGGTTCCAATGTACGATTATGATAGTTCAACGTTTCTTCTTCAGACCCTGTACCATTGGCAATATTTTCTGAAATGCCGAGCTGCCCATACAACATCGTCTGCAGATACTTAATCTGTTCGAGTAGATTGTTCTCCACAGGACGATTCAACTGCGTAATACGTTCAGTACCATCAGTATAAGCAATGCCGTATCGAGACCCCATCAATTGGTTCTCAATGTCCTTACGTCGACGTTCGGCTTCTGCGCGCTTGGCATCAGACTTGATCACGTAAGGAAGCTGGATGATAAGATCCATCTTTCCAGAACTCGACTGTTCATCGATGACGTCAAGCAGATTGAGCTTGCGAATCAATCGCTGAAGGGTCGAATTCGGTTCATTGATCACTGCATACAAAGGGTTCTCAACAATGGCGACCATGGATTTGGGAAGGGTGAGTTCCTCATGATCACCGGTGCGATCGTTGTACACATCAACACGTACTTCATGAGGATACCATTCCCTGATTCGTCCGACTCGTACAGATTTGATATCATACGAGTTGTTTTGAATCGGACTGACGTCCAAATCCACTGGCACCACTGCCGCGACACCTTCGTCAAACATGGTCAGGACTAGATCCTGAATGAATTGGCGAGGCGTCTGATCGATATTGGCACTAATACTCAGACAACGCTGTAAACCGCTCTCCATGGCTTTGACATATTGACCTTCTTCATTGAGTTTACAATGACGAATGTCCAATGCTGCAACGTCAAGGGCGATGCGGTTGTACAACGAAGATACAATGGATCGTTCATTTCCTCGCGAGAGGTATGCTCGATCAGGATTCATCGAATAACTGCGTCCGATGCTAGGGGCGATCTGTTTGGGCTTGCTGGTAAAGACATTCCATAAATTGGAGAATTTAATTGGAAATACTGCCATAATATATCACCGCCGATACCCGATAAGCATATCGAGATATGCTTTTCCCTTTTGCCTATCTTCGATATTTATTTCGGTGATCTTAGTATTAGCGAATGTTTTTGCCATGGAACGTTCCCATTTGCTACTTTTATTGGCGGCTTTGTTGGCTTTATGTCGAGCTTTCTTTGCGCGATTTTCAGCTTCACTGGCTTTGCCATTCGCTATAGATCTAGTCTCTTCCAAATCGGCAGTGGCCCGATCCAGCTTCTCAATCTTTTTATTACTCGGTTTGATCAACAGATTACGATCTGCTTGCCGGTGGGCTTTTGCCGATTTGCCCTTAGCTATGGTGTAATCACGATCGATACTATCAGCTTTGTTTCGTAAAGCCGAAGCCTGAGCTTCTTTTTTATTAGCTTTTGCATTCAGTCGATCGCTCTTTTTATGCAACCGATCTGCTTTTGCACTAGCTTTCCGAAATGCTTTCGAGGGGTTCTTTCGTCGCCCCCATTTCATACCTAGAACACCATAGTGACAAATGTCAACATATTCAGTATCCATCAAAAATCTCCCTCATATGTCACTACTTTCTCTTCCTTGTATCATTAAAGATCATGTTCATGTACGCTTTACCATAGTGGCGAACCGCAGGATCAATCTGACTCACCTTCGTATATTTGAAGGAGTCACGCATCCTATTATTCCATTTTTCAGCCTTACCCTCAAAACGCAATGCGCGATCATCAGCTCGTTTAAGTCGCTCATCGGCTTTTCGTGCACGACGCTCAGCAATGGCGATCCTCATCCTTGATGGCTTGAATACATCATTAGTAGCGCGCTGTTTGCGAAGCTCCCTAGCTTGTTTGTTGTAAACGTTGCTCACACCACGATGAGCTTCGGTAACTTCTCGGTAACTTGCCGCTTTGGCATCAAGACGCTTAGCCTTCTTGGTAGCTTTACCGAAAGCCTTTGAGGGGTTCCTCCGAACACCCCACTTCATTCCCAATACGCCATAGTGACGAAGAATATCGCTATGGTCGTCTTCAGATGTGTAAACCATGTTCACCTTCTTACTCAAATGCATCGCGATTGAGCTTATAAGAAACGAATGCATCCATCATAGCGGCCACGGCGTCGATCTTATCTTCTCGCCTAGCCTTATACAATTTGCGATTACCATTGGTATCCTCCAAGGTAATACAGTTGCCCATGGTAAATGACATCAGTTCCTCATCAAAAATCAATCGACGATCTTCGGCTAATTTTTTCAGTTCGCCAAGCGGAACAGATTCCGTCTTAGCACCCTGAATAACTTTTGTTACTCCGAATTCCGTATTCTCTCGCACCCAACGCTCGACAAATCCTTTCGCGTTGTATGGATCATAGCCGAAACTACGCACATCATACTCGGAATCAATAATATACTGATCCAGATCATCATAGATAATCTCCAGATCCAGCACAGTCCCTTCCATGACATGGAGCGAACCTTCATTTATGAATTCCTCATACTTATTACGAGCAGCTGTTGGGAGTTTGGTCAATGTGTATTCGGAAATATAGTTTCGAGTCTTGACACCAAATGTCTCCCCACGTAATGGAAAGAGGAAGGTAAATGAGCAGAAATCGTCGCCTTGGGAAAGATCGGCGCCGAGTGCACAAGGAAGACCCCAAAAATCCTGATGACGGTGAGGCAATGTCTCTTCATAAGTAAAGAAGTACGTATAGCCTTCCATCGGAATACCGAATCGTTTGGCAAGAATATCATTACGAGTCGCTGGCGCCTTTTCGGCACGTTCGACGTCCAATTGGAGTGTCTCGTAAGTGACAGTCAAACCCACATTCGGATTTGATTTGATCCAAAGTTCTGGATGATTCACTTCGGAAATATCATCCTGTCGATAATACCAAATACCAACATGGGGCGCTGGGTATTCACCTTTGAGAATATCCATAAGCTCCATCTTGATCGTATCACCAGCAGAGTTTCGCACTGTACCTTCCGAAGAGGTGGCAATAATCAGCCAATCCTCTTCCTTTGAGGCACCCTGTTCGATTGCCGAGACGACATCCTCACGAATATCGCCAGACAACCATTCATCCACCGTACTGATCTTAGGTCGAAGACCCTGAAGCTTGTCGATCGACATCGGTCGAATCTCGAGAAGACTTCCCGTTAGGAAGTTCTCAATACCCTTCTTGGTCGATGCTAGTTTCTGTTGCATATCACGCTGTCCGCCGCTTTGTCCGGGGAGTCGACCAGCGGTCAGGAACTTAAATAACGGACCGCGTGATCGAGTAATGGCGGTACGGAATGGTGACATGACCTCTTCAGCCTGTTTCATAGTAGGCGCCACCGTGATTTGGTGCGTGGTCGAAGTATCTACCACTTCGAAATATGCTTGCACGCATGTTGCAAACAATGATTTGGCATTACCTCGGGAAACGATCAGATAGAATTTATTAATCAATCGTTTCTTGATCCGTCGAGTGACGTAATGGCCTCCAATGCCATCAATATTTGGCTCGTATACCGATCGATCAACGAAATAATACCAGCCAAATATTTGCTCGCCCCATAGCTTGAATGAATCAAGCAAATGGAGGTCGGAGCCATCAGTAAGAGTTAGTTCATTCTCGCAGAATTGAACCCATCCTTCAACTTCGTCGCCATCATAATATACGCCTGGGTTGTTGATGAGATCATCAATACGATTCATCTCCATAGAGATTTCTCGACAGACCGGAATTTCACCACGCATGACTTTATCTCGAAACTCACCGTAATACCTTGGCGTCGCGGTGTTCGATAACGTCATGCTTACTCCTTACTTTTTCTTTTTGTCGCCGCCGATCTGAACATTGTACCCGCGTTTCTTCAATTGGGAGTTGATAAATGCAGTGGCAGCCTTCTTCATCAAGTCCTTGCCGACTTCCTTACCGACATCCAAGGAGGTTTCCTTGGCCCAATCGATGAATTTCTCGCCTCGGGTTTGGTTTTCCTTGGCATACAAAGCCATGGCATTTTTATAGTTGCGTTCGGCTTCGAGTCGAATTCGAACCTTATTAAGCTCGGCGTTGCTCAATTCAGAAATAGGACGCCGTCGGAGTTCTTCCTTGGATCGCCAATCCGCGGATCCTCTCGGTCGCGGTCGATCAAGTCCCGATGGCGTTTCTTCCCAATCCTTCTTTCCTCGAGCAGCCTGAAGTTGTCGTCGATTCCTTCGAACGCCCCACTTCATACCCTTGATACCAAAGTGCTCGAAGAACGCATCAACCTGATCGTCTGCTGCATATGCAACATCACTCATGAAATGCTCCTTCCGCATTGACATTGAACCGGAATTCCAGTTCTTTGATTTGATTCTCCATGGAGGTCACCACGAATGAATTTGTTGGTGGATCAAATACCAGACGTGTTCTTAGCAACACGTAATTGGCCAATCCAGCCAATTGGGTAATATCATTCGTGAAGTCGCCCCATGTCTGGTCCTCACCATCGATCATAAAACCATTGGCCGGACCAAGCCCTAGCTGATGGAGCGTCATAAATGCAGCATTAATCGCACCGATAAGTTCTGGATCAAATTGAGTAAACTCTGCATCGATACCAATAAGGCGTCGAATGGTTTTCAGTATTGACTGTTCTGAATTCATGCTGATTCCTTCCATGGACAGGTGTCATATGGTCGCCGTTCGGTCGGTGTACGCAATTGTGTCGCATCACCATAGTGAATGGCATTATGGGTGGCCAATGAACAGGAGATCAGATACTCTGGATTCAACATGATGTCATCCGATGCTGCAATAGCATCAGGAGTCAATGGCATCATGTGATGAATGATGATCTTTCCGGCTATAGGGTAATCGGGATGGGCAAGATCGAATCCTTGATCACGGGTGATGATGAAGTCGCGCATCTGTTTCCATTCGGAGGAATGGTAGAATCGTTGATTCATCCATCGTTCATGACCAAACGTCTCTTGTCCTGGGATACCGTTCAATTGAAGATAAGAAAATCGATCCTTATAGTCGGGGATAGCAATCAATTCACGATACGTCAATACCTTGCCCATGGCTATCTCGCTTCGGTGGGACCAGTCTGTTTATTATAGTGGCCCTTCTTGTCATACGTGTCATGGGGAATCCCAGTGAGTGTATAGAAACAGAGCTGGCCGATTGGTTGATCGGCATGGAGAAGGATAGGAACATCATTATCGTTCTTGATCTCCAATGTGATCGTCCCTTCGAAACCCGGATCGATGAAACCAGCAGTAATATGCGTGGTCAACCCAATCCGACCGAGGCTTGACTTACCCTCGAATCGAGCAGCAAGATTGGCTGGGAGTTTAATATACTCATTGGTTGATCCAAGAATAAATTCACCCGGCTTAAGCCAATACTTATCAAACCGCTCTTCGATCATTTCGCCGTTACGCAGCTCATGGGTGAGTCCATCATAATATACTCCATGCCGCATTAATCGATCAATGGATTCAGATGAACCATCTTCATAGTGGAATGGTTGACGCTTCTTGATGACGTTCATCAAAGTAACATCGTAACTGGCTGGTTGCACATTGAATCCATTGAAGGGTTCAATATACCCACGTTTCCCAAAGGAAAATATGATGTCATCATCAATCAAAATCATCGGCGATCTCCATTTCGTCAGTGCCACCTTGATAACGTCTCATGGCATTCAATGCTTCTGCCATAAGCTTCTTTGTATCCTCCATGTTCGATACCATCTTGGTCTTGGCTTCGATCATGGCGGTTTCTTGTCTCAACTTCGCTTCTTCAAGCTTGGACTTGTTCGTAGCGAGTCTGAGAAAATGGACAACCTCAGCTGAGGACGCTGTTCCGTCCCTGAGACGCTGTTCGGCAAGGTTCATCGAAAGATTGATGAGCTCTTGTTCGCGTCCTTCTGGTGATGTGGCTGGTGCACCGATTGCTGAGATGGGTTCTTCACTTCGTTTACGACGAGGCATAGGTACTTCATCTCCTGTTCCTGTAAGTTTGTCTTCATGCTTACGAGGTTTTACATAGATACCATGGAAGACCCCCGCGATTTAAGGAGTATTACCCGCCTTTTCGAGGCTCATGAACTGGGTAATTTTTCGAAGTACGCGGCATGGCATCTATGCAAAGCACCATAAACATGAAAATATCGCATATTCGGGTTAAAAATATGCCATAAAAATCCCCTCGGGAGAAAAAATAAAG
>JAEEGJ010022184.1_pt1 | contig 13520 bp, 6 predicted proteins | sample 8958761 | NCBI WGS metagenome assembly JAEEGJ01 (sample SAMN16246546, study PRJNA631951) | gut metagenome | biome: gut microbiome; feature: rumen; material: RS-attached | host: Bos | place: Iran: Karaj | collected 2018-10
GAGTGTTATGAAGGAAGCTCAGAAGATCGTTATTTACCAGACTCCAGATGGGAAGACTCAGATTGATGTCAGGCTGGAGAATGAGACGGTGTGGCTGACACAGGCTCAGATGGCTGAGTTGTTTGAAAAGGATCGAACTGTTGTTGGACGCCATATTAGTAATGTATTTAAAGAGGGAGAATTGGTTAGGGAAGAGGTAAGTGCAAAAATTGCACATACCACTCGGCATGGTGCCATAAAAGGTAAATTACAGACGCAAGAGACCACTCTTTATAGCCAGAGGGACAGGTGGCTGGCACGATACCAAAAATCCACGTCAAATTTGCATGGCGTGGATTTGTTCTTTAGTATGTCGTCTTTTTCTGGGCGTTTGCGCCTCTTGGCGGAAGGCATTCCCCGATTAACGGGGATACTCCGCGTATAGGGCGTTAACGTCGTGGAGGAAAAGGGTGCGGGGGTCGTTGTAGAACCGGACGAAGTCGGAACTGGACTGCTGGCCCGGATAGGGGGCGAAAAAGTGGTTCGGACGGTTATGAGCATTGCGCCAGACGAGGACGTAGCTGACGGGATGCCGCGCGAGGACGGGTGCGAGGGTGTGGGTCCACCAGTCGGGGGTCTTCAGGCATTCGTAGCCGGTCTCGGTGAGTGCTGCGGCCTTCCCGTGTTGCTTGGCAACGGCACAGACCATGGCGAGGTTCTTGTCCAATTGTGCGGCATAGTCGGCAATGCGGAGGGTATCGGCATCGGGCGCCCAGCAGTAACAGTCGAGTCCCATGAGGTCGATGACGTCGTCGCCGGGATAACGTTCCAGATAGCGTGCCTCGTCGCCGTCAGCCTCGGTGCCTGGGGAGTAGGCGTAGAGGGCATTGACGACGCCACGCTCACGGAGACGGTTGACAGTGAGCCGCCAGAGGGCTTTGTACTGTTCGGCGGTGCAATGGTCCTGTCCCCACCAGAACCAGGAGCCTGTATGTTCGTGCCAAGGTCGGAAGAGGACGGGTACGCGGACACCATAGGGTGTCTCCAGCGAATTGAGGAAATTGGCTACGCGGTCGAGCCAGGTGAGGAACAACTCGTGTTTGGAACCGCCGTCCAATACGGCAGAGACTGTTTGCGACTCCGTCGCTTTGAGGGAGTCGGCCACCCAGGCGGTACCACCGCTGAGGGGATTGTCGAGGTGCCAGCTGAGGGTGACCATGCCGCCACGGTCGTAGTGGGCAATGGCCTCCTGTCGGATGCGCTGGAAGGGTACACCATCGAGGTTTAGGGAGTCGCCGAGCTCGATGTGTCCGAGGTCGAAGCTAAGGACGGCGGGATGGTCGTTGCAGACGCTATGGACGTCGGAGCGCTGGTGGACGGTGGAGTCGTTGGTGTAGTCGGCCTGCCACCCGATGCCGTAGACGGTGGCATCGTGATGTCCGAAGAGATAGACGCTGCTGTCGCCCAGTGCAATCAGATTGTGCAACAGGTTTTCTGTACGCTGGGTGCGTCCGCTGTCAGCCAGCGGATCGTCAGCTTTCTGATGATTGCCGCCGCACGAGGCAAGAACCAGTGCGGCGGCAATTATAAAGAGATTTTTCTTCATTTTACTTTTTTACCCTTTTACCTTTAATTAGCAGGAACGGGGGAATGATCCCAGATTGTGGGGAACCAGTAGCTCTCATCGGTGTCGGTGCAGGCACGGATCATCATAGGTACGACGGTCTCGCTGTCGTTCAGCCAAGCACCGCTAGCATGGTCGATGTATCCGTTGGCCTCGTCGCCAGCATCCTTCGAGTTGTTGTCCCAGACGAACATGGGAATACCGGCCAGATAGGCAGCGCGGCAGAAGAACTCGAGGTAGTACTTGCGGAAGGCGTTGGCACTTTCAGTGGTCTGCCATACGCAGCCATACTCACCGAGGTAACAGGGGATGCCCTTGTCGATGTATGCCCTGCGGAGCTTGTATAGCTGGGCGATGACGTATTCCTCGTTGGCGCCTGCTACGGATGTCAACGGATTGGCGTTGTGACCCCAGCTGTCGGTACCAGATGCTACAGGTGCGAGACAGAAGTTGTAGGGGTCGTAGCAGTGGGCAGCGACGATGATACGGTTGGCGTCGTCGGTGGGAATCTGGAGTTTCGAGATGGTCTGATCGATGTTGGCAGCATAGCCTGCGACAGCAATCCAGCGATTGGCGTTTTTACCACCAGTGGCACGGATGGCGTCGACGGCATACTGGTTCCACTTGTTAAGCAGCTCGTTTTCAGCATCGGAACCAGCCCCCCAGTTGTCGCCAGCATGAATCTCGTTGAAGACCTCGAAGATGAGGTTGTCGCTGTAGTCGGCGAAATAGGTGGCCACCTGTCTCCACAGGAAGGAGATGAGTGCTGAGTCCTTCTGGGCTACTTCGGCGTTGGAGGCGGCATTGCCCAGGTCGGTCTCGAAGGAGTCGTGGTGGGTGTTGAGGATGACGTTGAGTCCTGCAGCGAGGGCCTTGTCGACAGCACCAGCCACCTCAGCGAGGTAGTTTGCATTGATGACGTTCGTGGCATTCATGTGGTTAGTCCATGTAACGGGAATACGCACAGTCTTGGCACCGGCAGCGGCGAGCGTACGGAAGGGTGCATCGGTGATGGTTGCAACGCCGTCCCAGTAGCCCCACTGCATGTCGCTAGTGTCGAAGTGGTTACCGAGATTCCAGCCCCACCCTAACTGGCGGGTCATCTGTCCGGCTACGTTGTCGGGCAGCGGCTTGGCTTCCCACGTGAGGTCGATGTCCTGCGCGTTGGTCTTATGCTGTGGACCGACGATGAGCCCTGCGGGGATGTGCAGCGTCTGCTTTCTGTCGAAGCTGACGTCGGCAACGATGGTAAGTGCCTTATCAGCGCCATAGACGGCGGCACTCTTCACTGGCACGCCATTGAGCGTGATGAGCGAGGTGTTCTTGGTGGCAAAGCCGATGTTCTTGTCGAAAACTACCTTGATGGTCTTTTCGCCAAAGAGCAGCAGGTCATCTGTCACGGAGGGAACGACCTCAGTGAACACAGGCGCGTCGACCTCGGTAATGGTGTATTGTGCATCCGTGTCCTGGCAGGCTGTGGCAACGAGTGCCACAGCTGCTAACGGTAATGTCTTGAAAATATTCTTTAGTTTCATATTGCTTATCGTGTTTGATTATTCAACAGTAACTTTAGTGCAGATAACATTGTCGCCATTGAGGAGGAACGAACCGCCCCAGCCCTGGGTTGAGGTGATGTGTTCGTAAACGTAATCGGTTACTTGCAGTTCAAGTGCACCTCCGTGTTCTGCCAGATCCCAGTTGCCGTTGTTGAAGTCGCAGCCTGGGAACGGAGTGTTGGGACTCCAGTGGCCATCGACCAGCTGGCAGTTCCAAGAAGCATCGGTAGCTGTGATGTAGATGCGGATGAGCGAGCCGGCCTTCATGCCTGCAGCGAGCAGCTCTGTACCACCGTCGCTGAGGATGTAAGGCTGATTGCCCCAGTCGTCGGCCACGGCTTCACCAGTCCATACGGTAGTCTCGAGACTGTTGTAATGAGTGACGGAAATCTTGGTGATGACAGCCTGTCCCATCATGACCCAGCACATACCCCAGTCGGTGAGCGTTGTCAGCTGCTCGACCATCTTGTCAGTAGCCTTGAACTCGATGCAACCACCGTGCTCGTCGAGATTGTAGTTGTTTGGACTGATCTCGCAGGTGCTGCCAATACCAGCTGCTACACCAGCTTCAAGATGCTCTGCCCAGTGGCCGTCGTAGAACTTCACCATCCACCAGCCATCGACCGGCGTAACGTAAACGCGGATGACGTCACCAGCCTGGAGACCCATATCCTTGAACATGTTAGGATTGTTGTCGCCATTGGTGCCCTTACCAATCTCCCAGTTGAACGTCCAGTTCTTGAGGTCGGCAAGACCTGTCCAGAGGACGGTGTTCACCTCGGTGTTAGGAATAAAGTCGAAGGTATAAGTAATCTCACCGTTAGAAGAAATCAGGCGAACGCTTGAGCCCTTCTTGGCAGTGGTAGGAATGGAGACGATGAGGTTGGTGCCGCCAGACAGTACATATTGGCAAGCCTCACCATTAATCTCAACACCTGTGAGCTTGTCGCCATTGGCAACAGGCAGCATGAATGACTCGCCAGCCTTCATCTCAGCATCTTCAGCAGGCAGTTCTGTAAAGTAGCAGAATACAGCCTCGTTGACGGTGATGGAAGGAACATTCTCCACTTTCGTGCCATTAGCCAGTGTCAGGGTCGGAGCACCTGAAGTGGCATTCATCGGAACGGTAAGGGTAATGGCATTAGCAGTAGTTTCCAATTCGGGGAAGTCGGATTCGCCAAACTGTACCGATGCGACCAGATCAAGGTCTGTACCCTTAATGGTCAAGGCACCGCCAGCACTGACAGGATTGACACTATAGCCTGTCACAGTGGGCTTTACCAACGTGAAGGGTACATCGACCGTCATACCGTTGGCCATTACCAAATGAAGGTTACCTTCGGCAGCTAAGTTGGGAACGCTCTTGACAACTACCTTGGTAGCTTCGGCAGTGATGTCACCACCAGGAACAATATAGTCGCCTGCGAAGTCGGGGAACTCGACACTTGTTACCAAATTCATATCCAAACCAGTAATGGTCAAAGCCTGTCCGGCCTTGACGGGTGTCGGAGTAGCTACGCAGTTGGTAGGCTTCACGGTGGTCAGCGTACCGACAGGCACCTCTACGCCCGACTTGCAGACGATGATGATGTCGCCGTCAGGAGCCTCAGCAGGCAGGGTGAAGATGATGCCCGTGCCATCGTTGGCAATCTTCATATCATTGGCACTGACACCGCCAATGAGCACGTCGGCAACCATGTTGAAATAGCTACCGGCAATCTTGATTTCCTCACCAGCCTTGGCAATGATGTTGCCAAGAGCCTCTGCGGTGTTACGGCCGGTAATGCTGGTAACGCTCGGAGTACCGATTTCGATGGCCTTATCGGAAGAGATAATCTGATAGTCGAGTTCTTCATCGGACGATACGGTGAGGTCGGCAGTGTACAGCTCAATCTTACCGGTCTTAGCCTCCTCGGGAACGCGTACCTCAATAGTATATCGGTCGTGCTTGAGGAAGTCAGCCTCGCTGATAATCACCTCGTCGGCAAATGCCAGCGAATAGATGAGGTTGAGGTAGTCGCCCTTGATGGTGACAATGTCGCCAGGCATAGCTGATGCAGGCGAGAAGCTCTCGAATTCGATAGGCTCGGTATAGGTGAGTTCGCTAACCGTCTGGATGGTCTCGTTGGTCTTGGACGTCAGGGTGATATATCCTTCCGTAGGACCATCCTTGGGAACAACCACGCGAATCTCACTGGGAACACCAGACTTTACTATTTCATAATTAGTGATGGCTGCAACACCTGGAATCTGGATGCTGGCAACCTGGTCGAGGTTGCTACCCACGAAGCGCAGTGTACCGCCACGCATGACGGGATTGGGACCGTATGCGTTCAGACTGAAACCACCCTTATACTGGTTGGTATCCAAGTCGTCGTTGCTGCACGCTGTCAGCGACAGCCCGACGAGGGCCATCACCAACAGGGTGTATAGACTATATATCTTTTTCATAATACTTATCTTAATACGTTTAATTCGTTTAACTCGTTGTCGTTACTTATTGGGAACTGCACGGATATTGTCAATCATGATGTAGGGATTACACTCTGTTCCATTGACACCGCCACCAATGATGAAGATGGTGAGGCTAGCGAAGTCTTCCTCTTTCAGGCTGAATGGCAGGCCAGATCCGTCGAAGTTGTAGACAAAGCTGGAGGCGATAGGTATTGTTACCGTAATCCACTCACCATTGGTGTCGAACGAACCTGTAGTCGTCCAGGGACGATAGAGAGCACGGGGCAGAGGATTCTTCTTGGAGAAGTAATCACTATTATCCCAGTCGCTCTGACCTGGACAGCGGAAGAAGATGTTGTTGGCACCATTAACAGCATCGCCGTAGACGTCGGGACTGTTGCCGCTGAGCGTCACGTAGCTGGTGGGAGCAAAGATAATCTGCATGGCACCTGCTGCCCAGGCATTGCTGGACGGGATGCACATCTCGAACTTTAGGTTCATGTTCTCTGCTTTCGAGAAGTCAACGACGTCGAACAGTCTGACACCCTGTGGGTCGGGATAAGTCTGGGGGGAGTTCCAGTCACCGCACCAGTATTCGAACGAGTTGTTACCATCGTCCCAACCACCGTCTTCGCTCATGGTTGCACCTTCGCCTAAGACGAGGTAGTTGCCAGAGAGCGACATTTCGCTGGAGGTAATAGTACGTGCATGCCAGCCCTGCTGTGTGCGGCCATTGTCGAAGTCGAACAGCATGCCGCGGTGATCCTGATAGTGGAATGTGGACTGCGCTGTGCCATAGATAGATGTCAGCGTGACGGGACCCTCTGCAGCGTCGTCAGGAACCGTCACTTCTATAGAGGTGAAGTCGTCCGAGATACTGTTGATAGTTGCAGGGATGTTCTGACCACTGGCATCGCAGAAATATACCTCGAGGGGTACACCAGCATCGTTCACCATATAGCTACCGGTGATGGTCACACGGTCGCCGGGCTTGGCATACTCACACGACATAGACGTGACGACGGGTGCCGGGATGACGACATGGAAGTCGTAGGTAACTGTGTCTTGCGACTTGGTAATCATATAGATTTTATCAGTCACCATGATGGGCACATCCTTAGGCACATCGACAATGAGCGCATTGTCAGTCATGTAACTGGTGTTGAGCACTGCCTTGCGGTCGTTGAAATAGATTTCGTAGACACTGCGGAGGTTGCTACCGATGAGCGCCAGCGTGCTCTGGGGAGAAGCCTCAACCACCAATTCTCCGTTGGTATAATGCATGTCCGAGGCATCGTTGTAGTTTTGTACCTCTGTCGAGAGGCAGCGGACATAGTTGACCGTGGGTGTACCGTCGGCCACTTCGTGTTTGTCAGGCTGGTCTTTGCATGATGACAGCGTGAAGCCTGCCATGACTAACGACGCAAAGAGCAATCCTTTCGTATATTGTTTCATCTTGTTCATAATAACAGATTCTTTTGACGATTAGTAACTATAGGTTTCGCGTACGTTGACATGGATACCTTCTACGTTAGAGCCCAGATTGGGATTGTAGAGGACGTCCTCTGCCGACATAGGCAGTGCGAAGTAGCTCTTGCCAATCTCAGAATCTTGACGCAGCAAAACGCTCACATTAGGAGCAGCAACAGAGGTGTCGTAACCCTGCTTCGAAGGATCGGGATTCCATGAGCCAGAGGTGTAATATTCCTTGTAGAGGTCATTCAGACCCCAGTAGGCGTTACGCTTCTGATTGGTCAGCTCGTTGACGCAGAAGTCGGAATTGTAGTAGCTGACGCGTACAAAGTCGTACCAGCGGTCGCCTTCCATAGCAAACTCCAGACGACGCTCTTTCCAGATGTCATCCCAAGAGACGCTAGTTGGACGGATACTACTCGGAATAGCACGATGACGGACGGCATAGAAGGCGTCGATGACATCGGGATCGGTTGATGTAGCACGGTTTGCACCCAGCTTTGCCTCTGCATAGATCAGATAGATGTCCGACAGACGCAGGATGTGGGTAGCCAGTGCGTAAGCCATACGTGCAGGAGCGATATTCAGGTCTGCTACGTGGTCGGCAGTATTTCCGTACAGGTGCTTCACACAGTTAGCACCGGTCGGGGTCTGCAGTGTTCCTGTTGCAGCAGCATTGTAGGTGTCGTCGTAGAGGAAACGCAGGAAGTCCAGTCCTCCGTGGTCACGCCACAAGTAGTCCCATGAGAATCCTGGCAACATCATCGTAGCCTTCAGACGGGTGTCGATGTTGTTGATCCATGCGTCAGGCTGGTTTTCGAGCAGTTTGATGCCGAAAGCCTCCTGCATATCCACGGAGAGACCATTCCAGCCGCCCCAGTCATCACCGAATTCGTCCATGCCTTCCTGGGCAAGGTCACTCTGCAGCGTGTTCTGGCTGGTCCATTGTGAACCGACTGTCCAACGCCATGCGATAAGGCTCTCGGATGCCATATTAGATGTCAGCTTCCATACATCACCATAGTTCTCCAACAGCGAACGTCCGGAGTTGTCAATGACATCTTTTGCCAGTTCAGCAGCCTTTGCAAGGTCGCTGGCATTGAGCGAACCCGAGACACCGGCTCTGGTAAGATAAACCTTTGCCAACAATGCTTCGGCAGAATAGTAATCAAGGCGTCCGGCGGTAGGATTCTTCACACCTTCCAAATCCTCCATAGCTTTCTCCAGCGTCATGATGATATATTCGTAGACGTCGGAACGCTTTACTTTCGGCAGACTGTTGTAGTTGCCAGAAGCCAGCAGACTGGAGTTATTATGGATGATGGGCACGTCGCCAAATGAGCGGACGAGGAAGAAATAGGCCATTGCCTTCCATGTGAGGCATTCGCCCAGACACTGGTTTTTGTTAGGAGCACTGGTAGCTTCCAGTGAATTATACAATGTGGTGGCATGTCCGATGACTGCCCACAGTGAATAGGACATGTTGACCAGGTCTTGGTCGGAACCATTCACAGAAAAGTTCAGATAAGGTGACGAACCCCAGTAATAGTTACCCGAGAGCACTTCACCAACCTTGATGAAACCACGCTGGAAGTCGTACCAGGGCGAGTTGTACAGGTAGTTGACACTGCTGAGGCACTGGTCGGCGGTCTGATAGAAGTTGTCCGTATTGTAGCTGTCCTCTGTCGGTCTGTCGAGGAAATCATCACACGACGACATCGTGAGGGCTGTAAGTGCGGCAACAGCTGTATATTTGATATTTTTCAGTTTCATAATCTTATTCCTTTATATAATTAGAATGATACGTTAAGACCAAACGAATAAGTGGTAGGTGAGGGATAACGTGCGTTATCGAGACCCATGACGTTGGGGCTCTGTGTCGAGATACCAATTTCAGGATCGTAACCGTCATACTTGGTCAGCGTCAGCAGATTCTGGATGTTGCACGAAATACGCAGGCTCTCCAAACCCCAGCGGCTGATGAGCTTCTTGGGGAAGTTGTAGCCCAGGGCGATATTCTTCAGACGGATATAGCTTCCGTCTTCGATATAACGGTCGCTCCAGCGGTCGTTGTCGTTCGGGTCGTTGATGGTAGCACGCGGCATGGTGCCGTCAGGGTTCTTCAACTTTACGTTGTGTATGTCATCATACCAGTTGTAGATGAGCTGTCCGTCGCCACGATCCACACCAGCCGAATAGTCCTTGGAGGCATCAATGGGTGTGAGGATGGAACGTCCGTTCACGTCCTTCAGCTGGTTGGTCCATGTCGAATTCATGTGTGTCAACTTCATCTTCAGGTAGTTACCCACCTTGTTGCCATAAGAACCGTTGATGAAGATGTTCAGGTCGAAGCCCTTGTAACGGAAAGTGTTGTTGAAACCGAAGGTGTACTTGGGCAGCGGCGAACCGATGTTGGTACGGTCGTTTTCGTCAATGATACCGTCGCCATTCAAATCCTTGTACTTGATGTCGCCAACATAAACGGTGGAGTTCTTCGAGAACACACCATTCGTCGGATAGGCAGCGGGTTTTGCTGAGGTCTCGATGTCCTCCAGCGAGGTATAGACGCCGTCAGTCACATAGCCGTAGAAGCTGTAGAGTGACTCACCAGCCTGCGTGAGGCTTACAACGTCACTCCACTGTCCATAACCGATGAGCTGAGCGTTGCTCGAACCGTCTGAGAGGCTGACAAGCTTGTTCTTGTTGAACGAAATCTGGAAGTCAGCATCCCACTCGAACTTGCCAACCAGTGGGTGTGTGTTCAGCGAGATCTCGACACCGGTATTGCGAATCTGTCCGTAGTTACCATAAGGTGCAGCAAGGGCGGAAGAGCCGTTACCGCTAGTACCCATGTATGAGGGCAACTGCAGCTGCATCAGCATGTCCTTCGACTCCTTGTTATACCAGTCGACGGTCAGGTTGACGCGGTCGTTGAAGAAACCGAGGTCGATACCGATGTTCCACTGTTCCTGGCTTTCCCACTTGATGTCCTTGTTGGCAATCTGTGCAGGACGGTAGCTAGTACCCAGAGCTGTCTCCATGGTAGAAAGCGGAGAACCCCACTTGTAACCACCGATGCTCGAGTTACCAGTCTGACCCCAACCGACACGCAACTTACCATTCGACAGCCATTTACCGACGGCCTCTTCTATGAACTTCTCATTCGAGAAACGCCAGCTGGCTGCAAACGAGTGGAAACCGGCCCAGCGCTTGTTGGGACCGAAGTTCGAGCTACCATCGTAACGGTAGGTATAGGTAGCATTGTAGCGGTTGTCGTAGCTGTAAGTCCAACGGGTGAAGAACGAAGCCATAGAACTGCTACCAAAGCCTGCGCCAATCTGCGGTGTACCAGCACCCAGAGCGGGATTGTGTACAGCGTCAGAGGGCAGACCGGTATTGTAAACAGAAACATAGTCGTACTTCGACTCCCAGCACTCTTGACCGATCATGGCCGTAGCTGAGTGTTTGCCGAAGGTGCGGCTGTAGGTGAGGTAGTTCTTCAACTGCCAGAAAGTACTGGAGTTCTTCTGCATACGGCTCTCGTTGCTCGAACGCTTCCAAGTGCCGAGGTCAACCATCGGTTCGTAGGTCTCACCCTTGTTCCAACCTAAGTCGAAGCCTAACTCTGTGTGCCAGACTAAGTTCTGGATAGGTGTCACCTCGAAGAAGATGTTACCATTCAGTTTCTGACGCTTCAGCAAGATGTCGTCCATCATTGCCATGGCGATGGGGTTAGGATTGGTATAGCCTTCCTGCGATACGCTGGAATAGCTGCCGTCTACATTATATATAGGTATAGAGGGAATGGTGGTCAGTGAATAACCGATAAGACCCTCGTCTGAGTCAGCCAGCTTCAGGTCATCCTTCGTGTCAGAGTATGTAATACTCAGACTCATCTTCAGCCAGCTCTTCAATTGTGCGTCGAGGTTGGTACGAGCCGAGAAACGTCTGAACTCAGAACCGATAATCGTACCTTCCTGATCCATATAGCTGCCGCTGACGTAGTATTGCACCTTGTCTGAACCACCCTGTGCACTTACCTGATGAGAGTGCTGGAAGGCTGTCTGGAAAACGGCATCCTGCCAGTTCGTACCCTTGCCCAGCAGCGAGGGGTCGCTGAAGTTGCCTACGTGAGAAGCTTCGCCTACTTCAGCATAGCTGTTGTAGTAATCTGCATATTCGCGCAGGTTCATCATATCCAGTCGCTTTGTCTGACGATTCCATGCTGCCATGCCGTTATAGGTAAATTTAGCATCACCGGCCTTACCACGCTTGGTGGTAATCAGCACGACACCGTTAGCACCCTGCGCACCATAAATGGCGGTAGCGGAGGCGTCCTTCAGAATTTCCATCGAGACGATGTCGGATGGGTCGATGGTTGACAGCGGAGAAATGGTAGATACAGAACCATTACCCAGCGCATCACCCAAACCATAGCTTGCACCTGACGTGCCGCCGCTCTGTACGGGCACACCGTCAATTACATACAAAGGCTCAGCATTGGCGTTGATGGTAGCGGTACCACGCACGCGGATTGCCGATGACGAACCAGGTGCACCTGAGGTCGATACGGCAGACACACCGGCTGCGCGACCTTGCAACGACTGGTCGAGCGAAGTGATGATAGAGCCCTTCACGGCACTTTCACCCAACGATACCGAAGCACCGGAGATGTCGCTCTTCTTCATCGTACCATAACCTACGACTACGACCTCGTCGAGCATCTTTTTGTCTTCTTCGAGAGTAATCTGGTAGTTGTTACGTGCGTCAATCGTGATTTCCTTCGTCAAATAGCCGATGTAGCTAACGACGATGGTCTGTCCCTGATTGACACTGAGCGTAAAGTTTCCGTCGAAATCGGTAGCGACACCGTTCGATGTTCCCTTCACTACTACACTGGCTCCGATGACAGGCCCCATGGCATCCGACACCGTGCCAGTAATCTTCTTCGCCTGTTGTGCTTCATTGGGCAGTGGTGAGCTGCCCTCTGCTGCATACGTGACGGGCGAATAGCCCAGCAGGAATATTGTGCATAATCCTGCCAGCAGAGATAGTTTACTGCAATTTAAATCCATACTTTGCTTGTTAGTTAATAGTATAATGAATCTTTTGTTTCTGTTAAGACGTTGCAAAGGTAATGCTTTTTTTGTAAAAGCTAACATCTTTTATTGACAGTTTTTGATACTTTTTTGCTTTTTGGACTTTTATGTACAACAAAAATCCACAATTTAAGTTTTTTTAAGTATCTTTCTGACTGAAAGTATGCAAGTTTGTTAAAATAGTATAGTACTATTTCAAAAAATAGTGCTAACTTTGCAACGTGATAAAATGATACGTCGGACTAAAGACCAAAGAGTATGAAGAAAACTGGTTTTATCGCCCTGTTGCTGACGCTGTTCATCGCAATTCCGATGAAGGGTCAGATTCGTGGTAATAGTATTAATGTCGAGGTCATTCCCGACCATCAGGACTGGCGTTATGAGGTGGGAGAAACCGCTATATTTAATATTAAGGTTACGCGCGAGCATACCTTATTAAATAATGTAACGGTGGATTATGCCGCTGGACCGGAGATGTATCAGGACGTCAAAAAAGAAGGAGTGGTATTGAAAGATGGTACGCTGACGCTGAAAGGCAAGATGACGAAGCCCGGCTTCTATCGAGTCGACGTAAAAGCCACCATCAATGGCAAGGAGTATAAGGGTGCTTGCGGCGCGGCCTTCTCGCCAGAACGTTTGCAACCAACTACCGTCATGCCTCAGGACTTCAGCGAATATTGGCAGAATGCCATCAGCGAGGCTCGCAAAGTAGACCTCAACCCCACGAAGCGTCTCTTGCCTGAGCGTTGCACGAAGGATGTCAACGTCTATGAGGTATCATTCCAAAACATCCAATGGAACTGGCGAACCTACGGCATTCTCTGTGTTCCTGTGGAAGCCGAGGCCAATCCAGCGAAAGCAAGGCGTTATCCCGCTTTGCTGCGTGTGCCTGGTGCCGGTGTTCGTCCCTATGGTGGCGACATTTATACTGCCTCGCAGGGAGCGATTACGCTGGAGATTGGCATTCACGGCATTTCCGTCACGATGGACCAGAAGGTTTACGACGACGTGTTCAACGGTGCCTTGATGAACTACTGGAATTGGGGCATGGACAATCGCGACGACAGCTACTACAAGCGTGTCATCATCGGTTGCATCCGGGCTATTGACTACATCGAGCAGTACACTCCTTGGAATGGACAACAGCTCGCCGTTTCAGGTTCCAGCCAAGGAGGATTCCTCTCGTTGGCTTGTGCCGGACTCGACACACGCGTCACTTGCTACGCGCCTGTCCACGCAGCTTGTTGCGACCACACGGCTTCGCTGAAGGGCGTGGCTTGTGGGTGGCCACACTATTTCTATTGGAATGCAACGCCACACTCTGACTATAAGTCA
>JAEEGJ010022185.1_pt1 | contig 13520 bp, 17 predicted proteins | sample 8958761 | NCBI WGS metagenome assembly JAEEGJ01 (sample SAMN16246546, study PRJNA631951) | gut metagenome | biome: gut microbiome; feature: rumen; material: RS-attached | host: Bos | place: Iran: Karaj | collected 2018-10
TCCAGGCATTTGCATTTATTCCTCTCTGGGGGATAAGTCAGGGCTTCCAGCCTGCGGTCGGAACTAATTTCGGTGCCAGGAACTATGACAGGGTTAGGGCATTTACAAGGGTATTTATGTTTGCAGCAACAACAATCGCGCTTATATTCTATGCGCCGATAATGATCGCTCCCAAAGCGATGCTTTCGATGTTCATAACGGACGAGAGTATAGTTGCAGAGGGCGCACCCATGCTCAGGGTTCTGTTTGCCACGTATATTGCATACGGAGTACTCATCCTTGCGATCACGTTTTTCCAGGCTATCGGCAAAGCCGGGGCGGCGTCGCTTATGGCACTGCTCAGACAGGCCGTTTTGTTCCTGCCTCTGGTGATCATATTACCGAGATTCTTTACACATAATGTCGAGGGAGTATTCTATGCTCAGCTTATAACGGATCTTGTTGTTTTGATCATAGGAATAGTCCTTATGATAGCCTCATTCAGAAGCATGAAAACCGAGGAAATGAAAAACATGAAACAGACAAGATTCAGAAACGTTGCTGCGGCATAAAGTGATCAAAAATGAGAGAGAATATGGATTCACAGGAACTGTTCGACCAATACATGCAATTGATCTCTTCCGGAGATTCTGAGCAGACATACAGGCTCAAAAGCGCTACCGGTGAAGGGATAATGAGACGGTATAATGTTTCAAAGGGTATTTATTATATTTATTCGGAAATTGAGAAATATTATCCGGGCTACCAGGAACAAAAGCGTTTTATAAAGTATATTGAGATCATGTACATGGTAGAAGGGCACGTGGATTTTGAAATGGAAAACAGAAGATGTGCCAGTGCCGATACCGGAGACGTTTGTATATTCAGCAGTAGGCTGGGTGCAAGAAAATGCATAGTCGGCGGCAAGGGAATGCGGTGTATAAGCATTGTTGTTTGTATTGATGATGCCGCAGAGGAGTTGAACCGCCTCTTCAAAACGGATATATTCGATAAGGAAAAGATGTATTACGGCGCCATGAAGGCTGACAGCTGTATATGCTTTGCAGCAACTGACAGACTAAAAAGTGTGTTCTCGGAGATGATGCAGTTACCGGATGCGTACGGAGACTATTACAGGAAACTGCTTACATATCAGGTTATCATAACAACTATGGATATTAAAGGTCGAAAATCGGGGGATCATCAGTATTATTGCAAGGACACCGAAAACAAAGTTCATAAAGCACGCAAGATCCTGGGAACAGAAATATCGGAAAACATATCGATCGAGGGTCTGGCGAAAAGCGTAAACCTTAACAGAACTACCCTTCAGAGAGTGTTTAAACAAATGTATGGTCTGACCATATATGAGTACAGAACACAGGTAAGAATACAGGAGGCAAAAAATCTTATTCTCAAAAATAAATACTCGATCACCGAGATTGCCGGAATGTGCGGATACAGTAATGCCAGTAAGTTTTCCGCGGTGTTCAGAAAGTATACGGGAATAAACCCGCGTGAGTATTAGAAGATGGTAACCAGATGCACAGCATGTATGGGTGCTATAAATTGATAATAGCGCTTGACAAGTTAGCAAATGCTAATTATACTGATAACCGGTTAGCAAACACTAACCGAATATTTTCATATCAAAGAATCAATTGATGTTCACGGACAGAGAGGTACGAAGATGGGATTGATCAGGAAATTTATGAATCAGACAAGGAAACCGGAAGGCAAACTGGGAAAAATGATGATCAAGGGGATGAATTCCGGTCACGCAAAGATGGCTGACTGGGGAATGGCACATTTGCTCGCGACGTCCCCTGAAAAGGTTGTGGATCTGGGATGCGGAGGCGGCAGGAATATCGGGGCTCTCCTGCAAAAGTATCCCGGTTCAAAAGGCACAGCGGTAGATCATTCGGATCTGTCTGTTGAAAAAGCAAAGGAATTCAATTCGGAATATATAAAAAAGGGGCGTCTGGAAGTAAAACAGGGAGATGTATCTGCACTTGATCTTCCGGATGATACATATGATATCGCAACAGCGTTTGAAACTGTCTATTTCTGGCCGGGACTTGAAAAGTGCTTTGGAGAAGTCTTAAGGATACTGAAAAGCGGAGGTAGTTTTCTTATCGTAAATGAATGCGACGGGGAAGATAAGAGCGGACAAAAATATGAGAAGATCGTTGACGGGATGAAGTGTTATACGACACAGCAGATTTCGGAGGCGTTACAGACTGCAGGGTTTACCAAGGTTGTTACTGACCGGTATCAGGGAAAGCCATGGATCCTTGTGATCGGTGTCAAATAACAGCATCAGGAGGGTTGAGAAAGTGTTAAAGAACTATAACAAGGAAGGGCAAAAGCTTCCTTTGTTTGGAGTTGGGCCATATATGATCTTTGGAATGGGCGTAGTAACACTGATAGGGATTATATTGTTTGGCTATGTCTTTAAGATCGGAATACTGAAAAATTCTTGGGTAACAGTGTTTAGGGTTATTGGAACCTTGCTGATAATATCCGGGATTATCATATGGTTTATTGGTGCAATGCGTTCCGATATGGATGATCACATTGAAAGTAACAAACTCAAGACAGGCGGAATATATGCATGGGTCAGGAACCCTATGTACAGCGGCTGGTGGATCGCATTTGCAGGGATCACGCTTATGTGGCATAACGCATACATGCTTGTGCTTCCGGTGATAAACTGGATCGTTATGACTGTCACACTTATTTGCTCGGAAGAGAAGTGGCTTTTGGATTTATATGGTGCTGATTATGAGAATTACAAGCTTAAAGTAAATCGATTTATTCCATGGATACCGGCAGAGGACAGAACAAACGTAACGGATATTTAAGATGAAGGCATATGTGTCAGGGGAATATAAACAAACAGGAGAGGAGCAGCTGTGATGGAAACATGGTTCTATGAAGTGGTGAGCATAGACGGGGATTACGCGAATCTTCGCAGGACGGATATCGAATCGGATGATCTCAAACTCGTGGCAAGAGCACTTCTTCCGCCGGAGATAGTTGAAGGAAGCAGGCTTAAGTATGAGATGATGACATATAAGATGGAGTAACGATATGTGACGTTTAACGCATCATATAATGACCGTTCGAAAGAGGTCGAAAAAAAATGTTGACATTTTATATTGCGCAAAATATAATGTTACAAAAGGTAAAAAAAGAAGGAGTAATTTATGGCACAGGAATATGAGCAGCTTTTATTAAAAAACCAGTTATGCTTTCCGCTGTATGCTTGCGGCAGGAAGATCGTTGCAAAATACACCCCTTACCTTAATCCGCTCGGACTTACCTATACACAGTACGTTGTACTTATGGTGCTGTGGGAGCACGAATCCGTAAACGTCGGCCAACTTGGGAGTGCCCTTCATCTGGATGCCGGAACGCTCACACCGCTTTTAAAGAGAATGGAAAAGGCCGGCTATGTGACAAGGGAAAGATCGAGAGAAGATGAGCGGGTCACTATCATAAGCATCACACCGGAGGGGAATGCACTCAAGGAAAAGTGCAAGGATATACCGATGAAGATCTCCTCGTCGGGGTCGGCACTTAGTGAGAAGGATGCAAAAGAACTGTACAGGCTGTTGTATCTGTTTCTGGAAGGATAGTAATGCTTATGAAAAAGGAATTTGATATTCAGGAATATATGACAAAAGGAGTGGAACGTGTTGTCGCGGATGCCATAAAGGCTACTCTCAGGGATCCGAAGGAAAGCGCGTTTATGCTCGGCTTTGCAACGGCCAGTGCAAAAGCGTCGCAAAAGCGCAAAAAGGCAGAAGAGAACAAAGAACATATACCGCCTTTTTTGATCGCGAGCATAACCAGCAAATGTAACCTTCATTGCGCAGGGTGCTATTCAAGGTGTAATCACGCCACTGTTGATGCGGAGCCTGTAAGTCAGCTTACGGATGAAGAGTGGGCGGGAATCTTTGATGAGGCAGATGATCTTGGGATAAGCTTTATCCTGCTTGCAGGCGGCGAACCCATGCTTCGCCGGGGTGTCATAGAAGCTGCCGGAAAGAAGAAAAACATCCTTTTTCCCGTGTTTACGAACGGAACATTCATGGATGAGAAGTATTTTGATCTGTTTGACGCAAGTCGTAACCTGATTCCGATCATGAGTATCGAAGGACAAAAAGAACTCACGGATACAAGGAGAGGTACCGGCGTATATGACAGGCTGATACGGAACATGGACGGGCTTTGCGAGCGGGGCCTTATATTCGGGGCATCTGTTACCGTCACGAGGGAAAACATTCGTGAGGTTACATCGGATGATTTCTTAAGGGAGTTGTCGGACAGAGGCTGCAAAGCAGTCATATTTGTGGAATTTGTGCCGGTTACCGAGGAGAGCGCAGATCTGGCACCGGGGGAAGAAGAAAGAGAATACTTAAAAGCCGAGATCGAAAGGCTGCGCAGCAATTCACCTCAGATGGTGTATATTTCATTCCCGGGTGACGAGAAAAGCTCCGGCGGATGCGTGGCAGCCGGGAGAGGATTTTTCCATATCAATTCTCACGGTGGAGCAGAGCCGTGCCCGTTCTCGCCTTATTCGGATGTGAATATTAAAAACACTTCACTGCGTGAGGCTATGCATTCTCCGCTTTTTAAGGCGCTTAATGACGGCGGGGTTCTGACGGATGATCACGACGGCGGATGTGTATTGTATGAAAAGCGTGAGCTCGTAGAGCAGATCATGAAGACCGGAATCGCATAACTATTCATTAATTCAAACTACCCCAAAAAGGAGGAACAGAAGATGATCTATGATTATGAAGTAACCAAGGGAAACGGAGAGAAGCTGAGCCTGTCAGATTATAAGGGCAAAGTGATCCTGATCGTGAACACCGCCACGGGATGCGGATTTACACCGCAGTATGAGCCGATCGAACGATTATATAAGGATTATCACGATAAGGGACTTGAGATACTGGATATTCCCTGCAACCAGTTCGGCGGCCAGGCGCCGGGCTCTGATGAGGAGATCCATGAGTTTTGTACGGTTCACTATAACACCACATTCCCTCAGATGAAGAAGTCCGATGTTAACGGTGATAACGAGCTTGCGCTCTACACATATCTGAAGGAGCAGAAGGGATTTGAAGGCTTTGATGATCACGAATTAAGGCCGCTTCTTGAGAAGATGTTTGCAGAAGCTGATCCGCAGTGGGATAAGAAGCCGGACATCAAATGGAACTTCACCAAGTTTGTTGTTGACCGAGAAGGAAATGTCGTTGCCAGGTTCGAGCCCACGGCAGATATGAAGAAGGTTGAGGAATGCATCAGGGATCTGTTGTAAAGAAAGTGTGAAAAAATGGAAAAGATGTTAGAGATCATTAAGGGCAGAAAGAGTGTAAGGACCTTTGATGGAAGCACGATAAGTGATGAACACAGGAAAGATATCGACGAATACATCAAAAGCATAAGCAACCCGTTCGATATTCCCGTGGAATTTGTTCTGCTGGATGCGAAGGAGCATGGACTTTCCAGCCCCGTACTGTCAGGCGAAGAATTGTATGTTGCAGGTAAAGTGGAGAAAAAGCCGTATGCGGACGTGGCCTTCGGATATTCTTTTGAGGAACTTGTTCTTCATGCATGGACACTTGGTATCGGAACCGTATGGATCGGTGGAACGATGAAAAGGGAAGTGTTTGAAGAAGCAGCCGGGGTAAGGGACGGGGAAATGATGCCCTGTGTCAGTCCGCTGGGTTATCCCGCAAAGAAAAGATCCTTTAAGGAAGCCATGATGCGAAAGGGGATCGGTGCGGACAGCCGTATCTCGGGGGACAAACTGTTTTTTGCGGATGAGTGGGGAAAACCTTTTACCCCTCCCGATGATATGGCGGATATATTTGAAATGGTTCGATGGGCTCCGTCTGCCGTAAATAAGCAGCCATGGAGAATCGTATACAAGGATGGGTTGTATCATTTCTACGAAAAGAAGGATAAGGGATATGTGAATGATGCCACCGGAGACCTTCAAAAAATAGATGTAGGAATTGCACTGTGTCACTTCGTGCTGGGATTTAAGGAGCAGGGAAAGGATTCCGAAGTCATGATAAAGGATCCGGAAATAGCGATCCCGGATGATTCCGAATACATTGTAAGCGTGAGAGTGCAGTAGAGAACCGGGCCTCCTGTAAGATGTGGATGATCACATTTACAGGAGGTTTTGTTATGCCTGATATATCAGTAACCCTTCCGGTATCTTCCCCAAAAGGATCCCGTCATCCACATACTTGTCAGTCTGAGATACCCGCATAGGGAATTGTCCGGTGGAGGCGGCAGTCTGTCCGTTTATCATGCCGGTGTGAATTTTCTCATTCTCAGATCCTCCGATCCTGTTTTGGGCTTGATTTTGCTTTTTCTTATATTGTATATTACCTCTGAACCCACGCATCGGTTAAAAAGAAATAAAAGAAGTTTCTATCGACGAATGATATAAATGTTGTAATTGTAGAACATAGGGATAAGGGGAAACTGATAAAGTGCACTTTGTTGATGCAAAAGGGATCCTGACCGGCCACGGCGGATACTTTGGAATGAATATTTACCGGGGATGTACTCACGGCTGCATTTACTGTGACAGCAGGAGCAGGTGTTATCATTTCACGCATCCGTTTGAAGATATCGAGGTGAAGCAAAATGCGCCGGATCTTCTGGAAAATGCGCTGAAGTCGAAAAGGAAAAAGTGCATGATCGGAACAGGTGCCATGTCGGATCCGTATATGCATTGTGAAGAGGAACTGCGCCTGACAAGGCGCTGTCTGGAGATAATTCATAAAAACGGTTTCGGGGTCGCGATCCAGACCAAATCCGACCGTATACTTCGGGATATCGACTTGCTGTCAGAGATCAACAGGTCGGCAAAATGCGTTGTGCAGATGACACTTACAACCTATGATGATGACCTGTGCCGGATATTGGAGCCGAATGTATGCAATACAAAGCGACGGATCGAAGTGCTGGAAGAAATGCATAAACATGGCATTCCGACTGTTGCCTGGCTCACTCCGATCCTTCCTTTTATCAACGATACCGAGGAAAACATCACGGCAATACTGAATGAGTGTGTCAGAACAGGGGTGAAGGGAATCATCGATTTCGGCATGGGACTGACGCTTCGGGAAGGAGACAGAGAATATTATTATGCAGCGCTTGACAGGCATTTTCCGGGAATGAAAGAGCGCTACATCAGACAGTATGGGAATGCGTATGAATTGCCAAGCCCGAATGCACGGGAATTAAAGGGGCTGCTCCTGAGAATCTGTAAGGACAACAAAATACTGTCAACTCCGGATGAGTGTTTCGGGTTTATGCGGGAACTGCCGGATAAGTATCAGCAGATGAGCATATTTGATCTGTAAAGATAAAACCAAGCCAGACACGTTAGTAATCGCTAAATATAAAAAATATATGGAAGGGAGGGTTATAGCCGGGATCAGAAACTTTAATCTCTTCGGGAACAGCATAACCGTGGATTAAATGTTCTCAATAAGGCGGCAGGCATTGTTATGGTGCTGTTTCTGTGAATGAACCAACCGTAGTTCAAGCACAGATGTAAGAAGACGGGATTGATATGTAAGAGCAAGACAGATGAGCGCGGATCCGGTCTGTGTGATATTATGATCATGGGTTTAAGGAGAAGAAAACATGAGTATGAGGACCAGAGAAGAAGTAATAGAATTCGGACTGACTTTTCCGAATACGTACGTAGACGCTCCGTTCAGGGATCCCAACTGGCAGCTTGTTCGAGAGAAAACGGCCGGAAAGGCTTTTTTATGGACGTATGAGAAGGACGGACATATCAATCTCAATCTGAAAGTCGATCCCGAATGGAGGGATTTCTGGAGGAGTACATACAAATCCGTTATCCCCGCGTATCATCAGAATAAAGAGCATTGGAACACGGTTATCCTCGACGGAACGATACCGGATAAGGAAATAAAGAGAATGATCGCGGAGAGTTACGACCTTGTCACGGATTCGCCGACAAGAAGAATATATGAAGCCGTTAAAAGGATCCCGAAAGGATGCGTCGCCACATATGCGCAGGTTGCCGAAATAGCCGGCGACAGGAAGATGGCAAGAGCGGTCGGAAACGCTCTTCACAAAAATCCCGATCCTGAGAGTATCCCATGCCATCGCGTTGTGAATTCCAAGGGAGAACTTGCGGGGGAGTATGCGTTCGGCGGGGCATGGAAACAGGCCGAGCGCCTTAAAAGCGAAGGCGTTGAGTGTACGAACGGTAAAGTTGATCTGCAAAAATACCGGTACCGGAGCGGATATTGAATGAAGGATCATATAATACATCCGATACCGCCGTTTTATGACGGGAGATCAAACATACTGATACTGGGAAGTTTTCCCTCCGTAAGATCACGTGAGCAGATGTTTTTTTACGGGCATCCGCAGAACCGTTTCTGGAAAGTGATCGCTTCTGTTTTTGATGCCAAGAAGCCCGAAACCGTTCCGGAAAAGAAGGACTTTCTCAGGAAGTATCATATTGCTTTGTGGGACGTGATAGGCTCCTGCGATATTGAGGGCTCTTCCGATTCGAGCATAGGGAATGTTGTTGCAAATGACATTTCGGCGATAACAAAGAGCGCCGCGATCCGCGGCATATTTGTCAACGGGAAAACGGCGGAAAGTATTATAAGAAATACATTGAGCCCCGGACGGGTATCCGGGCGATCTGTTTACCGTCAACCAGTCCTGCAAATGCCGCGTGGAGCGAAGAGAGGCTGATAAAAACATGGAGTGAGCTGATCCTGAGGCATACAAATGACGGGTCAGCAGATCAACTGCCGTAAATGGACAGTCGATAACAATGTTCTGTCCGGATTTGCAGGAAAGCGTGAGGATGTATTATTATATGATATGAACTCAGTCATTAATACGGATATGACAAAGGGAGAGTATCATGATCCTGAAGGGAAAGCGGGCGAAGACATACCGTTTATTGCCATGATCATCTGCGTGGCGGATTCGTACGATGCCATGAACACAAACAGGGTATACAGAGACAAACTCTCGAAGGAACATATTCTCGAAGAAATAGAAAGATGCAAAGGAAAACAGTTTGATCCGAAGATCGCGGATGTGATGATAACTCTTATCAAAAACGATGAACTGGAGTGAATGAAAATGACCGGAGGGAAAGGAAAATTCAGATTGTGGATGATCCCGATATATGTGATCCTCGCTGTCATTCTTGTGGCTGCGACATATGTTTCCTATGTGTTTCTGACGTTCTCAAGGATTGAAGACAACGTTGCGCTTAAACCACAAGGCAGTTCCGAAACAAGCGCCCAAATCGGAGAAAAATACACGATAGTTACATACAACGCAGGATACGGCGCGTATACGGCAGACTATACTTTCTTTATGGATGAGGGCAAGGAAAGCCGGGCCAGATCGAAAGAGAGCGTCATCAACTGCATCGATAATATCGCCGAAACAGCGCTTTCTTTTGAACCCGATATAGCACTGTTTCAGGAGGTGGATACCGATTCCACAAGGAGCTTCCACGTGGAGCAAAGGGATATGATAAACGCAAAGTTCGCCTCGAAGGGTGATTATGACAATGTTTTTGCCGAAAACTATCATTCCGCCTATCTGATGTACCCGATCACCAAGCCTCACGGAGCATCCAAATCCGGGATACTTACCGAATCACGCTTTAAGATCGATTCCGCGCTCAGACGGAGCCTTCCGATAGCCACAGGGTTTAAGAAGATACTCGACCTTGACAGATGCTACAGTATTTCGAGAATCCCGACGGATAACGGCAAAGAACTGGTCGTGATCAATCAGCACCTGTCGGCGTACGGAACGGATGCCGAACAGGGGAACGCACAGCTTGAAAAGCTTTTCTCTGACATGCAAAAAGAGTATGAAAAAGGAAATTATGTGATCTGCGGCGGTGATTTTAACCATGATTTCACCACCACATCAAAAGAATACTTCAACCCGGGGACCGATAAATCTTACAGCTGGTGTGAGCCGTTCCCGGACGACATCATTCCGGAGGGATTTAGTAAATGCACTGAGTATACAGGCGACCTTGTTTCCACATCAAGGTATACAAATGAGCCTTACAGCGCAAACAGCTTCACGGTGATCCTTGACGGGTTTATCGTATCAGATAACATTTCGGCTCTATCCGTCAGAAATGTTGACACCGCATACGAATACACGGACCACAATCCCGTGGTCATGGAGTTTGAACTCAACTGAAATCAAAATAATACTTGACATATTAGCATACGCTAACTATACTGAGCCATAGTTAGTGATGACTAACACAATGGAACGGGGGATGACGGATGGTTGCATGGATAACGGCAAATCTCGGAACTATCGTTGTATCGATAGTACTCATAGCCATAGTGACAGCAGTGATCTTTAAGCTGATAAAAGACAAGAAGAACGGAATATCCTCCTGTGGCGGGAACTGCGCGCATTGCGGGATGTGCGCATCCTGCAGGAGGCCGGAAAAAGAAAGATGAGGTGATCACATGAACCTGAGTATCGTTTCGGGAATAATGATACCGTTTGTCGGAACCTCACTTGGTGCGGCGTGCGTACTCTTTATGAAGAACCAATTGAAGACATCGGTTCAAAGAGCGCTTTCGGGATTTGCCGCAGGTGTTATGGTGGCGGCTTCGGTATGGAGCCTTATCATCCCTGCTATGGAGCAGTGTGAAGATATGGGGAGGCTGAGCTTTCTTCCGGCATTTATCGGATTCTGGCTCGGTATACTGTTTCTGCTGATGCTGGACTGCCTGATCCCGCATCTTCATGTCAATGCCGAAAAGGCGGAGGGGCCAAGGTCTGCTCTCAAGAGGACTACGATGATGGTCCTTGCCGTTACACTTCATAATATTCCCGAAGGAATGGCTGTCGGTGTCGTGTACGCCGGACTGATATCCGGTAACGCACTCATAACATCCGGAGGTGCGCTCGCGCTTGCGCTTGGAATAGCGATCCAGAATTTTCCCGAAGGGGCGATCGTATCGATGCCGCTTTGTGCCGAAGGAAACGGAAAGGCGAAGGCTTTTCTGTACGGGGTGATGTCAGGTGCGGTTGAACCGGCAGGTGCGCTGCTGACGATAGTCGCCGCAAGTTTCATCGTTCCCGCGATGCCGTATCTTCTGAGCTTTGCGGCGGGAGCAATGATGTATGTTGTTGTCGAGGAACTGATCCCCGAGATGTCGGAGGGGGAACACTCCAACGTCGGTGTTCTGATGTTTGCCATGGGATTCACGCTCATGATGGCACTCGATGTGGCGCTCGGATGATGGTTTCGCTTTTTGATAAATGCAATCATATTTAACAAAAATCACTCTCAAATGTTAATCCCGGTTGGTTGAAACCGGGATTATTGTGACTATAATTTAGTTAAAAAAAGTAGCAAAGGTGGTACGATTATGAGAAAGACTTACATTGACAACATTCGTTGGATAACCGTTGTGCTCGTTGTGATCTACCATGTTATCTATATGTTCAACGGTGTATCACTGTTCGGGGTCCTCGGTCCGTTTTCGGATCATCAGCCCCAGGATATTTACCAGTACATCGTATACCCGTGGTTCATGCTCCTGCTGTTTACCGTATCGGGAATGTCGTCACGGTTCTACCTGGAAAATCACACAGATAAGGAATTCGTCACAAGCAGGACACATAAACTGCTTGTCCCTTCAACGATCGGTGTTCTTCTTTTCGGATGGGTGCTCGGATATTATAACACTGTCATCGCCGGGGGATTTGAATCGATCGCGGCATTGCCGAAGCCGGTCATTTGGCTGATCCTTTGTGCTTCGGGGACGGGTGTGCTGTGGTATATCCAGACACTCTGGCTGTTTTCCATGATCCTTGTGCTGATCAGAAAAGCGGAAAAGGACAGACTGTATGAAAAATGCGGGAAGGTGAACGTTCCGATCCTTATCGCGCTTACTGTCCTCATCTATGGCGCGTCACAAATACTTAATACTCCGATAATAAGCGTGTACAGGTTCGGGATCTACGGTGCCGGATTCCTGATCGGATATTTCGTTCTTTCGCATGATGAGGTGATGGAAAGGGTCGGAAGATCATGGATCCTTTTAAGCGTGCTCGGCCTTGCCTCGTGTGTCGCATTTGTCGCAACAAACTGGGGAAAGGCATCGTATGTCGATCCTGAAGTACTTAAGACGCTCGTTTGCAATGTGTTTGCGTGGCTGGCGACTCTCGGTATCCTCGGATTCATGAAAAAGTGGGGTGGTTTCGAAAATGCGTTTTCGAAATGGATGAACAAAATGTCATGGGGACTGTATGTATTCCATTACCTGTTCATAGCCGTGACTGCGTGGTATCTGCGCTTGTATGCACCGACACTTTCTCCTGCGGTGGTCTATCTTCTCACGGGGATTGCAGCGTTTACCGGGGCATATATTCTTTACATCGTAATGTCGCATATACCTGTACTTCGGTGGTGTGTTCTTGGTATCAGGAAAGGAAATAAAGTATGAGCTTTGCCGATAATCTCACGTCACTTCGAAAACTGAACGACATGTCGCAGGAAGAACTCGCGGAGAAGATAGGTGTATCACGCCAGACGCTTTCCAAGTACGAGACGGGCGAATCGCTTCCCGACATCGAAAAATGCAGACTGCTGGCAGACGTGTTCGGCGTCAGTACGGACGATCTCATATCGTATGAAAAGAATGCCGAAGACAGTCACGGACTCGAGGTTCCGCCAAAGGGGAAGCACATCTTCGGGATGGTAAAGGTGACCGAAAAGGGGCAGATAGTCATTCCGGCAAAAGCCAGAAAGGTCTTTGACATCAAACCCGGTGATGATCTTATCGTCCTCGGGGATGAGAGCCAGGGTATCGCACTCATCAAAGAGAAGGGGCTTCTCGGCCTTATTGCCCAAGCCAGGAAAATGTAACCTCAAGCTACTTGATAGCGCCTTTCTGTGGTATAATATCTAGTTGATATGTATACCTTGTTTATGACAATCCACCATGTGAGTATAATTGTTCTGTTTGTCGAAAGCCTTCTGGTCTTGCGCAATTGGAGCAACCGCCTGCATTCATATCTGTTTCTCAGCTGTGTCGCGACACTCGTTAACAACATCGGGTACCTTCTCGAACTGAAATCAAAAAGTCAGGCAACATATATCGCTGCTGTTCAGATGTCCTACTTCGGCAGAGTCTGGATTACGTTCGCTCTGTTCATGTTTGCGGCAAGACTGTGCCGTATCGGGATACCGCGGTTTGTTACCGACTTTCTGCCGTTTGTTCATGCTGCCGTATATCTCTGCGTTCTGACGTTTCCTTATCATCAACTTTATTACAAGAATTATAAGTGGACGAGGGGAGACATCTTCCCCGTGTTCATACATGAAAACGGGATCGTTCATAATCTTTTCATGGCACTGACCGTCGTCTATATTATCTTCGGGATGACATGGCTGTTTATATCGTGCAGAAAAGAGAAGAACATCAAAGTGAGAAACCGCC
>JAEEGJ010022186.1_pt1 | contig 13519 bp, 12 predicted proteins | sample 8958761 | NCBI WGS metagenome assembly JAEEGJ01 (sample SAMN16246546, study PRJNA631951) | gut metagenome | biome: gut microbiome; feature: rumen; material: RS-attached | host: Bos | place: Iran: Karaj | collected 2018-10
ATGCACCGACTGCATAAAAAAATCATCAGCGTAAGAGACCTGAGCTATTACCTCTGGGCCTGTTCGCTGATGATTGTAACGGGAACCACAGTCAAGAACATCGTCAATGCCGAGACTACCCTCACACTACTGATGGCCATTGCCTTCTTAGGATTGCTGATGTGCGTGGTGCAGTTTGCTGTCGGACGGTTCATCGGTCATTATTTCGACCATACCCAGGAAGCGGGGCAGGCGCTCGGCCAAAAGAACACGGCCTTTGCCATCTGGCTCTCCACCGCCTACCTCAACCCTTTATCATCGGTAGGCCCCGGCTGCTATATCCTGTGGCAGAACATCGTCAACAGCGTCGAGATCTTTATTTATTCTTCTCGTAATAATCGAGGCCCTTGCTGACATTCTCGATAAGGGCTTCCGACGTGAAGGTAGCGCCTGTCACAGCATCCACTTTCTTACTCTTCGCCGCCTTGATGGTCAGACCGTCCCAGGCATTCAGCATGGCCTTCTTCACCTGTGCCAGATATTTCGGTGTCTCCTGATTCTTCAGCACCTCGATCTTCTCAATCTTGTTCTTCTTAATGTAGATCTTCACGGGTACGGGACCATTGTAGCCCTCCACATCCTTGGCGATGGTGGTGGTATTGACAATCACAGTACCATTTTCCTTGGTGATGGCACTATCCTGCTGACCAGCGCTCATCAAAGCCACGGCAGCTATTACGATGATAAAATACTTCTTCATTTTATGATTTCTTATAAACGTTTACACCTTTTAGACCGCAAAATTACAAAAAAGTTTAGTCACACGCATACATAGTTCAACTTTTTTTTGTAATTTTGCAGCTTGATTAATAACTTTTAGCGCAAAAAGGAATCATGAAGAAGTTTGCCATGACGTGGTTAGCGCTGATGCTGGCCATTGTTACTTATGCAGAGAAACGTGAAATTCACATCCTTGCAGCCAACGATATGCATGCCCAGATTGAGGTATTTCCACAATTGGCAGCCCTGGCTGACAGTCTGCGTACCATAGACCCGTCGCTGCTGATCTTCTCGGCAGGCGACAACCGTACCGGAAACCCTATCAACGACAAATACATCCTGCCAGCTTATCCGATGGTAGCACTGATGAACCAAGTGGGATTCAACGCCTCCGCCTTAGGCAATCACGATTTCGACGTGCATTCGCTGAAACGGTTGATAGGCCTGTCAAACTTCAGATATCTCTGCGCCAATGCTTTCCCATCTGACTCCTCAGGATTCAAAATAATACCTCATCAGGTTTTCGATGTAGAAGGTTTGAAGGTAGGTGTCATCGGTTGCATTCAACTCAGTCCGAGAGGTATTCCAAGCACCCATCCCGACAACTTGGATGGCATCAGTTTCAAGCCTGCCGAGGAGGTGATTCCCCAGTACGAGTCCCTCAGCAAGGAATGGGATGTCACTATTCTCCTGTCGCACTTAGGCTATCCCGACGACATTAAGATGGCCGAGCAGTTCCCCTGGCTCGACCTGATTATCGGCGGACATACCCACACTCAGTTGAAAGGCGGCGAGGTGAAGAACGGTGTGCTGATTACTCAGAACAAGAACAAATTTAACCGCGTTACTTATATTACCCTCACCGTGGAAAACGGCAAGGTGATTGACAAGAAGGCAGAATACATCGACGTGAGAAAATACCGCAATACCGTGAGAGTGGTGGAGGAGATGATCCGATTCTACAACGACAATCCTACCCTTCGTACAGTTCTGGCCGTTGCCGATACGCCTTTCGAAACCCGCGAGGAGTTAGGCTGCATGATTTGTGACGCCTACATGAAAGAGACCGAATCGGTAATTGGCATCGTGAATCCTGGCGGCGTACGTATCGAGGCCCTGCCCCAAGGCGACATTACCGTTGGTAATGTATTGGAAATGGATCCCTACGACAACCATGCCGTCGTCCTGGAACTGACTGGCGATGAGATCCTCCACATGATGCTCTCTTATTGCCACAACACACTTCACAGTTTTCCTTTCGTTGGCGGCATGACCTGCGAGATCACCCTTGAGAAGGATTTCCCCGAGAAAATCAAAAGCGTCAAACTGATGACACTCGACGGCAAGAAACTGAAAATGAAGAAAAAGTACAAGGTGGTTACCAACAACTATATCCCTGCTACCAGCGAGATTCCCGAAGGCTCAGCCCACGCGCTGAACTTGGAAACGAGCGATATCATCATGGAGTTCTTAAAAAAGAAGGGGGTCGTGAGCTATCAGGGTGTCAGCAGACTGAAGACAGTATCTGCCAAGTAGCACCTGCCTTTCCCTTGACATATTCTCCGGCCAACCGGCCCTGCGCCTTCAGATAGGTCTCGTCGGCGATGAAGCGATTCATCTGCCGTTCGAAATCTGCATAATTGGAAATCTCAAAGCCGCCGCTCTTCTTCAGACCCTGGGCTTCCTGGAACCGTTGGTTATTGGGGCCGAAGAACACGGGTACATCCCAGACGGCTGCTTCCAAAAGATTATGGATACCGACGCCGAAGCCGCCACCGACGTAAGCCACATCGCCATAATGATAAATACTCGACAGCAGCCCGAAGCAGTCAATGATAAGGACATCTGTTTTTTCTAGAATATCTAGACTCTCTAGATTATCTAGATTTTCTAGAGAGGTATAGCGCGCCACCTTGCGTCCCTCGAGAAGTTTCTCAATCTGCTTGAGATGATCTTCGCCGATCACATGCGGAGCGATGATCAGTTTCCAGTCGCGGTGCGCATTGAAATACTTGATAAAAATCTCTTCATCAGGCGGCCACGACGAACCCGCGATGAAACAAGGGGACGGTTTCGTCAAGAACGCCTCGACAAGAGGAAGCTGCTTGGACGCCTCTTTGATCTGAAGCACTCGGTCGAAGCGGGTGTCACCCACGATCGTCACGTTATTGATGCCTATCTTAGCCAGCAGTTCCTTGCTGATTTCATTCTGAACAAAGAAATGGGTAAAGCAGTTCAGCACGCGTCCATACTGCCGTCCATACCATTTGAAGAACACCTGATCAGGACGGAAGATACTCGACACACTATAAACAGGCACATTCCGATGCTTCAGGATATGCAGGTAATTATACCAGAACTCATACTTGATGAAGAACGCCATCACCGGATGGATAGCCCGAAGGAAACGACGGGCATTCGTAATGGTATCCAACGGCAGATAGGTAATGATGTCTGCACCCTCATAATTCTTACGTACCTCATAACCCGAGGGAGAGAAGAAAGTGAGCAGGATCTTGTACTCCGGATGATCCTTACGCAGTTGTTCCATCAACGGACGGCCCTGTTCGAATTCTCCTAAAGAGGCAGCATGGAACCACACGTACTTGGCTTCCGGATCTACCTTTTCCTTCAGAATCCGGACGGCCTCGCGCTCACCACGCCACATTTTCCGCACTTTCTCATTGAAGCGACTGTAAATCGCCACGCCAAGAAGATAGATATATATAATAAGGTTATATATCATCAGCCAAGCACTTCTATCGCACGTTTTGTCCTCTTGATGGTTTCTTCCTTACCTAAGAATGCAGAGATATCAAACATTCCCGGTCCTTTGCCCTCACCAACGAGTGCCAAGCGCCAGGCATTCATTACATTACCAAGCTTATATTCCTTCTGTTCCACCCAGGCGTGAACAATCTGTTCCTGATTCTCCAGCGAGAAGTCGTCGATACCTTTTAATACGCCGATCAGTTCCGTCAGCACCTGTGCAGAATCTTCCTTCCAGCGCTTCTTCGCCGTTTTCTCGTCATATTCCGTCGGGGCCTCGAAGAAGAACGAGCACAGCGGCCACAGCTCCTTGACGAAGTTAACACGGTCTTTCATCATCGCCGTCACTGCCGTCACACGCTCCAGGGTCTCTTCAGGACAGTGTTCCTTCACAATGGGGAAGAACAGGGCAGCAATCTCCTCTGCCGATTTCTTCAGGATATACTCATGGTTAAACCAGATGCCCTTGTCGTAAGCGAACTTCGCACCGGCCTTTGAGCATTTCGAGATATCAAAGAGCGGCACAAGTTCGTCGAGTGTAAACAGTTCCTGCTCCGTTCCGGGATTCCATCCTAACAGGGCGAGGAAGTTGATCACTGCCTCTGGGAAATAGCCGTCCTCGCGATAACCACGTGACGTTTCGCCTGTCTTCGGGTCCTTCCACTCCAAGGGGAACACGGGGAAACCAAGGCGGTCACCGTCACGCTTCGAGAGCTTACCCTTGCCATCAGGCTTCAGCAACAATGGCAGGTGGGCGAATTGCGGCATCGTGTCCTCCCAGCCAAAGGCCTGATAGAGCAACACATGAAGCGGCGCACTGGGCAGCCACTCCTCACCACGAATCACGTGAGAAATCTCCATCAGATGGTCATCCACGATATTGGCCAAGTGATAGGTCGGCAACTGGTCGGCACTCTTAAAGAGCACCTTGTCATCGAGGATGTCTGTCTTTACGCGCACCTCTCCGCGAATCAGATCGTTCACCAGCACTTCCTGTCCGGCGTCGATCTTGAAGCGGACCACATACTGCACGCCGTCGGCAATCAGCTGTTTTACCTCTGCCTCGGGCAACGTCAGCGAATTGCGCATCATTCCGCGCGTATGACAGTCGTACTGGAAATTCTGGATTTCTGCACGTTTGGCCTCCAGTTCCTGAGGTGTATCAAAGGCAATGTATGCCTTCCCGGCATCCAACAGCTGCTGCACATATTCCTTATAAATCTCACGACGCTCGCTCTGGCGGTAGGGGCCCTTGTCGCCTCCGAAGCTGACACCCTCGTCGAACTGAATGCCTAACCACTTGAACGATTCGATGATATATTCTTCTGCTCCAGGCACGAAACGCGTGGAATCAGTATCTTCAATACGGAAAACGAGGTCGCCGCCATGCTGGCGTGCAAACAGATAATTATACAAGGCGGTACGCACACCTCCGATGTGCAAAGCGCCTGTTGGACTCGGTGCGAAACGCACCCTCACTCTTCTTTCTGACATATTAATAATCGAATTTTGCTGCAAAGGTACAAAAAAAAGTAAAAAGTAAAGAATATATAGAAACAAATTCCCATAATTGACCATAATATTATGAATAATTACGGGAATTAGTTTAAATGAGATTATTTTTTTGTATCTTTGCAGCAAAAATAGACTGTCATGAACAATTTCAATCTGAAAATCGACATTACCTGGCGCGACTTTCTGATTCGCGTCGGTCTCATCATAGTTACCGTGGCCATTATCGTCTGGTTCCTCCCCAGCGATACCAACACCTCATTCAAAGTGGAAAAAGGAAAGCCCTGGAGTTATGCCGACTTGCGGGCACCGTTCGACTTCCCGATCCTGAAGACTGACGAGGCCGTCAAGGAAGAACGCGACAGCCTGCTGCAGCAATATGAGCCCTATTTCAATCTGAATAAAGGCGTAGAGAGCGCGCAGGTCAGACAGTTCGCGAAGGATTACAACCAGGGTATTCCCGGCATATCCAACGATTACATCAGCATCATCGCCAACCGCCTCCACGCCATCTACCAACAGGGCGTGATGAGCACTACCGATTATGCCTCGGTAAACAAAGATACAACCCGTTTGGTCAGGATCGTCAGCGGCAAGACCGCCGTTAGTGTGAAGATTAGCAAGATCTATTCCACGGTCTCGGCCTACGAACAGCTGTTCCAGGACCCGGAACTCGACAAGCATCGGGAGATCCTTCAGAAATGCAACCTGAACGACTATATCTCCCCCAACCTGACCTACGACAAAGAGCGGAGTGAGGCCAGTCTGAGCGACCTGAACAACAGCGTAGCATTAGCCATCGGTATATGCCAGCGCGGACAGAAAATCATCGACAAGGGAGATATTGTAGACAGCAAGACCTACAACATCCTCCTATCCTATCAGAAGGAACTGGACCGTCGTGAGAAAAACGACCAGCAGATCAGTGTCACGATCATGGGACAGATTCTGTATGTCGCCATCCTCGTGATTTGTCTGACAATCTTCCTGTCGCTCTTCCGCGAAGACTATTTCGAGAAGATCAGGTCTATTGCCATGCTCTATTCACTGCTCATTCTCTTTACCGTCATCGCCTCGGTCATGGTAGCGCAGAATGTGTTGCATGTCTATATCATCCCGTTTGTAATGGTTCCCGTCTTCATCCGGGTGTTCATGGACTCGCGCACGGCCTTTATGACGCATGTCGTCATGATCCTCATCTGCGCCAGTGCCTTGCAGCGGCCTTTGGAATTTGTGTCCGTGGAGGTGGTGGCAGGCATTGTGGCCATCTTCGCACTGAGGGAGCTCTCCAGCCGTTCACAGTTGTTCTGGGCGGCGGTACTGGTAACGTTGGCCGCCTCGCTGACCAACCTTGCCCTCGACTGGATTCAGAACGACAATATCTCGAAGATCAACGTCAGCGAATACAACTATCTGGTCGTCAACGGCATCTTCCTGTTCTGCTCCTACCCGTTGCTCTATCTCATCGAAAAGGCCTTCGGCTTTACTTCGAACATCACGCTGATCGAGCTCTCGGATATGAACAAGGAGCTGCTTCGCAAGATGAGCGAGGTGGCGCCTGGCACTTTCCAGCATTCCATCCAGGTGGGCAACTTGGCTGCTGAGATTGCCAATAAGATCGGTGCCAAGAGTCAGCTCGTACGCACCGGCGCCTATTACCATGACATCGGCAAGGTCCTGAATCCCATCTATTTCACGGAGAATCAGTCGGGTGTCAATCCCCATGAGAGCATGACCTTCGTAGACAGTGCCCAGATGATTATCAGTCACGTGACCGAAGGTCTGAAACTGGCCGAGAAATACAATCTGCCTGATGTCATCAAGAACTTTATCGCCACCCATCACGGTCTCGGAAAGGCCAAATATTTCTATGTCAAACAGAAGAACGCCTTCCCCGACGAGGCTGTCGACGAGCTCCTGTTTACTTATCCCGGCCCCAACCCCTTCACCAAGGAACAAGCCATTCTGATGATGGCCGATTCGGTAGAAGCCGCCTCACGATCGCTGCCTGACTATACGGAAAAGAGCATCCGTGAACTCGTAAACCGTCTCATCGACACACAAGTGGCGGAGGGTTATTTCAAGGAGTGCCCCATTACCTTCCGCGATATCGCTTACGCCAAGACCGTCCTCATCGAAAAGCTGAAGACCATCTACCACACGCGTATTTCCTACCCAGAACTGAAAAAGTAGACAGAATATCTTTTAAAGACAGAGTAACAGACTAACATATTTAATAACATACAGATACAAATATATTAACATGAAGAATATATTGAGAAAAAATTATCTGTTAATATAAAAATCTGTTAGTCTGTTACTATGTCTTTAATAATCTGTTAGTCTGTTACTATGTCTTTAAAAAGTTACTTTGTCTTGCACAAAATTGCACATTTGTGCATATTTGTGTGCAATTTTCGTTAATATTCGTTAACTTTGTGTGCGCAAACACAACATTTTAAAACAATCTGTCTACCTTTGCAGCCGTTTTTTAAAGATTGTTTTAGGATTATGAACAAAATTAAAGGAATGATGCTCGGCGTGATGCTGACATCTACAACCATCGCCACAGCAGGTGGCATCTTAACCAACACCAACCAGAGTATCGACTTTCTGCGTAACCCCGCCCGCGATGCTGCCATCGGCCTCGACGGCGTGTATAGCAACCCGGCAGGCGTGGCCTTCCTCCCGGAAGGATTCCACTTAGGTTTCAACTGGCAATATGCCCATCAGACGCGTACCATCACCAATACCAACCCCGTCTTCGCCTTAGGCCGGAAGAACCAGGGACAGACCACCAAGCAGTTCGAGGGTGTGGCCGACGCCCCCTTTATTCCCTCGCTTCAGGCGGCTTATAATAAAGGTGACTGGAGCATCCAGTTCAACTTCTCCATACCTGGCGGCGGCGGCAGCTGTGAGTTTGCCGACGGTCTGGGCTCTTTCGAGAGTGTTGTCGGCGGTATTGCCCATCAGTTAGGCGGCCTCGACCAGCTTGCCACAGCCCTCGGCCAGCAGGCTCCCGGTGTATCGGGCTACGACATGGACGGCTACATGCAGGGCCGCAACTACTACTTCGGATTCCAGCTCGGTGCAGCCTATAAGATCCTGCCCAACCTGTCGGTCTATGGCGGTCTGCGACTGCTCTACGGCACCGCTACCTATAAGGCAAAGATCAGCAACATCCAAGTAAAGACCGCTGGAGGCTATGTCGACTTCGGCAGCTTTATGCAGTCGGCCACCGCTTTGGTCGACGGCGGCATCAACACCGTCAACAGCGGTCTGGCACAGGTTAATGCCGGTATGGCGCAATACGAGGCTGCCGGTGCCACCGCCCTGCCCGAATATCAGCAGTTAGCCGCCAAGAAGACTTACCTCGAAGAAACGTCTGCTACGCTGCAAGGCACCAGCCAGAGCCTCAACGCCCTTCAAAAGTATTCTCAGGGTGTCAATCTGCTCTGCAACCAGTCGAGCGTAGGTGTCGCCCCGATCATCGGCATCGACTATAAGTTCGGTCGTTTTAACGTCGCTGCCAAATACGAGGCCAAGACCCAAATCCGCATGCTGAACGAGTCGACCGTCAATGAGGCCAGCGAGATTGCAGCCGTCAACAAGTTCCGCGATGGCGAGAAAATCGACGAGGATTCGCCTGCCCAGCTTGCCATCGGTGCCATGTGGAGTCCTGTCGACCAGGTTCGTCTGAATCTCGGCTATCATCATTTCTACGACACCAAAGCCCGTTGGTATGGCAACACACAGAACCTGCTCGACGGCGGTACGAACGAATACCTCGGCGGTGTGGAATGGGATGTCACCGACTGTCTGACCATCTCCGGCGGCGGACAGTTCACACGTTACCAGCTCACCGACAGCTATATGAACGACATGTCGTTTGTGGTCAACTCCAGCAGCGTCGGCTTCGGTTTCAATTACAAGGCTACCAACCAGATCACCCTGAAAGCCGCCTATTTCCAGACCAACTACGGCGACTACGACCGCACGGACTATCCCTCAGCCGGCATCAGCGACTCCTTCACCCGCACCAACCGCGTCCTCGGCATCGGCTGCGAGCTACACTTCTAAAGGCCAGCGATATAAGATGTACCTGCCAGGATTGTTGTAATTCAGCACCTTGGCAGGTACACCGGCCACGGTCGAATTCTCCGGAATATCCTTTGTCACCACAGCACCAGCACCTATTGTTGAATTATTCCCGATTCTGACATCTTCAACAATACTGACCTGAGGGCCTATATACACATTATCGCCAATGATTGCAGGGGTATTGTGGTTTGTCCCGATGTTGAGGAACTGGGAAATATTGACGTTATTGCCGATGACGGTTCCTTCATTGACAACAATGCATATACCATGACTTAAATAGAAACCATATCCTATTCTCACCGACGTGGGAATCTGTATCTGGTCTTTCCGGCTGGCCCTCCGATACATAAACCGGCACAATCTTATCAGCCACCCCCGATATTGACTCAGGCGGAACCAAAAAAGAAATGATGAATCAAAAGGCTTGATGATGTTACGGATGATAGAGGCTGTCGACTCTACCTTTCCGGAGATTCTATATCTGTCACTTTTTATCAACTCCATACAGTCCTTATAGCTTTCCGCAATAGGAATGCATATTTTGCCATCATTCAGATCGTAGGTTTCTATTCTCATACTGCCTTATATGATTTGGTTTGTTGGTTCGTCCGGCAAAGATACAAACAAATTTTGGAATAACCACACTTTTGAGGCAAAAGATTTTGGTTGGGCAGGACGAACTACAAACATGGCAAACTTTAACTGGAAAATCTGCAACCCTTAATTGATAATTTAGAAGCCCTTAACTGGAAAAATAAAAACTCTTCGCTGGCTTTTCAAAAACTCTTCGCTGGGATTTTGAAAAGTCTTCGCTGGTTTTTAAATCCCAGCGAAGAGTTTTTGAAAAGCCAGCGAAGATTATTTTTAATCTTGGCGAAGAGTTTTCAAAATTCTGGCGTAGATCTGTGAAAATAGTGGTTAAGACATAATTCAATACTGCTTAAGACTTTTCGTCATAGTAAGGTAGAATTAACGGATAAACGGGCAAGGACTTTGTCGAAATTTGTCCACACAAGTTGAAGAAGAAATCGCTTGATTTCTTGGAATCAGCCTAAATTCGCCGTAACTTTGCATCAGAAATCAGAAATCAAGAATAATACGTTTCATCATAAGTTAGTTTGAGTTAATAGTTTCTTTTTCATACGTTCGTTTTTAGTTAATTAGTTGGTAAACGTTTAGGGCTCGCATCACTGCGAGCCCTAAACGCGTGAATGTCTACGACTCATCGGACCTGTCCTCGTGAGTCCAAACAATATGAACAAAAAAGAATAAGCCCCGTTGCAGTAATCAGCAGTGAGACGCGATATCAGAAAGGACACAGAAGTACCTGACCCCTCTATGTCCCAAAGAAATAGCCAATTATATTTCGAAAAAAGCCTGGAAAAGTTTGATTATTCAGAAAAATGCCGTATCTTTGCAGGCGGAATAAATACAGTTAACGATATGAGTAAGCAAGAGAAAGAAGAAAAGGTAAAAGAGTTCTGGGAGTATTATGAAGCTACACAGGGCACTATCATCATTACCGATCCTGTTGTTCTTGACTAATGCGCCTACTACTTGACACCAATATTTATGTTTATATGGTCAGCGACCGCAAATCGTTGACAAAAGATGTGTGCACATATCTTGAAGACCCTGAGAATCTGAAGTATCTAAGCACAGTCAGTTTGCAAGAGTTGATAACTGCATTTAGGACAAAGAAGCTTCTTTCGAACATTTGGAAGACTGAGGCTGAGATGATTTCGTTTGTCCTTAATGATCCATCTGTAGAAATAGACAATACAGACGTGAATGTAATCCGTACCTTGGCTGCATTACAGATAAACGAAGCTCAGGACCACAAAGATCCTTTTGATCATATCATTATTGCCCAAGCTATATCGCATAAAATGACGCTCGTAAGTTCTGATACGAAGTTCCCTTTTTATCGTAAGCAGGGATTACGACTTATTGAGAACTTATAATCGAAGACAGCGATATTTCCTCGTCTATCATACTCATAACAATATGTCACGTTGGGGTCAGGACAATCTGTGACAGTCACAAAATGTCCAGACCCCAGCGTGACACAAAACAGTCTCGCCGCCGATCAGCAACGAGACTCGAATAACGAATGAACCGTCGTTAAATAAAAGCCATGGGGTCTAAGGACACAAAAGTGCCTGACCTTTCCGTGTACAGTAGGGTCGGTTCCTACTGTGTACATGGCTCCATCAAATCTATACCTAAATACTTCTTTATCACAAGAAACACAGGTATATTACTATTTACGAGCATTTCTTTCAATTCTTTTTCCGTTTCAATATATCGATGATTGGAAAAATCCTTACTTATCAAACCTCGTAATATTTTTACTCTTTCATCATCAGAGACATTGGATTCTAGATCACACATTTTGGATAATAGTTTATAATTACTATACTTAATATCTCCAAAGCATTCATTTTCTCCAGGGGAATTACTATGCATTTTGTTTATAATATAGTAATCATTAAAGTAATACAATTTACTGAAGGATGATTTTTGCAAATACACCTTCATAGAGATTTCTTCTGCTTTTCTTATCCAAGAATTAGTTCCTTCTTTTTTAAATCCAAATGGAGCTAAAATATCTGTTATAGTCTTTTTTAATGTTGTATTATCCATATGTTGCTTTATAAACGTAAAAATGTCACGGTCAGGACGCAATGTGAATCACATTGTTCTGCGTTTATTGTTATTTTGTGTCACACTAGTTCCTGTCCCTTCTGTGTCTCGAAAGACGATGTCTATTTGCTGACCGGCTACAAAAAGCATTTCCCCAAGAAGCCTATCGTGGATTCCCCAGCAGACTGCTGGAGATATTGGGAAAGCAAAAAGGTGAGCGACGTTATAGATGATTCTTGTCTCAGTGATGGGCTTCTCCCAAAGAGTAGAATGTTTAAATAGTAGACCTATTTTGATTTTTCATAATGTAACTTATTGGGTTTAAAAGTATATTAAAGAACTTGATATGTGAAAGAAGTATTAATCCCATAGTTAATATGACAGACATAACAATTAACATCCATTCTATTTGAGGAAAATAACCAAGCTTGATAGCCAAACGTAATGTCTCTATAGCAAATGAATGGTAAATGTATATAAAAAGCGTAATACAGCCCCATTGAGATAATCGTGGTTTCGTTGGAACAAGGCGCATCACCATGGTTCCCATTATAGTTGCAGAGAAAAGAAATAAACCGCGTCCGATACAGAGTTGGAATGGCGAAATATTATCTACAGACCAATATGAGGTTTTGCCATGTAATACAAAATTAATGGGTTCGCTAAGTGCAAAGAAGTATATTAGAAAAATAGAAAACAACACTGTAAATGCTACCTGATATGGAATCTTGGCAATATAACTTTTCAATTTGATGTTTCTTGCATAATAGCCCATAAAGAAAAAGGGCAGGAAAGTTATGCTCCGTTGTAGAGAAAATTCGCCCCCAATAGGAATAAATCCTCCTAATAAGCTGATTAACAAGCAAATTAACAAAACTTTGGCGGGATGTTTGTTAACAAGATCCTCTGGAATGATGAAAACCAAAAGCCGCCAAATGATAAGACTTAGTAAATACCATAGTGTATAGCGCGGAACAACTAAAACAGAAATGATAGACTTTAGAGTTATACCACTAATTAATATATACATTATTCCCTTGATAAATTGGAAAACTATATAGGTTTCCAATATCCTAATGATTCCCAACTTATACTTACTTCGGTCTGTTGTATGGGTAAATAGTCCAGACACAAAGATGAATAAAGGCATATGGAACGTGAAAATAAAATTGTATAGAGCTATATTTATACCTCCATTTGGTGTATAACTCTCAATACAATGTCCACAAATAACTAGGAAAATTAAAACAAATTTTAGGGAGTCCCAATACGCATCTCTCTTCATACGGCAAAACAATTCTAAACCCGATAGACACCCGATACGGACAGTTCATCTCTATTCGTTAACTACACAAAAGAAAAGCGGGGTATCTAGCCTCTGCATGTCCGCTTTCTGAGGTCGTAGGAAACCCGTACAGTAGACCAAACAGATCGATACCCACGCTGTTGGTATATGTAATACGCCCCTAAAGGTGTGCGTGATGACTTTTTAAAGTCATCGGCACACCTTTAGGGAACGGTTATATACCTACCCGTAGCATCCACCTCTGCATAGTTCCAGACTGTACTTTCTTGAATTTCCTACGTTCCAGAAAGCCTAAAACAGTGCGTTAGCAAACGCATCCTAATATGTAGTGCTCCTTACTATAGCCGCTCCAACCTCTTACAAGGTGGCTCAGCGTAAGTTTGCGGGTGCAAAGGTACAGATTTTTCTCCAAATACCGATATAATT
>JAEEGJ010022188.1_pt1 | contig 13517 bp, 8 predicted proteins | sample 8958761 | NCBI WGS metagenome assembly JAEEGJ01 (sample SAMN16246546, study PRJNA631951) | gut metagenome | biome: gut microbiome; feature: rumen; material: RS-attached | host: Bos | place: Iran: Karaj | collected 2018-10
ACATCTCCCTTGTAGGACTTGAGGAAAGCTTCGAGGAAGAAACCAACATCGCTTCCGTAAGAGGTATGGGACATCTTCCGATGCTCACCGTTACGGACGCTCATTCTCATAACGGCGGAAAGAGCCTTCTTGTTACCCGTGCGGAAAAAGACGCCACCGTCAAATTTGACATTACGCCTTACATCGGAAAGAAAGTTCTCTTCACCGCGTTTGTCAAAACAAGCGATTCAGAGATCCGTCTGGGACTTGACGGGCAGACGCCCCTTGTTCTTTGTACCGAAAAGTCCAAACAAAATGAATGGACCGAGGTCAGGTTCGAAGCCGATCTTCCCGATGAGCTCAAGACCGCAAACATCTATCTTGAGACCGATTCAAAGGGCGATATTTACGTAGATGACATCTTTGTAAAACCGTTGTAATATTCACCTAAACAATCAATAAGACACAACTGTCTACCTGCAAAATACGGCATTTCTCGCTTTGTGTCGTGTTAAGGGGAAGGCAAAAAAACTATTCTGTCAGTGAAAGGAGGGACCTGCATGGATCAGGTAAAAACAGGTAATTTCCTAAAAGAATTAAGAAAAGAGAAAAACCTTACCCAAGAACAATTGGCAGAAATACTCGGCGTGTCGGGAAGAAGCGTTTCCAGATGGGAGACGGGCAACAATATGCCCGATCTTACTTTGCTAGTGGAGATAGCAGATTTCTACGACGTTGACGTCAGAGAACTTATTGAAGGTGAAAGGAAAAGCGAGATGAATACAGAAGAGGTTAAAGATGTTGCGGCCAAAATGGCCGATTACGCGGAAAGTGAAAAAAGCAAACTTTTAAAAACGGTCAGATTTATAAGTGTGGCCGGTGTGGCGATGATGATGGTCGCCATCATAATACAATGTTTAAATTTTGAAGCTCAAAGTACACTTAAGATCATAGGAATAGCCACATCCTTTATTGCGATGCTGGCCCTTGGCATACTGGCGCTGTACGTTAACGGTGTTCTTCAAAAGATGGTAAAGGTAAAAGCGCTTACCATAGCCATTGCGGTCGCTTTGATAGGAATGCTCATAGTTGCCGCAAGATATGCCTTCGCTGTATTTGTGGTCTTCATGTTTATCATATTCGACCTTATCAATCCGGGAAGAAGTGCCTCGGGTCTTGCCAAATACGACAAAGAGGCGATACTTGAAAAATACAGATCGGATCTGAATTCGGGGTTGTTTCTTTTTCCCGATGATACCGATAAGATCATCGACGGTGAGTTTGATTCGAAGCTTAAGACAGGACTTTTGGACACCGACGGACATCTTGTTCTGAAAGCCCACTACAGCCATGAGGATTACGAAAAAGAGATCGAGCGTATTTCGGGAATAACATGTACCATATCATATAAGGATATGTCGGTTACGAATTCGGTTAAGTACGACACCGAGATGTACAATTATCCGGCATACGTGGCGGTGGACGGCTATGATTACGTTTACGAATATGCATTGCTGGACGAAGAAAACGATACGATCATATACGTGCTGATCAGCTATCCCAAGTATGCGGGCATGAAGAAATTCAAGGAGTACCTTAAGAAAGACAAATCGGATTACAATCTCGACAACGGAAAGATCCTTGAGAATTTCACGATCTACTTCCACAGATTCGATATCGAAGACGATCCTTTAATGAGTGATGTTTATATGGGATATGAATACTAGGCGGTTAAATATGGGGTAACGAAAAAAGCAGGCTTTGCGCCTGCTTTTTCTTTATACCGTTTTAAAATACTTCAAAACCTTCTCGGGGCCGTTGTTCCAGCCGTCTTCTTTCTCCTATGCTTCAAATACGTATACGTTCCAAGAAAGCGGCTCGATGTGAAGTTTGAATTCGCCGTTTTCAAATGTATAGTTTGTTTCTTCGACGGGTGCTATAAGCGTCTCGTTTTCGTAGGAATTCTTAAGTTCCCAATCGTTTGAACGCATCTTGAACGCTTTTACGGGCTTGTAGCCTTCGAAACCTTTAACGTCGATGGTAAGGGGGTAATCCGAATCTTCGTTTCTGTTGATTGCAAATACTGTGAGACGGTTGTTTTCTTTGTCCCATGCACTTGCGGAATCGATGAATTTAACGCCTTCTTTGCCCGTATACTGTGAGGTGTCTTCGATGGCGTAACCGGGCATGTCGTAAGTCTCGCTGTCGACCTTTGTCTCAAGTGAAACGCCCTTTGCATACTGCATAAGCTGCATATAAGCGTAGTGAGAAGCGGATTTCCATATGTGATCGTGGTTTGAAGCGGCAAGTGCCGAAAGGCCTCCGGTCATACATCCGATCTTAACTCTGTCGGCATGTCTTAAAAGCGCAAGCTGAATGGATGCCATTGAGAGAGCGTGAAGCATATCTCCCCCGGGGAACTGTCTGTCGGGCATGTTGTCGGGATCGTGAAGTATGTACTTTCTTTCGGGATCGAAACGATAATGGTTTCTTGCCATGTTGTATCGTCCGTATCCGGGATTTAAGGGCTGCAAAGGACGTACCATTGCGCCGTACTCGTCAAAGGAGATCATGACTTTCTTGGGTGATCTGTGCTTTGACTGAACATAATCGATCATTGCGGCTTCGGTGTTGATGAAGTCTTCATAGTAGAGCGAACCGCCGAGAAGTGCCTTGATGTCTCCGGGAGGTGCGCTGTGATAATGATGAACGGAAACGTAGTCGACAACGTCGTAACATTTGTCGAGTGCGGTCTGGTCCCAAGCAGGGAAACCTTCCATGAAAGGAGCCGAGGAACCGCAGACTGCGGTTTCGATTGTTTCGTCTATCCATTTGATGGCCTTGGATGTCTCCAGAACTTTACAGCCGTAACCTTCGGGATTCTTATCCCATGCGCCCAGCTGCCAGGGGCCGTCCATTTCGTTCCCCAGATACCACATCTTTACGTTGTAAGGATCTTCGTGACCGTATTTCTTACGAAGATCGGACCAATATGTTCCGCCGGGATGATTGGTGTACTCCACAAGATCCATTGCATCCTGCATGGTTCCGGTTCCCATATTGATGGTGTAAAGAGGTTCGGTGTTTACCTTTTCTGCCCACTGAAGATACTCGTCATGGCCTACTTCGTTGGTGATGTACTGATGCCATGCAAGGTCTAAGTGAACCTTTCTTTCGGACATCGGTCCGATGGAATCTTTCCACTGCCAGCATGATACGAAGTTTCCTCCGGGCATTCTGACCGCGGGAAGTTTTGTGTCCTTAAGTGCGTTGATAAAGTCGGTTCTGAAACCCTGCTCATCGGCGGTAGGATGTTTGGGATTGAACATCGTTCCGTTTACGATGGTGCCGATGGGCTCCAAAAAGGCCGAAAACAGCCTGTTTGAGATCTCGCCGACTTCAAAGGCGGGATGAACCGTGATCTTTGCGTCTTTTGCCATTAATTAACCCTCCGTTTTTCCTGTAGATATTTTCTTTATCCATTTGCCCCCACGCAGTCTTCCAAAACTCCAGAACGTTTTGATGATCTGGTCGGATTTAAGACATACATATATCCAAAATGCGGGAAGATGGAAAACGAATCCCGCAAGAATACCGAGAGGTATTGAAACGGCCCACAAGAAGATGTTGTCGGTAAGCATTAACATCTTTGTATCGCCGCCGCCTCGAAGAACACCCTTTGTCATGATGCTGTTCGTAGCCTGGAATATTATTATGAAGCTTATTGCAAGCATAAGCTGGTTTGCTATTGCCACAGCTTCGGGGCTGATTCCGCCGGAAGCATCTTTTCCCGCATAAAAAGCGATGATCGGATTCTTTGTAAGAGTGATGAATATCGCCGAAATAAGGCCCAAACCGAGACCGAGTCCGAAGAAAAGATAACCCTGTCTCATTGTCTTTTCTTTGTCGCCGGTTCCGAGAGTCTGACCGGTTACGATGGCGCCGGCCTGGCTTACGCCTTGAACAACGACGGTGGAAAGCTGCTGTGTTACCGCGGTTACCGCATTTGCCGCAACGAAAGTCTCGCCGAGATGTCCGTTGATCATTGATACGGCGTTTGTACCTATGGCGAGAATGCCGTCACTTACAAGCACGGGGATACAAATACGTATGTATTCCGAGATGAGGGACCCTGTCTTCATAAGAAGATGCTTAATTCTGAAACCGATCTCTTTGTCAACAAAGAGAAGATACGACATTATCATTACCGCTTCGAAAGTTCTTGCGATGAGGGTACCCAGCGCAGCACCCGCAACTTCCATTCTTGGAGCACCGAACTTACCAAAGATGAAGGTATAGTTTGCACCGAGGTTAACGAAGAAGGCTCCGATGGATACAAAGAGCGGATATCTTACTTCTCTTACACTTCTTAAGGCGATGGTGGATGTAAGTGAAACACCGGTAAAGAAGTAGGAAGCCACCGACCATTCAAAATAGTCGATTCCCAGGGCGATGATCGGAGTTTCCTGTGTGTACATCTTCATGAGCGTCTCAGGTACGATCGCGGTTGCAAGGGCAAATATGAGAGCAAGGGAAAGCGCCAGGCGAAGCATCAGGCTGACGGTCTGTTTTAACGCTCTGTCGGCGTTCTCGGGCTCGTCGCCACTTTTCTTCATACTGTAATATCTGGAAACAAGTACCGATGCGCCCATTCCCAGGCCCATGCAGAAAATGTGATAGATCCCGATAAAAGAGTTGGCGAGGGAAACTGCCGAAAGAGCGGTGTCGCCCAGACTTCCCACCATTATGTTGTCGAGCATGTTAACGCCGATGGTTATAAGGCTTTGCGCTGCTATCGGAAGTGCCAGAGTAAATACGTTTCCGTAAAAATGCGGTTCTTTGCCAAAAAACTTGTATTTCATGTAAATCTCCAAAAAACAATTCGGTAAAAGGATTTACCGACTTAAATGGTAGCATAAAACCAAAGTACGCCTCTAAATCAATATTGCTTAAATAAATTGCAAATCTTGCTACGGGATGGGAGGTAAAAATGTGCTTGAAGATAAATCCGTGCCCATGTTATACTCGTAACAGTTCTAAACAATTCTTGTTAATCATTTTAATCTGCGATGAGTTTTTTATCGCTCTTACCTTACTTATCAGGTGTTTAGAAATACTGCAGATCAAGGGAACACAATAAATCAACGAAATGCTGCAAATAAGGAATTATTCTGCCCATTTCTTGAAACATGCTTTTTAAGCAGGAACTATTTTGCCTATTTCCTGCTCTCGTTGGCGTTTATGTATTTAAAGCAGTAAATATGTGCTCACTTCTCCTACTCAATATGCAATTATTGCTGTTTGGGCAGGTCTCGATGCACAAATCTAGCTGCCATAATTTGCAATTATTGACAATAGGCAGGAATATTGTTTCTTTTTATCTTCCCAAATTGAAAGAAAAGGAAAATAGGCAGTAAAAGTGAAACTATTATCTATTTATGAAAGGAGATAATCATGATCGGTTTAAAGGAAATGCTTTGTGAAGAAAAAGAAAGACTTGAAAAGATTATAAAGACGGTTGAAAAAGCTCTTGTCGACGTACCCGAAGGGCGTCTTAGGATATCCTCATCAAAAGGACACGCACAAATGCTGCATATCCTTTACGATGAGAATAACGAGAAGACAGAAGAATATATCAGAAAAGAAAACCGTTCTCTTGCATGTGCTTTGGCACAAAAGGAGTATGATACATCAGTTCAAAAGCTCGTAAGCAGAAGGCTAAAACAAATAAACAGATTGGCTGCCGAATATGTCGATGATGAAATTGAACAATTATTCAATCAAAATCATCCGGCCAGAAAAGCCATGATAAAGCCGGTAGAAAAAACCTGGGATCAATTATTGGAAGAGTGGAATCAAAGGACATATATCGGAAAAGATTTCCAATCTTGCATTCAGGAGATTTATACCAAAAAGGGGGAGCGAGTAAGGAGTAAAAGTGAAAAGATTCTGGCCGATCTGTTCGGCGATCTGGACATTCCGTACAAATATGAATGTCCTCTTTATCTAAACGGTATCGGCTTGATTTACCCCGACTTCACATTGCTGAGTCGAAAAAGCAGAAAAGAGATATATTGGGAACATTTTGGAATAATGGACAACCCTGAGTATTCTGAAAAAGCAATAAAAAAGATTGATACATACATCAGAAACGGTATTCTTCCGGGCGATAGATTGATTATGACTTTTGAATCCAAGAATTATTCTATAAGCGATAATGTGGTAATGGAGATGATAAAGAAGTATTTTATATAAGAGTTAGATGCTCTTTTCTGCCCCAATTCCTCTTTTGGAATATCAAGCAGGAAGATATTGTTTGATATCCTGCCTGAAAATTGTTTTTGGGAAATCAGGCAGAAAGAAACAAAACGAATTCCTGCTCATATTATCGGATTATGAAAACAAGCAGTATACAATGCGCCGTTTGTTCTGCCTTTTTGTGATATTTCTTCATTTAGGCAGGATAGCAATAATAATATTACTGCCCAAAACGCGCAATCTCGAAGATGGGCAGTGATAGGCAATGAATATGTACTGCTCGAATCATCATAAATGAGAATAGAGCAGGAAAGCAGGCCCCGTGAGACATCACGAGCCTGCTTTTTTCTTTCTTTTTAGTAGGATTAACGCAAAAACTGTGATAGAATAGATTCATCTTGTGATTAAACGGAGGATTGTATCCACATGATAATTAATAAAGACACGGTACTTGTCTATGATGAAAACGATCATAAGGGTATTGCGAGAGTCATCAACTGGGTTGCCGATGACTTTTTAAAAGTATTCGGAGAAAGACCGAAGGTTGTGACAATCGATGAGCTTGAAACGCTGAAAGCAAGCAGCGTTATCGTTGCGGGATCGCCCAAGAGTGAAGAGGTGACGGCGCTCCTTTACGAAAACGAAATAGATACCGGACTTCTTAAAAAAGAAGACGGTTCATACAAATGGGAAGTATTTTTGATGGCTCAGGCCAAAAACTTTAATCCTGATATAGCGGAAATGTTGATAATCTCCGGTAGCGACAAGAGGGGTGCGATATACGGACTTTTGTCAGTATCCGAGAGCATCGGAGTGACCCCGTTCATTAACTGGTCGGACGTGGCTCCCAGACACCTTGATAAGTATGATTTAATAATCGACAACGTATATGTGTCAAAAGAGCCTTCAGTAAAATATCGAGGGATATTTATTAATGACGAGTGGCCGGCATTTGGCAACTGGGCAACGAAGCGTTTCGGCGGCGTGAATGCGAAGTGCTATCTTGAAGTGTTTGAGATGCTGCTTCGAGTTCGCGGTAACTATATGTGGCCCGCAATGTGGGCAACAAATTTCTCCATGGACGGTCCCGGGATCGAGAGCGCTGAGCTTGCCGATGAGCTCGGTATAGTTATGAGCACTTCGCATCATGAACCTTGCATGAGAACCGGCGAAGAATACAGATTGTTAAGAGGACCCGAATCTCCTTACGGCGATGCATGGGATTTCACCACAAACCGTGAAGGCATCACAAAGTTCTGGGAAGACGGTCTTAAGAGAAATGCTGCTTTCGAAGAAGTTATCACTATGGGTATGCGCGGTGAGAGAGATACCGCCATTATGGCCAATGCTTCCCTTGCAGAAAACATCGCATTACTCAAGGATATCATCCGTACACAGAACGACTTAATAAGAAAAATAGTAAATCCTGATTTAACAAAAGTGCCTCGTCAGATAGTTCTTTTCACCGAAGTTGAGAAGTTTTATTACGGCGACGAGAATACTCCCGGCCTTATTGACGATCCCGAAATGGACGGCATTACGGTAGTGTTCTCCGACACAAATTACGGTTATACAAGAACGCTTCCCACCGAAAAGATGTTAAAGCGTAACGGCGGATACGGCATGTACTATCATGTGGACATGCACGGCGGAGCATACTCTTACGAGTGGATAGGCTCCACATATCTTCCCAGAATATGGGACCAGCTTTCTACAACATACGATTACGGCGTAAGAGATATCTGGGTTGTCAACGTGGGAGATATCGTATCTCAGGAACTTGAGATCTCTTACATAATGAAGCTTGCAAACAATATGGAAGTGTTCGGAAGCGAGCATCCCAACAACTACACGGAGTTTGTAAAGGAATGGGTAAAGAAGCAGTTTGACGGATACTTTGATGCGGCAAGCCTTGCAAAGATCGAAGCGGTTATTCACAGATATCAGCTTATAAATGAAAGAAGAAAGCATGAGATCATGAATGAATCCGTTTACCATCCGGTACATAACGGAGAGGCTCTGGCACTTTATACTGTCGCAAAAGATGTGCTTAAACTTTGCGACGAACTTTTGGAGAAGTGTCCCGAAGAGATCAAGACAGCTTTTTACGAGCTGGTTTACTATCCCGCTTACGGAACCGCGAACCTTCACAGAACATGGATCGCGTCCATGTGGAACAAGTACTATGCAAATCAGAACAGAAATATCGCCAATGATTTCTGTGACGAGATAGACGAAGGCATCAAAGCCGACAAGAAACTCATAGACGATTTCCATGCACTTGCGAACGGCAAGTTCTACGGACATGCCATGAGCGAACATTTTGGCTTCAGATTCTGGAACGATTCAAACAACCAGCTTCCTACCAGACTCTTTGTATATCCCGCTTATAAGAAGAGAATGATCGTTTCAAAGCGCGACGAGACCGCGTATTTCGACGGTCGCGAATACACCAAGCGCGATGCGATCTACTATGATTTCATGAGACCCGATGTTGCGGGCGTTGTGCTGGAAGTATCCTGCGGCAGCGTAGATCCCATCACTTATAAGGTAGAAAGCAACGTCGATTGGCTTAAACCCAATTCCTCAGGCGGCACTACCGATAAGACCGATTACATCGTAGTATCGATAGATAAAAAGAATTTTAAGCCCGGTGAATATGTGGAAGGTATCATAACGATCACCGACGATGAAGGTAACTTCGTTAAGTTCACCTTCCCTTCGATCCTTCTTCCCACACCGGCCAAAGAAGTTATGGGAGCCTTCTTTGAAACAGAGGGCGAGATCGCCATGGAAGCGCACTCCGCTTACTATGTATCCAAGTCGGAAAATGCACACTATGAACTTTTGGCACCTTACGGCAGACACGGCAGCGGTCTCAAACTATATCCCAACACCTTGGATCCGATGACTCTCGGAATCGAAAATGTACCTTTTGTAGAATACAGATTTGTGGCAGGTCTCGACGAAGAATACGATGCCGAATTCATTTTCGCACCGTCACTTCCGGTCAACGACTCTAACAGCCAGTGCTTCGGCTATGCCATTAACGGCGGTGAGACAAAGATCGCAGACACAGTTCTCGACAAGTCCCGTCCGATATTCAACAGTCCTCAGTGGGCAGACGACAATAAGAAAAACGCGAAGTGTATCCACGTTTCCGTCAGGGGACGCAAGGGACTCAACGCCCTTCGTTATTTCCAGCTTTCGCCCAACCTTATTCTTGAGCGAATAGTTCTTCGCTCAAAGAATATGCCTCACAAAGAATCCTATCTCGGACCTGTTGAAAGTTTCAGATTCATCTAGTATTTACAAAGTATTTCGGAGCCATCATCAACCAACGGTTGAAGATGGCTCTTTTTTCTACCAAAACTTAACTTACACTTGTATTTAACTATAGCGCTCAACCAGTAGTTTTGATATGATACAGACAACTCAACCAAACGTGGATTGCAGAACGGAGGGTTCAAAAAATGGAAAAACCTGTATTCAGTCAGACTTTACAGACATTAAGGAAAGAAAAAAAGGTTACGCAGGAGCAGCTGGCAAATCATTTGGGAGTAAGTGCACAGGCTGTTTCAAAATGGGAGAACGGCAGCTACCCGGAAGGGGATCTCATACCTGCCATAGCGGAGTTCTTCAAAGTTTCGATTGATTACCTTTACGGAAAAGGCGGAAAGGCAATGTCGACAGAGGAGGCCGTTTTCAAATCCCTTCGGGATAACTGTATAAAAGAGTTTGAAGAAACTCAAAATCCCAGGAAGCACGAAGGGTTGGCGGATACGGTCAGAAAGATACATTGGGCGGTCCAAAACGCACCCTGGGTCAACAATGAGGAATACTACAATCCTCCCTGTTATGGTATCGACAGTCCCAAAATGAGTTCGGTATTTGTGGATGAAAGCAGCTACTCCTACATGGGCTTAAGAGAAGACAACAATTTCTACGTTTGGTTAAAACAGGACGAAGAAAAAGATATTTTTGAAAAACTTTTAAGCGACCCCGAAAGGATATGTGATGTCTTCAAGATCATGTCCGACAAGGACAATATGAGGATACTGACATACCTTTACTCTCTTTCATCGGGAGAATTTGCAGGCGCGGATACCATCGCAAAAGCTCTTAAGCTCAGCAAAGAAAAGGTGGATAAGACGTTAAACGAGATCGTTTCCAAGATCGGTTATCAGTACGGACAGAACGCTCCTTTTAAGACCGTAAAGATCGTGGAGGACGAAAAAGAGAAGACGGCATACGGAACGGATCCGGTATTCGGCGGACTTTTCATGGCGATAACGATGATGATAAAAGAGTATGCCGACACTCCTTCGGGATTTCAGATGATGATATGCAATAAAGAGAAAAGTTGGGTAGACAGAAAGAAGATAAACAAACAGTAACAGTATAACGGAGAATGAGATTATGGGTAAAAAGAAAGAAAAGGAAGAAGAAAAAAATAAGTATCACAAGGAATACGGTGCGTTTTCAAATCTTGCGTACGTAGCTGTGAGAATGGTCAGATTCGATAAGATGACGGCGTTTACCATATTCCTGGCGGCCGTATGTACGCCCGTTGCGGCATATCTTTGGACTTTCATGTCCAAGTTCGTTATCGATGTCGTAACGAGGCAGGATACGGTCAAAAAGCTTATCACGATCATATGTATCACCTTCGTGATTCAGGCCGTATTTACGATGTTACAGTCGTACATGTGGGCACAGTGGTGGCGCTATATAGGTGCCAGGACCGATCTGATCATCAAAAAGAACTTAAAGTTCATGACTATGCCCTTTGAATATCTTGAAGACAAAGACGCCATGGATTGCTACCAGAAAGCGGGCAATGCAACGGGCGGCAACTATCAGGGTATAGAAGGAATGATGCACTTCATGGAAAACTCTGCGGGAGACTTCTGCGTAGTGCTCGTAGGCCTGTTCATCATGGGTACGTTAAGCGTTCCGGTAATGCTGGGCCTCGCTTTTCTGGCATTTGTAAAATTTGTCATCAATAACAGGACCAACAAAGTCTGCAAAAAGAAAATATGGGATCCCCTGGCAACATGGTGGAGAAAAGACGGATATTTAAGCAACACCTTTTCGGATTTTTCTTTTGCAAAAGACATAAGGATGTACGGCCTTAAGAATTACCTTATAAACAGGTACAAAGAAGTAAGCAAAGAGAGGCTTGAGGCATCAAAGAAAAATGAACTCTGGTGGTGGTACAGCGGTCTTGCGGGTAACGTTTTGTGGGCGATGGCATCGATAGGCCTTTATGCATGGCTTATATATTCGGTCATCAACAAAGATCTTACCATCGGTAATTTTTCGCTTTACTTAGGCTCCGCAGCAACATTTTTCCAGTTTACGAGAAGCCTTTTTGACAGAGCTACAGAGCTTCTTCAAAGAAGCCGTGAAGTCGACGATTTCAGAAGTTTCATGGATATCGTAAAGGACGACAATGAGAAGGGACCTTCGGTTCCTTCATACAACTCTTACGAGTTTACCTTCGACGATGTATGGTTTAAATACCCGGGAGCAGATAAGTACGCATTAAAAGGCGTAAATCTTACGATAAACGCAGGCGAAAAGCTGGCGGTGGTAGGTCTTAACGGTGCCGGAAAATCTACCTTCATAAAGCTTTTGTTAAGGCTTTATGAGCCCACAAAGGGACGCATTCTCTTAAACGGAGAAGACATTTCAAAGTATGAAAGAAGTGAGTATTACAAACTCTTTTCACCGGTATTCCAGGACGTATGGATGTTTGCCTTTCCTCTTAAAGCGAACGTATCCATGGACGCCATCGACGATACCGACGACGTAAGGGTAAAGAAGTGTCTTGATGATGCGGGAATGGGAGATTCCGTAAAAGAATTAAAGGACGGAATAGATACCGAAGTATTGAAAGTCGTATACGACGAAGGCGTTGATTTCTCGGGCGGCGAAAAGCAAAAGATCGCCCTTGCCAGAGCACTTTATAAGAACGGCCCGGTGGTTGTTTTGGACGAGCCCACCGCTGCTCTGGATGCTTTGGCTGAGGCAAAGTTATACGAAGATTTCAACAAACTCATAGACAACAGGACGGCGATATACATAAGCCACAGATTAAGTTCAACAAGATTCTGCGATCATGTGGCAATGTTTGTGGATGGGGAGATGGCCGAATACGGAACCCATGACAGCCTGCTCACAAAGGGCGGAGCATACAGTGAGATGTTCAACGTTCAGGCCGCATATTACATTGAAGGGGGTGAAGGCGATGGCAGCGATGAGAGCGATGTTTGAGGAAAACGAAAAACGACCCGAATTCATCAAGATGACCAAGCGCACGCTTAAGTATATTTTCAAAATCGCATGGAAAGAAAAGAAGATCATTTATCTTCTTTTTGCGACAAAGTTCATAGCCGGAGCACTTGGGGAGCTTAAACTTTTGCTTCTTCCCAAGCTGCTTATCGACGAAGTGGAAGCCATAAGCATCGGCGCGGATATTTCGACACATCTTCACAATGCGATCATATATATTGCATTTACCATAGCTGCGGAGTTTCTGTCCAATGTTCTTTCAAACATAGGGGATTCGAAACTAAACTATTATTCCACATTTTTTGACAGAATTCTGACCTATGAACTCAGCGGAAAGTCTATGGAAATGGATTTTCAGCATACCGAAGATCCCAAAGCACTGGATCAGCAGAATAAGGCCAAGGAAGGCATTGCGTGGTACAGCGGCGGTGTCATCGGAATACTGAGATGTTTCTTTGACATCGTATACAACATCGCGCTCATGTTCACCTCGGTAACGCTCTTCGTATTTTACTGCCCCCTCGTTTTGCCGGTACAGATAATAGGCATGGGACTTGTTACGTATTTCAACTATCGTAAGCAGAAGATCGCATACGAGTCGTTCCTTAAGCTGGGAAAGATAAACAGAGTGTTCGGATATTATCTTTTTGAAGTGGCATCGCAAAAGTACGGAAAAGATACAAGACTTTACGACAGCTCGACTCTTATGAGCGATCGCGCCACGGAGTACGGAATGGAAAGCGTGGAGCTTTTCAGAGAACGTGCGACCAAGTGCTGCCGCTTCGATTACAGATCCAATTTTGCAAACGCCGTAAGAGATGCCTTAAGCTACGGATATCTTGGATACAGAACGTTAAGAGGTCTTTTGTCACTGGGTGATTTCACCATGTGTATCGCAGCGACCAGCCGCCTTTTCCAAAGTCTTCTGGGCATAGGACGGGGCATCCAGGACTTAAGCGAAAAGTGCAGTTACGCATATCAGT
>JAEEGJ010022192.1_pt1 | contig 13515 bp, 11 predicted proteins | sample 8958761 | NCBI WGS metagenome assembly JAEEGJ01 (sample SAMN16246546, study PRJNA631951) | gut metagenome | biome: gut microbiome; feature: rumen; material: RS-attached | host: Bos | place: Iran: Karaj | collected 2018-10
TTAGCCTTGTTGTAGTCTTCAAGAACCTTGAAGTAGTCGTCAAGTGTCTCGATCTTAGGATACTTAGCCCACTCAAGAACTCTTGCCTGGATCCAGAAAGCCTCACCGTTCTGTGTGGTTGTCTTGTCCTGACCATAGATGTTCTCGAAAGGATTCATCCAGTAGATCTTACCATCGGACTGTCTGAACTGGCTCCACTCATAAGGAGTAAAGAACTCCTTAATGTTCGGATACTTGTCGATGTAATCATCCCAAGGAATGAGAGCACCGGCTTCATAAAGAGCCTTCATAGCGTCACCGCCGTTGATGAAATCGGGATACTCACCGGAAGCGATGAATACGCCGACTGCTTCTGCCGGCTGCTGACCAGCGAGCCATGTCTCGTTGCACTTTGCACCGATCTTCTCGGTAATGATCTTCTGGATCTCATTATCCTTGTTGATCTCGGTGGTTGCAGGTACTGCGAAGAAAGCACTGAACTCCTTGACCTGTGCAGGAGCTGCAGTGGTTTCACCAGTGCCGCCGCCGGCTGCCGATGTTGTCGGAGTCGGAGTCTTTGTGCAGCCTGCCATAGCAGACACTGACATTACTGATGCCAGAGCGATTGCTGCGATTTTTGATTTCTTCATAATTGGACCTTCCTTTCTGTATTTTGTCCGTTGTAGAAATTATACAGAGAAGGAATTTGGTGAAACTCCGACAAATTCTAATCGGTTCCCCCCCAAAATATAGAAAGTTGCACAGTTAAACGTTGCGTCTGTATTTTGTCGGGGTACAGCCGTTTATCTCAATAAATTTTGATACGAAATAATCTATATCCTTGTATCCAACGTCGGCGGCTATGTCTGCCACCTTGCGGTCCGTCTTGAGGAGCATCTCGGCTGCCGCGGTGATCCTGCAGTTATTCAGATAGTCCTTAAAGGAAATACCGTATTTCTTATGGAAAAGCTGTCCGAGATAAGAGCTGTTGATGTAATACATCTTTCCGAGATCCCTCAAGGTCAGGTTCTCGGCATAGTGCTCCTGGATGTATCTTTCTACTTCCTTGAGGCCCCTGTGTCCCGAGTCCTTCTTGAGCTGGGTAAGATAATCCGAATACTCCAGGGCGAAGTTCCTGAAATGTTCCTTGAAATTCTTTCCCGGAACGAAAACGTCATCGCTTATATAAAGAAGTATATTATCCTGCTCTACCGTTTCATCTATCTCAACGGCGAGATGGATCATCCTGAACAGGAAGTAATTGATGTTGAGATTAAGGAACCTGTTGAAACGCGAGCTCTCCATGTTCTCGAAAAGCTTGTCGACACATGCCGAGATCTCGTCGTGGTCATGCTTGATCACCGCGTTGACCAGGTCGTCAGCGGCATCCTTATGGATCATCTCCTTGGCCTGGGAATGAGGCACGGCCATGTCGTCCTCATAGAAATATACGCTGCTTCCCTTCTGGAAACTCCTGAAATAGCGGAGCTCGCAGGCTCCGTTATAGGATGCGGCGAGCTTGCCCGGCTCTGACACCGTCTTTCCGACAAGAAGAACAACTTCGATCGGGATGTTCCTCATCGCGGCCTTCCTGAGCTCCTCGAGGTATTCCCGGTCATTCTTTCCGGCTTCCCTCGCCATTTCGCTGCAGTAAAGGAATCCTATCTCGAAATCCTCCTCAAAGCCTTCGGCTTCAGGAAGAAGATGATCGCCGTATTTGCCAAGGAACTCGCGGCAGTTCTCCACGACTTTTTTCTTGATCTCGCTGACTTCCTCGTCAGTCATTTCCTCAAGGCTGGAAACGTTATCCAATGTGACATGTACGAAATTCAGATTGCCTTCCGTCACAAGATTCTCACAGACATAGTCGACCTGATGCTGGTTCGACTTACCTCCGAGGATCGCAACGAGGTACTGCACAAGGCAGGCCCTCCTGAGCTTTTCGGCATGCTCCTGCATGACGTTGTCGGCATCTTTTTTAACGCCGATCTTGCGGAGAAGGTTTACGAGCTGTTTCTGGCTTACGGGTTTGAGAAGGTAATCGACCACTCCCAGTCTCAATGCAGTCTGTGCGTATTCGAAATCCGAGAAGCCGCTCAATATGACGAAATCGGTATCGAGTCCGCCTTCCTCCTTCACCCTGCTGATGAGCTCGAGGCCCGTCAGTTCGGGCATCCTTATGTCGACGATCGCAAGGTCGATCTTCTTGCTCTTTATGATGTTATATGCCTCAAGACCGTTGGAAGCCGTTCCTGCGATCTCGCATCCGTAGAGCTCCCAGTCGATAAGCATCTGGAGTCCCTTGAGGATAAAAGGCTCGTCATCTGCCAGAAGTACCTGTACCCTTGCCATTACTCGTCTCCTCCTTCACTCTGCTGAGCGTCAAAATGCTTCAGAGGCATCGTGATCTTAATGTAAGTTCCTATCTTTTCCTCGCTCTCGAAGATGAAGTCAACGTCATCTCCTGCAATGAGCTTGGTCCTGAGGCAGGCATTCAATATGCCTATGTGTTTATTCTTCTTGAGATCGGCGAACGTGCATTCGTTCATCCTTCTCTGCATGCGCTGAGCGCTCTCCGTATCCATTCCGGCTCCTGTATCCTCGACTTCAAGGACAAGCCTGTCGCCTGCAGAATGCGCATTGATCATGATGACAACGTCCCTGGTCTTCTTTTCAGCGCCGTGAACGCATGCGTTCTCAACGAATGTCGCCAACGTAAGCTTCGGAATGGAAGCATCGCTAACATCGTCGGATATGTGTATCGAGAAAGAGAACCTGTCACCGTATCTGTACTGCTGGAGTTTCAGGTAGTTCTTGATGAATCCCATTTCCTTATGGAGCGGGATGACGTCCTGGTTCCACTCGACGACGTCACGCTCGAGTGCCGCAAGACGCTCGATCATGGCGGCAGTCTCCGTTTCACCCTTTATTACGCTGTGCATCCTGACGTTCTCAAGGCAGTTGAACAGGAAGTGCGGATTGATCTGCATGCGCATCGCGAGAAGCTCAGCCTGCTGTTTCTCGATCTCCGTCTCCTGATAGACGAGCTTGTCCTCATAGATGGTCTTGATGAGCTGTCTGTTCCTTGTAACAAGTTCGTTGTAACCGTACATGAGATGGGCTATCTCGTCGGTGCCTTCGATATGGCTTACAGGAACGAGGCCGACGTTCTCATTACCCTTTTCGAAAACCTTGTCGAGCTGCCAGAGCCTGCTCGTAAAGGACTTGTTTATCAGTCTGACCAGGAGAAGCGGGATAAGGACGTTGAGCGAGAGTAGCAAAACAACGAGGAGCGCATGGTTCTTAAGCGCTCCGGCAACGACGTTGCTGTTGTCCGGGAAGACCATTACCGTATAGGTCTTCCCCATGATCTCTACTTCCCTGACGTAGCCCGCCTTTTTGCGGTCCGCTTCATTGACAGATGAATAAGGGCTGTAGATATTCGTCTGTCCGTCGGTAGAAATTACCAGTTTGTCGCCGTCACAGATATATGCAAGCATGCCATATTTCTTCTGCGAGAAATTGGACATGAGCAAAGGATAGTCAAGATTGATGACCAGAAGTTTCTTGATGTCCGTTCCGCGGTGATAGTCGAGCCACCTGACGAGCTTGACCTGCTTAGTCCTCGTCTGGCTCGGGCCGCTCTCATCGTCTCCCATGAAATAGAAGATCAGCTGGGCCTTATATTCCGAGGAGATGAACTCCTTGTACCAGCTCTTGTCCTTTATGTCATTCAGCGTGTAGACGTTACCGCCTGAAGTTAAGGTGTCATTGTCAGCAACGAAGATGATCCTGGACAGGGTAGGCAGATAGAGTGTAGAATAACCGCTGTTGACCAGATCGTGATATGCGGAATAGAATTCGTCATTATCCTTGAACTGCGTATCAAGGAATGTGTATATGGACATATCTACGTACAGGTTGTTCGAGATGTCAGACGCTGCTTTGATCGAAGATGCAAAGTCGGCGGAAACGTTGGTGGCAACGTTTCTCATGTCTTCCTTAAACTGCGCGCGCTCATTGGAAATGATCATACTCAGGATAAAACCGTCCGTCAGAAGGAGCGGGAAAAGCACGCAGAAGAAATACAAGAGCAAAAGCTTCCTGTTGAGCGTCAGATTGTTAAGGACTCCGACGATTTTTTCCTCCAGCCTGTACTTCCTGAGATTTAACATAAAGACATTCTATCACAGGCTCTCTATCAAAGCCGTTATGATCGCCGCTGACGCATCCTGGTCCCTGCTCATGACATTGATCCCGAGGACCGCGGAAGCGGGTTTCTTCTGCCAGTAATTCGTATAGCCGAGCTTTTTGACCAGCGCTTCGTCTTCGATCATAAGCCCGGTCATTATCTTTGCATCGGAATAAGTTGAATAATCGACGGTTGAATCGGAAAGGTCATATCCCTTGCTGCGTCTGAATTCGGTGATAAGCTTCTGGTATTCCCTCTCGCTCATGTAAACCGGAGTAATCTTTTCGAACTTCTCTTTGGGAAGAGTCTTCTTAAGCGTTTCGTAAAGCGAGGTGCAGTCGGAAAGGTATTCAAAGAAATATGGCGAAGCGGTACTGTCAGTCACAAGGACGTTGGTTCCCGAATAGAGCGCGGCCACTGCGGCCTGGTTTGTAAAGAGGTCCGCTTCCTGCCCCTCGTCGTTAACCGCCACATAGCAGTATGTCACAAGGCTCGGGTGCTTGAAGCCCAACCCCTTCACGATCCCGTCGTAATACTCCTCGCTGTGCTCGAAATTGCCGATCGATATGATCCCGCAGTCCTCTCGCGGCTTGAAGAAGAAATTATAGATGAGGAAAGCCGTTACAACGACAACGACGACTCCCGCCACATAATATTTCCAGGTATAGGAAACATAGTTCTTCCATTCGGACTTGGTCTTGCCGAGGAACTGCTTTTCAAGAGCCCTTTCCTCCGCAGCCTTCTCGCGCTGGTCTCTGTTTCCCGTTGCTATGTCATAGGCTGCGGACAAGTCGTTAAACTTCTGTTCAGCATCATCGCCGCGCATGCCTCTGTATTTCTTTGAAAGCTGCCAGAAACGGTTTTCGATGGCCTCCTGATCCGCATCAGCGGGAAGTCCCAAATACTCTATAGCTTCTTCCCTCGTCATCGATACGATGTTTTCGCTTGCGCCGTCTTCCGGACTTAAAACCGCTTTCTTCTTATCCGTTACCATTATTCAATCAGCCTCCGATAAGTTCTTCGTCCATCGCGAAGAGCACTCCATTGATCTCCCTTATGTCGTACCTCTTGTTGATTATGAAGTACATAAAGACCAGATCTCCCCTGTTCCCGTCAGACAGAGCGTATCCCGCCTTCATGAGGAGGGCCTTTGTTTCCTCAAGATCCATCTTAAGGGCAAGTGCAAAAGCAAGCACCGTCTTTTTCTTCGGGTGATAATTCAGGTCGCTCCTTATCTTGGAAAAGAGCTTTCTGTCAACGTTTGCGCTCTTATAGCATTCAACGTCGGTGATCCCGCGCTCGTCGATCTTCCTTAAGAGCATCTGGGTAAAGCTCTCGTCGATCCTGCTGTCAACGAACTCATCTACGCTGCCGGCTGCGGTCTCCGCGCAGGAATCAAGAGTTTCTTCGATCCTGCCTGCTGCCCTGCCTGTCTTATGAAGTAAAAAACTGCCCATAATGGCACTGTTCTTAAATGCCGAGCACTTTTCCAGCGTTTCTGCCGGCACGACCAAACGCGCTTCAACGAAACGTTTTACTTCTAACAGTAATTCTTGATCAACAGTCATCCGTCAGGCCGTTCCCTTCATAGAAGATTTAATAACGGTCACGCTGTTGTCCTTGCTCTTGAGGACGAGCCATTCCGCACTGTAGTTTCCCTTCACCGCGCGAAGCCTGTAGTAAGGGAAAACATCCTGGGGAACGCAGTTAAACTGATAAACGGTTCCTGTCTTGGTCCGGATGTTGAAAAGCTCAGACTCCTTGACGAAAGAATCAGTATTCATATTCCAATAACCTTTTTCGAGGATCACGGTAACATCGTCAGAATCACAGACAAACCTCATATCCGTACCATTGCCGCTGCAAAGGACTGTAACGACATTTCCCAAAGCCGTATACTCCGGCTTTTCGGGATCAGGATATACAGAGATTGAGAAATTGCCCGCCACTTCGGCGACTCCGACCGATGAAGTGGTCTCTTCCGCTGCTTTGACGGTCGTCCATTTCGTCTCTTTAGAGATATATTCTTTTGCCGATGCGAGATTCATGATCTCATCTAACGTGATCTCTTCCGCGCCCAAAGACTTCAGCTTTTCAACAAACTGCTCTTCGAGTTTCTTTTCAGATTCTTCTTTAGAATAGTTAGCGACGCTTATCTTGATCTTGCCGTCAGAAATATACTCGCGGACAATGAATTCTTTCGGGAGCCCGTCAAATCCTTCGCCCGTTTCTTCCTCAGACTTGGAAAGATGCCTGATCACCGCCTTGGCAACAGGTCCTCTGTATTCGTTGAAAGTAAACACTTCACTGCACTTTCCGCCCGACTCTATCTTTATCAGGACCGACTGGTTAACGCCATCAGACGTAACGATATCCGACTTTAAATATCCGCCCTCATAGAGCCTGTACTCGTCAGGCCTCGACTGCTCAAGGAGCGCGTTCATGACCAGTTTGCCGTCTTCATAACCGATAAGGCAGAGAACCGAACGTGCTCCACCGTCGATCAGGGCAAAACTGACCGCCATCTCGTGTATTTCGTCGCCACCGCAGTGCACAAGCGCGTATCTGACTCGCGAGCCCGACATTTCATCATATCTGAGAGCCCTCTTCATCTCTTCAAAGGTGTAGTCGCCATACCCGAGTTCAAAATACTTTTTGCCGGATTCTTTATCAAAGCATCCTGAAGTGGATACAGAGATCTTTCCTTCTATGAAGCCGGCATATGCCTTGTCAGCTTCATCGGCAGGGTTTACCGGTTCCGTTTCGGCAGTCTCTGTCTGTGATGTGGTCTCACTTTCAGAAGGCTTGGAAGGCATTGACTTAACAGTCATTGTCGTTTCGCCTTCAGGGAGCTTTATCGCAGGAAAATAACTGCATCCTGCCAAAAGCGAGGCGCATAAGATGGAAGCGACTGCGGTCAATGCAGCTTTTTTCTTCATTAGTCCTTTCCTCCGAGACAAAATCGTATTAAATATTTTAACAAATTCACGCGTGCAAAACAAAAAGGGCTGCCTCAAATGAGACAGCCCTTGAATGATTTATTCTTTGTTCTCAGGATCAGAACTTGCCTGCCTTAGCAGCTTCCTCGATGGAAACAGCTGTTGAAACAGTCATACCGACCATCGGGTTGTTGCCCGCACCGATGAGACCCATCATCTCAACGTGTGCAGGAACAGAAGAAGAACCTGCAAACTGAGCGTCAGAGTGCATACGGCCCATGGTGTCGGTCATACCGTAAGAAGCGGGACCTGCAGCCATGTTATCAGGGTGAAGTGTACGGCCTGTACCACCGCCGGAAGCAACAGAGAAATACTTCTTTCCTGCTTCGATCCTCTCCTTCTTGTATGTACCTGCAACAGGATGCTGGAATCTTGTCGGGTTGGTGGAGTTACCTGTGATGGAAACGTCAACGTTCTCCTTCCACATGATAGCAACACCTTCCTGAACATCATCAGCACCATAGCAGTTAACCTTTGCTCTGGGATGGTTAGGATCCTTGGAGTAGCATGTTCTGGAAACTTCCTTGAGCTCGCCTGTCTTATAGTCATACTCTGTCTCAACGTGTGTGAAGCCGTTGATCCTGGAGATGATCTTTGCAGCGTCCTTACCAAGACCGTTAAGGATAACTCTGAGGGGCTTCTGACGAACCTTGTTAGCCTTCTCAGCGATACCGATAGCGCCCTCAGCAGCTGCGAATGACTCGTGGCCTGCGAGGAATGCAAAGCACTCTGTATCCTCTTCGAGGAGCATCTTACCGAGGTTACCGTGGCCGAGACCTACCTTACGTCTGTCAGCAACGGAACCGGGAATGCAGAATGCCTGGAGGCCTTCACCGATTGCAGCAGCTGCATCGGAAGCCTTGCGGCAGCCCTTCTTGATAGCGATAGCAGCGCCTACTGTGTAAGCCCACTTAGCGTTCTCGAAGCAGATAGGCTGAATGCCTTCGATGAGGTGATATACATCAAGACCTGCATCTTTAGTGATCTTCTCAGCTTCTTCGATGGATGAGATTCCATATTCAGCAAGCTTCGCATTGATCTGGGGGATTCTTCTCTCGTATGATTCAAATAAATCTGCCATTTGTCATTCCTCCTTATTCCTTGCGCGGATCGATGAACTTAACGGCATCGTCAACGCGGCCATACTTACCGGAAGCCTTAGAAAGTGCTGTAGCGGCATCGTCACCCTTCTTGATGAAGTCCATCATCTTACCGAAGTTAACGTACTTGTAGCCGATGATCTCGTCGTTCTCATCGAGAGCGAGGTCTGTGATATAGCCGTCTGTGAGCTCGAGGTAACGGGGACCCTTAGCGAGTGTACCGTATGTTGTACCGATCATGGAACGTGTTCCCTTACCGAGGTCCTCAAGACCTGCACCGATCTGGAGTCCGTCCTCAGAGAAAGCACTCTGCGTTCTTCCGTAAACGATCTGGAGGAAGAGTTCTCTCATTGCTGTGTTGATAGCATCGCAGACAAGGTCTGTGTTGAGAGCTTCGAGGATCGTGAGACCGGGAAGGATCTCGGAAGCCATTGCTGCGGAATGTGTCATACCGGAGCAGCCGAGTGTCTCGACCAGAGCCTCCTGAATAATGCCGTCCTTAACGTTGAGAGACAGCTTGCAGCAACCCTGCTGAGGAGCGCACCAGCCGATGCCGTGTGTGTAGCCGGAAATGTCCTTGACTTCCTTGGCACTGACCCACTTTGCTTCCTCAGGGATCGGTGCGGCACCGTGCTTTGCACCCTGATGAACAGAGCACATGTTCTTGATCTCTGTTGAATAAATCATGTGTATTTCTCCTTTCCTTTCAAGGAATTTGTAGGTGGAATTTAATAGATTTCCGAATTGTAATTATATAAAAGCAAAAGGGGCTTTTCAACACAAAATCGTTCAAAGCCCCTATATATAATTTTTATTTTAGCGTCAAACCGCGATAGAAAGTAGGTGCGTTACGAGCCCAAAATAGATCAGAAGCGACACAGCGTCAACGATGGTGGTGATCAGAGGGGATGCCATGACCGCAGGGTCGAGCTTGATCTTCGAAGCGACCATAGGAAGCGTGCAGCCGATGGACTTCGCGAAAATAACTACAAGAACCAGGGTTATGCAGATGATCCCCGCGATATTCATCGGGAGCTTGTCCAAGAGTATCAGTTTTACGAAATTGGCTGACGAAAGCACTGTTCCGCAGATTGCAGCCACGCGGACCTCTTTCCAAAGGACCTTGAAGAAATCCCTGAACTGGATCTCCCTGAGCGAAAGACCACGGATTATCGAAACGCTTGCCTGTGAACCGGCGTTTCCTCCCGTATCCATCAGCATGGGGATGTATGCCGTCAACGTAACATAAGCCGACAATGCCTTTTCATAATTGGTGATTATCGCTCCGGTAAATGTCGCGGAAACCATGAGGAACAAAAGCCATGGCATTCTGCTCTTGAAGGTTTCAAGGATGCCTATCTTGAGGTACGGCCTGTCAGTCTGGTCAGGAATGATAGCGGCCATCTTCTCGATATCCTCCGTGGCCTCCTCTTCCATGATGTCCATGACGTCGTCGACAGTGATGATTCCGACGAGGCGGTCTTCATTGTCCACGACGGGCATCGCGGTAAAGTCGTATTTCTGGAATACGCGGGCCGCTTCTTCCTGGTCGTCCGTCGTCTTGATCGAGATGACGTTGTCGTTCATTATGTCGCCGATGACCTCATCGGGCTGCCTTATGAGCAGGTACCTGAGGGCAACGGTGCCGACCAGGAGCCTCTTTTTATCGAGAACGTAGCAGATATTGGTGGTCTCGGCATCAAGACCGATCTCTCTAATTCGCAGGATGGCGTCAGCCACGGTCATGTCACGCTTGAGGTCAACATACTCGACCGTCATGACCGAGCCTGCGGAATCGTCCGGATATTTCAAAAGGTGGTTTACGTCTTTTCTCTGTTCGGGACTTGCGTTTGCAAGGATCCTCTTAACGACGTTGGCCGGCATTTCCTCGAGGAAGTCGGCAGCATCGTCCGCCATGAGGTTATCGATGATGTTCGATGCCTCGTTTGTGGACAGTGACATGATGATGTATTTCTGGTCGTCGACTTCAAGCTCGGCGAAAACGTCCGCAGCCATAGCTTTAGGAAGAATTCGGAAAATCTTAAGACTGTCCTCATTCTCCATGGAATCCATGATGGATGCGATGTCGACTTCCATCATGTCAGATAGTTTTAAACGGAGCTCTTTATAACGCTTCTCTTCAAGAAGAGCTAAGATCTCTTCCTTAACAGATGCCAATTCTTCCATAGCAAATCTCCCTAAGTGGTGAATTTATGATGCATAATCGCGATCGGGGATTGTCAGAATCGCTTCGTGTCATAAAATCACCTCCTTTGCCATGGAAAATCTAAAAGATTATAGCACAAGGCTCCGGGAAATAGTAGGAAAAAGTTCGTCAGATAACGACTTTGTTTCGGCCGCTCTGCTTGCCCATATAGAGCTTCTTGTCGGCATCGGCGATCGCCTCGTTTATGCGCTTCTCGATATCATTTTCCCTGTCCGCGGAGCTCGTCATGACGTTGATGTCGGTCACGCCGAATGTCATGGTCACGGATATCCTCTGGCCGTTCCAGGGGATCTCGAGCGTGGAGATCTTGAGCCTTAAGCCGTCCAGAGCGACAAATGCGTCATCGAGGTTCATGTCTTCAAATACGAACAGGAACTCCTCACCGCCCCATCTTATCGCGGCACCGTACTCATGCATGAATTCCTTAAAAAGCCTTGCAAGGACCTTGAGGACCTGGTCGCCGGCTTCGTGGCCCAGCGTATCGTTGATCTTCTTAAAGAAATCGATGTCGCCGATCGCTATGCTCATTCCGTAGTTAAAGCTGCCGTCCATTATCTTTGAAACGGTCTCAGCCATTCCGCTCTGTCTGTTGAGAAGGCCCGTCAGGTGGTCGTGCTCTGCAACGACCTTGAGCTGCCTGTTATACTGGGCAAGTTTTTTCTCTGTTTGGAGCTTGTCGTGGGTATATACGTTCAAGATTACTATCAGCGACAGGAATATCGATACGATGTTGATTATCTGGAAAGTAATGGACATGGGACGCGAAAGCGGTTCCATGGGTTCATGCGTGATGTGCCAGATGTAAAGCAGCATTCTGATAGCGAAGACCACTGTGCTCGCGAGCATCTTCTCCTTAAAGGACATGTAAGATCCGATGAAGACTAAAACAAGCAAAACAAATATGAAATGCTGTATTCCGCATTCCCAGCCCCACTGAATGACGAACCTGAACATCCAGCAGGTCGTGACCGCGCTGTAGAGCATCAGCGCCCAGGTATTCTTATCCCTGTATGTCAGGAAGACCGACACCGCATAAGCGGACATTGCAAGAAAACAGGTCGCTGCGTTGGCATATCTTTCGGAGATGCTGAAAACAGTTATCCAGATGATGAAATACAAACACATCATCAGGGAATTGATCCTGACGATGTAAGAGACGCGGTTCGATTCGTTCGCTCCTGTAACGTCTTTGAATATTAAACTTGCGATTCTTTTCCTCATGTATCAGCCTGCCCTGTCAAAACCCATCTTGACCGTCAGATCACCGAGGCTCTTTTCGTATTGGGCTCTGGATATAGCATGATGCTCAAGGAAAGTATCAAGAGTATGTTTCTGCTCGAGATACAATTCTCTCTTCTTTTGCTCCGGAGTAAGTGATTCCCACTGTTCCATCTGCATATCTTCCGCTACCTCCACTCACTAAAAATATAGTATCACTTAAAAACGGGGTCCTGAATGATACAATTTAGTTATGGAATAGGATATTTTTGTTATATATATGGTTTTCCCACCACAAAAATGTCACGAGTCAAAAATCTGCTATCCCCAGAAGATCAAATCTGGTATTTCGGCCAGATACCCATCTTGTCATGGGTATGTTCGGGAAGCTGATACAGATCGTGTCCCGGATAGTCATTACCTTCAACGATAGCGGGACGGTCAGGAGTAAAGCATACATCCCAGCCTATATATCCGACCTGAGGCACAACGAGCGCGGCCTTTGTGCACATCTCGCAGACCTCGTCCCACATCGGGAATACGAAACCCTTGATAGGTGCTCCGGTCTCCGGATGGTGCGTGAAAAGGTTCTTGCTCTTGTCTATGGCGTAATCGGTGATCTCGCCCGTCTTTTCGTCCATTGGCGCGGTCATTCCGCCGCTGTTGAAGTTATCGACAGTGTGGCCGTGATTTCCGAATCTTACGCAGGCGCTCGCAATGTGGACTTTTCCGTCTTTTAAGATCGTAACGACTCTTACCGTATTTATAGCATGCGGATAGATGGCGCTGACAGCCGGGTGCTGGACCAGCACCTCCTCGAGAAGATGGGGACGTTCCATGTGAAGGAGCCTCTCATATAAGTGCTCCGGCTCTTCCTTTTTGCAGTCGACCATTTCGACGGTCTTGCCGCAGGAACCGAGATCGGCCTTGGCGATGAGCTTGTCATGGTCTTTGATGAAGCTTATGACCTCATCCCTGTTATCTTCCCTTATTGGTATCCATTTACGCGCCAGAAATTCCCCGAAATGCTCGTTGAACTCGATCTTGTTGTCGATCAGGTGAGTATATTTCGGATCGTTATATCGGTTTACGAGGTCGTTGCTCCGGCCTCTGGTGATATATGTATCCCTCTGGGCATCGTTTAAGTTGTACATCTCGTAGAGCCAGTAATCCATATAACCCGCGCCGAACTTTCTTCCGCAGTGGACCATGTCAAAAAAGATCCACACGCGGGACTTCCCGCTCTTCTCGTGGATATCCTTGATCTTGGCGTTCATCGCCTTATAATCCATACGCATGACGCGTCTGATGAGATATTTAATGCTCGGCATGACGATTATTATAATACAACACTTCAGTTTTTGTTATAATGTGTGCGTCAATAAGGAGGTATTTTATATGTCTATCAAGATCGGTATTTATGGTTACGGAAACCTTGCAAAAGGTGTTGAGCTCGCAGTAAAGGCAAATCCCGACATGGAACTTGCCGCCGTCTTCACAAGACGCGACCCGGCTGCAGTCAAGATCGCCACAGAAGGCGCTGTTGTCGCATCCGCTTCCGACATCGAATCCTACAAGGACAAGATCGATGTCATGATCATCTGCGGCGGCTCCGCTACAGATCTGCCTGAGCAGACTCCCGCTATCGCAAAGCTCTTCAACTGCGTTGACAGCTTCGATACACACGCTAAGATCCTCGAGCATTTCGCAAACGTTGACGCTGCTGCTAAATCCGGCAGCAACACCGCTCTCATATCCTGCGGCTGGGATCCCGGCATGTTCTCCCTCGCACGTCTTTAC
>JAEEGJ010022193.1_pt1 | contig 13515 bp, 10 predicted proteins | sample 8958761 | NCBI WGS metagenome assembly JAEEGJ01 (sample SAMN16246546, study PRJNA631951) | gut metagenome | biome: gut microbiome; feature: rumen; material: RS-attached | host: Bos | place: Iran: Karaj | collected 2018-10
AGACATGGTTCTTATTCGTAAGAATATCTGCTTAGCCGAAATAGAAGTACTAATATTAGAATAAGGTTGCAAAGCCTGGTCCGGCAAGACTTCAATTATGAATACAGGATTGTGAATTATGATTTAAAACAAAAAAAAGTTATGGAGATTTTATTAGCTTATTTGGGTGTGGCTCTTTGTGTAGCCCTCTCTGGTATTGGTAGCGCTTATGGTGTAACTATCTGTGGTAATGCTGCTATTGGCGCTTTCAAAAAGAATCCTACTGCTAGTGGTTCTTACATGGGTCTTTCTGCACTTCCCTCTTCTCAGGGTCTGTACGGATTCGTAGGTTTCTTTATGTTGAATAGCAAGGTTACCTCTGACATTGCCATGGGTCCTGCTTGCGCTATCTTTGGCGTAGGTTTGGCACTGGGTCTTGTTGCCCTGTTTTCAGCTATCCGCCAGGCTAAGGTTTGTGCTAACGGTATTAGCGCTATCGGTGCTGGTCACAGTGCATTCGGTACCACTATGGTATTGGCCGTGTTCCCCGAGCTCTACGCTATCCTCGGTCTCTTGGTACTTATCTTGACAGCAAACGCGCTCTAATATAGTTTAGAGTTTAATGTTTAGAGTGAAGAGTCAGTAGTCTTCACTAGAAAAGGCAAGAAGCATAATGCTCCTTGCCTTTCTTGTTACCTGAAAAAATCTATTCACCCCACAAAATTATTCTTTTTATTTATTTCTTTGACATTTTGCCATTACAGTGAACGGTAAATAGAAAAATCTAAAACCTTCCACCTCTGAAGTCGCTGCCTCTGCGGTCATTACCTCTCATCGGACGGTATCCTCCTCTTCTATCGCCTCCGCGTCCTCCTCTTCCTCCAAACTTGCCGAATCTTAGGTTGGCCGAGAACATCACGTAGCTATGTACCATCTCTGTTTGTGTATCTGTTCTGCTGGTTGCCGAAACAGAGCGGTTGATATCGTCACGTTGCCCTAGGATATCCACGGCTCTAAGTGATAGGGTAAGGATTCTATGTGGGAGCATACGTTGGCTGATGCTGGCATTCCATATTAGTCTGTTGGTATTCATGTTGTCGTCAGAATAGCCGCGCCGGCAGTTCTCGTTTATTTCCGATGACAGGGTCATATCCCATGGTGTCTTAATGACAAATGAACCTCCGAACGAGAAATCGTGATGGTCCAGATTCGAGGCAGTTGCATTGGTGCTACGGTTCAGGCTATAGCCGAAGTTACCGTTGATATGGGCGTTCACACTCCAGCGGTTCTCCCAGTCGCGTCGGTATGTCAGTCGTAAGCGCTGTCTGAAGTTACCGCTACGGGTAGTGTTTTCCACTGTTGTGGCATCCTTGCTTCTGTATAGGAACCCCACGGCGTTAGTATAGTTGGCCGATGTTCCTGAGCTAATATGCCAATGCTTTTGAGCATCCAGTGCGGTATTGAAGTTGAAGTTGGCCGATGCATTCCAGTTGCCATTCACGTTTACGGGCATCGTGGTACGTCCGCCGGTTGTCTCGTTATATTCTGTACGGTTGGTGGTGCTGTTCTGAGTTGTTCTGAATTGCAAGTTTAGTGCCGATGTCCGTCGGTATTCTATCACACTTCTGCGGTAGTCCAGATTAAAGCTTTGTGTAAACGACGGTTTCAGTGTGGCGTTACCGATGCGGATGTTTAGGGGGTTGGCATCCGACAGGGTGTCCGGAATCATATCCGTCATATTGGGTTGTCCGGTGCTAGCATTGTATCGGGCTTCAAGTTGTTCTTGTCTGCTGAACTTGTAGCGGAAGAACAGGGTAGGGGCGATGTTGGCTACCGTTCGGGTCAGTATGGTATCTATACGCCCCTTCTGGTAATCAATCTTGCTTACTTGGGGACGTATGTTACCACCGATGGAGAACTCGTAGCGTGTTCTGTTAATACGGAGCTGTAACCTTACGTTGTGATTGTGGTAGTAGTTCTTTGTATAGTTGCACTGTTGTTTATCCCGGACAGTATAAGGCGAGTAATAGAAATCTGTGTAATTCCATTCATTCACTCCCAGTATTTCGTTATAGGGGTCGAAGATTGACCTTACCTCTCGGCTGTTGTCCCTGTAGTTATAGCTGTAGTCATAATGCAGTTGCAGATAGGTCTGAAAGGCGACAGGCTCACTATAGCTGATGCCTGCATTTACGTTGAAGTTCTTCTGTGGGTTCTCGTTGTACTGTACCTTATGGTAAATACTGTCGCTTCCGTCATGAGCCAGAATCTGGTAATAATCGGTAAGGCTGTAGTTGGTGCTCTCCCCCTTGCTGCTCCCATAGCCTCCGCTCATGTTCAGGGTAATGTTTCTTCCTGGTTTCGTCAGTCGTTTGTTTACCTGAATCGATGCCGAGGCATTGATGTTATTCGATGAACTGACGCTCGATCCCCTGCGGTGGTTCACGCCAATGATGTCGCTGAGCTGCTTGTAATCTGCCAGTGGGTCTTTTGTATAATCGTAGGGATTGTCGCAGAAGGCGGCCGACTCATTGTCGTTCTCATTGTTGCTGTGGGCATAGCTGAATTCGGGGCGGAACAATATGTTCCATGTCGAGTCTGGCCGCCATTCCACTTTGTATTGAAAGTTCAGGTTCTTGTTGTTCCCGCTGCTCCAATTATGGCTATTGGTATAGGCCGAGTTTTTGATCTCAAAATTTTGGCTATTGCTGAAACTTTCGTTGCTCTGTTCTCTAAAGTTGCCATTTATGCTACCGTTCAGTTCTATCACCTTGTTTTGCCAGTTCATGGTGGCACCCACGCTTTGGTTGTCCGTCATACCGTTGCCATTGGTATTGTTGCCGTTACCTATTAGGCCAAACTTCTGGTCTCCTATGAACCGGCTAAGGTTCAGTCTTCCGTTGTAACGATCTTTTGTTCCGTAGGCACCGTCCAAATGACCGAAGAATCCTCGTTTCCTGTTTTTTTTGATAGCAAGGTCCAGTACGGTTTTCTCCTCTCCGTCATCTATCCCAGTGATTCGGGCACGGTCGCTTTTCTTGTCATAGGCTTTCACCTTGTCCACAATTTCCGCCGGCAGGTTTTGCAACTCCATATTACGGTTATTACCAAAAAACTCCTTCCCGTCCACCAAAATCTGGCTGATATTCTTTCCGTTGAAGGTGTAGCTCCCGTCTTCCTCCTCCACTATGCCTGGCAGTTTCTTTATCAGCTCCTCTACCATGGCGCCGTCTTCCAGCTTGAAGGCATCCGCATTATACATCACAGTGTCGTCCACCACGGTCAGTTCGGCCAGTTTCCCTTCTATCACAGCCTCTTTTAGTGTAGTGAAGGCCTCGCGCATCATAATATCGCTGACTTTGTAGTTGCCGCTTCTGTTTGGAAGGGTGACGCCGAAAGTCTGATCCTTGTATCCTATATATTGAACCTTGATAGTATATTTTCCTGCGCGGATGGAAGGAAGCAGAAATCGCCCATTCTCACCCGTCAGTGCTCCTGTTATCATCGAATCCTTGTCATTAAACAATTTTACGGCAGCACCCTCCATAGGAGTCAGTGTTTGGTTTTCAAAAACTATACCACGCACATTCAAGAGGGCTATGCCGCTATTGTTCTTTGATGGGACAATAGCCTGTTGGGCTGTTGCTCTGTAAAATGGAAAGCAGATCAACACCCCAAATGCTAAAATAAAGGATAATAACCTTTGCATACAATAATAAGATGCTATTTCATGTCAAAGGTTTAAAGGACATATATATTATTGTTTATCTCTCGCTTATTCGTGTCTTTGAAACTCTGTTTCGAAAATACTTCTGCTCGGATAAACGAAAAAAATGTATCTTTTTCTTTGTTTATCTCTCGCTTATTCGTATCTTTGCACCCGCATTTGCGAGATAGTGCCATAGAGAGGTTGCTACTCGACAAACAAGTTTAACTAAATAAAGATACAATTATGTATTTGGATTCAGCAAAAAAAGAAGAGATCTTCGGCAAGTTTGGTAAGGGTACTACCGATACTGGTAGCGCTGAGAGCCAGATTGCTTTGTTTTCATTCCGTATCAGCCATCTGACTGAGCACATGAAGCAGAACCGTAAAGACCACAGCACAGAGCGCGCTCTGACTGGTCTGGTAGGTAAGCGTCGTGCACTTCTTAACTACTTGAAGGCTCGCGACATCAACCGCTACCGTGCTATCGTCAAGGCTCTGGGTCTGCGTAAGTAAAAAACGAGGCCCCCTCCCTGCTCCCCCTTTGGGGGAGGGTTAAGGGCGGTAACTTTTCTAAAAGTGAAATCCTATGAAGTGAGGAGTGCTCATCTAATGTTGCGCTTCTCACTTTCTTGTTCTTTGAAGAATATAACGGTTATAGGTTATAGGTTAAAGGTTAAAGACTTTAGGCTCTAGACTTTAGGCTCTAGACTTTAGAAAAAAATGAAAGAATAAAAGTTATCGTTAACGTTAACGTTATCGTTGAAATTATGAATTATAAAAAGTTTCTTCCCGATCTTTTGGCCATCCTGTTCTTTGTGGCCATCAGTTTGATTTACTTCCTGGGTCCTATCCGTGACGGTAAGATTCTGGCCGGCCAGGACCATGATGCTGCCATCGGCAGTGGTATAGAGATGGAACAGTACCGTGCTGCCCATAACGGGGAGCGTACACGATGGACCAATACCCTATTCTGCGGTATGCCCACCTATCAGATGAGCCCCAGCTACTCGAGCACCGACAAGCTGAGCACCATCGAGAGTATATACCGCCTGGGCCTGCCCACAGTAGCTTCTTATGTCTTCATGATGCTGCTGGGCTTCTATATTCTGATGCGTGCCTTCAACTTCAGCGTCTGGATGGCTGCCTTGGGTGCTATCCTATGGGCTTTCAGCAGTTATTACTTCATAATCATTCAGGCGGGCCATATATGGAAACTCCTCACCCTGTGCTTCATTCCGCCTACCATAGCCGGTATGGTGCTCTGCTACAGAGGTAAATATATGTTAGGTATGGTGGTAACAGGTATCTTCACGGCTCTGCAGATTCTGAGCAACCATGTGCAGATGACCTACTACTTCCTCTTTGTGATGGGTTTCATGGCCCTGGCATACCTGATTGATGCTATCCGCCAGAAGACACTCAAGCAGTGGTTCCGTGCCACGGCCTGCTTTGCCATTGGCGGCATACTGGGTGTATGCATCAACCTGAGCAACCTATACCATACCTGGGAATACAGCAAGGAGAGTATGCGCGGCAAGAGTGAGCTGACGCAGAAGACCAAGGATGCTGCCGACCAGACCAACAGCGGCCTGGAGCGCAGCTATATCACGGCATGGAGCTACGGTATCGGAGAGACATGGACGCTGTTGGTGCCCAACACCAAGGGCGGTGCCAGCGTACCCCTGGCTGCCAACGAGGAGGCTATGAAGCATGCCGACAACCAGTTTATGAGTGTATATCGCCAGATGGGTCAGTACTGGGGCGAGCAGCCCGGTACCAGCGGTCCCGTATATGTGGGTGCCTTTGTGCTCTTCCTCTTTGTGCTGGGACTGTTCATCGTAAAAGGCCCCATGAAGTGGTGCCTCCTGGCTGCTACCATCCTGAGCATCCTGCTGTCGTGGGGTAAGAACTTCATGCCCTTCACGGACTTCTTCCTGGATTACATTCCTATGTACGATAAGTTCCGCACCGTAGCCAGCATCCTGGTTATAGCGGAGTTCACGATACCCCTGCTGGCTATGCTGGCACTGAAAGAGATTGCAGAAGCCCCCTCCGGCTCCCCCTTTGGGGGAGGGACAAAGGGAGGGTCCTCATTCTTCAGTCAGAATTCTTCACTCTTAATTTCCTTCGCTGCAACCGGCGGAATGTGCTTCCTGTTCTGGCTGATGCCTGATGCGTTCTTCGGCAACTATATATCCAGTCAGGAGACTATGGCCCTGCAGGGACTGGCACAGAACGGTGTGCCCCAGAACGTTATCCTTCAGCTGATGGATAACCTCTCTGAGATGCGTCAGGCTATGTTCACGGCAGATGCTATGCGTAGCTTCATCATCATCTGTGTGGGAACAATGATCCTGCTGGTTTACCGCTGGGGTAAGATCAAGACCGTGCCCATGGTGGCATGTATCCTTGTTCTCTGTCTGGCTGATATGTGGGGCATCAACAAGCGTTACCTGAATGATAGCATGTTCGTTACTCCTCGCAGCAACGCGCAGGCCTTCCCTGCCAGTCAGGCCGACCAGCTTATCATGCAGGATTCAGCCAAGTACTATCGTGTGCTGAACATGACGGTCAGCACCTTTAATGATAATACCACTTCTTATTATCACAAGAGTATCGGTGGTTACCATGCCGCCAAGCTGCGTCGCTATCAGGAGCTGATAGAGGAGCACATAACATCAGAGATGCGTGCCATGCATCAGGCTGCCATTGAGTCTGCAGGCATGCTGGAGACCGTTAATGGTGACAGCCTGTACCCCGTGCTTAATATGCTGAACACCAAGTATGCCATCCTACCGCTGAAGGACAACGGCAAGCTGCCCGTCATGAACCCATGGGCCAACGGCAATGCTTGGTTTGTAAACAAGGTACAGTATGTAGACGATGCTGATGCCGAGATAGCTGCCCTGCACGGATTGGATACCAAGCATGTGGCAGTGGTAGACAAGGCATTTAAGGACGTCCTGGGCGAAGAGGCCCTGCAGGCTGACACAACAGCACAGGTAACCCTGGCAGGATATGAGGCTAACCGCCTGAGCTATGAGGTTAATTCCCAGAAGGGAGGCGTAGTGGTATTCAGCGAGATCTACTATCCCGGTTGGACCTGCACCATAGACGGCCAGGAGGCCTCCATAGCCCGTGCCAACTATGTACTGCGTGCCATCCGCATCCCCGCAGGAAAGCACACGGTGGTAATGACCTTCGATCCCCAAACCGTTCACGTAACAGAAGCCATCGCCTATGGCGCACTGGTGGTATTGGCGGTGTTGCTAATTGTCTTTCTTTTTATAGCCTACCCCCGTCCCCTCCCCAAGGGAAGGGAGAATAATGCCTGAAAAGCGATTAGCGGTTAGCGAAGTTGGATAACAACAAACACAGAATGACATGGCGTGCCACGGCTCATGATTACACGCGAGCCGGGGTATACCATATCACCATTCATGTGGCAGATGAGTTGGGGCAGGTCCTAGGAAAGGTGGTTGGCAACCTATCGGCACCCGATGGCAGCACAGATGCACCACATACCGCCCTTTCACCCGTAGGGCAAATGGTTGAGTATGAACTTTTGCATACCATCCATGCCTTTTACCCTATGATAACCATTCAGGATTATGTGATTATGCCAGAGCATCTGCATGCCCTTATGGTGGTGCAGGACAGGATTGTAAGCCAGAATGGCAAGATACAGACCATTGGGCAGGTGATAGCAGGGTTTAAACTGGGGTGCAACCGCCGCTTTTGGGAGATAACGCAGCGGGGGGATGAGAAGCGGGCGGAAGCCGCTTTAGCGCTGACCAATGAGAGGCGGGCGGAACCCGCTTTAGCGCTGACCAATGAGAGGCGGGCGGAACCCGCCTTGGCGCTGATAAAAGAGAAGCGGGCGGAAGCCGCTTTGGCGCTGATAAATGAGAGGCGGGCGGAACCCGCTTTGGCGCTGACCAATGAGAGGCAGCCACTATTCAACCCTGGATACTGTGATGTGATACCTGTGGATGACGCACAACTGGCAACCCAACGTGCTTATATTGCCGCAAACCCGCGTAGCCGCCTGTTACGCACCAGTAACCGTTCTATGTTAATGCCGCAACGCGGTGGTATTGATACAGCCATAACGCTTACCGCCCTGCGGGGTTTCTTGCAGCGTGAATGCCCTGCACATCTGGTCAAACAAGAGGCTTTATGCCAGTTAGAGCTTCGCCTGCTTTTGGCGGACGGTAAAATTTACTGTGATAGCTATGGAAACAGGGAGCTGCTGACGCAGCGCTGCCTGCCCGTGGTATGCCACAGAAAAGATGCGGCGCGTCTCAGTGAACAGAAGAGGCGCTGCCTGGAAGAGGCTGAACGCGGAACGGTATTGGTAAGCGCCCGCATAGCCAAGGGTGAACAGGAGATTATGGACGAAGCACTGCGCCGCGGCTTTCCGGTGGCGTTGGTAGTGGACAACGGATTCCCTGAGGTTTACCACCCATCAGCAGAACGCATAGAATATTGTGCCACGGGCAAGATGCTTCTTGTTAGCCCATGGCAATACCAATACCGTAAGAAAGATGATGCTGTCAGCGTGCCCTTCTGCAAAACTATGAACTGTGTAGCGCAGGCCTTGTGTTGCACCAAAGACATCTGGTGGAAGGGTTAGATGCAGTGGGCAAAACCCACTGCAACACTAACCTTGTGAAAGGCGGAGTTAACAATTCCTCTCCTTCGGCAGATTAAAGACCTGCTGGATTTCCCGGATGGCTTCTGGGGTCATGCCCTCGGGCTCTGAACCCATGGTGCGGGCAGAGAGGTATATCTTGGCAGCCTTACAGAGAACATCGGTCTGATCGAAGGCATCCATGATATCTTTGCCTACGGCTACTGTACCGTGCTTCTCCCATAAGACGACATCGTGTTTCTTTATCTGCTCCAATGTAGCATCTGCCAGTTCTATAGAACCGGGTATCTTGTACGGCACAATGCCGATGCCTAAGGGAGCAAAAGCCAGGGTCTCGGGTATCATGGACCAGAGGACACGGGTCAACTCTCCTTCCTGAAGGAATCTTTTGAGGTGTGACATTGCGACCAGCTCTATGGGATGAGTATGCAGAGTGGCTTTATAGCAGCTACCAGTCTGCAGGAGATAATTCTGCAGGGCCAGGTGGCTGGGCAATTCACTGGTAGGCAGAACGGGCTCATCGGCAATAATCTCGTAGCTGGCACAATCATCACAGATACGGATGATGGAGCCGTTCTGCATGGGATAACGAGCCAAGTCGCGCATGCGCTTGCCTGTTCCCTTAGCATAGAAATACTTGCCTTTAAGGTATGGAAGGACCTTGCCAATCTGTATGGCAGGTGCAAGAGCCGGCATTGCGGCCATCTCTGCATCTGCAAACTCAGTGATATTTACGGTGATGTTGCCACCGTTGCGCTCAGCCCATCCGTTCTGCCAGAGGTAACCAGTGACTTCGGCTATCTGATTGATAACGGATTGTAGGCCTTCACGGCTGGTTAGAATGCTTTTTTCCATTGAACTTTGAAAATTAAAAAGTGAAGAGTGAAGAGTAAAGAATCAAAGAAATCAAATCCAAACTAAATTAACTAACTAAACCCTAAACTAAATTAACAGATTTAACTCTAACTAAATTAAATGACAAGCTCTAAACCAAATGAATTGACTCTAAACTCTAAACTCAACACTTTATTTTTTTATTCTTGATTCTATAAACTTTAAACTTTATAATATCTGTGGTATAAAAGAACTGAAGATTAGCACCGCCAAACCTACGAGAAGAACGATAACAGTCTTACGACTGCAACCTTTCCATTCCTTAAGGATAATGCCCCAGACATTACTGAAGGTGACATTCAGGGCCATAAGGATGCAGAACGAGAAGGTAATCAGGTCGGGAGACTCCTGCAGGAAGCCCTGGCCCAACGACAGGCCAAAGAACTGACTGTACCACAGGGCACCAGCCAAGAGACAGAACAGAAGGTTGTTGCCCCAGACGGCTGTGTTGGAGTAATCCGACCAGGTCTTGTTCTTTTGGTTCTGGCAGAAGCAATAGACGGCATTGGTGACAAAACCGCCCAGTGTTACCAGCATGACGGCTGGAAGGGCACGATACATAGGGTCGGTGAGTTCGCCGAAATTGATATCAGCACCGAAAGCAAGACCCACATTGAAGCAACCGCTCATAAAGCCAGCCAAGAGGGCTATGCTGAGTCCCTTGGGGAAGTTGAAATCCCCAGCCCCTCCCTGGCCCTCTCCTTTAGGGAGGGAATTAGAAAGGGCCTTTGCTTTCATATTGCCGGCAACACCGATGATGGCAATACCAATGAGCGTGACAGCCACACCAATGAGCACTGAGTAGGTGAGCTTGGAGAGAGGATCCTGCTCGGGGAAGAACCAACTGAGGAACACAGGACCCATGATAGTACCCAAAGCAGCACAGGTGCCTAAGGCTATGCTCTGCCCCAAGGCAACACCCAGATAGCGCATGCTAAGACCAAAAGTGAGTCCGCCTACGCCCCAGAGTGCGCCGAAGAGGATGGTCATACCAATATTAAAACTATTATCTGTCGTGAAAAGCTCACAGAGGCTATGCCCTTGTGGAACAGCTAACAAGGCACCCAGGAAGGGCAGGATGAGCCAAGCAAAGATGCCTTGAACTATCCAATAACTCTCCCAACTCCAAGACTTAATCTTGTTGATGGGCACATAACAGCTCGACTGACAAAAAGCGCCAACGGCGATGATGAGGAGACCGAGGGTTATCATAATTGAGAATTGAGAATTGAAAATTGAAAGGTTAGAGACTCTTCTTTTAAGTTTAGAGTTTACCGTTTACCGTTTACCGTTTAGAGTTTAAAGTTCCCCTCTCCTCGGAGAGGGGTTAGGGGTGAGGCCGGGGTTAGGGGTGAGGCTGTTCCCGTTATCTCTTACTCGTTACTTCAGCAACGTAATTATCTATCTCTTTTATGAAGTTCTGACCCACAGGAACATTGTTACGGATACAGAACTCATCGTAAACAGCCTGCCAGGGAAGAGCTTTGGCTTCCTCCAAAAGAGCCAGCACCTTGTAGCCTTCGCCTGCCAGTTCGTACTGACGGATAGTCTGGGTGGGTTCGAGGAGGGCACGAAGCATACACTTCTGGGCACTGCGTGAACCAATAACATAAGCACCGATACGGTTAATGCTGCCATCGAAGAAGTCGAGGCCATAGTGAACACGGTTGAGGGCTCCGGCACGTACGATCTCGGAGAAGAGTTCCTGGGTGGGGTCGTCCATGATGGTTACATGGTCGGAATCCCAACGGACAGGACGACTGACATGCAGCATCAATTCAGGAACGAAATCAAGCAGGGCGCTTACTTTGTCGGCAGGACTCTCTGTAGGATGATAATGACCCGTATCGATAGTCTGGATAACATTATTCTTAGAACAATAAGCTGTATAGAAATCGTGTGAGCCGACGGTGAAACTCTCCAGACCGATACCAAAGACCTTACCCTCGAGACAATCCTTCATCATGGGCTGCTTCTTCTGGAAAATCTCATCGAGAGATTCCTTTAGGAGATGGCGGTATAACATATGGTTGACACTCTGGTCCTTGCAGCCATCATGTACCCAAAGGTTCATGATACAGGGGTCGTCCTGTGCCTCTCCCATGGCATTGGCTATGTCACGGCAACGCTTGGTATGCTCGATCCAAAAATCACGAATACCCTTGTCGGGGTTGGAAAGAGAAAGATTACCACTCTTGGGATGCGAGAAGCTGGTGCTGTTGAAATCCAACTTAGTGTTATGCTCTTTGGCCCAGTCAATCCAACTCTGGAAGTACTCTACGGTCACCTCGTCGCGGTCAACAACCTTGCCCTGAAAGTCACCATATATCTCGTGCAAGTTGAGGCGATGATTACCAGGGATAAGGCTTTTGGCTTTGAGAATGTCACTTCTCAATTCATCGATGTTTCGTGCAGCACCAGGGAAGTCGCCAGTAGATTGGATACCACCGCTCATGGCTCCGGCCTGTACTTCAAACCCATGCACATCGTCTGCCTGCCAGCAATGCAGACTCAAATGGAAGTCCTGCAACTGCTGCAATACCTTCTCAGTATCAACTCCAATCTCTGCGTAGCGTTCCTTCGCTATCTCGTAAGCTTGCTTAACTAAATTCTCTTTCATATAAACTTTCATTTTTAATTTTTAGTTGCCCTTGGCATGTATGTCTTTGTCTCGATGCTTTGGGCGATGATGTTTCGCATCTCGAATCTATCTCTGACAAGCCCTGCTGCCTTTGCCTGCAACATAATGTTGCCGATGGCTGTGCCCTCCACAGGTCCTGTAACAACAGGCAAACCGATGCTGTCGGCTGTCATCTGCATAAGGTAGCTGTTGTATGTTCCACCACCGATGACATGGAGTCGCTCGATGGGGAAAGGTGCCAGTTCCTTCAGGTAGCCAAGCACCTCGCGGTAACGAAGGGCAAGGCTCTCGAAGATACAGCGTGCCTGCTGCTGATAGGTCTCTGGTATGGGCTGATTTGTCTCGCGGCAATAGCTCTTGATGGCTTCCACCATACTTGAAGGATTGGCAAAGCGCGGGTCATCGGGATTGATGATACTGCGGAAGGCAGGAGCCGTCATTGCCGCCTTGTTGACTTCGTTTACATCCGCAGGTGCATCTGTCCATTCCTTGCGACAACGCTCCAAGAGCCACAAGCCGCAGATGTTCTTCAAGAAACGTGTCGTGCCCTCTATGCCGCCTTCGTTGGTGAAGTTATACGCATAGCTCTTTTCATTGATGATGGCATCCTTCGTCTCGATTCCAAGCAGGCTCCAAGTTCCGCAACTGAGATAGGCAAAGTGCTCATCCCCAGCAGGAACAGCAGCAACGGCAGAAGCGGTGTCGTGACCAGCAACAGCCACCACAGGCACAGCGCCAAGCCCTGTCAGTTGCTGAACCTCTTTCGAGAGTGTTCCAACAACATCACAGGAATTCACATAACGACCGAACTGGCTTCGCTTCATGCCAACAGCTTCCAGCAGTTCCTCGTCAATCTCCTTGGTACGCGGATTGAGGAGCTGGGAAGTGGAGAGAATCGTGTATTCGCAAACAGTCTCTCCCGTCAGCATATACATCAAGGCATCGGGAATGAAAAGCACTTTGTCGGCAGCCTCTAAAGCCGAATCCTTGTTCTTGCGCATCGCAGCAAGTTGGAAAAGGGAGTTGAAGTCAAGAAACTGGATGCCAGTCTTCTCATAGATGAACCTCTCTAAATCTCCCCTTAAAGGGGAGACTTTCTGACCTGAGTTGACTTGCGTCGAGCTTTGCTTCTCTCCCTTTAAGGGAGAGTTAGAGAGGGTCTTTATTCCCTTATTCTGTGGGTCGCGATAACTGTAAGGATTGCGAAGAATACCTCCGTCCTTGCCAATACAGACGAAATCCACTCCCCAGGTGTCTATGCCAATGCTTTGAATGACAATGCCTTCATCGGCCACGACTTTAAGGCCGCGAATGATTTCATTATAGAGGGCAAAGATGTCCCAATAGAAGTGTCCGCCTGTCTGGATGATATGATTGGGGAAGCGCGTCAGTTCGCGCTCTTGAAGCGTGCCATCCTGAATGCTTCCCAAGATGGTGCGTCCACTTGTTGCCCCTAAATCGACAGCAAAGAAGTTTGCCGCTTCACTTTGTTGCTTTTTATTGCTCATTTCTAATGAAAATACTTCTTTAGCAAGGCAAATTTAGTGTAATTTTCTGAAACAAACAAAGGAAAAGAGGAAAAGATGCTTCTTTGCACTTATTCTGGCTCTATACAAGCTTAGAATTAAACCTTTTCTT